>Ga0157373_10002224_pt1 | contig 14685 bp, 12 predicted proteins | sample C65metaG_FD_113460 | JGI IMG/M metagenome (GOLD analysis project Ga0157373, IMG submission 113460) | Corn rhizosphere microbial communities from Kellogg Biological Station, Michigan, USA - C6-5 metaG | ecosystem: Host-associated > Plants > Roots > Rhizosphere > Soil | place: USA: Michigan... | reverse complement strand
CGATGAAACGACGCGAACTCGATGGCTGCCCAATCACCGGCGCATTGCAGATGCTCGGTGACAAATGGACGATGCTCATCGTCAGGGAGTTGCTCACTGGTCCAAAGCGGACGATGGAGCTGCTGAGCAATCTGTTTCCGATCAGCAGTCGCACGCTCGTGCAGCGTTTGCGCGACATGGAGAACGATCGACTCGTGGAGCGTACAGACTACGGCGGCAACCCACCGCACATTGAATACGCGTTGACTGAACGCGGAATGTTGTTGATACCGTTACTCGAATCGCTGCGCCAGCTTGGTCTGGCTTTGAAGTGCAACGCGTGTGAGGATCGATTGAAGCGCGTCGGAGCCTACTGCGAACCCTGCCCTCTGAATACGGACATTCCAACCACCCGTCGCACCAAAGACGAATCAATCATTCTTCTTTAACCCCGGACAAACGCGGATAGATTTACCACGAAAAAATCCACGCAGATCCGCGTTTATCCGCGTTCATCCGCGGCTTCAACATTCGGGATCATGTGACCATCCGGTGTGATGATCGCCTTGTGATCGGGCGTGATGTGCTCGCCTTCCATCGTGATCTCCTCACCGCTCGGCATCGCGATGGGCAAGTGATCGAGGAAGCGCTCGGCGTCAATCGCCGACATGCAACCAGTACCCGCCGCCGTCACCGCTTGCCGGTAAAACGAATCCTGCACGTCACCACACGCAAACACGCCGGGAATGTTCGTCGCGGTAGAATGTCCCGAAGTTTTTAGATAACCAACCTCATCCATGTCGAGCTGTCCTTTGAACAAACCGGTATTCGGTTTGTGTCCAATCGCGACGAACACGCCCGCACAATCGAAGATGCGCTCATGCCCCGTCTTCAGATTATGGAGCCGAACACCCGTGACGCCATCTTCGGGCGTCCCAACAATCTCCGTCAATTCCGTGTCCCAGATAAACTCAATCTTCTCGTTTGCAAACGCCTTCTCCTGCATGATCTTCGACGCCCGCAACTTGTCGCGACGATGAACAACGTAAACCTTCGCAGCGTAGCGCGTCAGGAAAGTCGCCTCTTCCATCGCCGTGTCGCCGCCACCAACCACAACGAGGACTTTATTTCGAAACGACGGCAACGGACCGTCGCACGTCGCACACGCCGAAACACCGTTGCCGCCAAAACCGTCGGGCACTTTCGCTTCACCCGGAATCCCGAGCCACTTCGCCGACGCGCCGGTCGCGATGATCAGCGTCTCAGTCGAGATCGTGTGCGTGTTGGTGTAGAGCTGAAATGGACGCTCGGAGAGATCGACTTCCGTGATCCAGGCCTCCATAAACTCGGTCCCAAACCGCTCCGCCTGCTTACGAAATTCATGCATCAGGTCGGGTCCCTGAATTCCATCTGAGAACCCGGGATAATTCTCGACGTCAGTCGTGATCATCAATTGACCGCCGGGCGCCGTCTGTTTTTCCGCATCGGCGGGAGCGTCGACCAGCAGCGGTTTGAGGTTGGCGCGTGCGGTGTAAATGGCGGCGGTCAGGCCAGCCGGACCGGAACCGATGATGACGACGTCTCTTTTGATCGTTTTGTTGTCCATAGGGATTTGCTCAGCAGTATAGCCTTTTCGGCAGAGCGTATAGTATAACTACGGTTATTGGGGTAGTCGAACCGTGTGGCTTCTAGTATCTGGAAGCGCTTGAGCCCGGTTTATCGCACGATGAGCAGCCCAGAAAGCGGTTCGGAAACGATTGGGACGATTGCCGTGATTGGCGCCGGCACCATGGGTCATGGCATCGCTCAGGTGGCGGCGGCAGCGGGTTTTCGGGTTTGGTTGAACGACGTCGATCGAGAGTCGCTGGCGCGAGGAGTTTCGGCGATCGAAGCGAACCTCGCAAAGGGAATCCAGCGTGCCAAGCTGACTGAAGACGATCGCGATCGCACGTTGCAGCTTATTCATGGAACCACGAACCTGAAAGAGTGTGCCGCAGCAGATCTGATCATCGAGGCCGCGCCGGAGAAGCTGGAATTAAAGAAAGACATACTCCGGCAGCTCGAATTCGCATCCGACCACCCTTTCATTTTCGCTAGCAATACTTCGTCGCTGTCCATTACCGAGATCGCAAGTTCGTCGAAGCGCCCCGAAGCAGTTATCGGTATGCATTTTTTCAACCCGGTCCACATCATGCGACTGGTTGAAATCGTGGTTGGAGACAAGACCAGCAGGGAAACTGTCGAGACGGTTACGAGTGTTGGTCGGAAGATGCGGAAAGAGCCGATCGTCGTGAAAGACGTTCCGGGCTTTGCATCGAGTCGTTTGGGCGTGGTGCTCGGTCTTGAAGCGATGAGAATGTTTGAGCAGGGCGTAGCGAGCGCACAGGACATCGACACCGCGATGGAGCTCGGCTACAACCATCCGATGGGACCGCTGAAGTTAACGGATCTCGTCGGGCTCGATGTGCGATTGAATATCGCCGAGTATCTCTATCGCGAGCTTGGCTCTGAAGCGTTCAAGCCGCCGGAAGTCTTGCGGCGCATGGTGAGCGAAGGAAAACTGGGAAAGAAAACGGGTCAGGGGTTTTATGATTGGCGATGAGTACGCCTTATAACAACGAAGAGAGACGGTTTGCGTTACGGATGTCGCTGCGACTGCCGATCGTGATTTCCGGTCGTGCAGAAGATGGCTCCGCCTGGAGCGAGCCCACGGAAACTGACGACATCTCCACCTCAGGCGCGCTCTTTCATTTGAACCAGAAGGTGGCACGTGGCGAACGGTTGTACATTCGCGCGCACCGGCCCGACGGCTCGCCGATTGAGGCGACGGCGCTCGTGGTCAGAGTTGCGCCCGCCATTTATGGGACAGCACGAGTCGGTGTGCAGATTGCGGAACCCGCCGAAAACTGGCTGCGGCTGTTCGTGTCGTGGGTTGCCGACGAACAACCGGTAATCACTGATCCCGAAGGTTCTCCCTCCGAGTAAACGAAGATTTCATCCACAGAGATTACGCAGGTTCTATAAATGTTTCTGCGTAATCTGTGGATAAACATCATTGGAGTGCTTAATGCCGGAAACTTACGAGACGTTGCTGCTCGAAAAACGCGAACGCGTTGCCATCATCACCATCAATCGTCCTGACAAGAGAAACGCTCTAAACATCAAGACTCGCGAAGAAGGCGCGGCGCTGCTCGAAGAACTTCGCAACGATAGTTCCGTCGGCGTAGTTGTATTCACGGGCGCGGGCGATAAGGCATTCATCGCCGGCGCGGACATCGGCGAGTTTGCCGGCCGAACATCGATCACGCAGCGCGACGTGATGATGGGCCGATCGTTGTTCACCGCGATCGACAGTTTTCCAAAACCCGTGATCGCGATGATCAATGGTTACTGTCTCGGCGGCGGTTGTGAACTCGCACTCGCGTGCGACATTCGCATCGCGAGCGAGACCGCATCTTTTGGACAACCTGAAATCAATCTCGGAATTATTCCCGGCGGTGGCGGTACGCAGCGTCTGACGCGTTTGGTCGGTGAAGGCAAAGCGATGGAGATGATCCTGACGGGCGAGATCATCGACGCGCGCACCGCATATTCGATCGGACTCGTGAATCAGGTGGTACCCGCGGAGCAGCTTCAGGCGAAGACGATGGAACTCGCGAATCGCATCGCAGACAAGAGTCCGATCGCGTTGCAACTGGCGAAAGAGGCTGTGAAGCTCGCGTCGCGTTCGAATCTCGACGAAGGTCTGCGTCGTGAAGTCGATCTGTTCGCACTCTGTTTCTCGACGGAAGATAAGGACGAAGGCGTCAGCGCGTTTCTGGAGAAGCGCAAGCCATCGTTCAAAGGAAAGTAGTTGAAGGCTCTCCTCCTCATCGTGGGCGTGTTGATCGCCACTGCCGGTGGCGTGATTTGTTATCGCGCGCTGTACGTTGAGCCCAAGTCGGCCGTTGTGATTACCGACACCGGCATCCGCCAGATTCCCAACCAGGCGCGCGTTGTTGGCGGCGCGCTCTTATTCGTCAGCGGCTCTGCCCTCGCAGTCTTCGCCGCCACACGCAAAATCCGTAAGTAGTCGCGCGTTTATTTGTGGTTGATTTTCTCGAGCAGCGCACGCGTCTCGGCGGCGAATGGGCCATTAGGTTCGAGACGCAGGTAGGCATTGAATTCCGTGACGGCATCGTTTGTACGGGCCACCCGCAGTAATAAATTTCCCTTCAGCAAATGCGCGCCGGGGAGATCCGGGTTCAACAGGAGCGCACGCTTCACTTCCTCATAAGCCTTCTCGAGCGACGGTTTCGCTGCCATGAGATCTTTCACTGCGCGTGCTTTTTCCCAGTAGACACGCGCAAGATTCAGATGACCTAAGTACGACGCATCCTGAATCGCGAGTCCCTGGACCAACACTTTCTCAGCCTCGGCGATCTTGTTTTCACGCAGGTAAATCTCACTCAGCGCAAACAACGCATTGAACGCCTTCGGATCGACTGCCATTGTTGCTAACAACGCCTTCTCAGCCTTGTCCCACTGCTCGAGATCCATGTAAGCAGTGCCAAGCTTCAGATGTGCCTCAACGAACTGCGGATAAATCGACACCGCTTTTTCAAAACAACGCACCGCAGTCCCGATCTTATCTTTCCCGCCCGCACCCAAAGCGGCTACGCCTTTATCAAACTCTTTCTGCGCAGCGGGCGGCACGTTCGCATCGATGCTGCCCCTCGCCGTCGTCGTCGTTGATACGTTTGCGTCTCGCGCAAGCTGAAGCAGCACGAGTCCGCTCGACATCGTCGTCATATCGACATTCTGCTGCGCATCGCGATAACCGGACTGTTTCACGCGCACTGAATACATCGCCGGCGGCAGACTAGTGAATCTGAACTTACCGAGACTGTCGGTAAAAGCCTCGGTGATTGAGCCACCACCCTCATAGCTCTCAAGTCGTACGACAACGTTTGCAGCGGGCGCGCCGCCTTCAGCGAAACGCACCTGACCGTGAATCTCAACACTTGTCCGTGACGAATCGGTTTGTACCTGAGCAAAGATCACAAAGTGACATAGCGCGATCGCCACGATGCTGGACAACAGCAACATTACTTTGATTTTGATCATGACTCTGCTCCCAGAACGGGAAGGTTTGACGCGCGCTAATTCTACTGCAAAAAAACGGGAGGGACTAGATCCCTCCCGTAAAACATCTCCACGATCAAGAACTAGAATTCGTATCGAGCTCCCAATCGCATGGAGAAGGGTAAGTGGAAACCAGACGTCAACGTAATGATCGACGGCTGCAAGAAGTCGGGATTAGGCTCGCCGAGATCCAACTGTCGGAATTGATCCGGCAGTCGTAGTCGACGATTGTTCGTGACATTGAAAAAGTCAGCAATGAAACTGACGCGGTTACGTTCGTTGATCGTGAACGGAACATCAGCGTGCAAATCGAGTTGCGTGTAGAAAGGCGTACGGCCGAGCTTGCCTCGTCCGCCAACGGGAATTTCACCCGCATTCAGGTAAACCGGATGCGGCAGAAACTCGCTGATGGGTATGCCAGACTCCATGTGTAGTCCCATACCGACGTTGACGCCGGTCCAGAACCGCCAGTTGAAGCCGGTTCGTTGTCCGCCAAACGACTTGCTCGCGTAGATGTTCGAGACGAAGCGCCTGTCAGTATTCAACGGACCTACGGCAAATTGATCGCCGAGCAGATTGAACTGTCCCTGGGTAAAGTCGAATAGCGAGCTGATGCCGGGATCAGTTTGGCCATTGTCGTTACGCAGGTGACCTTCGTAGTTGCCGCGCAGCGTCGCAATGCGGAAGTTCGACAACAGTTGCCAGCGGTCAGCGAAGCGTTTGTTCAATTCAAACTCGAACGCTTTGTACTTCCTGACCGGATCCGGGAAGCCGTCGGGAATTCCATCAGGCACGTTCACTGAAGCGCCGGTGACGGGATCGATTCCGACGCTGCCGAAACAGACGTTGCCGAGCGGAGCTCCGGTGGTCGGATCATCGATCTCGGTTGCGAAAGTCGAAGTGCATCCCGCGGGCGCTGTAGCGCCGATCGGGAACGTAAACTCCTGCAGGTTCGTCGCCGCGTCGAGCCGCGAGCTCGGGTTGCCGATGAAGTAAGTTTGTGTGATTCCGGCCAGCGCCGCTTCAGGCGAGAGCACCGCCATGTCTTCCACCACGCGCTTCAGGTTGCGGTACTGATAACGAACCGACAAAACGAAGTTGTGCGGTAACTGGAAGTCAGCGCCGACGATGTGCTCATCCTGGAAGCCGAGCTTGGTGCCGGCAGTGATCGCGCTCAGATCGGAAGCTGACACGGAGATGGCATTGCTCAAGCCGCCGGAGGCCGCGGTTCCACTCAGCAAGTGGGCCGCATCGATCACCGGTATCGGAGCGCCATTCGCATCGAGCGTGACGATTCTTTGTCCGGCGCCGTTGACAGTGAACGCCGGTGCGAAGCGAGCGCCGATGAAGTCGAGCTCCTGCGACAACGAACGCTCAGCGGCGTCAAGCGGCAGGAATTCGAAGAAGCGACCGAAGTTGTAATACAGTTTGATGTTGCCGCCGCCCGTCGGATCGACAGCGACGCCGAGGCGCGGTGCAAATTGGTCGGTGAAGCTGTAAGCGTAGCGATTGCCCGTAACTGAATTCGGACTACCAATCAGTCGCTCCTGCTCCATTCGCAAGCCGACCAGGCCGGTGACGTATTTGTTCAAACGCCACGTGTCCTGAATATAGCCCGCGTTGTAGTTTGCGCGCGTATCGAAGGTTGGTGGACCAAACTCGCCACGAAAGACCTGCAACGACACTGGCACCGGATTCCCGCGCACGTCGAACAGCGGGCACAGATCGCAACCGGTCTGCGCACGCAGTCGAAACTGCACGTTGAACTGTTGTCCAATTGCAAACTCCGGAATGCCGAGATCAGCCGCGGGCGTTCCGATCGCGTTTGTCGCCGGAATCGGGTACGTGGGTCCGCTGCGCAGTCTGCTGCCCGAGTACAGCGAACGTTGATACGTGTAACCGAGTCCGACCGTGTGCTGTCCCCACCTGTTGATGATCTTGGCCGTGTTGAGGTCCCATTTCCAGTTCGTGCTTTCAGTCGGCTCGACAAAGCCGCGGCCCGCTAAGTTGTAGTTGCCACGGATTGGATCGATCGGAGTGCGCAACGCGATCTGGTTCACGTTTGCGAAACCGGTTTCGTCGAAAGTACTGCGCCCCTGACTGAAATTGGAATTGACCGTCCAGGTGTTTGAGAGTGAGCCGTTGTAGCGGATTGCCCAGTTGCGAGTGCCGAAATCGAGCGCGCTCGCGGCAGTCTCGTTGTCGGTATTCAAGAACGAGAACTCGGAAAGGTTCGTCTTAGTCGGATCACCAAAGATCGAGAAGGTGAGCTGGTGATTTTGATTCAGTACCCAGTCAGCCTTAAACGCGTAGTTGAGAGTTCGATAACGTCGGGCGAACTCACCACGCGAGGTAAACAATCCGGAGTTGATGATCGACCCGTTACCGGCGGCGATGTCGGCCTCATTCGCCGAGACGCCCTGCACGAGTTCACGTCTCACAGTCGGATTGAAAGATCCAAAGAAGAAGAGCTTGTTGCGCAAGCCCGGAACATAGCCGCCGAGATCAGCGCCGACGTCGTAGTTCTCCTCATGCAGCAATTGACCGGTTTTGTTCGTGCGAAACGCGTCGGCCTGCCGGCGAGTAGCTTCAAAAGCCGCGGGTCGTGCGAAGCCGTAAAACGAACCGTGATATTCATTGCCGCCGGATTGGGTGATGATGTTCACGATGCCGCCGATAGACTGACCATACTGCGGCTCGAAACCGCCCGTCTTTACTTGAACTTCCTTGATGAACGACGTGTTGATACCGGTTCCCAGTGCTCCGTATGAACGCGAGAAGGTGCCGATACCGCCAAACGCCGAATTCGTGATGTTCACGCCGTCGGCAACGTACAAATTATCGAGTGCAGAGCCGCCCGCGATTGACGGATTGTCGCGGCCGCCGTTGATGCTGTCGGTTGCGCCCGGCGAAAGATAGAAGAGACTTGATACTTGCCGCTGCACGGGAACATTCTGGAATAGCTGGTCATTAAGGTTCTGACCCGTTGAAGTGCTTTGTTGATCGAAGCCGCCGGTTGTATCGGTAACCTCGACTGTCGCCGTAACTTCACCGGGCTCGAGTTTCAGGTTGAGTGTCGATTCGCGACCGACGAATACGGTCACGTTGTTCGCCACCACACTTCTGAATCCGGTTTGCTCAACGCGCACGGTATAGGTGCCGGGTTCCAGGTTTTCGATCCTGAAAATGCCGCTGTCGTTGGTGGTTCCCTGTCGTTCACCTGTTTGCCCGGTCACGACTACCCGCGCGCCCGGACCGGCGGCGCCGGCCGCATCAGTAACCGTTCCGCCGATCGTTCCTTTCGTTTGAACGTCCTGCGCGAGGACGGATGCCGCTGCCAAACTGAGGCAGCAGGCTACAAATAAAACCCAAAGGCTTTTCATACCCTGTGTTCTCACTTTCCGATTACAAAAACTCTTTCGTCAGCCTTGCGTATTGGCTCGCAAGGGCACGTAGTTGATTTCACGGGGGTGTTACAAACCGGGGGAAGTCGCAAACGAATGAAGAACAATCGCGTGGATGATCTTCATGCGTTTGCAAAAAGCAATGACGGTGCCAGCTTCAGACCTACGAAACGTTGGAGGTTGCTCTTGCGCGAGTTTGCTGCACGCAAATTTCGAAAGGGCATGACTCTTAGCTCCGGTTAATCGAGGCAACCCTCGAGCAGTTTTTCGATAACCATTTAAATGGGTATGTTCGATCCAAACGTTTGAGTCGATCCAAATCCGTAAATTTTTCACGCGAATGTTGCATGTCAAACTTTCGCAACTACTCACTTGTGTTGCTGAAGCGTGAGGGACCGCACCGGATTCAGGCCGTAGTGCTTCATCTTTGCATTGAGCGTTGTTGACTTCAGGTGCAGCAGTCTCGCGGCCTGGGCTTGATTACCGCCGCACCGGCTCAACGCGCTCTTGATCAACCCGATCTCGTACCGTTCGACTTCGTCGTAGAAGTCGATGCCCCCGTTTGAGAAATCGACCTGGCCGTTGTCGTAATCGGATGTCAGTTCAGACTTGAGCGTTTCGACCTCGCTGGTCAGCGCCTTCGCGAGCAAGACGAGTTGATCAATGCTACGCTCGACGTCGTTTTCCATGGCGATATCTAATGCCGGATTTTTGACGGGCTCGGTACGGTGAGAGACGGATTAGCCGGAAAAAGGCACAAAAAGCACAAAGCCGGGTCCACTCAGCTTTGTGCTTTTTGTGCTTTTGTGACTAAAGCGTTTAGCTTTGCCAGAGTGTTCTTAGTTGATCTTCAGTACCGTTGAACTTGTCACGATCGCAGTGACCGATACCGGCGACGTCGTGTGGCGGCGGACCGACCGCGCCGTCTGTGTATTGCCACATGGTCCATGTCGGCCAGTTGGCAGGCACGACCGCGGTTGGACCATATTGCGCAAGCCAAAACCAGCACTGAGCAAGCACGGGATCTTTTGAGCTGCCGAGTAGTTCCTTGATGTACGAGCCCGAGTAGAGTCCGGGGAAGCGACCAGTAGCCTGGTTGACGTGAGTAACAAACGCGCGCGCGTCTTCGAGAGCCATGCTTGGACCACTTGGATTGGGTTCGAAGTCGAGCACGAGCAGCGTGTTCGGACTGGATCCAACAGTTTCGAGGAAGTGTTGGGCCTGGTCGACGCCGTCGCCGCCCGTCGCAAAGTGATAAGCACCCCACAGCAGTCCGGCAGCTTGTGCCTTGCCGCGATTGGTCACATACATTGGATCAAGCCCGGTCGTGCCCTGCGTCGCCTTATGAATAACACCGATGATTCCAGCACCCTTTGCTTGTTGCAGATCAATGTTTCCGTTGTGATGAGAGATATCGACCACTGCATTTAAAGGATCAGGCATGTTGTTATCTCCTTAGCTGAGGTTTCGATCGGCTGAGACCGCGAACAATACTACTACTACCGAGCGAGGTCATGGAATAAAATCTCGTCATGCGCGATCCCCTACGCCATGTCACCATCGCAGCCGTCACTCTCCTAAGCACGATTAATTTCTCGTTCGCACAACGACGGTCCAAACCGCCGCTTGTCTGTAAACCGCCCGTGCTCGCCGCCGTGAAGCCGAGCCCCGAACTCAGCTACCAGTGCGACGATCAGCTAAGCGACTACGACGAGAAGACACTCAAACTTCCTGCGCGTGTCGCTGCTATCAAGACTCTGATGTCCCAATTGTCCTCATTCTCCGATCCGGCATGGTGGTCCGCCGACATCGTTGACCTCGGCGTGTGCGATTACGTCAAAAAACCCGGCCCATTGACGCGCGATGAACGCCACGGCTTCCTCGGCGACGATTACTTATTCTGGCTCTTCGGAAACGATCATATTAGGCTTGCGTTGATTCGCGATCCCTGCTATCAAACGGAGTACGGCGGCTCGAATGCTTTCGTACTCTACCGCAAAGCCCGCCGCGTCATCGTCACACAGGTATTAGACGGGTATTTCTCCAGGGCGGACAATTCAGTAAACCTGCAGTTAGCGAAACTCAACGCTCAGGAGATCGTTGAAATCTCGACCGGTTCGGGCGGCCTGACCCCGAGTTTGACCAACTACTATTTCGTAATTGATCCGAACACCCACCAGGCTGTTCCGAAGAACCTTTTCACGGGAGATCATGGGCCCACTAATGAGATCTCGTCAGCAATGTTGTTCAACGAGACGCGCGCGGCAGCCGAACCGTTGAAAGTTATCCAAGGTCAGACGCTGGCTCGTAGTTTTATCATTTACGTTGACGACGCGAATGGCAAAATCGACGACAACGGCCGCACTGTTTCGCGGAAAGTTCTGCGCTGGAACGGCCATGTCTATCGTTAACTCACCCTAATTCGAGGAACCAAAAAGTGTCCAGAAAAATAATCCCCCTCCTGTTGCTCCTCTGCGCAATGATCTGTCCGGTTGTCGCGAGCGCTCAAAACTGCAACCCGCCCGCGATCACGGCAAACTCGCACATCTACAACATCTTTTCGCCCGAGCAGGAGATGGTCCTGGGCGAGCTGAATTATCAGCAGATGGCCGGCGACTCCCGCTTCATCCAGGACGAGAAGCTACTCGCTTACATCAGAGAAATCGGAGCCAAACTCGTTCGCCATCTCCCGCCCACCGGGCTCAAGTTTCAGTTTTTCATCATCGACATGCCGACGGCGAACGCCTTCAACACTCCCGGCGGCTACGTCTTTGTTTCGCGCAAACTGATCTCGTTCACCAAAACGGAAGACGAGTTAGCGGGCGTGATGGCGCACGAGTTGGGCCACGCCACCGTGCATCACGCCGCCGGCGACATGTCAGACCTATGGAAGAAAATACTCAACGTCACTCAGGTCGGTGATCGCAAAGACATCACGGAAAAGTACAACCTGTTCCTCGAAAGAGTGCGCACGAAGAATGTGTCGGACAAGGTGGGGCACGAGTCGGAGCAGCAGCTCGAAGCGGATCGCATCGGCGTTTTTGCGATGGTCGCTGCCGGTTACGATCCGAACGCGTTTAGTGAATTCTTTTCACGGCTCACTGAAGAGAAAGCAAAGTCAGGCGGAAACTGGTTCACGAACGTCTTCGGCAGTTCGAGTCCCACGCAAAAGCGTTTGGGCGAGATGATCAAGGTCACCGAGCAGCTTCCCGCTGCGTGTCGGGAAAATCGCGTTGCAAACATGTCCGAGGCGTACCTGAAGTGGCAGGCCGACGTCGTCTCGTATCGTGAAAGCGACTTCGCCGAAGAGCTTCCCGGATTGATGTGGAAGAAGGAACTCACGCCACAGCTCAAGAGTGACATATCGCATTTCGCAGTCAGCTCAGACGGCGCCTATTTCCTCGCGCAGGACGACTTCGCCATCACGGTGGTCCAACGCGAGCCTTTGAAAATCGCGTTCCAGATTCCGACCACTGACGCGCGCCCTGCTTCATTCACACCTGACGGAAAGTTTGTGATGTTTGGCACGGAAGGTCTGCGGTTTGAGAAATGGAGCGTGGCGGACGCAAAGCCGGTCGAGATCCGTGAACTCGTAGTCAGGCGCGATTGTTGGGAGCATAAGTTTTCACCTGACGGAAAATACCTCGCGTGTATCGACTACGGTTTGGGTTTGAATATTCTCGAGACGCAAACCGGAAAACGCGTGTGGCAGAAGAAACAGTTTTATACGCTCAATGTGTTCGAGCTGCTCGCGTGGATACGTTCCGCGGTTGAAGACATCGAGCATGCGAGTTTGAGTCAATTCTTTCACCTGGAGTTTTCTCCCGACTCGCATTATCTCGTGGCCACTCGTTCCAACATGTTTCGCTTCAGCTTCAAGATCGACATGATGGAAGTCGATAAAACGGAAGACACGGTGCTGGCGCTCGATCTGTCGACGCTGAAGCCCATCTCAACCGGCGGCGACTTGAAGAAAATCACACGGCGCGCATTCATCTTTATTGCTCCGGACAAGATCCTCGGCATGATGAATACCAATCTTGAGGACGCGGGAATATTTTCGTTTCCGCAGGGCAAGCGGCTGGCGAAGTTTCCATTGACTGCCCAGGAGCTACAACTCACAGGAAATCCGAATTACGTCGTTGTGAAACCGCTCGGCAACGCCCGGATGGGCATCTTCGATCTGACGAAGGGCGTGATCGTCAACGGCATGAACAAAAACGACGCGACCATGTGGAACGACGTGATCTTCTTCGAAGATGTGTCTGGAAGCGTTCAGGTCGCAAAAACGGTATACGATCCGGAAAATAAATTCTTCAAGGTCGACTCGATCAGCAAAATCGATATCCCCATCGGCTCGATGCGCCGTCTTTACGCCGCTAACGTTTCGGACAACATGCAGTGGCTCGCGGTTTCGTCCAAAACGCGCGGCGCGATGTGGGATCTGACTTCCGGCGAGCGAAAGCTTCACGTCAGAGGTTTTCGCGGCGCGATTGTCGCGGCAAACGGCACCGCGATCGGCGAGTTTCCGCCTTATGCGCCCGCGAATCACGCGCTGGTGTTCATGAATGCGACCACGAGTCAGGCAAACCAGGTGCGCGAGATTCCGCAAAAGGGCGCGCGACAGTATGGACGCTTCGTTATGGTGCGCACGAGTTTGAAAGAACTCAAACAACCGGAAAAAGGGAAAGACTCGAAGGAGAAGGACGGTCCCACGCCGCCGCCTGCGATACCGGGCCAGTTCTCTGAAGACGATTCGCTGGACCACGATGTGCGGTTCGAGTTGCACGATGTCGTCACCGACAAGCTCGTGTGGAGCAGGGAGTTCAAGAAGGAAGCGCCGGAGTATTTCTTCGACGAGTTTTCCGGTCGAGTGATCTTTTATTGGGACCTGGGCAGCGAGGCCGGCAAGGCTCGGCTGAAAGAAGAGACCGCGCTGGCAGAACGCGCGCGACAGATGGGCAACAAGGATGACGACTATCTGGTCGAAGTTTATGATGCCTTTGCCTCGAAATCGATTGGAGTGCTGCTGGTGGAAACAGGGCAGGGTTCGTTTGATATCGAGTCGGGCTTTTCAGAAGGTAACTGGCTGCTCCTGCACGACGATAACAATCGCGTGCTCGTCTATGCGATCAAAGAGGGTGAGTTGCGTCACCGGTTCTTCGGTGCGAACGCCGCGATGAACCCGAGCCGTCAGCAGGTGATCGTTGAAAATTTTCCCGGCGAGCTGACGCTTTACGATCTCGCGACCGGAAACGCACAGGCGCGCTTACGTTTCAAGAACGGCGCCGCGTTCGTGAGATTTAGTCTGGATGGAAAAAGACTGCTGGTCCTGACCTCGGGCCAGGTCGCTTACGCGTTTGAAATCGACAAGATGAGCGCTGCAAAGGCAAACTGATTTACGTGCTTTTGCGCCTTTGTAGCTGATGTCAGGAATCGGTTTACTGAACGAGAAACCGCTGCACGCGTCACTGAAACAGTGGTACGCGCGGCCGGGAGATCGGTTTGAAGTCCCGGTTGACGGTTTCGTGATCGATATCGTTCGGGACGATCTGCTGATCGAAATCCAGACGCGCAACTTCTCAGCGATCAAGTCGAAACTGACGAAACTCACGCACTCGCATCCGGTGCGATTGATTTACCCGATCGTGCAGGAGAAATGGATCGTCCGGTCGGCTCACGGCCGTGGATACACTCGTCGCAAGTCACCCAAGAAAGGCCGAATCGAGGATCTCTTTTGGGAACTGGTCAGCATTCCGCAACTACTCTCGAACCCAAACTTCTCGCTCGAGGTTTTGATGATCAGGCAGGAAGAGGTGAGGCGATACGAGACGAAACGGAGATGGCGCGGGAAAGGCTGGGTGATCGAAGGTCGCCGATTGCTGGAGGTGGTGGATCAGCGATTGTTCTGGCAGTCGTCGGACTGGCGGCGGTTTGTGCCCGAGGGACTGGAGTCGTTCACCACGCGAGATCTTGCGACCGAGATAAAGACGGGCACCGAGTTAGCTCAGAAGATGGCGTATTGCCTGCGTGAGAGTCGTATGATCGAGCTGATAGGACGGCGTGGCCGCGCCAATCTGTACCGCGTTCTATCCACAGATTGCGCAGAATGTGATGGTGACCTAATTTGAACTGCTTCTCTGTGCAACCTCTGTGTTCTCTGTGTCTCTGTGGTTGT
>Ga0157373_10002219_pt1 | contig 14694 bp, 11 predicted proteins | sample C65metaG_FD_113460 | JGI IMG/M metagenome (GOLD analysis project Ga0157373, IMG submission 113460) | Corn rhizosphere microbial communities from Kellogg Biological Station, Michigan, USA - C6-5 metaG | ecosystem: Host-associated > Plants > Roots > Rhizosphere > Soil | place: USA: Michigan... | reverse complement strand
GACGGTGTCGAGCACCGCTGCGGGTTCGAGAATTACCGTGTACTTTCCGGGCGGAATTTCGCGCGGGGCGGCGGACCTTGCCGCTTTGTCGGCAGCAACTTGAGCGAGCGCGACCGGATCGAGATTGGCGACGTCCGGCGAGTTGGCCTTCTGCCAGCCCGATGAATCTGCTGCCAACATGGTGATCGAGATTTCTGCGGACGTCTGCGTATGCCATTGGCTCAGCCCGCGCGAATTGATAATGCCTTCCACAGATTCGGAGCTGGCGAAGATTCCTGCGGCTGTGAGTTTTTTCTTCTGAGCGATCCCCACAATCTGGCCGACCGCTTCCGCACGCTGCGCGGGCGTGAGAGCCGCGGTTTGTTCAAAATGCCGCGATGGCGCGGACTGTGGGGGTCGGCCTTGTGTGGCGAGGGCGCTCCCGCCCGCGTGTGGCACCGGCAGCAAATCCGCATCCGGCTCCTGCACCCGCGCCAGAGCTTCGGAAGCCTTCACGACATCGCGAAGACTCTCATCGTCAAATCTGTTGGTCGTGGCGCGCGCGGTGCGGCCGCCGAACACCGTTCGGAGAGAGACACCGTAATTCTCTTCCGCAACATTCTGATGAATGCTGTTATTGGCAAATCGCGTCAGGGCCGAATGACCGCCGTAGAAAAGACACTCCACCTCGTCCGCGCTTGCGTACTTGCGAATGCGCGCGAAGATGTCAGCGGCTTGTGGTTGCGTCAGCATTTTCGTTTGGCACCCAGCATTCAGTACTCAGCATTCAGTGCATACACACCCGGCCACAGTTCGCGGAGCTTTTTCGGTCAGTTGCGACGTCCCATTGTGACTCAACGCTGATTGCCGAATGCTGATCGCTAAGCGTACGCACTTCCTACCTTCACTCCTCTGAATCTGGCGGGCGAAGCTCCATGGCCGGTCCCCATGACCTGTTGCGGCTGGCCCTTGCCGCAATTGGGAGTTCCCCATAACGTCCATTCATCCCGCGAGCAAATCGCGTCCATGGAGTTCCAGAAGCCCGTCGTAAATCCGCTGTAAGAAGGGTTCTTCAGCATGCGCACTCGTTTGCCGCTTTTGATTTCCCAGCCGATCTCAGTGCCGAACTGAAAGTTGTAACGCTTGTCGTCAATCGACCAGGAGCGGTTGGTCTGAAACAGAATGCCATGGTCAGTGGACGAAATAAGTTGTTCGAGAGTAAGGGGCTTTTCTCCTGGCAGAATGCTGATGTTGGTCATGCGGATAATAGGCAGCCGGTTCCAGCCTTCAGCGCGCAGCGTCCCGCCCGATCGCTGGAGTCCAATCAATGATGCCGTCTCACGCGAACTCAGATATCCCGTGAACAGGCCATTAGTAATGATGGGCGTGCACTGCGCCGGAACGCCCTCATCATCGAAACCGAAAGTACCGAGGCCGGGACCGTGTTCCTGGCGCGCATCGGCGACTACGTTCACCAGCTCACTTCCATACTTCAAAGTGCGCAGCTTCTCGAGAGTCAAAAAAGAGGTGCCGGCGAAATTCGCTTCCATGCCCAAGACGCGATCCAGTTCAATCGGATGCCCGACGGATTCGTGAATTTGCAGTCCCAGTTGTGAACTCTCGAGAATAATGTCGAAGACGCCTGCCGGACACTGGTCTGCGCTGTGCAACGCCACGGCCTCTTCCCCGATCCGCCTCGCGTTCTCGACCAGCTTAAGCTCGTCGATCAATTCATAGCCTTTGTTCTGCCACTGGCCTCCGAAAGAATTTGGATATGACCGCTTCTGAATCTCGCTGCCCGCAAACGCGTACGCCACATAACCTGCGCCGGTGACGTACTTGATCTGATGAATCTCCGCGCCTTCCGACGAATAAAACCATTGCTCCTCCCGCCTGAAATTGATGTTGGTTTCCGCGAGGGTGACACCTTTGACTGATCGCAGCTCGGTGTCGATTTTTTGCAGCAAGGCAAGATTTTGTTCGATGGAAATCGAGAACGGATCAATCTGGTACGGGGTCGTCCAGTCCGCCTGGGCTGCCTTCTCCTGGGCCAGCCTCACATCGCTCTGCTTGACTTTTGCCGAGGCCTTTGCGATATCAATCGCCCGCGCCGCCGTGGCGTTGATTGCGGTGCGAGACAAGTCTGCCGAGGAAGCAAATCCCCATGCGCCGTCCACCAGCACCCGCACACTTAGTCCGAGTGATTGCGAATCCGAGGCATTGCCTATTTTGCCGTTCTTAGTGGCCAGGCCGCGGCTGCGGTCGTTCACTATACGAACATCAGCATAGGTTGCGCCGCGCTGAGCAGCAGTGTTGAGCGCCCACGAGGAGAGGTCTTTCATAGCGGCCGAATTCAATTTAACACAGCCCTGTGTTGAAGAGAGTTATGTTCAGAACATCAGTGGGCAGCGGCCGCCGCCGCCTTCTCTCTTGCCGCGCGGGAGAGAATTAGTTCCACGGTTTCGACGAATAGGCTAGTGCCCTTGTCCAGTTTCAGTAGCGCTTTTTGATGGAAAGATGTGGCACCCTCGCCTTTCAGCTTGTATTCATTGCACTGCGGAAGACTGGTCAAAACCATTACAGGCATTGTGGCCGTCTGCGCATCTCCGCGGAGTGCGTGCAGCACGTCCTGACCCGAAAGCTTGGGCAACATCATGTCCAGTATCACGAGATCGGGCTTGCGCTCGCGCGCCAACCGTAGTCCTTCTTCGCCATCGGACGCGGTAATCACGTTATGACCCGCTTTGATGAGAGCGCGCTCATTCGCCAAGCGAAGAAAACGGCTATCGTCCACGATCAGAATGTTCATAGGCGTTACGACAGAGCTTGCCACAGAAGAAGAATCGGCAGTTTCGGACAACACTTGAGTCCGCTGCCACGGCACACACTTCCCGCCAGCGACTTTTCGACGCGTCACGGGTTCTTATTGGCAGAGAACAAGTCGGGTGCCGGAGGTGGCATCATGGCAAAAATAATTGAGTTCTACATTCCGAAAGATTTCCACAAGATCGCGAAGTGGGTACCTGCTGAGAAGCGGGGTCAAGTAATCGAATTCAGCCTGCCGAAAAAGACGGCGTAGTCGCCGCTTTCCTACTCCACAGATTGCATGACTCAGGGCAGCTTATCGACTGCCCAGTCGTCTTTTCCAGCGCGGATCACCACGATCCTGCAAATATGAGCGTGATAATGGGACCGGGCGAGTCCGAACAGGACTACCGGGAAAGCATACTCTCCGGCGTTTAAACGCTTGCCGTGTTCAATCTCAAACGCCGCGGATGCTGCCGGAGAGAAGAATTCCTGCAGTTGATCAGGCGAGACCCGCTGCCGCGCAGCATCGCTCAGCATCATGATCCCAGCTTCGTGGTCTTGTGTCTGCCAGGCGTGCAGAAACCGGTTTGCAGTGGCCAGCGCGGAACTATAGCCGGGATCGATGGTGATATGACGGGCACTCTTTGATGGTCGAGCCGAAAGCTGGTGAGCAAAGGTGCAAACAGAAAGGATGACTAGCACAATTCGACAACGCATCTAGGAATACTCCCGTAGGAACTCGCCAGGCGAAAGATAGAAATATGGTTCGCCCCGCAGTCGCTCACGAGATCAGCTTCGCCAAACCAAACGCCGCTGCCGCTGCAACGCCACCGATCACCATGGTTTGAGTCGCGCTGCGCAGCGCATTCGCTCCGGTAAAGCGTCCCTTGATGAACCCAAAGACAGCAAGCGCCGCCAAAGTCACTATGGCCGAAAAAATCAATCCCCGATATGCGTTCCCCAGCACAATATAAGGAGAGAGCGGAATCAGTCCTCCGGCAACATAAGACGCCGCGATCGTTCCTGCACTGGTCACCGCGCGTTTCGGATCAGGCTCCTCCAACCCCAGTTCAAACCGCATCATGAAGTCCACCCAGGCGTCGGGACGCTTGCTCAGCGCCTCGGCCATCGGTTCACTCTCCTGGGCAGTAAGCCCATAGTTCTGAAAAACGCGGCTTACTTCGGCTTTCTCCTCTTCGGGAATCTCCTCAATCTCCCGATATTCGCGCCCCCGCTCTTGCTCGTAATGTTCGGCGTCGCCTTGCGCTGCCAGATATCCTCCAAGGCCCATGGCGATGGAACCTGCAGCAATTTCCGCGAGCCCGCCAACCACAATGAATTTCGTATTGGAAATTGCACCCGAAAGTCCGGCGGCCAGCGCGAATGGGACGGTGAGCCCGTCTGACATTCCGATCACAACGTCCCGCACAAAATTGCTGGAAGTAAAGTGTTGTTCGCGGTGGGTAATGCGCGCCATCAATCATTCTCCTGTGGGTGGGTCTGCAGATATTTTTGCGCCAACTGAACCACATCACGTTCGCCGCGATAGCTCAACCTGCGTTCGGCGCCGTCCAGCGAGGTCCAAAATGCCCGCTTTACTTCGATTCTCATTTCTGGCGAAACCTCGTCGATTGTTCCATCCTCGTATTGCAACAGATAAAAGCTGACGATCTTGAACACGCGCTGCTGGTCACCCCAGGTGCGGACATAAACATATTTAATATCCGTCAGCTTGTGTAAAATTCTGCCGCGAATTCCGGTCTCCTCGAACACCTCGCGCACTGCGGTTTGTTCCGGTTTTTCTCCGGGGTCAACCAGGCCTTTGGGTAAGCCTAATACTTGTTTTACCCGGGTTTTGCCCCTTGGCTTCTCCTTCTCGTTCTGTTGCGGCTCGATGACTGCTACCTCCCAGCCGCCGCCCCCTTGCCTGACCACCACACCGCCGGCTGAAATCTCCCTGGGCATGGCCCACAACTTATCAGGATTAAAGGGGTTCGTCACGTAATAGGAGGCACGAACTAGGGTAATTACCTCCACGAACTACATGAAACGTAGAGTGTACAAAGGCGCATCTTAAGGTTTGTAGATGGATTGGTGAGGCCGGAGGCGGGTATGGCCATCCAGGGCTTGCGAAAAATCGTGGAGTCGGTTCGGGGCTTCGGGCGCGGCATTTCCGGCCGGCCCGACATCTCTGCTCCAGCGAAAATTCCTTCCATCGGACTGGCCCTTGGGGGCGGGTTTGCCCGCGGCATTGTTCACGTCGGCGTTCTGAAAGTCCTCGAAGCAGAAAATATTCCCGTCCGGTACGTCGCCGGCACCAGCGTCGGAGCCCTCATCGGCGCGGCTTATTGCAGCGGAGTCTCCCCGGATGAACTGGAGCAGATTGCGTCTCGGGTTCGATTCCGCGATCTCGCTCGCTGGACTCTTTCTCGCTACGGCTTTGCTACTAATCTGCGGATGATCGGCTTTCTCGACCGGATTCTCAAGGTGAAAACCTTTGAAGAGTTGCGCATCCCGCTCGCGATCACCGCTACCGACTTTAATACTGGCGAAGGCGTAGTCTTCCGTTCCGGCCCACTGGCGGAAGCTGTGCGCGCCAGTTGCGCTTATCCCGGCGTCTTCTTGCCGGTGAACGTTAATGGCCGTTTGCTGGTGGACGGCATGCTGGCCCACTCGCTGCCTAGCCAGCCGGTGCGCGAAATGGGGGCCGACCGGGTGATCGCGGTTAATTTGAAGAGTAGTTGGGGGACGCCTGAAGGCCCGCGTCACATTTTCGACGTGATCGGCCAATGCTTTTCGATTGCTCAAAATATGAACTGCGTAGCATCGCGGCAGTGTGCAGACCTGGTAATTGAACCCGACGTCACCGGCTATCGCTATGACGATTTCGAGCACAGCGCCGATTTGGTGCGTATAGGAGAATCGGCCGCCCGCGCCGCATTACCCGAACTCCGCAAATGGACGGAGCCGGCGAAAGAAAAGCTGCCTATCCGCGACGCGATCGCGGCGGCAACGTTCGATCCCGCAACGCCTCGATAAGTCGCTTGTCTGAATACCAGAGCGGGCCCCGCGCTCCCGATTGACTTCCCCCTTCTTTCCTCTCTGAAAAAATTCGCGTCAACACCGGACTTCCTTCCGCTCACTACAGGAACGACCGTATGGACGTTTCAGTGCTGTCGTAAAAAAATCATAGTTGAAACAAAGCGGCATTTCGCGTCCCCGGAAGCGGGGTGGATGACCGTTTGTTTCTTCTTTCCGGCGTCGGGCGGTAGCATCAGGCAATCTGTTTTCGCGTTCTATTTCATTCGCGGTCAATAGAGATAATGATGGAAGCGCACCCACAGAAGTTCTCGCGTTGCAGCTCTGGGATTGAGGGGCTTGACGATATTCTCGGCGGCGGATTGCCGTCAGGACACGTATACCTGCTCGAAGGCGAGCCCGGCACCGGAAAAACTACCATCGCTTTGCAATTTGTCGCAGAAGGTTTGCGCCGCAACGAGAAGGTCCTCTACGTCACACTATCCGAGTCGCGTGATGAATTGGTGATGGTGGCTCAGATCCATGGGCTGTCGATTGACGGAGTTCACATTCTCGAGCTGAGGCCGAGCGATGAAGAACTTAAGCCTGAGGCCCAGTACACGGTGTTTCATCCCGCGGAAGTCGAATTGAACGATCGCGCGCAGACCATCATGTCGCAGGTGGATCGCTACAAACCCGACCGCCTGATCATTGATGCGCTGTCTGAAGTACGGATGCTGGCCAAGGACCCGTTTCGCTATCGGCGGCAGGTACTGTCACTGAAGGAATATGCCCCCAGGAATTGTACGGTGCTGTTGCTCGACGACCGCACCGGCCGGCACGCCGAACTCGAGCTCCATAGCATCGTGCACGGGGTTATCTCCCTCGAGAGAATTCAACGCGAGTATGGAAAGACCCGCCGCCGCATCGAAGTTACCAAGCTTCGGGGATCGGCATTCCGCGAAGGCTATCACGACTACCTGATCAAAGATGGCGGCGTCGTCGTATTCCCACGTCTCATTGCCGCCGAACACATGGACGAATCAGGCTCCGACAATTGTGCCTTGAGCGGCATTCCCGAGTTGGATGCCCTGGTTGGCGGGGGCCTGGACCGTGGCACGAGTACGTTGCTGATCGGCCCCGCGGGTTGCGGCAAAACCACAATCGCGCTGCGATGGTTGACGACCGCCGCCGAACGAGGCGAGAACACGGCAGCATTCATCTTCGAAGAGACGTTACAAACCTTGATCGGACGCGCCCGGGGGCTAGGCATGAATATCGAGCCGCATATCAAAAGCGGCCGCGTCCGGATCGATCACCTGGATCCGGCCGAGATGTCCCCTGGAGAATTCGTGGAGAAGGTGCGTTCCTGCGTCGAGGAGCACCATGCCAGCACGATCATTATCGATAGCCTCAATGGTTTTCTTCAGGCAATGCCGGGTGAACAATTCCTTGCCCTCCATCTTCACGAATTGCTCACATATCTGAATAACCGTGGCGTGGTCACGCTCATGGTGCTGGCGCAAATGGGTATGATCGGCAGTTCCATGCAGACACCCGTTGATGTCAGTTATCTGGCCGACAATATTCTGGTTCTGCGCTACTTCGAGGCGCATGGCGAAGTCAGGCAGGCAATCTCGATGATCAAGAAGCGCAGCGGAGCGCACGAGCATAGCATCCGGGAGCTTCGTTTGCGGGAAGGGGCCATTCAGGTAGGTCAGCCGCTCAACGATTTCCAGGGCATTCTGTCAGGGATTCCTGCATTGGTAGGAACAGGAGGAAACGGTTTCCGCGTCCATGAGTGATGGATTCCAAAACACGCCGCCGGTTCTTGTGCTGGCACCTTTTGGTAAGGATACAGCGCTCTTGACCAAGGTCCTGGGCCAGTCCGGAATCACTGTGTTGTCGTACCAGACTTTGGAGGAACTCACTGTAGCTATCGGCGAAGAGTCGGGCGCGGTCATTCTCACCGAAGAAAATCTGCATGATGATGCGATTGGCAAGCTGGCACAAAAACTTTCCGTTCAAGCTCGCTGGTCAGACTTGCCCCTGATCGTATTCACCGGCAGCGGAATGAGCACCGCCTCAACCGAGCTTGCGGTACGTTCGCGTGCTCCCTTGGGGAATGTTGTCCTGCTGGAGCGTCCGCTTCGTCCCGCGACCCTGATCAGCGCGGTCCGGACGGCATTGGCGGCGCGGACACGGCAATATGAAATCCGCGATCACCTGAAGGACAGGGAGGCCGCCGAGCAGGCGCTGCGTCGCGCCCACAACGTGCTGGAGTCGAAGGTTGAGGATCGCACTGCCGCGCTTCGCAAACTCTCCTCCCGCCTGATGCGGGTCCAGGATGAAGAGCGCCGGCGCATTGCACGTGAGTTGCACGACAGCCTGGGCCAATATCTGGCAGCAGCTAAGATCAATCTTGAAGTGCTATCCACTGAATTGAAAAATGACTTTGGCTATTTGACTGAGGCGCAGCAACTCATTGACCGTGCGATCTCTGACATACGAACGCTCTCGCATCTTTTGCATCCGCCGTTGTTGGACGAAGCCGGTTTTGGCAGCGCTGCCCGCTGGTTCGTGGAGGGCTTTGGAAAGCGCAGCGGAATTGTCACTCGCTTGCGAATGCCTTCCAACCTGGACCGGCTGCCGCCCGAAATCGAAACCGCTCTTTTCCGGATTTTGCAAGAGGCCCTGACCAACGTTCACCGGCACTCGGGTTCGCGCAACGTTGAGATACGTCTCACCCTTTACCAGTCCGTCGTTACCCTGGCCATTGAAGACAATGGCAAGGGCATCCCGCAGGATGTGCTGGAGCGTTTCAGCAAGAGCGGCCTGAACCTCGGCGTGGGACTCGCGGGAATGCGTGAGCGTGTGAAAGAACTCGGAGGACGGCTGGAGCTCGAGTCCGGAAAAACAGGCACCCGCCTGAAAGCCATCATCCCCATAGCCGAGGCGGGCGTGGTAAGAGGCCCTTCCCCCTCCGGCTTTTATTCAAACTTCCCCAACTCGAGCGCAGTTTAGTTGGCATGCCGGGGTGATTGGATGCCCTTTAGTAACTGTTACTTCCAACAAACCCCTTTGTCAGCTCGGACTTTCAGTCAATAAGTATTGTGCAGGTGCAATGCGTGATGTATATTTCCGCGCACGGAAATCGGGCATAATATTTGCCCACACAGGCGCGCCAGCCAGTCTTCGTCAACGCAGTCTCTTCTTCGCCGAGAGGTCAGAATTAACAACGACACAGGTGCGCCTATGCTTGCTGACGAACGTCGCAATATCCCCCGCAAGAAACTGGAAAGACTCGCTTACATTCATATCGAGCCCGACAACGGCGGCATCGTTCTAAACGTCTCTGGCGACGGTCTGGGATTTCACTCGATGAACGCAGTTGAGCGCAACAAACCACTGCGCTTCTCGCTGCAAGAGCAGAATCGGCGGATCGATGTTTGCGGCGAACTGGTGTGGACCGACGAAGTCCAAAAGATCGGCGGCCTGCGTTTCACAACTTTGACAGCTGAAGCGCGCGCGCAGGTCCGAGATTGGATGAGCCGGCCTGAAATGCCCTTGTATGATCACCGGTCGACTCTAGGGGCGGCATTTCTTCGAGCATTCCCTGGCTTGGGCACGCGGCGCGTTGCTGGAGCGCCCGAGATCCGGGGTTATTTTTCCGCCGCAAAAGCAGTTTTAAAAATTCGGGCACAATCAAGACTAAGCGGCTTCTCGGGTGGCGTAATCACCGGGCTTTTAGTTTCCATATTTGTAGCCTCGGTGGTCTATCTCTCTTACAGCTATCGTCATCGCTTCGGGGAGTCTCTCATTTATCTGGGCGAACGGCTCGCGCAAAAACCCACTTCGGGGCTGACGAGTGCGATCAATGCGCCGGCGCCAGCCGTTTCCACAACCCAGATTGCGCCGCTGAATATCGTCAGCAGCCTTCCCGTATCCAACCCACAAGCACCCGAAGTAAAACCCGTTCCTGCGGATCACAGACCGTCGCGGCCACAAGACGATGTTCACCCTCTCGCAGCTACATCTCACCGGCTGTCTGCCTCCTCCCCAATGACTACAAAAACTGCGGAGAAGACGATCCTTTTGAGCGGTCCTGGGCCATCGGCAAAATCCCCTGATCTGCGAGAAACAGCCGCAGCTGCCAACGGCGCTCTTCGTCCTCAGGTTCTGGCCTCGAAGCCGCAGGTGATTCCGGCCGCGGATTCAGACTTGCCGGCGATGGCGCCTCCCCCTTCTTCATTTCAGCCAGCGTCTTCAGGGACAGCGGCGTCCGCTCCAAAGCGCGAACAAGTGGAGGTGGCGCATTCCCAGAGTCTCACCGCCGATATAACGTCTCCCTTGCAAATGTTTTTCGATCTCGGCAAATTCAAGCGGGAGGCTTCGGCGCAGGACTTGAGCGACCGGCTGGCACAATTGGGCTTGCGCACCAGCGTGGTTCCACGCGGCCACCTATGGATGAATTCGTACCAGGTACTCGTGGGCCCCTACGTAGATGTCCAGGAAGAAAAAAAGATCAATACCGACTTGCTCTCGCATGGATACAAGCCGCGACCACTCGAGAGGGGGTCGCGCGGCATCGCCTTCCGTTCAAAACTGAGCGTTGAACGCACGTACCTGCCCCTCGGGGATGTGGATATAAGCTGGGAGTCTTACTTGACCGATGCAAAGGTAAAGTTCACTCGCGAACACGACGTGGTTGCGAGTGCGAGTGCGAAATGGGCGAGACGGCCAAAGAAGTACTCTGATGACGAATACGTATACCAGAACAAGCCGGATGGCTCCCGGCCGCTGATCGAAATTCATTTTGCCGGGCTGGATCGGGCGCTGGTGTTCAGCAATATTCCGTGAACACCCCGTCTCAGGCGCGGACTTTTCCATGCCCAAATTATGACCATGGTAGCCACATGATAGTTGGCACGGGAATCGATATTGCTGAAGTTCATCGCATCGGCGAAGCCATCTCCCGTTTTGGCGACCGTTTTCTGGGACGGATATTCACCGCCGCCGAAAGAAGTTATTGCGACTCCAAGGCCAACCGCATTGAACGATATGCGGCTCGATTCGCCGCCAAAGAAGCATCTATGAAGGCACTGGGCACCGGCTGGAGCCAAGGCGTGCGCTGGCGCGACATTGAAGTTTACCGCAGGCCCGGCGCCCGCCCGACGATCAGGTTTTATGGCAAAGCTGCAGAGTTCGCCGCGAAGTTGCGCGCGACCAACGTGGCGCTCTCCATTTCGCACACGCCCGAGCAGGCGATTGCCAGCGTCATCTTAGAAAGCTAGCATCTTGACGAATCCGCCAACCACGGTTTGATACACTGGCCGTCTTTCATGTCCAGCCCAGGAACTTTGTCTCGAGCTATCCCCCCTTCAATCCAGCCGATATTGGGCGCGACCTTCGCCACCGGCGTTGCGCTGAGCAGTTTCGCCGCCTTATTGCTTGAACTTTCTTTGACCAGATTGTTTTCGGTCGTCCTCTTCTATCACTTTGCTTTCCTGGCAATTTCAATCGCTCTGCTGGGACTGGGGGCGGGAGGCGTGTTCGCCCATCTAAGAAAACAAGATTTGAAAAGCAAAGAACTGAGGGTAATTGCCAGCACTTGCGCCGGTCTGACCGCAGTTGCAATTCCTTTTGCGCTTGAAGTTGTGTTGCACGTTCCAGTCTCGCTGAATCTTACCGGCGGGAACTTCCTCCGCTTGACCGTAATTTACTTGGTCTCGGCGGTCCCATTCTTCCTCACCGGCCTCCAGTTCTCGGTGATCTTCGCTCGGATGCCCGGCAGCATCGCGCGGCTGTACGGGGCTGATTTAGCCGGAGGCGCGCTCGCCTGTATTGCTATTGTGCCGTTGTTGAACTGGATCGGCGGCCCCAACGCCGTTTTGTTTTCAGCTCTGGTAGCGGCGATTGCAGCCCTTGTGTGGGCCCCGAATATTGCAATGAAAAAACGTACGGGCACGCTTGCTGTTTTTGTTTTGCTGGTGATCGGCTTGAATCATTCCGGCAAGGTGGCGGACATCGTCTGGGCCAAAGGGATCCGGCGTCAGAACGTGGAGTTTGCTCGCTGGAATGCGATTTCCCGCGTGGAGGTGGACCGGCAGCAGGATGGTGCCCGCATCGTCGTGATCGACGCTGATGCCAACACTTTCATTATGAATGCTGACCCGCGCCAGTGGGATGGATCAGAGTGGCAACGCCGTTTGATGAGTTCACCTCCGGCGATCGTGAACGTGCTTAGGCCTCGCGGAGAGTACGCGATCATTGGCCCGGGTGGCGGCGTTGACGTGCTGCGCGCAGTTGCCAATGGCAGCCCTGACGTTACCGGCATCGAAATCAATCCGATCATCGCAACCGATATTATGCGCGGCCGCTATGCGGATTTTGCCTACCACCTGTATCAGCGGCCTGAGGTTCACATTCATGTAAGCGATGGCCGTTCCTTCATCCGCAATGCGGAGCAGCAATTCGATGTGGTGCAAATGACGCTGGTGGATACGTGGGCCTCTACCGCAGCAGGCGCATTCGCACTGAGCGAAAACAGTCTGTACACCACCGAAGCATTCATTGAATATTTCAAGCACCTGAAGCCAGATGGCTTGATCGCGATCACGCGATGGGAATTCCAGCAACCCCGCGAGGCGCTCCGCGTGGTTTCAGTCGGGATGAATGCACTGCACAAGCTCGGAGTTACTGACGCTACTAATCACTTCATCGTGATTTCGCAATCCCAGCTGAATGAAGACGGAATCAATGTCGCTGTTTTAACGAAAAAGAGTGAGTTCACGCCCGAGGAAGAAGCAATGGTGAGGCAGCACATTGCAAAGAATCCACCGATGCAGGTCTTATATTCGCCGTCGGGCCAGGAGCACAACCCATTTGCCGGCCTGATCAAGAGCAATGACCCGTATTCGTTCAGCAACAACTATGCCTACAACGTCACCCCGGTAAGTGATAACAAGCCCTTCTTCTTTTTTACGTTGAAACCTGGGCAGATATTTCGCCAGCAGACGGAACATGCAATGGATTGGAAAGTGAACCTCGGGGTTGCCGTGCTGGCCATGCTGCTGCTGATTTCCATCATCGCGGTGCTGCTGTTTTTAGTAGTACCGCTGATGCTGGAGCGCGGCCATACTCACAGCTCTGCCAGCCGATTGCTATACTTCGTAGCCATTGGCCTGGGATACATCCTTGTAGAAGTAACATTCATTCAACGATTCGTGCTGTTCCTGGGACATCCAACTTACGCGCTTACAGTGGTTATTTTTCTTATGCTGCTGGCCAGCGGGGGCGGAAGCTTAATCTCGCGGAGATGGACCCCGCTCGGACGCGCGATATGGCTCCCCCTGTTGGCGATTATTGCAGCCTTGCTGCTGTACCTTGCGGTTCTTCCCGGGCTGCTGGACCGTTTTGTCGGTGTGGCATTCCCCTTCAAAGTTCTGATTAGCGGCGTATTACTGGTTCCCTTAGGCCTGGCCATGGGCATGCCATTTCCAACCGGTCTGCGGACGCTGGCAATTCCCAAAGAACGATCTGCGGAGCATTCCATTGAGTGGGCTTGGGCGATGAACGCGGCCTCAAGTGTATTGGGATCGGTGCTGGCGATTGTGATTGCCATCGAATTCGGATTGAACATTACGCTGGCTTGCGGCGCCGCCGCTTATGGGTTGGCGTTTCTGTTTCATAATCAGCTTCATCGAAAACTTTCGCTGCCATGAGCCGAAGCCGTGTTCTGCTATCATCATGAAAATCGGAGGCCGGAGAACATGATCGCTCGTGCTCAAGGAGCGGCGCGCAAGCGCATTGCACGGCCTCAAAGAGTTCTGCCCGGGAGGACAGTTGCCTAGCCAGAAGCAGTTGAAATGGTCTCAACTGAAAGTAGGGCTAACGGTGGTCTTCTCCGCCCTCCTTCTTGCAGTGCTCATCATTCTGATGAGCGGGGGTGGCATGTTCACCTCCAAAATCACAATATATTCTTACGTTCCCGATGCCAGCGGTCTTCGCCAGGGTGCGCCTGTGCGCCTAAGTGGTGTTGATATAGGCAATGTAAAAGGCATCCGTGTGGTCCAGGGCCATGCGCTCAATCCGGTCGAGATAACCATGAAAGTGAACGAGAAGTTTCATTTTTTCCTGCGCAAGGACTCGCTCACGATCTTGTCCACCGCCGGAGTGCTCGGCGAATCATTCATTAACATCGACAGTTCGCATGCCAGCGGGCCTGAGGCGAAAGATGGAGATGTGCTGCAAAGCAAGGACCAGCCCGGCTATGACGATGTGATTCGCGCCGCCAACAGCAGCTTGCAAAACATGGACGTGCTGCTCAAGCGCATGGACCGGATTATCGCTTTCGTGGAGAGTGGGCAGGGATCGATTGGCAAGCTGATTTATGATCCCGCACTCTATAACAAGGTGAATGGCACCGTCGCCGAATTTCAAACTCTTGTGGACGACATCGCAAAAGGTAACGGCAGCCTGGGCAAGCTGATTGAGGATGATGAGCTCTATAACAAGGCGAACGCAACTATCGACAAAGTCAATCAAATGATCGACCAGGTCAATGCTGGCAACGGTACCGTCGGTAAACTGCTAAAAGATCCCGCCCTCTACGACAACGCGAACCGGACAGTCAGCAATATCAAACAGCTTACCGATGACATCAACGCCGGAAAAGGCGCGATAGGCAAGCTGGCGAAAGATCAGGAATTCGCCAATAAGCTGCAGAACACCATGGACCGCCTCAATGACATGGTGAACCGTCTCGATGCCGGCGAAGGCAGCGCCGGAAGATTTTTGCGCGACCCTGCGCTTTATAACAACACCAACAAGCTGCTCACCGATACGCAAGAGCTGATCAAGGCCATTCGCCAGAATCCCAAGAAATAT
>Ga0157373_10002218_pt1 | contig 14697 bp, 14 predicted proteins | sample C65metaG_FD_113460 | JGI IMG/M metagenome (GOLD analysis project Ga0157373, IMG submission 113460) | Corn rhizosphere microbial communities from Kellogg Biological Station, Michigan, USA - C6-5 metaG | ecosystem: Host-associated > Plants > Roots > Rhizosphere > Soil | place: USA: Michigan... | reverse complement strand
CCTCCGATGCAGAGATCGCGGCGTTCACGCGTGCCGTCGGCAAGATCGCCCGCGATGCTGGACTGGTCGAACCGGGCTACCGAGTGCTCGCCAACGTGGGTTCGAACTCCGGGCAGGAGGTGCCGCACCTGCACGCCCATATCTTCGGCGGGCGGCCGCTCGGCCCGATGCTGGCCCGCTGAGTGCGTCGCCTATCGAAAGAGGATTGCCCTCACCGTGCGAGCCGCTAGGCTCCGCCCAAATATCTTTCACCTGAGGGGATGAACATGGCGACCATAGCACCGCGCGCACCAAGCCGCGGCCGGATCAAGCCGCTCGACGAGATCCTTGCGACCGCACAGAAGAAGTCGCTGAAGCGCTCGCTGGGCGCCTTCCAGCTCACCCTGCTCGGCATCGGCGCGGTCATCGGCACCGGAATTTTCGTGCTGACGGCGACAGCGGCCCAGAAGGCCGGCCCGGGCATGATGGTCAGCTTCATCGTCGCCGGCACGGTCTGCGCGCTTGCGGCGCTCTGCTATTCCGAGCTCGCCTCGATGGTGCCGGTCGCCGGCTCCGCCTACACGTATTCCTACGCGGTGATGGGCGAGATCATGGCCTGGCTGGTCGGCTGGGCGCTGATCCTCGAATATGCGCTCGGTGCAAGCGCGGTCGCCGTCGGCTGGTCGGGATTTATCAGCGGGCTCCTCGATTCCGTCGGGGTGCACATACCGCATGCCTTGAAGGTCGGTCCGCCGATCCAATGGGGCTTTCTCCAGGGCGGTGAAGTCGGCGGCATGTTCAACTTGCCCGCGGTGCTGGTCGTGACTTTCGTGACGACTTTGCTCGTCATCGGCACCAAGGAGAGCGCCACGTTCAACGCGGTGCTCGTCGTGATCAAGGTCACGGCCCTGACGTTGTTCCTCATCATCACTCTGCCGATGATCAGCGGGCACATGAGCAACTTCGAGCCGTTCGCTCCGCGCGGCTGGGGCAATCCGCTAAGCTCCTCGGGAACCGGCATCCTCGGCGCCGCCGCTTCGATCTTCTTCGCCTACGTCGGCTTCGACGCGGTCTCGACCGCTGCCGAGGAAACCAAGAATCCGCAGCGCAACGTTCCGATCGGGTTGATTGGCAGCCTGTTGATCTGCACGGTCTTCTACCTGCTGGTTTCAGCAGGCGTGGTCGGCTCCTACGGCGCCCAGCCGCTGATGGATCCGGCGACCGGCCTTCCGTTCAAGGAAGGTTCGCCGGCGCTCTATGCCTCCGCCGCCTGCCAGGCCGCCAATGCGCCGACCGTTTGCTCGAAGGAAGCCTTGGCCCACATCCTGCGGCAGGTTTCCAACCCACTGTTCGGCAACCTCGTCGGGCTGGCCGCCGCGCTCGCTCTCCCGTCTGTCGTTCTGCTGATGATGTACGGCCAAACTCGCATCTTCTTCGTCATGGCCCGCGACGGCCTGCTCCCCGAGCGTCTGTCGGCGGTCCACGAGAAGTTCCGCACGCCTTACATTGTGACGATCGTCACGGGCGTCTTCGTCGCGATCGCGGCGGCCTTCCTGCCCGTCGGCACGCTGGCCGATTATTCGAACGCGGGAACGCTATTCGCCTTCGCGGCAGTGTCCCTGGGCGTCATGATCCTGCGCAAGAAGGATCCGAATAGGCCGCGACCGTTCCGGACGCCCGCGCTGTTCATCGTCGCGCCTTTGTCGATTGCCGGCTGCTTGCTGCTGTTCATCAACCTCAACAACGAATCCAAGCTGCTGTTCGTCAGCTGGACCGTGATCGGGCTGATCGTCTATTTCCTCTACGGATACCGGCACAGCAACGTTGCGCGCGGGATTACGGACGTTCCGGAGCTGGCAGCCGAGGCGCCCGGATCGATCGGCGTCGCGCCGATGCCCGGAGCGCCGGTGCCTCCGCAGGACCGCGACTAGAGGAGATCGCCGGCAAGCGCCCTGAGCTCGGCCTCGGGGCGCGCGCCATAATGCTGGATGACCTCGGCGGCGCAGATTGCGCCGAGCTTGAGCGAGGGCTCCAGGCCCAGGCCGCGCGCCTCGCCCGCGAGGAAGCCCGCCGCGAACAGGTCGCCGGCCCCGGTCGTATCGACGAGCTCGCGGATGGGCTCGGCCGGTACGGCGGCGCGCTCGCCGCCGGAAAGTGCGAAAGCACCTTTGTGGCTGCACGTCACGACGACGGTCGGGACCTCGGCCGCGACGGCAAGTGCGGCCTCTTCGGCGCTCTCATGTTCCGCGAGGCTCATGATCTCGGCCTCGTTCGCGAAGAGGATGTCGATCCGCCGGTCCCGGCAGAGCTGCCAGAGCTGCTTACGATGGCGATCGACGACGAAGCTGTCCGACAAGGTGAAGGCGACCTTCGTCCCTGCAGCGCGCGCCGCGTCCATCGCCTTCATCATGGCATTGCGGGGCGCCTGCGGGTCCCACAGATAGCCCTCGAGATAAAGAATCTTCGCTTGAGCGACGTGCGCCGGCTCCACGGCGGCCGGGCCGAGCATTTGCGCGGCGCCGAGGAAGGTGTTCATCGTGCGCTGTGCGTCGGGCGTGACCAGGATCAGGCAGCGCGCTGTCGCCCCGACGTCGCTTCGAAGCGGCGTTGCGAATTCGACCCCGAGGCTGCGGATGTCATGCGCGAAAATCTCCCCGAGCTGGTCATTGGCGAGCTGGCCGACGAAGGCGCCCTTCAATCCCAGCGAGGCGATGCCGGCGGCCGTGTTCGCGGCCGACCCGCCGCTGAGCTCGCGCGCCGGGCGCATCGCTTCGTAGAGTCGGTGCGCCTCGGCCTCGTCGATCAGCCGCATCGCGCCCTTGTGCATGCCCTCGCGGTTGAGGAACGCGTCGTCGGCATCGGCGATCACGTCGACGATCGCATTGCCGATGGCGAGCACGTCGAGGCGGCGGTCGGTCATGAAATCTCCGGGAAATCGATGGGATGGCGCCGGGTAGCGATCGAGCGTCGTTCAGACAATCGTCATTGCGAAGCCATGAAGTGGCTGTGGCAATCGACGGTGGATTGCTTCGCTGCGCTCGCAATGACAGGAAACAAGAATGCGCCGCTTCATTATCGCCTCGACCCTGTTGCTCGCCGCCTGCGCAACGCGCCCGGAGCAGCCGCAACCGGCCCAGCAAATTCCGCAGCCCCAGCCGACGTCACCCCAGGCGCGGCAGATCCTCGGTCTGACCCCCAACGAGCTGGTCGGCCATTTCGGAAAGCCGGCGCTCCAGATCCGCGAAGGCAACAGCCTCAAGCTTCAGTTTCGCGGGCGCACCTGCGTGCTCGATGCCTATCTCTATCCGCAGAGCGGGGCCTATCGTGTGACCCATGTCGATACCCGGTCGCCCTCGGGCGTCGATATCGCTCAGGCCGCCTGCATTTTCGCGCTCGAAAATCCGAGCTGAGCAAGCGCCCATTCGGCGCTTTCGGCGATCACTGCATCGGGATCCTCGAGGTGCGGGCGGATTGCGGTCGCCAGCACCGGATCGCCGCTGTTGCCTGCCGCAATTAGGCAGTTGCGGATCATCCGTTTCACGCCGATTCGCTTGATCGGCGAAGCGGCGAACATCTCGCGGAAGGCCGCCTCGTCGAGCGCGAGTAGGTCGGCGAGGCGAGGGGCAGCGAGCTCCGCCCGCGGAAGAAAGGCGCGGTTGGCCGCGGCGGCGTCAGCGAAACGGTTCCACGGACACACGGCGAGACAGTCGTCGCAGCCGTAGATGCGATTGCCCATCGCGGTGCGGAATTCATCGGGGATCGGGCCATCGTGCTCGATCGTCAGGTAAGAGATGCAGCGCCGCGCATCGATCCGGTGGGGGCCGACGAATGCCTGCGTTGGGCAAGCCTCGAGACACCGCGTGCATGAGCCGCAATGCTGCCCATCATCCGCGGCAGTGTCCGGCTGCAGCTCGAGGCTGGTCAGGATTACGCCGAGGAACAGCCAGCTGCCATGCTCGCGGCTGACGAGGTTGGTGTGCTTGCCCTGCCAGCCGATCCCAGCGGCCTGCGCGAGCGGCTTCTCCATCACCGGCGCGGTGTCGACGAACACCTTCAGCTCCGACGGAGCCTCCTCGACGATGAACCGGGCCAGCGCCTTCAGCGCCTTCTTCACCGTCTTGTGATAATCGCCGCCCTGCGCATAGACCGAGATGCGCGCGACATCGGGTCGCTCTGCCAGCGCGAGCGGGTCCATCGCCGGCGCGTAGCTCATGCCCAGTGCGATCGCGGACCTGGCGTCGGGCCACAGTGCGAGCGGCGACACGCGATGGTGCGCTCGCGTTTCCATCCAGCCCATCGTGCCGTGATGGCCGGCCTCGAGCCAGCGCTTGAGCTCCAGCCCGGCCCCGTCCGCCGCGTCGGCGCGCGCGAAGCCGCAGGCCACGAAGCCAAGCTCCGCCGCCTTGGTTCTTATTGCTTCCTCAAGGCATTGGGTCTTATCCACGCACGTCACCTACACCGTTCGGCCTGAGCTTGTCGAAGGCCTGGCTTTGATTTGTTTAGGAAAAACAGTGCTTCGACGGGCTCAGCACGAACGGACTGCGGATCGTCTCGCTGTCGAAGCGATTGACCTCGTCAAGGATTTCGACGGGACCCGCGCGGTCGACGGCGTCAGCCTCGCCGTTCCGCCAGGTTCCATCTATGGCCTTCTCGGGCCCAACGGCGCGGGCAAGACCACCACCCTGCGCATCCTCATCGGGATTATCGACCCGTCGAGCGGCATCAGGCGCGTGCTCGGCCGCGAGCGCCCGCTCGATGCCGCCCAGGAGATTGGATACCTCCCCGAAGAGCGCGGCCTTTATCCCGCCATGCACGCGCGCGACGCGATCGCCTTCATGGGCGCGCTCCGCGGCATGCCCATCGCCGAAGGCCGCCGCCGCGCCGACGCTTTGCTTGCGGAGCACAACCTCGGCGACTGGGCGAAGAAGCCGATCCGCACGCTATCGAAGGGCATGGCGCAGACCGTCCAACTGCTCGGCACGATCATCCACAAGCCGCGGCTGATCATGCTCGACGAGCCGTTCGCAGGGCTCGACGCAATCAATCAGGGCCGTCTCGAGGAGCTGATCCGCCGCGAGGCCCGCGCGGGCGTCACGATCATCTTCTCGACCCACGTCATCGCCCATGCCGAGCGGCTGTGCGAGCGGGTCGCGATCATTGCGCGCGGGAAGGTCGCGTTCGACGGCCGCGTCGATGACGCACGCGCGAAACTCAGTTCGATCGTTCGGCTTCGAACCCGGGCCAGCGATGGCCCATGGCGCTCGGCGATCCCCGCCGGCGCGCGCCGTGAAGGGGATGAATGGGTGTTCGAGCTGCCCGCGGCCGGGCCCGAGCCATTGCTCAAGGCGCTGATCGACGGCGGAGCGGGTATAGAAACGCTGGCGATCGAGCGTCCGGGTTTGCACGACGCGTTCGTCGCCATCGCGGGCAATCGGGCCGCCGCGGAAATGGGACAGGAGAAGGTGCAATGATGCGCTTCCTCCGCTCGGCCTTCGTGATCGCGCGCCGGGACTTCTCGGCGACCGTCCTGTCGAAAGCCTTCATCTTCTTCCTGCTAGGGCCGCTGTTCCCGCTGCTGCTCGGCGGCGTGTTCGGCGGGATCGGCGCTCGGGTCGCTAGCCAGACCGAGCAGCCGGTCGTCGCGGTAGTTTCGTCGCAGCAGGACTTCGAGCGGCTCTCGGCCGCGCGCGACCAGCTAGGTCAGGCGCTCGATCCGGATGCGCTGGTGAAGCTGATCCATTATCCGCCCGAGCCCGATCTCGCGGCGCAGCAGCAGCGGTTGCTTGGCACACGCCAGCCGCCGATCCGCGCGGTCCTTTCCGGCGGCCTGGACCATCCGCGCCTCACCGGATCGTTCGATGGGGACCCCGCGGCCCTCGGCCAGTTGCGGCTGCTGATCGCCAATGCGCGCGCTCCGGAACAGGCGAACGCGACAATCCTGCCCGTGACCACGGTCCGCGCCTCATCCGGTTCGCTCGCCAAGGTGCGCGCGCTGACCGGCCAGATCGGCCAGATGCTGCTCTTTTTCCTCACCATCCTCCTCTCCGGCATGCTGCTCAGCCAGCTGATCGAGGAGAAGTCGAACAAGATCATCGAGGTGATCGCGGCGGCAGTCCCGATCGATGCCTTGTTCGTCGGCAAGCTGTTCGCGATGCTGGCGGCGTCGGTCGTCGGAATCGTCGTTTGGGTGAGCGCCGGCGCGCTCCTCATCCAGATGGTGAAGCATGGCGGCGTCACGACGTTGCCGCCTCCCGCGGTCGGCTGGCCGGGGTTCCTCGCGCTGGCAGTCATCTATTTCGCGATGAACTATCTGCTGCTCGGTGCCGCTTTCCTGACCATCGGCGCGCAAGCCTCGACGGTGCGCGAGGTCCAGACCATGTCGATGCCGGTCACCTTCGCGCAGGTGCTGATCTTCGGCTTCGCCTCGACCGTCATCGGCAATCCCGATTCGACCGAGGGACTTGCGGCGGCGGTCTTTCCGTTGTCGTCGCCGATGGCGATGATCGCCCGCGCCGCGGAACAGCCCGGCTGGTGGCCCCACGTGCTCGCGATCCTGTGGCAGGCGCTGTGGGTCGCGCTGATCCTGCACTGGGGCTCGAAGCTGTTCCGAAAGACCGTGCTCAAGTCCGGCCCCCGCACGCGTTGGTGGAAGCGAAAACCCGCTTAGTCGATCGCCTCGCGCGCCATCTCCGTCAGTCTCGCCATCAGCGCCCGGTGCGGGAAGGGGCCGTGGCTGATCCGCGCCACGCCGGCATCGGCCCAGACCTTCTTGTCGGGCGCACCCGGGAACGCGATTACGTTCAGCGGCAGCGCCACTTCGCGGACCACGCGCTCGATCTGCGCCGGGTCTGACAGGCGAGGGACGAAGAAGCCGCTGGCGCCGGCGTCGGCGAAAGCGTTGCCGCGCTCGACCACCTGGTCGATCAGCGCGTCGTCATAGGTCTGGGTCTTGAGGAACAAATCGGTGCGCGCGTTGATGTAGAAATCACTGCCGACCGCGCGCCGGATCGCCTCGATTCGCTTCACCTGCAGGTCGAGCGGGTGGAGGCCTTCGCCGCCGATCACCTGATCCTCGAAATTGCAGCCGACCGCGCCGGTCTCCTTCAGGCGCGCTACATTCGCTCCGCCTTCCTCCGGATCGGTGGAATAGGCACTTTCGAAATCGACGGTCAGCGGCACGTCTATCCCGTCGACGATCCGCTTCGCATTCGCGAGCGCAAAGTCGAGCGGCACGTTCTCCCCATCCGGCCAGCCGTTTGCATCCGCTACCGGGTGGCTGCCCGTCGCAAGCGCCTTGGTGCCGGCAGCGACCACCGCATGGGCGCTTCCCACGTCCCAGATGTTGTAGAGGATGACGGGGTCGCCGGGCACGTGGAGCGCGGCGAAGGTTTCGAACTTGCTGGCCATAATGTCGGCTCGCCTACGCTGGCGCGCCGCTCGCCGCAACCGCCGTCGCGGCTGTCATAAAAGTGCAACGAGACCGTCACACAGACTTCCTCGAAGCGTCGCTAGGGCGAGGGGGATACGATCCCGAACTGGAGTCTTTTCGACATGACCAAGCTGCTTCTCGCGCTTCCTGCGCTGGTGCTCCTTGCCGCGTGCAACAGCAACTCGAGCAACCAGGCCGCGCCGTCTTCCGGCGCCCAGATCACGGGCGCGGGATCGACCTTCGTCTATCCGGTGCTGTCCGCATGGGCCGCCGACTATCAGAAGCAGTCGGGCAGGGGGATCAACTACCAGTCGATCGGGTCCGGCGGCGGAATTTCGCAGGTCGAGGCCGGCACTGTCGATTTCGGCGCGACCGACCAGCCGCTGGCTTCGGACGAACTCGCGAAGAACAACCTCGCGCAATTCCCGGTCGTGATCGGCGGGATCGTCGCGGTGGTGAACATCCCGGGCCTCAACGCGGGCCAGCTCAAGCTCACCGGGCCCGTGCTCGCCGACATTTTCGCCGGCAAGGTCAAGACGTGGAACGATCCCGTCATCACCAAGCTCAATCCTGGCCTGGCGCTGCCTGGAGCCAACATCGCGGTCGTCCACCGGTCCGACGGCTCGGGGACCACTTTCAACTTCACCCATTACCTCAGCCAGGTCAGCCCGGCGTGGAAGAGCGGGGCCGGTGAGGGCAAAACCGTCAATTGGCCCGGCGGCGTCGGCGGCAAGGGCAATGAGGGCGTGGCCACCTACGTCAAGCAGATCCCCAATTCGATCGGCTATGTCGAATATGCCTACGTGGTCCAGAACCACATGATCTTCGCGCAGCTGCAGAATGCTGCCGGCGCGTTCGTATCCCCGAGCGCCGCGACCTTCTCCAACGCCGCCCAGACGGCGGATTGGAAGAACGCCAGGGACTTCAACCTGGTGATGACCGATGCTGCCGGCCCGAACGCTTATCCGATCACCGCGACGACCTTCATCCTGATGCCCAAGCAGCCGAAGGACAAGGCCAAGTCGGACGCTACGCTGGCCTTCTTCAAATATGCGCTCGAGCATGGTCAGGATCAGGCGAACAAGCTCGATTACGTCCCGCTGCCGTCCGCCCTGGTTCAGCAGATCGAGAGCTACATCGGCGCCAATATCAAGTGAACGCGACGCTTGCCCGAGAGTCTGAAGTCGCACCCAGCCCGCTCCAAAAGAGCGGCGCAGGCGCCGATAAGCTCTTCCAACTGATCACAGCCGGCGCTGCTTGGCTGGTGCTGGTGCTGCTGGTCGGGATCGCCCTCTCGATGGCCTGGGGCGGGCGCCTCGCTTTCCAGACCTTCGGGTGGCATTTCATCACCGGCAAGGATTGGGACGTCGGCGCTTCGAAGTTCGGCGCGCTGGTTCCGATCTACGGCACGCTCGTCACCTCCGCGATCGCGCTCATCATCGCGGTTCCGGTGAGCATCGGCATTGCCTTGTTCCTGACCGACATCGCCCCGCGCTGGAGTCGCGCTCCAATCGCGATCGCAATTGAGCTGCTGGCCGCCATTCCCAGCATCATCTACGGCATGTGGGGCCTGTTCCTGTTCGCGCCCTTCATGGCGACGCACATCGAGCCGTGGCTCAGCGAACACCTCGGCAACAAACCCGTCATCGGCGCCCTCTTTTCCGGACCGCCCATCGGCATCGGCATGCTGACGGCGGGGATCGTCCTCGGGATCATGGTCCTCCCATTCATCGCGTCTGTGGCCCGCGAGGTGTTCAACGCCGTTCCCGCGCCGCTCCGGGAATCGGCAGTGGCGCTTGGTTCGACACGCTGGGAAGTGCTGCGGAACGTGACGCTGCCGTACACGCGCTCGGCGGTGATCGGCGCGATCTTCCTCGGGCTCGGCCGAGCGCTCGGCGAGACGATGGCCGTGACCTTCGTCCTTGGAAATGCGCACGATCTTTCGGCGTCGCTGCTGATGCCGAGCAACTCGATCGCCGCAGCCATCGCCAACGAGTTCACCGAGGCGGACACAGACCTCTATCGCTCGTCGCTCATCGCGCTCGGCTTCTTGCTGTTCGTGGTCACCTTTATCGTTTTGACGATCGCCAAGCTGATGCTGCTGCGCATGAACCGGCAATATGGAAGGACCAGCTGATGGCGATTCCGATCCGCCGTAGAGCAGCCGACATCACCGCCTTCGCCTTTGCCACTGCCGCAACGGTCTTTGGGCTCGTGTGGCTGTTCTGGATCCTGTGGACGACGTTGATGCATGGCGCGGAGGCGCTGACGCCGACGCTGTTCAAGGAAATGACGCCGCCGCCCGGGGTGTCAGGCGGAGGATTGCTCAACGCCTTTTATGGAAGCGCCGTGATGATCCTCGTCGGGCTGGTCATCGGCGCTCCGCTCGGCGTCGCTGCAGGCACCTTCCTTGCAGAGCATGGGCGTAACACGCGGCTCGCCTCGCTCGTCAGCTTCGTCAATGACATCCTCTTGAGCGCCCCGTCGATCATCGTCGGCCTGTTCTTCTACGAGCTGGTGGTCAGGCCGATGGGTCATTTCTCGGGATTTGCGGGCGCTCTTGCACTGGCGATGATCCTTTTGCCCATCGTTGTGAGGACGACCGAAGAATCGCTGCGGCTCATCCCCGACACGATGCGCGAGGCAGGGTTCGCGCTTGGCCTGCCGCGGTGGCGCGTCACCCGGCAGATCCTCTACAAGGCGGGCCTCAGCGCGATCCTCACCGGCATCCTGCTCGGGGTTGCTCGGATTGCCGGAGAGACTGCTCCGCTGCTCTTCACCGCCCTCAACAACCAGTTCTGGAGCGCCAGCCTGAATGCGCCGCTCGCGAACGTGCCGGTCGTGATCTGGCAGTTCGCGATGAGCCCCTACGACGACTGGCAAAAGCTCGCCTGGGCCGGCGCCTTCGTGCTGACGGTGGTGGTGTTGGTGCTCAACATTCTGGTCCGCCTGCTCGCCCGCAAAGGCAAACAACGATGAACGACACCGCCATGGCCCTTCGAATCACACCCGCCGGCGTCAGCTCCGCGCCGGTCTCGACGAAGGTCGCGATCGATATCCGCGACCTCGATTTCTACTACGGCAAGGCCCACGCCTTAAAGGACGTGAGCATGGCGATCCCGGCCGGCAGCGTCACTGCGATCATCGGCCCGTCGGGCTGCGGCAAGTCGACGCTGCTGCGGACGATCAACCGCATCTTCGAACTCTATCCCGACCAATATGCCGCAGGCTCGATCGCGATCGATGGCCGCAACGTCCTCGATCGGCGATATCCATTGTCGGAGCTTCGTCGCCGCGTTGGGATGGTATTCCAGAAACCGACGCCTTTCCCATCATCGATCCGCGCCAACGTTGCGTTTGCCTTGTCCTACTACGAGCGCTTCTCGAAGTCCGAGCTCAACGACCGTATCGAGGATGCGCTTCGGCAGGCGGCGTTGTGGGACGAGGTCAAGGACAAGCTGAACCAGAGCGCGCTGAGTTTGTCTGGCGGCCAGCAGCAACGGCTCTGCATCGCGCGGACCCTCGCGGTACGGCCCGAGATCATCCTTCTTGACGAGCCGACCTCCGCGCTCGATCCCATCTCGACCGCGAAGCTCGAGGAGTTGATCCACGAGCTTCGCGAACGCTTCACGATCGTCATCGTGACCCACAACATGCAGCAGGCCGCGCGCGTGTCGCAGCGCACCGCTTTCTTTCACTTGGGCGAGCTGGTCGAGTTCGGGAAGACGAGCGACATCTTCACGAACCCGCGCGAACAGCGGACCAAGGACTATATTACCGGCCGCTTCGGCTGATCGGAGACATTTGAGATGCAGCAAAGCCGCGAACATACGCTCAAGGCGTTCGATGAGGATCTCGACCGGCTGCGCGCGCTCATCAGCCAGATGGGCGGTCTCGCCGAGCATGCCATCGGGGAAGCGATGCGCTGCCTCGTTCAGCGCGACGTCGAAGGCGCGCAAAGGGTCGTTGCCGACGACAAGAAGCTCGACGTTCTGGAAATCGAAACCGAGCGGCGCGCGGTCCAGCTCATCGCGCTCCGAGCGCCGATGGCGAGCGACCTTCGCGACGTCGTCGCCGCGCTCAAGATTTCGGGCGTCGTCGAGCGCATCGGCGATTACGCCAAGAACATCGCCAAGCGAGTCCCGCAGCTCGAGAATGTCGGCAAGATCGAGCCTTTGTCGCTCCTGCCCGAAATGGCGCGGATCGCGACGGGCATGGTGCACGACGTCCTCGACGCCTTCCTCGAACGTGATGCGCAGGCCGCAGTCCAGGTGTGTGAACGCGACGATGCGGTCGACGATTTCTACGACTCGATCTTCCGGACCCTCCTCACGCACATGATGGAAAATCCCCAGTCGATCGGGCCGTCCGCGCACCTTCTGTTCGTTGCCAAGAACCTCGAACGCGTCGGCGATCACGCGACGAACATCGCCGAGATGGTCTATTATGCCGCGACGGGCGAACACATGACCGACCGGCCGGGGAAGTCGGGGAGCTAAAGCATGGGGGCCAAGCGCCTACTCCTGGTCGAAGACGATCGAGCGCTCGCGGACCTCGTCGCGTTTCACTTCGAGCGCGCGGGTTACGACGTCACTCGCACCGGCGACGGTGAGGAGGCGCTGATCCTGGTCGATGAAGTGAAGCCCGATATCGTTCTCCTCGACTGGATGATCGAAGGCATCAGCGGGATCGAGGTTTGCCGGCGGCTGCGGCGGCGCACCGGCAGCGCCAACATGCCAATCATGATGCTGACTGCGCGCGGCGAGGAAAGCGACCGAATCCGGGGGCTCGAGACCGGCGCCGACGATTATGTGACAAAGCCGTTCAGTCCGCGTGAGCTGGTCGCGCGGGCTGGGGCGGTGCTTCGGCGGGTTCGGCCGGCGCTTGCCGGAGAGCAGCTTGCTTATGCCGATCTCGAAATGGACGTCACCGCGCACCGCGTGCGCAGGAGAGGGCAGCAGGTCGCTCTCGGCCCGACGGAGTTCCGGCTGCTTCGCCATTTCCTCGAGCACCCGGGGCGCGTCTTCTCGCGCGAGCGGCTGCTCGACGCCGTCTGGTCGCACGATCCTGACATCGACACGCGTACCGTCGACGTGCATGTCCGCCGGCTTCGGCAGGCGCTCAACGCGGGCGATCGGGCTGATCTCATTCGCACGGTCCGCTCCGCCGGCTACTCACTCGACAGCGACGGATGAGGCAAAAAGAAACGGCCCGCCGTGAAGGCGAGCCGTTCCCTTTTGATCAGCTTGGGGCCGCCTATTTTATGCTCGACCCGACGTAGCCCTGGATCTGCTTCACCAGCGGCGCCGGCAGCGGGACGTAGTCGAGGCTGAGCGCCTGCGGCTGGCCCTTGGCCAAAGCCCAGCCGAAGAACTTGCGCGCGGATGCGCTTGATGCCGCGTTTTTCGGCTGCTTGTACATCAGCACGAAGGTCGTCGCCGCGATTGGGTAAGAGGCCGCGCCGGGCGCGTTGGTCATCACCAGGTTGAAATCCCTGGCGTGCTTCCAGTCCGCCGTGGCGGCGGCGGCAGCAAACGTCTTGGCATTGGGCGCAACGAACTTGCCGGCGGCGTTCTGCATCAACGTATAGGCCATCTTGTTCTGGACGACGTAGGCATATTCCACGTAGCCGATCGAATAGGGGATCTGCTTCACGTAGCCGGCGACGCCTTCATTGCCCTTGCCGCCAATGCCCCCGTTCCAGGCGATGGTCTTGCCTTCGCCGAACTTCGACTTCCAGCCGGGGCTGACCTGGCTGAGATAGTGGCTGAAGTTGAAGGTCGTGCCTGAATCATCGGCACGGTGAACGGGCGTGATCGCCTTCGCCGGGAAGTGAAGGCCAGGATTGATCTTGGTGATCCGCGGATCGTTCCAGTTCTTGATTTCGCCCGCGTAGATCGCCGCGAGCACGGGGCCGCTCATCTTCACCTGGCCGGGATGTGCGCCGGGGATGTTGATCACGGGCACGATTCCGCCGATTACGACCGGAAATTGCGCGAGGCCCGCCGCCTGGAGCTCCTCTGGCGAAAGCGGCTTGTCGGTTGCTCCGAAATCGACCGTCCCGGCCTTGATCTGGGCGATGCCGCCGCCCGAGCCGATCGACTGATAATTGATCTCGTCGCCGCCAGCTTTCTTGAAGTCCGACGCCCAGCGCGACAGCACCGGATAGACGAAGGTCGAGCCGGCGCCGGTGATGGTTCCCGCCTGCGCGGTTCCTGCGAGCCCGAGCGAGGCGCTCGCAATCAGGTAGGTGATCGAACGTGTGTACATCGTCATTTGAAGGTCCCCCGAGGGTGTAAATGCGGGCGGTGGCACCTCCGCCATCGCTCGGGTCCGGGGCTACGCCCGGCCGTTGACCGACAGATGACGGCAATGTTGCCGTTCTGTTGCAACAACTCTGCGAGCGGTGCTCAGGCGACACAGATGGTGGATAAGTCCGTCCCCGAAACGGCTGTCACAAAAGTGTCCGACAACCGTCACGAAACCATCTGTGACCCCCGACTAGCGCGGACCTCAGTTCAACACTGATTCCAGCCAATTTCGGGGGGTTTCCGATGATGTCTCGTTTCTCAAGAGTCCTGCTCGCGTGCACCGTTTTGACCGCGACTCCGGCCTTCGCTCAGGCGGCGCCATCGGCGGATGACATCGCTCAGCTGCGCGCCCAGATTCAGGCCCTGCAGGCGCAGCTCAACGCCCTTCAGGCGGCGCAGCAGGCGCAGGCGGCCGAGGTGGCCAAGGTTGCTGCGGCCCCGCCGCCCGTGCCCGTTCCGCCCGCGAAAAAGGAAGCGCCGGGCTGGTGGGGCAGCACCACGATCAGCGGAAAGGCGTTCTTCAACGTCAGCAACATCGACCAGACGACAACCAATCTCGCCGGCGACACTTCGGACGATGTGCTCAACCACGGCTCACCCAACGGTGTCGAAACCGAATTGAAGCGCTTCTACGTCGGCGTGGACCACAAGTTTAACGACACCTTCTCGGCAAACATCACAACCGACTTCCGGTACAACGCGAACGGGACCAGCAACGACGTTCTGGTCTATGTAAAGAAGGCCTATCTCCAGGCGAAGCTGAACCCAGCGCTCAACGTGCGTGTCGGCGCCGCGGACTTGCCATGGGTGCCTTTCGCTGAAGGCGTGTACGGCTATCGGTTCGTCGAGAATACGCTCGCCGACCGCACGAAATTCGGGACGTCCACCGACTGGGGCGTCCATGTCTTCGGCACGTTCGGCAACAATCTTGTCAGCTACCAGGTCTCAGCTATCAACGGCGCCGGCTACAAGACCCTG
>Ga0157373_10002215_pt1 | contig 14710 bp, 9 predicted proteins | sample C65metaG_FD_113460 | JGI IMG/M metagenome (GOLD analysis project Ga0157373, IMG submission 113460) | Corn rhizosphere microbial communities from Kellogg Biological Station, Michigan, USA - C6-5 metaG | ecosystem: Host-associated > Plants > Roots > Rhizosphere > Soil | place: USA: Michigan... | reverse complement strand
GGTATTGCTGAGATCGACCGCAGTGCAACCGCGGCTGATTGCACCAAATACGCTTTGATACTCTTAGAAACGATGAACGGTAGAGCGTCGCTGGGCGGGGATTTGCTCGAACTCGCTCGATTGCTACGCAAATATGGTCATGACTGGCAAGCGACAGTTGCCGAGGAAATCTCCGACACAATAAGAACGCCCACGCCCGACTACAGACGCCTAGCTGGAGTGGACATGTGGGGCGGCTCGGGTGCGGTTTGGGAAATTAGCCTTACGTCCTCAAGCCATTCTACTGAGGCACGACAGGACCAGAAGTTGTTCAATCAAACCATCATCCGGATTGCTTCGGCGATGGATCTGATTGGAATCGGCACTGAGCGATCACGTTCAACGGCGAGAATCCTGCAGGAATCGCTCAACCAAAAACAATCCTAGGCTGCACCGCTATCTCCGGCTGCACTCAGGCACCATCGCAGCCGACGTCTACGCGTGGACGGTCTGGTATTCCTCGTACGACCCCTTGAAATCCGTGATCTGGTGGTCGGTTTCGAAATGCCAGATACGGGTGGCGACCTCTTCGATCAAGTCATGATCGTGCGTGACCAGAAGAACCGTTCCCTGGTATCGCTGGAGCGCGATGTTTAGCGCGTTGATTGACTCAAGGTCCAAGTGGTTCGTGGGTTCGTCAAAGACGAGCACATTCGGCTTCTGAAGCATCAACTTGCAGAAGAGAATTCTGGCGGCCTCTCCACCTGATAGCACGTCTGTCTTTTTGTTACCGTCCTCGCGAGCGAAGAGCATCTGCCCGAGCAGGCCGCGAATTTCTTCATGAGAGGCGGATGGATCCCATTGGTGGAGCCATTCGAAAACCGTCATGCCCGGTTGGATCAGGGCTTTGTGGTCCTGCGCGAAATAGCCGACAGCGGCTTCGTGCCCCCAAATCACTTTGCCGGAATCAATGAAAGATCCGGAATAACCGCTGGTCTTGCGAAGCTCAGAATCAGGGATCGTCGGTGAATTCGCCAGCAAAGCGTTGACGAGCGTAGTTTTGCCGGCGCCGTTGCGACCCATCAGGGCGATCTTTTCGCCTCGCAGAAGGCTGGCCGTGAATCCACGGACCACTTCCTTGTCGTCGTACGCCTTCATGACGTTTTCGACTTCGAGAATGTGCTTTCCAGAGGGACGCTTCTGGTCGAACTTGATGTACGGCCGTTGAATGTTCGATCTCGCGAGTTCCGTCACCTGCAGACGCTCGACTTCCTTGCGCCGTGACTGCACCTGGCTTGAGCGGGTTCCTGCGGCAAAGCGTGCAATGAACTCGTTCAACTGGGCGATCTTCTTTTCGCGCTGGGCGTTCTGTGATTCGATCTGTGAACGAACCTGCGTTTTGGCGACGACCATGTCGTCGTAAGTGCCGGTGTACGTGATGATGGTTTCGTAATCGATGTCCGCGATGTGCGTGCAGACACTGTTCAGAAAGTGACGGTCGTGGGAAATCACAATTACGACGCCGTCGTAGTTATTCAAGAAGCTCTGCAGCCAGTGAATTGAATCCAAGTCGAGATGGTTCGTCGGCTCGTCAAGCAACAGGGCTTGGGGGTGTCCGAAGAGCGCTTGCGCGAGCAGCACGCGGACTTTCTGTCCGCCTTGCAACTCGCCCATTTTTCGCTCGTGCAGTTCGATCGGGATGTCGAGTCCATCGAGCAGGATGGCGGCGTCCGCCTCGGCTGTATAACCGTCTTCTTCGCCAACGGTGCCTTCGAGTTCGCCCAGGCGCATGCCGTCGGCGTCCGACATTTCGGTCTTCTCGTAAATTTTGTCGCGTTCCTCCAGGGCCGCCCACAGGCGTTTGTTTCCCATAATGACCGTGTCGACGACGCGATAGGCGTCAAAGGCGAACTGGTCCTGGCTCAACACGCCGAGCTTCCGCGGGCGAACGACGGTACCCTTCTGGGCGTCGAGTTCCCCAGTAAGAAGCTTCATGAAGGTGGATTTTCCAGCCCCATTGGGACCAGTCAAGCCATAGCGCTTGCCAGGCGAAAAGGCGGTAGAGACATCTTCGAACAGAACTTTGGCGCCGTAGCGCATCGATACATTGCTGACTGAAATCATGTTTTGAGTACGGGAACTGCGGGGAATTCCGATTCAGACGGGCGCAGCTGGTCTATTTAGAATATCACGCTTGCCCGAGCGATCCGGACGAGCCGATGCGATTGGAGGAGGCTTGCGTTCGGTGACGCAGTTCTCAGCCACTGCCAGGATGCGCTATGACTTTACATCTGGGAGAGTTAGCTGGGTTACGGCAAGTATCGTTGTCGTTTCCGTCTGTTCCGGATTCTTGGGCGCCGCATGAGTTCCGTTTCCTTCTGCAGGATCTGCAGATTTTTCGGCATTTTCGCAGGGGGAGTCGGTCGGCGTTTTTTTCTGCAAGAAACGGGTGCTATTCAGGAGTGGGCGTCCGAGGCTTGGACTGTATGAAGACCAAGGGCTCTCGAGGTCGGCTTCACGCTCGAAGATGGCGCGCATGCTCTCCATCTTGGAGTCGAGGTCATCGAGGTAATGAAGCATCAGAGCCTCAGGGAACATGGGGAGTTTGGGCGAACCGAACTCGTATTGTCCGTGGTGACTGATGACCAGATGCTCGAGTAACGTTTTCATTTCCGCTGGGAATTGCGGGATGAGCGCGATCTTGGCCTGGAGCATTTCCAGTTCGATGATCATGTGCCCCAGCAACTGGCCGCGAGTGGAGTACGAGAAAGATCGGTTATACGTCAACTCGTGGATCTTTCCGATGTCGTGCAGGAACGCGCCTGTCATGAGCAAATCGCGATTGATCTGCGGATAGTTTTGCGAAACCAAGTCGCAAGAACGAAACAGCGACACTACGTGGTCAAGCAGCCCGCCGATGTAGGCGTGATGCAGAGTTTTCGCAGCGGGTGCAGTGCGATAGGGCACGGCAATTTCCGGATCGTTCATGAACAACTGGACGAGAGTGCGGAGATTCGAATCCTGAAAGCCGGCCACGTACCCAACCAGCGTCTGCCACAGTTCGTCAATATTCTTCTTCGTCTTAGGAAGGTAGTCGTCAAAAACGATGTCAGGTTCCGCAAGGCGGCGGATTTTGTGGATCGTCAGTTGGAAGCGGTTTTTGTATTTGTTGATAAGACCTTTGATCTTGACGAAGTCATCCTGCTCGAAACCGTCGATAGCATCCTCGACGTTGTCCCACATTTTGGCTTCGATTTGCCCGGTCCGATCCCCAACCGTGAGGGCCAGATATGGCTCGCCCGTTTTCTTTGGTTTGACTTGTTTGTTGATGACGACGAAGGTCGAGATGATGACCTTGTTTTCCTGCTGAGAGCAGTCGGAAATGAAGAAATCTTTCATGCACCTGGTCGCGCAGCGTTGCACCACTACGGCAGAAAGCAATTACTGGCGCCGCCAGTTTATTTTATAGCACTCCGAACTTCTTCTTCTTTTTCAGTTTTTTCGCGTCAGCCTCTTTGGCGTTTGTTTCAACGAATTTCGTCTGATTCGGGCTGGCGCCGGTATCAACGTAGCCCGGCTTGATGTCGATGAACGCGTCCTCCCGCAGTTTGGTCAGATACGCGCGCAAGGCAGGCTGCAGTTTTTGCATGTAGAGCGCGTCTTGAATGCGCGGCTCGACTTCCTTCATGGCGGGAATACCTGCCATCTGGTGCTCCGTCACTTTCAGGATCACGAAGCCTTGCTTGGTGCGAATGACGTCGGAAACTTCTCCCGCTTTCATTGCGAAGGTTTTGTCCTCAAGTTCTTTGGCGAGGGTTCCACGCTTGAAATATCCAAGGTCACCAGCTTGAGCAGCAGTAGGACCGTCGGAATTCTTCTTGGCAATTTCATCGAAATTTCCGCCCTTTTGAATCTGGTCGAGAATGTCTTTTGCCTTTGTCTCAGCGGCGGCCAAGTCTTCAGGGCCTGGGGTAGCGGCAGGAGCAGGAGTCGGCGCGGGAGCTGCCTGGGGCGGTGCAGCCGGGTCTGTGTTGGCCGGGGCGGCAGTTGGAGTGGCAGCGGGCGCCGGCGCAGCAGACGCCTTGGGAGCTACCAAGATTTCGCTCAAACGAATCTGTTCTGGACGCTCAAGGTCAGCACGGTGCTCGTCGTAAAACTTCTGCTCTTCGTCCTTTGAGATGGAGAGGTGGGAACCGACTTCGCGGCCGATCACTTGCTGGGTGATGATCTGGTTTCGACGATTCTGCTTAAAGTCTTCGAACGAAATCCCTTGGGCGGTTGCTGCTTTCTCAAGATCTTCCATCGACTCGAGGTTCATCTGTTTTCGCATCTCGTCGAGAGACTTGACGAGTTCGGTGTCGGCTGTGAGACCAAGGTCTTTGCCCTTCTCGAGAAGGAGCTGCTGATCGATGAGGTCGCGAAGCACATCGCGTTGCTTTTCCTGATAGGCCCGATCGGCGTCGTTTGGAGTTTGCTGCTGAATTTCCTGCTTGAGCTGCTCGCGGCTTCGGAGGTACTCCGAGCGAGTGACGATCTGATTGTTCACGCGGGCAATAATTTCCTCTACGACTGTGTCTGCGCCGAGAAGTCCGGGCAGCGCCGCCGCAACAACGATAAGCAAGAATTTCTTGTTCATGACCTTCCACTCAATCGCAAAATATGCGACAGAAACTGGGATTTCAGGGAGTCTGAATGCCTTATTGTAACCCCGCACCGACCGACGAGCCAGCTACACACTGCTATGATTGATGGTCTTATCCACATGGTTGCCAGACCAGAGTCACGCTGGAGATACCTTTATGAAGCCCTTCTCTATCCTGTTGACGGTTTTCGTATTTATGGCGATTAACGCGGTTGCACAAACTGAACGCCCCAGCCTTCCAGACCAGGCGCAACTGGAGAAAATGATTGCGCGTTTTGCGCCGACTCCGCTCAAAGTCGACACTTCAAAACTATCGCCGGGAGACCGCGCGGCTCTAGGGAAGATGATCCAGGCTGCCCGACTGCTCAACGATGTTTTTCTCAAGCAACTCTGGAGGGGCAATACGGCTTTATACGCGGAGCTGCAGAAAGATACGAGCCCGTTGGGCAAGGCCCGGCTCCACTATTTCTGGATGAACAAGGGTCCATGGTCAGACATCGATGAGTTTGGCGCATTCATCCCGGGCGTACCACCGCGCAAGCCGGAGGGCGCCAGCTTCTATCCGGAAGACATGACCAAGGCAGACTTCGAGAAATGGGTTGCTACTCTCCCCGCCGCCGAGCAAGAACAGGCGAAGGGATTCTTCTCAGTCTTGCGCTGGCAAGATGCCAAAGCAAAAACTCTGAAAGCGATACCGTACAGCGAGGAATATAAGGCGGAACTGACTCGGTCTGCCGCATTGTTGCAGGACGCTGCCGGACTAACTACCAACGAGAGCCTTAAGAAATTTTTGTCGCTGCGCGCCGCCGCATTTCTTTCAAACAACTACTACGAGAGCGACATGGCGTGGATGGATCTTGATGCACCGCTGGACATCACCATCGGTCCGTATGAAACGTACAACGATGAATTATTCGGCTACAAAGCTGGATTCGAAGCGTACGTGAATCTGCGGGACGACGCCGAGTCTGCAAAGCTCGAGGCGTTCGCGAAACACCTGCAGGAAGTTGAGACAAATCTGCCGATCGATCCGAAGTATCGCAACCCAAAGCTGGGCGCTGCTGCTCCCATTCGAGTGGTCGACGAAATTCTGAGTACTGGTGATGCGGCGCATGGCGTTCAGACCGCCGCCTACAACCTTCCAAATGATGATCGAGTGGTGCAAAAAAAAGGCAGTAAACGCGTAATGCTGAAAAACGTGCAAGAAGCAAAATTTGAGAGCGTTTTGATTCCGATCGCGAAGCATACGCTTGCGAAGTCTCAACTCGTTGACGTGAAGTTCGAACCGTTCTTCACGCATATTCTTGCCCATGAGTTGATGCATGGACTCGGCCCACACGAGATTAAGGTAGCCGGACGCAGTACAACCCCGCGCGAGGAAATCAAGGGCTTATATGGGGCAATCGAAGAGGCAAAAGCAGACGTGACGGGCCTATTCGCATTGCAATACATGATGGATCACGCCAAGGAAATGAACCTAAGTGGGGTGCTAGCAACGGGAGATCAGGCAGAACGGCAGCTCTATACCACCTTCTTGGCCTCCGCATTTCGCAGTTTGCGGTTCGGACTAAATGACGCGCACGGCAAGGGGATGGCTGTCCAATTCAATTATTTGAGCGACCACGGTGCATTTGTGCAGCAGGCAGATGGAACCTTTGTCGTCGACCTGACCAAGATTAAGCAGGCCGTCAAGGATCTTGATCACGACTTGTTAACGATTGAAGCCGAGGGCAACTACGAAGGCGCCAAGAAGTTGTTGGACGAGATGGGAATCATTCGTCCAGCATTGAAGAAAGTTCTCGACGGGATGCAGGACATTCCGACCGACGTCGAGCCGATCTTCGTAACCGCGAATGAAATATCACCACAATAAATAAGGGCTGCTTTCCCTCAAGGGAAAAACAGCCCACGTCAAATGCCGGAGTTAGTTCTCCGGAGGTTTTTGCTGGTCCTTCTTGTCTTGCTCGTCTTTTTGTTGTTGCTGCTGTTGCTGTTGCCGCTTTTGCTCTTGGTCCCGTTTCCTTTCCTCAGGAGTTTGTGGCTTCTCGCGTTGAGGCGGTACTGGCGGGTTCTTCTTCTGAGGCTGCGGCATTTCGTCTGGTGTAGGAGTCTGCGGCTGCGGCTCCTGTGGCTTCCGGTTTGGCTCCTGACGTTGGTTCTGTTCTGGCCGCTGGTCCGGTGCAGGTTGGGCCGATGGCGGACGATCCTTTCGGGCAGGTGGTTCACCAGGTCGATCGGTGTCGGGCCGGTTCGGTTGCGGTCTGTCCGGCGCAGGGCGATTTGCGTCTGGCCGGTTCGGTTGCGATCTGTCTGGCGCATTGCGGTTCACATCCGGACGGTTTGGTTCCGGTTGATCGGGCGCAGGCCGGTTGGCATCTGGCCGATTCGGCTGCGGACGATCTGGGGCTGAGCGATTCGCATCCGGACGATTGGGTTGCGGTTTGTCCGGTGAATTGCGGTTCGCATCCGGTCGGTTTGGTTCTGGTTGATCCGGCGCAGGCCGGTTAGCGTCGGGCCGATTCGGCTGCGGACGGTCTGGCGCGGGACGGTTTGCATCTGGACGGTTTGGTTGCGGTTGGTCCGGCGAATTGCGATTCGCATCCGGTCGGTTTGGTTCTGGTTGATCCGGCGCAGGCCGGTTGGCATCGGGCCGATTGGGCTGCGGGCGGTCTGGTGCCGGTCGATTGTCGTCCGGACGGTTCGCGGGCCGATCAGGAGAAGAATCGGTGGAAGGGTTCGGGCGCGCGGCATTGCGCTCAGCATTACGGTCGGCCGGGCGCTCCGGAGGTGTGGCAGCTGCCGCCGGTCGCGGTGGCTGTGAATTTGCCGGTTGATTGCCCGGGCGGTTGGGTTGGTTGGCCGCATTCCCCTTGTTCGGTTGGGCCGGCTTTCCCGGAGGTGCCATCTTCACAAGAGGACGCGCCTCGGCAACTGCTGGCCGGAGCGTTTGCGCTTCTTGTCGAGCCAACGGTTGACCAGGGTGCTGTGCAAGCGCTTGCTGCTGCTTCGCGAACGGAACCGGCACTGGAGCCGGTTTTGCCTTCGCTACTACCGTGCGTTTCGCAACGGCTGCGGGTGGAGCCGTGACGCGATTCGCGGTGTTGGCGCGACCTCCCAGTACACTCTGCCGCGTCGGCGCAACCGCCACTCTGGCGCTAACTGGTTGTGCCGCGATCTGCTGAGCATTTACGCGCACCACTGCTTTAGCTACCGACTGCGCGCTTACGAAGGTGCGTTGCGGGACCGCCGTGACGGCATTCTGCACGTTTCGGTTCACGTAGGTCACGTTCGTGATGTTGGTGGTGTTCTTGACGATGGTTGTGTTGTAGACGTTCGTGATGGTCGTGGTATTGACCGTCGTATTGCTGACGTTCACACGATCCACGTATCCGCGACTCACGCGGTACGACGGTACGTAGACTTCACGGGGACCAAGCGGAAACCATCCGACATTCCCGTCAAACCCGTTGCCACCCTGTCCAATGAAAACGACCAGAGCTGGAGCGTAAACGGGTCGCACGGCGCGCGGGCCGGCAATCCAGCCCCATCGGTTTCCAACCGTTACCCAGCGTCCGTAGTGAAACGGCGCATAGCCCCATGGCGCTTCATCCACCCAGGTCCATCCCCAAGGGGCAATCCAATCCCAGTGGCCATCCCGATAGGGAGCCCAATTGGAGGACACCTGGTTTGGATACCAGACGTGTCCGTAGTTAGGATCGTCGCGCCAATCGCCGTACTGGTCGAGGTCATCGTAGCCGACCAGATCAGGCGAGACATACTGCGCAGACCGCGAATCGTCGTACCGTCGTTCGCGCGAGTAGGCCCAATTGTCGAAGTCGTCCTGTCCCCCGATCTGTTCCACGTCCGCGGTCAAAGTGTCGATGCCGCTGAAAGTCCATCGCTGGCCCGCGTGCATGGAGTAGTTTTGGCCGTTGCCGGTTGACTCACCCTCTCCCTGGCGCAGGCTGATGGTTGTGTAGTTTCCGTCTTCGCTAACTTCGACCCGATATCGTCCGGGCTGATATACGACGAATGCTTGGTTGGGAGTGTCGATCTCAAAGACGTCGTCGCGATCTAGCCGTCGCACGCTGATGTTAAGTTCACCGGCGGTCAACTGGATCTGCGTGGTCCGATCGTCCAGGTTGAGAAATGAAAATCCTGTGTTGGCGCCCATGCGGATGACAGCGGAGCCCAGCTCAACTTCGGCCCGCGAACCCTGATCGGCCCACAGCGCGTCGCCGATCGTCAACGGACGGTTCGTGACGGCTCCCACCCACTCGGATTCGCCGGCGGGTTGCAATGAAACCGAGCCTTCCATGTATCCAAGGCGCGCCACACGATCAGGCGGATCTTGATATTGGTCCTGATAGTCCTGAGCCTGCAGTGACTGGGGTCGTGTCATAATCGCGACCGCTGCCAGCATCACTGCCATCAGCCAGATCCACGTCTTGTTTTGTGTTATCGCCATAAGAGTTTCCCTCATTTATTTTTTCTACTCGCGAGACGAGGTCTTCCTCTCAATACTCACGCGTAGGTTGGATGCCGGAGCAGTAAAACGGAGCATCCTTTTTTAAGCCGTCTAAGAGCGATTTACAGCGAGAGAAACTCGGGTAAATACCCGAGTGCAAATCGCTGGTGCATGCGCAAACTCTGCACCAGACGAAGTGGCGGGCCTTTCGGTGTGAACACGTGGAGCGGAGTTAAGTTGCGTGACGAACAACGGCGAGCGCAGTCACGTCATTGTGGGAGGGTGGAACGCAGGTGAAATTCTGAACGCTTTCCATCATGCGCGTGACGAGCGTTTTTGCGTCAGCGGGCATTGCCATCTTGAGACTTCCTTCTACACCTTCGAGTCCGAATTCATTGCCACCACATTCGGCTTCTACAACGCCTCGGGAGACCAGGAGAAGCGCTGCGCCGGGAGTGAGAGCAACGGTGGGAGCATCGATGGTGGCCAATGAAAAGAGGCCAAGCGGCAGGCCGGTGGCTTTCAGTTCATTAATCTGTTGTCCATCGATTAGTAAGCCTGGCGTATGTCCGGAATTTACGTAACAGATGGTACCGAGATCCTCGTTGTAACAGCCCGCGAACGCGGGGCAGCTATGCACGCCCCCGGCGGCTCGCATGATCTCGCGATTCAAATCGAGACACAGGCGAGTCATCGCCTCAGACTCATTAATTTCTGTCGAAGAGAATAGCTCGCGGCCGCGCGCTTCAAACATTGATTTCGAGGCTTGCAGAACGGGCTGATTTTGTTCTCGATTGCCGGACACGTCGAGCATTCCGAAGAGGACGCGGCTCTGGCCTACGCGAAGGAAGTCGTAAAAGTCTCCACCATCCCGCTGTGCGAAGTACACGGCGGCAATACCGGCTCCTCGCAGTTCTGGAGTTTCCGACCGCAACGAGTCCATCGGCTGCGGAACATACTTCGGATTTTGGCGGGAAAAGACCGGCATTGGATGTTCGACGCTAGCACAAGGAACGCGGAACGGCAACGGAACGGTTGGGCCATTCCGGCGTCCCATACAATGTGTTTGTAAACGCCGGTTCCATGGACGACACCCAACCATCACCGACCACGCTCGATGCCGTCTTGAGAACCCGTCCGCACTACACGGTCCGACAAAGGATCCTGCTGCAGCTCATTACTTGGTGTTGTTATCTGGCGATCCGGATCATTGGGCCGACAATTCGTTTTGCGGTCTCGTTTGAGGAGGGAGCTCCAACCACGCCGGGCATGAAGGCCAGCGTTTTCTCTTTCTGGCATCGTTGCGTCTTTCCTTGCGCTTGGCTCTTCCGCGGGTGGGGCTTTCGGGTAATGACCAGCCAGAGTTTTGATGGCGAATACATCGCCCGGATCATTGAGAAATTCGGGTTTGTGGCAGTTCGAGGCTCGAGCAGTCGCGGGGGCGTGCGAGCGTTGCTCGAGATGCGTCGCGAGGTGGACGAGGGACATACGGTGGCGTTTACCATCGATGGGCCGCGCGGACCAAGGTATGTTGCCAAACCAGGACCAGTCCTTCTAGCAAAGGCGACTGGCGCACCCATGGGAGCTTTCCATATTGCGCTTGCGAACGCATGGGTTCTCAAAACGTGGGATGCCATGATGATCCCGAAACCTTTTACGGCTGCGCTGGTGCGAGTAGCGAGTCCGATGTATGTGGCGGCGAACGCGACAGACGACGATATGAAGAGCGCGCACGAAAACCTGCAAGCCGCGCTGGATCGGACACGCGAATTCGCGGAAGCCAACGTCGGCCGCGCTGGATCGGCGGAATTTCCCTGGTACGATTACATCGAACCCCCTGAAGATCAAGATCCGCGGAAACGCAAACCAAGAGCATCTTGACATCCCGGTTTGACTTCCCAGGCTGCGGCCAGTAAATTTTCCAAACGGATTTTTCAAGGATCTTTGCAAAATTCATGGTTGACGCGAGTTTCGTCCGCATGGCGAAACTCAGGGAAGCGGGTGCAAATCCCGCGCTGCCGCGCAACTGTAAGCGAGGACATGGCACACAGCCACTGGGGAAACCTGGGAAGGCTGTCGCCGAAGTCGGATCGAATCCTTACTCGCAAGCCAGGAGACCGGCGCTGACCATCCACAGAAACCCCTTTCGCGTGTGAAGGAGGATGGAATGAGTCGATTTTCTGTTGTTCTTTCCTGGTTTGTTCTTTGCGCTGTGTGTCTCGCAGCCGATCTCAAAATCAAAGTGGTTGATCCGAATTCCGCCGTGGTGGCAGGCGCGGAAGTTACGGTACTACGGGATGGCGATCAGACTCCGCTGCACGTTCAAACGACGGGCGGGGACGGCGTGGTTGTTGTGCGCGTACCCGAAGAAAATACCCGCTACCTGGTCGAGGTACTCGCGCCGGGATTCGCCCCCGCATCCACAACGGTGGAAGGAACGAAAGCAGACGGGCTGACGGTCCAGCTTCAAGTCTCAGCGGTTACAGAAAATGTTGTCGTGACTGCCACGCGCAATCCCGTGACTCTCGAAGATGCGGGGGCAAGTGTTGACACGCTTCTCCGAGGCCAGTTGGAGACGATGCAACCGGTAGCCGCGTCTGACGCGGTTCGCTTTTTGCCGGGAGCCGTTGTGAACACAGCAGGGCAGCGGGGCGGGATTGCGTCGTTGTTTGTACGAGGAGGGGACTCCCGCTACAACAAAGTAATTATTGACGACGTACCTGTGAACGAGCCGGGCGGGACATTCGATTTCGGCGTGGTGCCGCTTGACGAGGCCGACCGCATGGAATTCGTTCGCGGCGCAGAAAGCACCTTGTACGGTTCTGACGCGATGACGAGTGTCGTTCAAGTCTTCACAACAACTGGAACTTCGGCCACGCCGGAGTTGCGTTTTGGAGCTGACGGGGGAACGTTTGGTACGGCCCACGGATACGCCGCGCTGGCGGGTGCGCGAGGGCGGTTTGACTACAACTTGTTTGCGGATCAGTTCAATACGAACGGTCAGGGGCCGAACGCCGACTACAGCAACTCGCTTCAGGGTGCCAACATCGGCGCACAATTGAGCCAGAGGGTTTTGTTCAGATTCCGCACGCGACATGCGAATAGCCGCACAGGAATTCCCGGCGAATGGGATTTCAACGGGGACCGTATTCTGGCTCCAGATATCGAACAACGCGCACGATCTAACAATTTTCTCGCGAGCGCCGAGCTCTCTATTTCGGGGCCCTCGCGATGGCAGCATCGACTGAGAGGATACGAGTACAACACCCACCGATTGAACGAAAATGACCTGGCGGACCGCGGTTGCGACAACTCGATTTTCGTTTATATCGATTGTCCCTTCTACACAACTGCCCACATTAATCGCGCCGGCTTCATGTATCAGGGTGACTTCACGCCCCGGTCATGGGCTCGTTCAACATTTGGATATGAGTTCGAAGACGAGAACGGCCGCTTCTTCACCAATTCGGTAACACTCGATTCCACGGCTCCGCCCCAAATCTTTACGCAGTCGATTTCGGGGTTGAGATTGAATCATGCAGCGTTTTTTGAACAGAGCCTCACTCGCGGCCCGTTATCGTTTATTGTCGGGGCTCGCTACGTTCACAACGAAAGTTTCGGCAACAAGGGCGTTCCCCGCGCTGCCCTGACGTGGCAGGTCTTCAAGGGGTCGGAGCGCTTCTCCGGTACTCGATTACGAGCGTCGTATGCGACGGGAATCAAAGAGGCGCGATTCGAAGAACAATTTGTGAATGGTGCGGGGATCATTTCGAATCCCAACCTGAAAGCTGAGGAAAACCGCGCGCTCGAGGCAGGCGTTCAGCAATCATTTTTCGCGGGCAAATACTCCGTTTCGGCGACCTATTACAACAATCTCTTCCGCAACCAAATTGATTTCGCCATCATCGATTTCACGACATTTGTTGGGCAATACCAGAACATTAACAAGTCAATCGCCCACGGGGCGGAACTGGAATTCAAAGGGCGGGTCTCGCCGAGGGTCTCTTTCAACGCAGCGTACGTGTACACGTCGACCCAAATTCTTGAACAGCCTTCAGCCTTCGACGACCTCCATCAGCCGGGTCAGCCTTTGCTGCGACGCCCAAAACATTCCGGAAGTTTGCTGGTGAGTTATTTAGGCCATAAGTGGGGTGGGAATCTAGGAGGAAGTTTCATTGGCCGTCGGTTGGATTCCGACTTTCTTGGCTTTGGAATCGATCATGCCGCAGGATATGCATTAGTAAACGCCGGGGGTTGGTATGTGGTTCATCCGAGGGTGACGGCTTACGTGAATGTTGAGAACGTGCTGAACCAACACTACAACGAAGTCGTAGGCTATCCCGCATTGAGCGTAAATGTTCGAGCGGGGTTGAGATTTCGGATCGGTGGAGATTAGTTGCGGGATTTGACGGGCTCGAAAACCGGCCCGATACGGGAACCGCTGTTACCGCGAGTGGAATGGACCGGCATCGGAGCTGCCGTCCTAGTGCCTGCGTACTTGCTACGCGCCACGATGAGTTTCTGAACATCTTCATCGTTGAGGGGCTGCTCGCGGCCGATCATCCTGGAGACCAAGGCGATCTTTGCGAAATGTTCGACGGTCTCCATCTTCATGTACGCGTGTTCAAGGTCTTCGCCGTAGGTCACGACGCCGTGATTCGACATGAGCAGGGCATCGTACTGAGGAACGAGGGGTTCCAGCGCGTCGGTAAGTTCGGAGGTGCCGGGAGTGCCGTAACGAGCCAGAGGGATACATCCCAGGCCAATGACTACCTCGCACACTAAAGGCTGGGTAAGCGCGATTCCGCAGGCAGCGAATCCGGTGGCGGTTGGTGGATGAGCGTGCACGATGGCGTTGATATCGGCGCGCATTCGGTAAATGAGTAGATGCATGCCGATTTCGCTGGAGACATTCCGCTTCCCGGATAAGCGTTTGCCTTCCGGGTTCACAATCACCATGTCGGAGGGACGCATGGCGCCCTTGCTCATACCCGTGGGCGTTACGAGCAGGCGTTCGTCGTCAAGGCGAACGGAGAGATTGCCGTCCGTCGCTGCAACCAGCCCGCTCTGGTGCAGTAATCGTCCTAGCCGGACGATTTCTTTCCGGTAATAACGCTCGCTCGCCATGGAGGACACTACCAGACACGCGAAAGCACGCCCAGTTCGCTCATGGTACCCCAGCCACCAAGGTCGAGACAATCGGAAATGGCAGCAGAAACGATATTTCTGCAGCCTATAATCAATTCAACGTGCGGGTTTCCGAGTTCAAATATCACCTTCCAGAAGGACAGATCGCGCAGGAACCGCTCGCAAATCGAGCTGCGGCGCGAATGTTACACCTGCTGCGCAATGGAGAATTAGAGGACGACGTATTTCGACAGTTTCCGGACCTTTTGCGTCCGGACGACCTGCTGGTACTGAATAACACGCGGGTATTTCCAGCCCGGGTATTCGGCCGAAGGGAGGGGGCAAACTCCCAGCCTGTAAGTCACCACGATCCCGCCGCCCGAAAATTCTTGCAAGGGCAAGTCGAAGTCCTACTTACCAAACAAGTTTCCCAAGACCCAAATGAGTGGGAATGCTTGGTGCGACCGGGTAAGAAGATAGGCATCGGAGAACGC
>Ga0157373_10002211_pt1 | contig 14726 bp, 17 predicted proteins | sample C65metaG_FD_113460 | JGI IMG/M metagenome (GOLD analysis project Ga0157373, IMG submission 113460) | Corn rhizosphere microbial communities from Kellogg Biological Station, Michigan, USA - C6-5 metaG | ecosystem: Host-associated > Plants > Roots > Rhizosphere > Soil | place: USA: Michigan... | reverse complement strand
TCTGGAAAACGATAGCGCATGTTCCGCCGCATCCACCAATGACTGCCGAAGGCTGCAATCATTGCTGCCAGCACTATGGCTACCGGCATCGCCCACTGGGCCACCTGCGCCCGGATCTCCGTCTCATGCCGTTTCAGGAAATTCAGTTTTACCGGCTTGGCAGGCTTGCTCTCCAAAAGAGGGGCATCCCATTTCCTCCCTTTGGGCATTGAGCAGCCTTTCCATCCAATAAACCCGGATGGAGGCCTGCACTAAAAATGCCTCCAACTGCTCCGTCGGCTTCAGTTTTTCAAACGCCTGCATGACCGAACTTTGCAACGCCCGCCGCTGCTCTACCGAAGGGACTGCCTCCGTGAGCGAAGGACTTAGGTAGAGCACAGACCGCTGGGGTGCACCCAGATAATAATAAACCACTGCCGCCGGACGGCCGTAGGAGAAAAACCGCTCCACGATTTCCTCCTCGCGCACTTCTCCAGGGATTTCCTGATCCCCCCGGAAAAGATAGATGTATAAATCGATGGATGAATCCCCCGAATGATATTTCAAAAATTCCAAGCGATTCCGGTAATCCTCCGGTGAAAGCAACCCTTGTGGATCCACCAGGAAATTCTCCGGCTTTTCTGCGAAATACTGGGGCAGGAATTTCTCAGGAATTACAGACGCAGGCACCTCCGCCACCACTTCCTCCGCCTTGGGCTGCTCCACCTGAAGTTCCTTTACGGGCTCATCCTTCGGTTGCTCCGGCAGGGGATCATTGGAAAGCAAAAGTCCTCCGGCCACCCAGCCTTTCGTCTCCCAGGCTTTACGCTCATCCGCGTGCCACATGGGCAGGGCAGGTTCCTCCGTCCAGCCATGGATGGACGTGAACAGCCACAGGCAGATCGCCAGGCGCCTCACAGCTCCACCCCTTTCTTCTCCACCACCGTAGATGGATCAACGGAAGACCGATGGCCCTCTCGGATGCGTTTGACGAGATCTCCCATCTGCGCAGGCGGCAGAATGCGCCGCTCAAATTTTTCCGGATCACGCCGTGCCTGGCGGCTGCGCCTTTTCAGCACACTTTCCAAATGCGAGAGGAGTTTCACGATGCCATCCCCATAGCGGCCTTCCAACCAGTGGGCATGCGCCCGGGACAAACAATCAAAAGTATCTCCCTCTTCCAGAAAAGGATCCAGCAGATAGCCGAAAACCATACCCGCGCCCTTCGACTCCGGATCAATGGTCAAAAGTATCCCTGCCTCGTTCGGCTTGTGCACAGGTACATCTTCAAAGGCAGCACGATTCAAAAGCCAGAAGCCAAACTGCCGCAGATTCGACACCTCGCCAAGAACGCCTGTATAAACCGCTACAAACAACTGGGGGAACTTCGCATCGAAACGGGCCAATGCCGCTTCCACCTTCGCCCGCTCCCTCTTCCGCAGCAGCCCAGCACCATCCGTTAACCGGCGCAGGCTCACCTCTCCGCCACCGAAGCGCTCATCCGCCTCATGCAATGAATACCCGCAATGCGGACATGCGCCCGCTCCGCGATGGATTCGTTGGACACAGCGTGGGCACTTCATTTTGAAAGTAATAGGACTCCCTAACCCTACGGGAAGTCCGCGCAAGCGTCAAAGCGAATCATTAAGAAAACCGAATCATCGGCATAGCCTTACTGATGGAGATCGCCCGGCGTTTCCGTAAAATTTTCTTCGAGATCCATCTCCCGCACACGTTTGCTATCGCGGATCTGCTCCACTTGCCTGCGGAGTTGTTCGCGCAATTCCACCCCGCCCCGAATCGCCGGAATGGTCAGGGAAGGCAGAGTGCGGTCTGAGGTTTCCAGTTGGATTGTACCCAGGCCGGTAATGCGCATCCAGAATGGCCGCACCATCAGATGATCCTTCACGCGGTAAAGTTCCACTTCATCGATGCGCTGGTTCACCACGCCTCGCGTGATCCTCAACCGCTCCGTAGTCAGTTCATAAACTTCCGTCCGCACCAGCAGATAGCGCCAGATGCCGTATACCAGTGGCAGAATGAGAGCCACCCATGCAGGAGGGAAAAACACACCGCCCACGGCGATTCCTGCACCCAGCAGGAGCGCGCCAGTGAATGGCCAGAGATTCAGCCACTGCGACGGGCTGCCTTTCCAAAGCGTGCTCTCTTCACTCATGCCAGCACCATGCCTGCGTCGGGCATGGTGCTGCAAGCGGAACTTCTGTGAGACATCACCACAATGCCCGCAGCACAGTGGAATCCAGTTCCTCTAGAGAATGGACAATCCGGTCCGGCACCTCCACCGCCAGGGCTTCCGCCGGGTGGGTGGTGCAGTGGCCATCGGACCTTCGCACGTGCGGTTGATCACGCGTCAAATCGTGCTGGACTGCTTTGGCCGCCCTATCTCGGAACAGGTTCTCTAAAAGTGCCCAAGCTGTAGGATGGAACTGGCTGGCACAGTGAACTTTCACCAATTTCTGCGCATTTCCCACCATGGCGAGAATCACAAAAGAGAGCCGTAAAGCCCTCCATTTTCAATCTTTTAAGGAACAGCGGATTGGCCCAGCGTAAGGCTGAGGGCAAATGCTGCGGCGGCGCGGGAAAATAACGGGCTCATGAGAGAAAGTCCGGCTACAGAATGCTGCCGCGCAATCCTTGCCCCCATGCCAGGCCAAACCAAAAAATAACGATTAGAAAATCAGCCTATTGCCCGCCAATGTGGATCTCCTTGGTAATCATGATCATATACTGGCGATCCGCCTCCATCATTTGTTCGGCCTGACTCTGGGTGCCGGTAGCCACAGACACCACACGGCGGTTTTCTATCCGATAATCCAATACCAGTCCATAGGGTTCATAGCGGCGGGAACGTCCTGTCGGCATGCCATTCTCCAGCGAGCCGATGGTCTTGATTTTTCCTGCTGCACCCGGGTAGGAAAAAGATGTGAAATAAAGTCGATAGTCACCATGCGGCACGCCTTTGTGATACGGAACTTCCCCGATCTTCGTTCCATTCGAATCATAGATGACCCACAAGCCTTCAGCCTTCCCGGCCACGAAACGGCCACGGCCCACCACTTGATTCGGCTTCGCTCCGTAAAGCTGCCAATTTCCCGTAGCCAAGCCTGCCGGGTCCTTTTTCCCCACCCCGTGCATGTGACTGCCCGGTGGATTTTCAATGCTATACGGACTGCACGAACAAATACCCACCGCGATCGCGAGAGATAGAAAGACTGATGGCTTCACCTCCGGATGAATAACAGATAGGAAAAGAACCTCAACGGAATATCACCAGAGATCACGCAGTGTCTGGGCATCCAGTTCCACCAGAGAATTCACCACGCGGTCTGGAGTCTCTGCAGCAAGGGATTCCGCAGAATGGGTTGTCGTCACGCCCACACATTTCATCCCGGCAGCGCGTGCCGCCCGGATGCCCACATGCGCATCCTCGATCACCACGCAGTTCGCAGGATCAGCTCCCAGTTTCTCAGCTGCCTTTAGAAAAACCTGAGGGTCCGGCTTTCCCTTCGTCACATCCTCGGACGCCGCCACATCTTGAAACAAGTGGCTGATGCCCAGCAACCCGAAGGCGCACTCAATGTTCTTCCGCTGGGCCGAAGTGCCTACCGCTGCAGGGATTCCCGCAGCCTTCAGATTCTCCAGAAGCGCCACCACTCCGGGTAGGGCTACAATCCCCTCCTGCGCCAGGATTTCCCGGTAAAGCACTTCCTTGCGATCACCCAGTTCCTTGATGCGCAAGTGATCTCCTTCATCAGCCCAGCCCAGAAGGGGCAGGATCGTTTCATTCCGCTGGCCGAAGGTGCGATTGAACTCCTCGCTCGTTAGATTCTTCTGAATCTCCGCTGCCAGCATGAACCATGACCGCTCATGCGCGCTGTGCGAATCAATCACCACTCCATCGAAATCAAAAATAACGGCGTCCAAAGGCATGCCCCCCAATCTAAGGAGACTGCATCATTTGGCCAGCCTTGGATTGTAACAAGCCGTGGCAGCCTTGCTCGCCCCCCTTTCCAAAGTAAGCGGCCTCATGAAACGGGAAACCTCCCTCACCTTCTACACCCGCTACGGCTGGCTCACGCCATGGGTCACTCTCTCAATGGCGGGAATGGGGTGGGTGTCTTTGTTGTTCAAAAAGCGGAGCACGCTTGTCAATAGGTAGGAAGGAGCACACTTGCAGATTCAACCGTCCTTTGCTAATTGACTCTCATGACTGCCCTGCAACATCCCAGCCTGATCAGCATTCCCGACTATTTGGCCGGCGAAGAATCAGGTGGGATCAAGCATGAATATCTGGGCGGAACAGTGCATGCGATGGCTGGAGCAACAAACCAGCACAATAGTATAGGATTCAACTGCCTCCTTTTTTTAGGAAATCAATTAAGAGGCAAGCCCTGCCGCCCCTTCAACAGCGATACCAAAGTCCGCATTGAATTTCCTGATCACACCCGGTTCTATTATCCGGATGCAATGGTCGTATGTCAGCAGAATCCATCTGGAGATCATTTTCAGGATCAACCGGTGCTGATCGTTGAAGTGCTCAGCGCATCCACCCGACGTACGGATTTGGGAGAAAAACGCGATGCCTATTTCACCATTCCCACGCTGAAGGTGCTGTTGTGTGCAGAGTCCGATTCTCCTTACGTCATCGTTTATCGGAGAAGTCCCGGAACAGGCTTTGTGATGGAGGATTACAAGGGACTGGACAGCGTGATCCCCCTACCGGAAATCGAAACCTCACTGCCCTTGTCCGAGATTTATGACCGGGCGGAATTTCCGTCGGAGTGAACTGCACAATCATACTATCCTTGGATTACATGGATGGTATGGGAAGCAACTGCATCTATCCCAGAAATCCCGTTAGGGGACTTGTAGCATGCGCTTGGTCTGAAATTTCCGGCAGGCCCAGCTCATACGCCTCGCGGCCTGCCTCCACGGCTTTCTTGAAGGCGATGGCCATGCGCACTGGATCACTGGCGATGGCGATGGCAGTATTGATCAGCACGGCATCCGCTCCCAGTTCCATCGCTTCCGCTGCATGGCTGGGTGCACCTATCCCTGCATCCACGATGACAGGAACGATCGCCTGCTCCACAATGATGCGGATCTGATCGCGCGTGACGACACCCTTGTTAGAACCAATGGGCGCGCCAAGCGGCATCACGGTGGCGGTGCCCACTTCCTGGAGGCGCTTGGCCAGCACCGGGTCCGCATTGATGTAAGGGAGAACGGTGAAGCCTTCCTTCACCAGGATTTCAGCAGCCTTCAGCGTCTCGATGGGGTCCGGGAGCAGATAGGTAGGGTCCGGATGGATCTCCAGCTTCACCCACTTGGGCAGGCCAGCGGCAGCCGCCAGGCGGGCCAGCCGCACCGCTTCCTCTGCGTTCATCGCTCCGCTGGTGTTAGGCAGTAGAAGATATTTCTCCGAATCGATGTATTCCAGAATATTGGCATAGGGATCACGGCCACCCGTTAGATCCGCACGCCGCAGGGCCACGGTCACGATCTCACAGCCACTGGCAGCGAGCGCATCCCGCATGGATTCATTGGAAGGAAACTTCCCGGTGCCGATGAAGAGGCGGGAGTTGAACGTGCGGCCGGCGATGACGAGGTCAGACATGGAAAAGGAAATGCTGGAGATTCAGGAGGAAAGCTGTTGGGAGAGCCATTGCTCGAAGGACGCGTGGTTCTTCAGGTCATACTGCCACGTGCGGAAGCCCATGGCCACCCCGGTCGCAACGTTTTGAGGAAGATCATCGATGTAGATCGTCTCTTCTGGAATCAGTCCGTATTGATCGATCGCATATTGATAGATTTCCGGCTGCGGCTTGATGTATCCAGTCTGGAAAGACATCACCGCTCCATGGAAGATCGAGAATTCAGGAAACTCATCATAGATCCAGGGCGAGTGGATGCCATTGATATTGGAAAATAGAATCAGCCGGTGCCCATCCGCCGCGAGTTGGCGCACCCGCTGCCACATCGGCTCATTGGGAGTGAAAATATCCCGCCATGCGTGGTGGAACTCATCTGCCGTGGCCGTGCTTTCCAGCACATTCAGCGCCCAGACCGTGTAGGTATCCACATCAATCTTTCCGCTCTCGAATTCATCCTTGCGCGCCAGCAACCGCTCCAACCGCTGATGCGTATCTGCGGAATCTACCGGCAGCAACCGTGCAAGCGACGTCTCGAAATCGAAATCGAGAAGAACGCGACCAATATCGAAAAGGAAATTCATGAGAGCGGATGGGTCTTATCTGCCAGATGGCTCATGATAAAGCGTGCGCTGTTGATACCGCCGGAATTCCGATCATGCCGGATCAGGGCATTTTTCATGCCCCGCCAGAGGGATGCTTTGTCCGCCAACAGTTCGCGGACCTTTGCGGAAAGCGCCTCTGCCGTATCGCACAGGCACCCTGCCTTTATCGCCTCCAGCAGCCGGAGATTTCCCTCCTCCTGCCCCGGCACCAGATGGTGGATCAACATCGGGCAACGCGCAGCGATCGCTTCATGAACGGTGGCCCCGCCCGCCTTGCCGATCACCAGGTGGTGGCTGTTCAGCAATTGTGGCACCTTGCGCGTCCATCCGATCAGTTTTACCCGCCCGGGATAAGACTTCTGCAGTTCCTTGGCGCGGGAGTGGAGGATACGGACATTTTTCCCCAGCACAATCGTAAGCTGCACTTCTGGAGAAGCATCCAGCAGGGCACGGCCATGACGGCGGATGAAGGAAAGATTAGCAGTCGGGAAATACAGAATGCGGAAAGGCGAGCAGGCATCATCCGCAGGCACCGGAGTGAGCTGGGAAAACGCCGGATTTACGGCGAATCCGGCATCGATGATCTTCTCCGCAGGCAGGCCTTTCTCCACCATCAGCTCGCGCGTGATGGAATCCGTGACCAGCCAGTAGTCCGTGGGAGCGCGCAGCCAGGAGGCATTGATCTCGATGGAATCCGTCACAATGGTGAAAACCGGCAGCGTTTTCCCTGTCTCTTCCAGCGTCCGCGCGATGAAATACGGATAAAGGGGAAACGTGCTGACGATCGCATCCGGCCGATATTGCTCGATCAGCCGGTCCAGAAACCGCTCGGGAATATTCAGCACCGGTGAACCGGGCTGGCTGAAATCATAGCGATCCGTGGAACGATAAATCCTGGCCCAGATGCTCGGGAAATGCGTCGTCACATAACGATAGCCCATGCTCACCAATTGCGTGCCGAAGGGGGTGCTCTGTAAACAGGGATCACTTACCTTCGTTTCAGCACCCGCTGCTTCCAACGCCAGAGCAAGATTCCGGGCAGCACTATTGTGCCCTTCTCCAAAGGCGGCAGTAACGATGAGCAGTCGGGGACGGGCAGACATGAGCGGTTCCGTTGGTGGTTTAGAGAGAGAGGAGCGTTGCGTCCATTGGCTTTTGCGCTTTTCCTAGCTTCCGCCCATGGCCAGAAAGAAAAAAACGCCGGAGAGTTCCCCTGCACCCATGTCGGAACAGGATGAGGCACCCTCCATCATCCGCTTGGATCACCCTCTGCCGCTTCCAAAAAAAATCTCCGCCCTCATTCCGAAGTCCCCTGCCCTGCCAGGCACCATGGATAAGCCTGCCGAGGAATTCCCCGCAGTCGCCAAGGAGATTGAGCATATCTGGGGCCGCAGCAATGATCGGGAAAAGCCGATGCCGTGGGGAAAAATCGCATTCTTTGGGCTGCTCGGCACGATTTTGCTCATCGCCACCATCACCTTCACCTCCAGAAACAGGCCTCAAAATCCGGCAGCAATATCGGAAAAATCCACTTCGGCCCCACGATCGGATGAAAACCTCATGGATCAGGATGCAGTGGCCATGGTGGAACGCATCGAAGCAGCCATCCGGGGTTACTGCGCAGCCACCACGGTAGAAGAACGTGCCAAATATGTCCGCCGCCCCGAAAAGGTAAAAGCTTACATACAGGCCCATTACCCAGATGGGAAGGTTCCATTGATCAGGCTGCTTGAAAATCCCAAGTTGGACACGCTGACAATGGAAAATCGGGCGGATTTTTGGTATGCCACTCTCCGGACCGATGAGCCGCAGTTGAAAAACCTCATCGTGGAACTGCCCCCGCGTGGCCCGGCGCGCGTCGATTGGGAAGTGGATGTGATCCACCAGCCCTATCCTTGGGAACAATTTGTAAAGGAGCCACCCAATGGCGCAGCGCATGACTTCCGCGTGCATGTGACTTCCGCGAAGCTCTATAGTCATGAATTTTCCGATGAGAAACGCTGGAAGGCTTACTCGCTGCTGGCGAAAGGCAGCGAAGAATATCTTTACGGTTATTGCGAAACAGATGGCCCCATTGACCGGAAACTGACGAAGCTCCTCCGTGACAATGGAAGCAATCCTGTCCCAGTCATCCTGCATCTCAAACGTCCTGCAGGAACGCTTTCCCCTCGGGGAGCGGTGATCGAAAGCATCACCAGTGAAAATTGGATTTACATCGATTCGCCACATCCCGGCTCTTGATGAACGGTCTGGAGGCTGCAAGTCTCCCCGCCCCTTGATCACCGTTACCCAGAAAACCACCCGCACACCCCGCGCTGGATTCCTCCCCGTAGCTGCGGGCGTCTGCCTTTTCCTGGCCTTTCAATATGCCGTGGCCCTCTGGCGTCTGACCCACACGTCGGGCAGCATGGAGAATAAATTCAGCAAGCTGGCCAAAAATCAGTACATCGGGTTCCTCATCGGACAGAATCTCCAGATGCTCATCGCCTACGCCATTCTGGCGATCCTTGGGGCACTGCTGCTCCAGCCTCTGGTGTGCTGGTTACTTAGGAAATCCCGAAAAGCCACCACACTCCGTGTGGTGATCCTCAGCACGCTGCTGGCTGCCGCCACCCACTTCTACTGTGTGCTCCGCCTAGTGGAAACCCGCCCTTATTTCCTGAAGGATGCGGATTTTGGCTACTGGTATTACAAGATACTGGACGTCATCCCAGAGTTTGCAAAGCCCACCAGCAATCTGCTGCTCTTCATAGTGTTGCCCGCCATCTTCATTCTGCTGGCCGCCTTCTGGCAGATCCGCCGCCATGGCCGCTGGGGATGGATTTTCTGTTTCAGCGCCCTGGCAGCGGGCGGTGCGGCATTGGGATTTCATACCTACAGCCATCGTCCCCGCCCGATGAAGGAAAATGGCGGGCGCCCGTGGAATGTCATCATCATCGGATCGGACTCACTGCGGGGTGATCGCCTGGGTTGTGCCGGTTATGTCCCCCAGCGTTCGGATGGGTTGGCGGCAGGTGGAGTCTCCCCCACCATTGATGGGCTGGCCCGCCGCTCCAGCCGTTTTGAAAACTGCTATACCACCATCGCCTCCACCCTGGAGTCCGGCACGCAGTTGATGTCCGCCATGTATCCGCAGAGTCATGGCATACGCCAGATGTATCCGGACCGGCAAACCATCGCTGCCACCCAGGCAAAGATCGTCCCCATGCCCCGCCTGCTCAATGAGCGTGGCTACGATACCGCCGCCATAGGCGATTGGTGCGCCGGATATTACGAAATCATGCCCATGGAGATGGAGCACATTTCCGTCTCCAGCTTTGATAACTTCAAGATCTACATGAGCCAGGCAGTGGTGATGTCCCACTTCGTGGTGCCTCTTTATTTCGATAATACTCTGGGCTACAAGATCTTCCCGCAGCTCAGCGCCTTTGCCCAGTTCGTCACCCCTGAGGTGGTCACCCGCCGGGTGGAAAACCGGCTATCCTCCGTAGCCCGTGAGAAGAAACCTTTTTTCTGGCACGTTTTTTACTCGTGCAATCACCTGCCCTACCGTGCGCCGGAGCCTTACAACACTCTGTTTTCCTCGGCCAAATACGAAGGCAAAAACCGCAGTGGAGTGGATTTCGATATCGATTCCTTCATCGGCAGCACCGATCTGGAAAATAAATGGAAGGCTCTTCCTCCTCATGAAATCCAGCAGATCCGGGCACTCTATGACGGCTGTACCCGGGAATTCGATGAGTGTGTGAAGCGGATTCTGGAATCTCTCCGCCGGAATGGTCTGGAGGATCACACCATCGTCATCATCACCGCAGATCACGGGGATGATCATTATGAACCAGGAGTCACCTTGGGCCACGGTCTCACCTTCAATGGAGGTCTCCAGGCCAATCATGTGCCGATGATCGTTTACGTTCCCGGCCAGGAGCCCAAGGTCATCCCGGAAGGTGTCCGCCTCATCGATGTAATGCCCACCCTGGCGGATTTCCTGGGTGTGGAAAAGCCAGCCGTCTGGCAGGGACAGAGTTTCGCAGGATGGATCAAGGGCACCGAGCAGCCGGTCTATCGCCCCCTTTACGCAGAGACGGGCTTTCCGTTCATACAATTCAGCGTCCCCGGTGTCATCCGCCCCAAGCTGCCCGCCATGGACGAACTCACGCGTATCGAAAATGACTTCAACTATCAGTTTGTGGTGAAACCATGGTATCGGCAGGCCATCATCAATGCGAAACAGCGCTGCCTCCGCACCCGGGACTGGAAGCTCGTCTGCACCCCCACTGCCGAAGGCACCCGCCACTACTCGCTCTTCAATCTATCCAAGGACAAATACGGAGAGACCGATCTGGCCTCCTCCCGTCCGGAAGTTCTCCAGCCAATGGTGACTGCACTGGAAAAATGGATGGACCGGCAAATCGAGACCCCCGTGTCCGTCATCTTTCCTGCGGGCGAACCGGAGTAAGCAAATGTTGGCGAATTACAAAAAATAAGCTAACTCAGCACATGAGTGGAAATCGGATCACCCTTAATCCTCTGCCATGTGACGGGCGCCCCTGTATCCGAGGAATGAGAATCCGAGTCATCGATATTTTGGATCTTCTGGCCACCGGTCTTTCCTTTGAAGAAATTTAAAATGAAATGCCGCATCTTGAGCGGGAAGACATTGTCGCCTCGCTGGCTTACGCATCCAAAGAGCTCGATCATCCGGTGATTGCAGCATGATCTGGTTGGATGCCCAGTTAAAATTGGGTGGAGATCCGGTAAAGCGTCCGGCTGTCTCCTAAATCCCCGCTTGAGTTCCCGGCGCAGCCTGCCAGCCTCGCCGCTCAGCCATTTCCATGAACTTCCGCGCTCCCTTCATCGCCCTCGCCCTGGTAGCCACTGCATCAGCCCAAGTGCCCAAGGTATTCTCCGGCCTTTTAGAAAAGGATACTGCCGTCAAAGGACAAATCGGCATCGTGGTTCCTCCTGCGGAGATCGACAAGTATGTGGCAAAGGTTGAGACGGCAGCGCGCAAGGATCCCAAATGGTTTCGCGAGTTTTCCTCCACTGCCAAGCCAGGCACGCCTCTGCCCTACAATGAAAAACTGGGCCTCACCAAGGAGGAGTATGACGCCTACCTGAAACTCTGGTCCCAGCGCGAATTCAAGCCGATGGAGGATGTCCAGCTCATGCTGCGCGAAAACACTCCCGGCAATTGGTCCATTGCCGCGTCCGGCGGGGCCGCCATGTTGTCCACTCTCCGTTATGGAGCGAAGGATGAAACTTTCCGTTCCCCCAATGGCGAAATGAAGCGCCAGGCTGACATCAAATCCGAGCCTTCGAGCATCCTGGGTGAATGGACCGGAGCGGAATGGAAGTACGAAGAGGAAACGACTTTGGGCAAAACCAAGGAAAACCTCGCCATCGGCCATTTTACCGATAACAAATACGGCATCATCGTCTACCGCGCGCAGGAGGTTTCCAGCGAGGGAACCCGCCTGCTTGATAAAAGCGTTGTCATCCGCTTCCCCCTTGGCAAGGCAGGCGTGATCCCGCCCAAGGCCGCCACGGATAAAGCACCCAAGGCTGCTGGCGAAAAAGCCACCAAGCCGAAACCTTGATCTGTATGGAAACTGTAGCCCCTCATCGCCAAAAGCGCCGGGGCTGCCGCTGGTTGTTCCTTACGGCTGGCATTCTCGCAGCCCTGCCTTTTCTTGCCTTTGCCCTTAGCAATCTATTGCTGGCCAGTTCTTGGGGCCGGGGAAAAATCGAGCGGAAAATCCAAGCCATCAGCGGGCTGGAAACCCATATCGATGGAGCATCATGGTCTCCGTGGAATGGGGCCAGCCTTTACTCGGTACGGCTGCTCCAGCCACATCCTTTGCGGCCATATGTGAAGGAGCCAATGATTGCGGCCCGTCGGGTGAAAGTAATGCCGGTATGGAAGGCTTGGCTGAGTGGCCAGCGGCAAATGGATTCCATAGAGTTGGATTCTCTCCGCATGGTGGTACCTATCGAGGCTGTTTCTGCTTCCATCCGGGTGCCGGGGAAGCCGCATCTGCCCAGCCAGACACAGGCTTCATCCCCCATTCCAGATCTTTCGGCAGATTCTCCTCCCATCAGTGAACCCACCGGCACCACCCAGCGCGGTCCCAACATCCTCATTCCTCCCGGCAGCATACCGGAAATCCCGGAGGAGATCTCCGTGCCGAAGCTCATGGGCATTCCCACCAGTTGGCTGCGCATGGAAAATGCCTCTTGCCTCCTATTCTCCGCCCGGTCCGGACGGACTCTGGCGGAAGTCTCCCACGCTTCCGGGCAAATTCCGATTTCGGGCGATCCAGCGCTATCAAGAATTACCGTGGATCACGCACTGCTGCTGGGAGGCTCTTCTCCTACTCCGGTTGATCTATCATTTTCATGGCAGCACCCTGTTCTTTCCCTTGGAAGAGTAGAGTTTTCCTTGGGGCACCAGAAAATGGTCATTGCAGCAAAAGTTGCGAAGCTCCCTGGCATCCCCATGCAATGGGACATCCAGCTTCCAGAACAGCCGCTGGCTGGTTTTCCGCTGCCCATGGGTGCCCAGGCTAAGGCGGATACATTTAAATTCCGGGGCCGTTTCCGTGGAGCCTTGTTGGCTCCCGCCACATGGCAGGGAGATTTTCTGGCAGAAGTTCAAAATCTCCACGGCACGATGGCCGGGCGGGAGTTTTCCTTTGATCATGGCCGGGCACTTACCCTATTGCGCGGAAACGTGCTCACATGCCTGGATGCACGGTTGGAGGGGGATGAGCTATCACTGTTAGGAAACGCCACTTTGCTCTCGGATGGCCGCGCCGCGGGTGTGGCACGCTTCATCGCCACGCCGGAAAGTATCCAGGCAATCACCAGCCACCTTTTCCCAAGGACAAACCGCCCCCCAGTGACCACCCCTCTGGGCACACCTCAGCGGGTGGCTTTTGATCTCCACACCTTCGGCACCCTCGGCAATATGTATCTGCAACTGGGCCAGGACGGTCCACTTGTCCAAATGAATCCACCTGCACGCTAGACCATGAGAATCATTGCCGGAAAGGCCGGCCGCATCGCCATCAAGGTTCCTTCCGCCGTGGCGCGGCCCACTACCGATTTCGTCCGCCAGGCGATCTTTTCCATCCTGGGAGAAAGCGTGGAAAAAGCCCGCGTGCTGGATCTGTTTGCCGGCTCCGGCGCTCTCGGGCTGGAGGCACTCAGCCGGGGTGCGGCCACCTGCACTTTTGTGGATGAACATCGTCAGTCCACTTCCGTCATCGGGGAAAATCTGAAAAAAGCCCGGCTGGAGGGAGGGAATGTGGTGAAGGCGGAAGTCATTTCCTACCTCAAACGAGAGCTCACCCTCTATGACTTCATTTTCGCAGATCCTCCCTACTGGAAATATCATGGGGATAAGGATCACGTGGGAGATCTCCTTAAAAACAATCTCATTGCCCCCCGGCTCACTCCCGATGGGTGTTTTGTAGCGGAAATTTCTGCGAATCAAACCACTCCGGACGCTCCCGGCCTGAACCTCATCTCCCGCCGCGAGTATGGGAGCAGCGCAGTCCTGATTTATCGATTGATGCCGGAAAACGTTCTCTCGCTGAGTCCCACCACTGGAAACTAACCCTCCGTCATGCGCCTTTTCCTCGGAGTAGCCCTCTTCCGGCTGATCCTTCCCATCCTCTTCCTCTTCGCCTTTCCCGGCTGGGTGGTAAAGATGATCCGCCGTGGTGGCTTCCGCACCCGGTTGGGAGAGCGGGCCGCCATCTACACCACTCCCCGCGCTTCCGAACCCCAAGGAGCGGTCCACATCCATGCTGTTAGCGTGGGCGAATCCCTGCTCGCCTTGAAACTCATCCGTGAGTGGCGGAAGACCGATCCAGAAAAAGCCTTCCTTCTCGCCACTGGCACTGCCACGGGTCACGCGGTGGCCACCAGCGCCCATCTATCAGGCGTTCGGGTCACCTATTCCCCTCTGGATTTCCCATGGATGACCCGCCGTTACCTCAATCGCTTCCGGCCCCAACAGATCGTCCTGATAGAAGCCGAGGTCTGGCCCAATCTTCTGCTTGCTTGCAAGCGCCAGCAGATTCCCATCCGCCTCATCAATGCGCGGCTCTCCCCCCGCTCCGCGCGCCGCTATCGCAAATTCGCCGCATGGGTGCGCCCCATTTTTTCCATGCTGGATGCCGTATCCATCCAGGAACCCGCCGATCGTGAAATCTGGCAGGATCTCGGCATGCCTGTGGAAAAAATCCATCTCACCGGCAGCATGAAATTCGACCCCGGAAGTGGTCACCGCCCGCAGCAACGGCCGGAGTTCGCCGAAATACTTGCTACCTTCGGCCCTGACCGCCCCATTATCCTTGCCGCCAGCACCCACGATGGAGAGGAGTCATGGATCGCCACCGCCATTCGGGCAGCATCCCCCCAGGCACTCGCCGTCATCGTACCACGCCATGCAGAGCGCCGG
>Ga0157373_10002209_pt1 | contig 14730 bp, 15 predicted proteins | sample C65metaG_FD_113460 | JGI IMG/M metagenome (GOLD analysis project Ga0157373, IMG submission 113460) | Corn rhizosphere microbial communities from Kellogg Biological Station, Michigan, USA - C6-5 metaG | ecosystem: Host-associated > Plants > Roots > Rhizosphere > Soil | place: USA: Michigan... | reverse complement strand
TTAAAAAAATTAACCCGGCAGTAGCTACTACACTTGGTTATCCGACATCTGAACTGCTCAATTCACCTGTTGACACATTTATTCACCCCGGTGATCGTGAATTAGCTGCAAAAACAGCAGAAAGACTGCGCAGAGGAGAAACGGTACTAAGTTTTGAAAACAGATTTATTGCGAAGGATAAATCCACAGTTTGGTTGTTTTGGACTGCAGTGCCAGTTGAACGTGATAATCTGATTTTCGCGATTGCGAAAAACGTAACATCCATCAAAAAAACAAATGGTGTGGATCGTGTAGCAGAGATCATCTCTCAGCTCAATACCGAGCAGATGAAAATGTTTGCTGCAGATATCGATATCATCTTACCTGTACTCAGTCCAGACGACTCTAATCTGAAGTGGATTGGCTCTAGTTCAGCCGTAGATCAAAAGGACCAGCTTTGGTTAAATAGATTTGAGATGCTGGTACGACAATATGCCGCAGTCCAGGATATCAGCCTGAAGAAGTTAAGTTCAGATATGGCTTGTAGTCAACGACAATTGTTCAGACAGGTACAAAGGATTCTTGGAACAACGCCTAATAAACTGGTAAGAACTATACGCCTGCATTTAGCATGGGAAGCTATTTCATATGGTAAATACCGGACAATCAGTGAGATTGCCGCTATTGCAGGATATACTTCTACCGCCCATTTTAAAACACTGTTTCATCAGGTCTACGGCATCGATATTTCAGAGTTGTTATGAAAACATAAAAAACTGTAGATCATGATCACATGATTTATTAAAAAATAACCTATGACAAAAAAGATCTTAATTATTGAAGACGATCCAAACATCCTGGCCATTCTTAAGATCATTTTGACCGACGAGGGATTTCAGACAGTAATAAACTCAACAGGCACAACACTTGATGAGGTAAATATAATACATCCAGATTTGATTCTTATGGACATCAGAATCGTGGGATCACCGAAAAGCGGTGCAGAAATTTGTCGGGAGCTCAAAGCAGATTCAGAGACAGGACAAATCCCAGTAGTGCTGTTATCAGCAGAATACGATCTGGCGATGATTGCAAGTGAATGTAAAGCGGATGATTTCATAAACAAGCCATTTGATATTGGAACACTTGTAAATAGAGTAAACAAATTGCTACATTCAACAAATTAATATTATGGCTGAAAAAACTGGCAGACCAAATTCGTGGGATCGTATCAATTTAAGTTCAGAAGGGCTGCAAAAATTCTTTGGGACACATCTCGACCGCATTTATGCTGCCAAGATGCACCTCCTTTCAAAACTCCCTTCAATGGTATTTCAGGCAGAATTTCCGGATCTGAAAAACGCAATTGCAGAAACGACAGAGAATATCCAGAAGCAGATTGCAAGGATGCAAATGATCTATACACTGTTGGATGCCGAAGTTAACACAGGAAGTATACATGGCCTGACAGGTCTCATCAATGACGCTTACGAAGCGATTGAAGAACAGTCTGGTGAACCGGAACTTCAGGATTTATCCATCATCTTTTATTTGCAAAATATTGAAAGTGTGGAAATGGCTTCTTTTCAGATTCTCCAGATGGCCGCTGTTAAAATTAAAAATTCGCAGGTTAGCAAGTTGCTGGAGGAAAATTACATTGAGGCAAAATCTGACCGAACTTTATTATTACTCATTTCATCAAAATACATGACGAGCTAAACAATAGTTTTATACTTCGTCCTTTCTTATCTATCTACCTACAGCTCATCCTTTGTAGCTTGCCCTAATGTTTGAAATACAATGAGCAACCTATCTGTATTTCCAGAAATCCATGAAAGGATAGGGTTTCTACATTATAAGTTTAGAATACAGATGCTGCCTTTCTAAAATCTCCGGTCAAATTCCTGAACTAAATTAATCGATTTAGTTTATAACTAACTGAATTACATATAATTGAAAATTTTATTTTCAGATATATTTTTGGATTTATATTGCCACTTAATATATTCGTTTCGTCATAAACGTCTATTTTTCTTATAACAAATAACCCAATAATATCGGACTAGTTAAGTGTATAAAACCAACCACCAAATATATTTCCATAAAACAAACTCTCAAAACAATGCAATCTTCAAAAGAAATTACTGCCCTCAAAATTCAGATTAATGCAATCTTGTTCATTACCCTTTCCCTGTTTACAATTTCATCAAAAGCTCAGGACCTAAAGACCTTTCGTTCTGGTTATTTCCGGCTGGGAATAAACAGACTTGGAAATGAGCTAAACCAATCACTATCTCCTAAAGAAAACATTTTCAAAGGAAACTATGGCGCAGGCTCTGGTTTTGTTTTCGAAACCGGACGAGTATTTTATTTTATGAAAAAGGACACCAAAAAACTTGTTAATTTTGGGCTTGACTGGACGTACATCTCCTTAAATTACAACAAAATGGACAAATGGACAACGTATGGTAAGAATGCTACGGGATCTCCGGAATTTTCCATTGATGGAACAAAAATCGCAGCTGCGATTTCTGGCAAGCTTGGACCTGTCTTATCTGTCAATCCGATTGAAAAATTAGTGATTGACTTGAGAGCGCAAATTGCTCCGACGGCGAGATACTTTGACTTTAGCTATGCTGAAAATACTAATAATGGAACAAGCAGATCCTTTTCATTTACAAATGAGACCAGCGGGGACGACAGCTTTGATGCAGAATCTGTCAAAAATAGAATTGCTTTTGGATTTCAAAAATCTTTTGGGCTGACGGTCCGAAGAAAAGCAATTGGATTGTCAATCGACCATATATCCGGAAATGTTAAAAGCAATTATGAAGCGCAGGATAATACGGGGATGAGTTTTGGTAAAGAAAAAATTCCTGTAAATAATGTACAGGTCAAAGTAAGTTTTACATTATAATTTTGTTCCACTTTACTAGTCCTATACAGTCATTGATTTATTTATAAATTTAATCATATGTACAACTCTGATATGACCGACCTCGAGCTGATTTGTGCCGTCAGACAAAATGACCGTTCAGCTTTCGACTTCATCTACATTAAAAACTGGAAGATGCTTTATAATGTAGTTTATGAATGTACTTTGTCAATCACAATGACAGAGTCGATTGTGCAGCAAGTCTTCGTAGAGTTATGGATCAGTCGGGAACCTGTATCAGAAACGGACCTCAGCGTTTATTTACTCAAAATAGCAGAACAAATTATTCTGTCCGAAGAGATCTAGCGCCATGATAAAAGCAAAAGAGCTGTACATATTGACAGCTCTTTTGTAATTTAAGATTCAGTTTAATCAAGAACCTACAGCCGGAAGCTAGATTCTAGCTTATACTTCGTCCTTATTTATCCATTTACCAACAGCCGGGGCTTCGTAGCTTGCCATCTTTGAAAGTAAATCATCGATGTTGTCACTCACCAGCAACATACTCTGGTTTACGGCTTTGAGAAATCCTTTTTTCACCATGGTCTCTACCAAAGCAATCAACTCATCATAAAAACCATTGATGTTTAAAATCCCGATTGGCTTCTTGTGTAAACCAAGTTGCGCCCAGGTAAGCATTTCAAAAAATTCTTCTAAAGTTCCGAAACCTCCAGGCAAGGTAATCACGCCATCCGTCAGATCATTCATTTTTGTTTTACGCTCATGCATGGTCTCAACCAGAATTAACTCTGATAATCCCTGATGGGCGATTTCTTTGTTCTGGAGAAAATGTGGTAACACACCAATAACTTCACCATTATTTTCCAGAGTGCCATTTGCAACAGCCCCCATCAAACCAACATTGGCACCACCATAAATAAGGGTAATTCCTTTTTCTGCAAACGTTTTTCCCAATAAATAAGCCTGAGCTTCATATTCCTTTTCAGTTCCAAAGCTGGAACCACAAAATACAGTTATTCTTTTCATTAATTGATCTTATAAAATGATCCACCATATCATCAGTAAACCATCAATATTTCCGCAAAACTATGAAATATATAGGATCAATTTATTTTAACTTTTGGATGCAGCAGTTGCCTCTTTAAAAACCCGGCAGAAATTGCCACCTCCTACTTTCCCTATTTCTTCTGCATTGAAGCCGGTTTTGAGCATCGCTTCCACTACTGTGTAATAAAACCCTGATTTTTGCTCCGGCCATTGCTGATTGGAACCTTTTTCCCCCGGCCTGCCGGAAGATCTGGTGAGCTTCGTATCCGTTCCTATGCACACATGGTCGATTCCCACTGCATCCACCATCGCCCGGATATTCTCAGCATATGCAAGTGCTGAATCTGCCAAATGTGTCCAGACACCAATTACACCACCGGTGCTGGCGACAAATTGCGCATGTTGCTTACTGATTAATCGCGGGGCCATCATCTTCGCCATCATCGGATTGTTAACGGTACGGGAGTTTAATCCTGTATGAGAGACCAGCACTGGCTTCGTTGCAATTTTGAGCGCAGCGCTTACCATATCTTCATTGCCATGTGACAGGTCTACAACAATTCCAAGTCTGTTGCATTCCCTGATCACTTCTGCACCAAATTCAGTCAAACCATTATAGCGAACCGGATTGGTAAATACATCCCCCAATGGTACAGAAGCATCACTATCATGTAATAAGGTCAGTACCCTTAAGCCACGGTCATAGGCCACCTGCATACGATCCAGGTTTCCTTCCAGAAAATGAGCACCTTCAACAGCCTGTATTACTGTCGGCTGATGTTTTCGATGAGCTGCAAGCATTTCCTTCATGTTTAAGGTACGGTGGATTCCACTGTTTTTCAATTGCTGGTCCATGGACGTCAGTCCGTTCAAAAACCTTTCGTAAGCCTGTCCAGGTGTATCCAGACGTTGATAGTCGACAGCAAAGGTCATACAAATAGCAGATAGGCCGGATGTTTTCATTGCCTCAGCAAGTTTGATATCCTGACCGGGTACCTCAGACTTTACCAGAGGAACATCAATGTGATTATGCGTGTCAATACCGAATGTGTTCGCAACAATACCGGCAACTCGTGGGTCTATATCTTCAAATGTCCAGGCAGCTAAGGGATGAGTTAGAAGCGCAGTGCTTGCTCCTGCTAATGCCATGGTGCTGATAAATTTTCGTCGTGATGGATTAAAAGTATTTTTCATCTCTGTGATCTAGAAAGCAAGTATAACTTTCCAATATGGTATTAAAAGCACAAATCGTCCAAAAGGCATTAGCAATCGACAATCTCTTAATCACAATCTATCAGGATTCCCTAGTTGCGCTGTGATCGTAAAATAAGGTTCTTTAGTTTCATGTTGTAAAAACTCCCAATGAGCAGGAAAGGTCAACGGACATCCCGCTGACCTTGAAAAGTTAAATTCTTGAGGCAATATATTGCGCGACCTCAGCCAGACGGTTACTAAAGCCCCACTCATTATCATACCAAGTGGCGATAGACAATAGATCCCCTTGTTTGGCTGTAAGGTTGAGATCGATTATTGATGAATGCGGGTCGGCAACAATCCTGGCCGATGTCCACTGGTCTTCCAGAACATCTATAACCCCTGCTAATGCTGAGTCTGAAGCAGCTTTCCTGAAGGCATTGTTGACTTCCTCTACTGTACAGGGTTTGGTAGTGATGAGGTTTAGCTCAGCGATACTTCCAGTCCTGGTAGGCACCCGGTACGCTTTGCCGGTCACTTTCAGATCGCTCCAGATAAATTGTAATGCTTTTGCGGCGCCAGATGATGAAGGGATGATGTTTTCTGCTGCTGCCCAGGAGTCCCGAATATCCCCCATCGGCTGATCTGTCAGCGATTGTGAGTTCGTGTAAGAGTGAACTGTTGAAAAAAGCCCGTATTCTATCCCGAATTCCTCTCTGATCACCTTGATCGGTACAGCCAGCGCATTGGTAGTGCAACTCCCCATACTGATGATGTGATGTGAGGAGGCGTCAAATTGCTCCAGATTAATTCCTTTCAGTAGTACCGCATCACAATCGTTCAGCGATTTACTTGGAGCACTCACCAGCACATAGCTGGCACCCTGATCAATATGGGCCTGTGCGCCTTCGCGTTTTGTCGCCCTTCCTGAGCAATCGACAACAAGATCCACCCCCAGTTTACCCCAGTCAGGTATACCTTTTGAAGAATCTACATAAGCAATCTCATTCCCATTGAGAACAAAACCCGATGTAGATGTATCAACGCTTCCGGGCCAGCGCCCATAATTAGTGTCTACAGAAAACAGAGCGGCGAGTGTCTTCAGATCCTTCACATCAGCCACAGCCTCCGGAGTAAATAATCCTTTGTCAAGTGCGATTCTTAATAACTGTCGGCCGATGCGGCCAAAACCGTAAATTGCTATCTTGTTCATCTATTTATTTATTGATTTTTAGTTGTCAGATGGAGCCTTTGATCATTCAAATAATTATTGCCTCCAGGCATAATCATTATTTGAATGATGTCGGGTTCATATCTATAATTTGTATACAATTTATTAATTATCAGAGATTATCATTTATAACTTAGCTGATAGCTTTTATCAGTTAGGCGGCAACATTCTTATCAATTTGGTTGTAATATCCCGGCTGCTCGCGCGGGCACTTTTGCCCGCAGACTGACCTGCCCACATGGCTACAAAATCAGGCAGGTTGTTTTTTTGTGCATAGGCTCTTATCGAACTCATGAGTTGATTTTGAATGGTGTAGTAAGGGATTGTAATACCTTTTGCGTCCATTCTTCGCATAAATTCATTTTCAATACCGCGTGCCCATCTTCCGGAAAAGGCTAGCGTAAGCACTGTCGAGGTATCATGAGCATTTAACACAGCTTCTTTATAAGCATTACTTGCTGCGCTTTCATCTGCAGCAATAAACATACTTCCTACCTGTATACCTGCAGCTCCCAGCGCAAATGCTGATTTTACAGTTCGCGAATCATAAATCCCACCCGCAGCAAGTAGTGGTAAGTCTACTGCATCGGCAACTTGTGGTAAAAGCGAAAAAAGCCCGACCTGCGGTGTAGTATCTTCTGATAGAAAGCTTCCTCTGTGTCCACCTGCCTCGATGCCCTGCACGGTGATGATATCTGCTCCGGCTTGCTCCAATACTTTGGCCTCCGCGACAGATGTAGCTGTACCAATTAAGACCACTCCCTTTTGTTTAAATGCAGCGGTTATTCCTTCATTTAAAACGCCAAAAGTGGAGCTGACTATAGGCACATTCTCTTCCAAAAGCACATCAATCAATTCCTGATAGTAATGGAATTGGAAGGTGTCAGGGTTTTGAGCCTCGAATGGGAAATTAAATTCCAGGCAAAGCTCCTGAAGAAATTCTTGCATTATGGCAATGTCACCCCTGTTTACTTCTTTAGCAGGAGCATGCGCAAAGAGATTGACTGCAAATGGACGATCTGTCAGCGCTTTTGTCTGTCTGATCAGTTCTCGTGCTTTATCACTTGATAAGCCCCCAAGGGGCAATGAACCAAGGGCACCTGCGTTGGATACTGCTGCCACCATTGCAGGTGTAGTCACTCCCAGCATTGGCGCCTGCACTATCGGGTAATCTATATGAAGAATTGTTTTTAAATCAGCCATATACAATTTTAGGTGTAAATGTAACCTGCTATTACATCTCTTTTATCAACAAAGTGCCATATACAAAGGTTTATGAACAAACTCCTCATAATGCCACAGAAATGCCATTTCCAATTTTATAAACTGCCGCAGTATTCTGAAATACTAGTTTTGCGCTCATAAATTTTTCAAAATGCTAAAAATTCTGTGCCCTCTACTGCTCCTGATTTGTTCTTTACAAAATACCTTCGCTCAATCCAGTTATCAATTTGATGGTAGGCAAATCAAACCGGGCACTAAACAGCATTTTACCATTCCAATTGTTTCCGGAAAGGATACAACTATCATCCCTGTAACGGTTTTCAATGGCCTGAAGAAAGGAAAAACATTAGGAATTACTGCCGGTGTCCATGGATATGAATACGCTCCTATTTTAGCTGCGCAAAAGTTGATCAGCTCCATTGATCCGAAGAACCTGAGCGGTGTAATCATTTTGGTTCAGATCGCAAACATGGAAAGCTTTAGAGGAAGATCACCTTATATCAGTCCGGCAGACCGTAAAAACCTGAACAGAGTATTTCCAGGATCAGCGAACGGCACGATCACTGAACGCGTAGCTGATTATATCACAAAAAATATCATTGTCAAATCTGACTATTTCCTTGATACGCATTCGGGAGATGCACCTGAGGATTTAACAGCCTATGGCGCTTACTATTCAAATAGCTCAATGCCTGCGATTTCCAAGACCGGAAAAGAGATGGCCGTGTCCATGGGATTCGACTATGTAGTGACTTTCGATACAGACGGCAAAAACTACATGAACAAAAATGAACCAGCTTTATACTGCACAGCCGAAGCCTTCAAACGGGGGATTCCCGCTGCAGATATAGAATGCGGACGATTGGGAATGGTGGAAGAAGCACCGGTGAAAAAAGTAGAAAGCAGTGTTTTGAACATGCTGAAGCACCTGAAGTTTATGCCAGATGAGCATGCTGAGGTGCAACAACAGGCACCCGTTATGATTAAAGGAAGAATGTATTACAGCTCCAAACAAACCGGCATATTCTACGCGCTAAAAAAAGCTGGTGAGCATGTAAAAAAAGGAATGCAACTCGGCTACACCACAAATTACTTTGGTGAAACCGTGGAAAAGTTTTATGCGCAGGAAGATGGCCTGATCCTGTTAATCATCGGAACTCCGGCGATCAACAAGGACGAGGATGTAGTTGTTTTAGGCACTCTATAGCACTATTTTATCGCACCAAAAGCAGCAAAGTATGAATTTTTATGAAGGATATCGGTAGCACTGAATCCTACTTTCTTTAAGAGATCCAGCTGATAATTTATGGATCGTGGAGTATCCTCATATTCAATATAGTCGAACACTTTCTGACTATACTCTTTGCCGCCAAGGGTTTCAAGGTATGCTCCATATTTTTCATGGAACAGAGAGTTCACAATTTCAGATTCATGGGTAATCAGGTCTGAAATCCAAATGCTGCCCCCAGGTTTTAACGCTTTGTAAACCTTGGAAAACATATGGTCCCAGTCGGCATCAGTGCGTAGATGATGAAAAGTAGCAGCAGCCAGAACGATGTCATAATGATGATCCCGGAGATCGAGATTACGCATATCATCATGTATAGTTATAATTTCGCCTTGGGTCGCAGAAGAAACCCTCTCCTTTGCCCGTTCCAGCATTGGCGCGCTCAAATCATTTAAGGTACAATTGAGATTGGGTATCTTACTGAGCATTTTGAGCGTGTAATTACCCGCACCACATCCAATATCCAGGAGATTTTTGGCATCCGGATTGGCAAATTTAGCTGCCTCAGTACATAACTCCATCGTTACCTGAGCATCAATGGTGGTTAGCTGACCGGTTTCCAGATTGGAGAAGCGCTCAACATCATTATCAAACCTGTCCCGGATTTCTTCATTAGTTGCTTTTGGTGTATCGGATCTGTTCATCGTAAAATTCTTCTATCCAACAATATTACAAATAAATGAGTCAGAAAACCCAGTAGCTTACTTGTAATTATTATGTTTGTGATTTCCATGAAAAGATCATATTTATTATTACATGTCGCGGTTATTATCGCTGGGTTCACTGGCATCTTTGGCAAGCTCATATCCCTGAACGAAGGACTTTTGGTTTGGTACAGGGCGCTTTTCTCTTCACTGATGTTGTTGCTGGTATTAAAAGTATTTAAAGTCAGCACTAATATTCCGTCAAAGGAGAAGTTTAACATCGGCAAGGTGGGTCTTTTTATCACCATTCACTGGCTTTTCTTTTATGCCAGCATCAAGTATTCAAATATCTCGATCGGTGTGGTCTGCTACTGCCTGACCAGTTTCTTTACTGCCATTTTTAGTCCGCTGATCAACCGGCGGAAGTTTAATGTTACAGAGCTTCTGCTCAGCTGTTTAACCCTTTTTGGAATTGCGTTGATCTTTCATTTTGATTCCTCCTATCAGCTGGGTATTACATTAGGCATGATTTCGTCTGTCTTTGCTGCGCTATACACTATCTATAATGAGCGCCTGGTGAAGAAATATGACAGCAGGCTCATCAATTATTATCAGATGATTGCGGGCACGGTGGTTTTAGGATTATTTCTTCCGCTATACCTTCACTATTTTCCTGTGAGCACCGTTATTCCTGGTGTTAAAGATATCATTTCTCTGATTGTCCTCGCTTCAGTTTGTACTGTTGGCTTATATGTTCTTTTTGCTGAATCTTTAAAGCGAATACCAGCTTTTACAGTCAACTTAAGTTTCAATCTTGAACCTGTATATTCTATCATCCTTGCCTTTTTGTTTTTCAATGAAAGCAAGGAGCTTAACATTTCCTTTTACATCGGATTGCTGTTTGTAATGGCCTCAGTTGCCTTACAGACTATCTTTTCGGTAAGGCAGCCTGCGCAAAAATTAGCAGCTGCAGGCTAATCTTGGATTTCAATTTAGTTTCTTAAAGATACCCGGCATTGTATTCGTATCAAAGCCCGTCATATCTACCAGCTTGAGAGATTTGACCATTTTCTGTGTAGCTGTTTTGTAATGCAGGAAATGTGGTGTTTTTAAATGCGACTGATAAGCTTCCTTGCTGGCGTAGATCTCCAATATTCTAACTTGAAGAGGGTTTTCTTTCTGATACATTGCAAATAAGGAGATTACTCCGGGTTCAATTTTCATTGATTCTGCTGATTCTTCTTTCAGGATAGCCTTGTATTCTTGAAGATGTTCAGCGACTATTTCAATCTCCGAAATACGCACGATCATATCCGGGGATGCGCGAGGCGGTACAGGTTTCTCAGCAGCACTTTTTAAGCTTTTACTTTGTGCACTGATACTTTCAGTAGCCATCATTAAAATGAGCCCCAGTGCCCAATTGAGATACTTGAGTTTAGACATCTTAGATTTATTTATTGATACAAAATACGGTTTCATCTACCAGATTTACTGATATATTTAAAAGACTGCTATGTATTGAGCGATGAATTTAAAAATTTAACATACTCAACTTATGACCTTCGTTCATTGAAAACCTGAAATTCAGCAATGGAAGCCACCTCTTTGGAATGGCTGATTCTCATGCGCACTTTACTCGTCCAGATGCGGTCAAAGCGGTGGATTTTTATCCGGTCTTCATTTGTCCCTTCAAATACCTTTTTCCAGGCCGCACCATTCCAATACTCCAGTACGTAAGTATCAATGTTAGATTTCTGTTCGGCCACGACAATCATATTGATATCTTTTTCTTTGACAAAATCTACCTCATACCATGGCTCCTCAACAGACTTACTTGATTTCCAGGAAGATTTATAGTTATCATCGTTGGCAAAATCCATAATATCCATATCATCGCTCCAGCTGGAATTAGCGGCCTGATTGATCGCCAGATTACTGGAGATGACAGGTAAAGCCAAAGGAGGCAAAATAGCTACCGGCCCCTCATTCTTCCATAGTTTACCCACTTCTTTCAGTGATTGGACAGCATTATCATCAATCAAACCATCGCGGTTGGGTGCTACATTTAAAATAAAATTGCAGCTGGCGGCATTTAAGGGTTTGATCAGGTTTTCTACAATTTCCTGGGGTTTTCTGACAGGTACTGCAGGGAAATCGGTTTTCCAGAACCAGGAGGTATTAATGGGTAAACAGGCAAGCGAAGGCATCACCTTACTATCTTTGCTCATCCTTTGTCCGGCACCCATCTCATAGGTCTTGATGTCAGTGTAATACAATCCTTCAGCGGGATACTTCGCACCATTCAGGTCCATCACCAGACAATCGGGCTGTAACGTTTTAATCAGCGTGTAAATATCTTCAAATGGCACATCATCATAAGAAATCCTCGACCAGGGAGCATCCCAACCATCAATAATCAGGGCTTCAATTTTACCATACCTGGTTAAGAGTTCGGTAATCTGTTGCCTGATCATATCAATATGTTTGGGGGTAATCTGGTTGGGCCTTAGCTTGTGATGGGTATCTAAGATGGAATAGTAAAGCATAACCTTCAAACCATTGGCACGAAAAGCGTCCGTAAACTGCTTGACTACATCTTTGCCATAGGGGCTGTTCATCACATTGTAATCAGTGCTTTTGGTATCCCAGATGCAGAAACCGCTATGGTGTTTTGTAGTGAGGCAGCCGTAGCTCATGTTGGCAGATTTGGCTGCCTTTGCCCATTGATCAGCATTTAGTTTTTTGGGGTTGAATAATTTTGGAGATGCATCCGGATCAGGCCAGTCGGCATTCGCATAGGTAGGGATATTGTAGTGAATAAACATGCCGAATCGCAGATCCACAAATTTCTGCTGCAGTTCATTTAGCTTTGTGGCTTTGTCAGTATTGCCCGACTGGGCGCTGCTCAGGACAGATGAGCATATCAGGATAGTTAGCAGTAATACATTTTTTGGACTGACTATTTTTTTGATCATAAAAGATAAGTTTTAAGGCGGCGGCTTCCGTAAAGTTATTTTATTTTTCAATACGAAAGCTGCCGCTATAAATGTTTTATGATAAATGCGCCCTTAACATCCAGGCCATTGTCTCATGTTTTTCCATCAGGCCTGTGATGTAATCACTGGTTCCGGCATCTTTGAGTGCAGACACATAATTATTGATGTTTTCTCTGAGGTGGATCAGAATACTTTCGTGGTCTGCCAGCAATATTTCAATGTAAGTCAGGGCGTCATTTTTACCACGGTCATCTTCGGTTAAATGCGTGAGCTCCAGGAATTGCTTAAGCGATGCCGGAGCATAATGGCCAAGTTTGCGGATACGCTCTGCCACCTCGTCGACAATCTCTTCAAGCTGGGTATATTGCTCTTCAAAGAATTTGTGTTTGTTATAAAAGTCTGGTCCTTCGACATTCCAGTGTGCTTTTCTGGTTTTTGTATACAAGACATACTCGTCTGCAAGGATTGTACTTAATGAATGTGCTACCGCAGCAAGGTTTTCTGCATTGATTCCAATTTTGGCTTCCATAATTTATGATTTTAAGATTAGGTCCCAGCTTTCAAAAAGCACACCAACCCACATATCGCTAATTTACAGCACCTTACAAGAAAACTCCATCTTCTTATTCCACGATATATCGTAAATTCGCGAAAAGCAGGATTTTTTTACCAATTCAGGGGAAAGCTAATTGCAAAAAAAAAGGCCGCAAATTGCGGCCTTCCAAACGGTGTGTTTTGTATTATGCTTTTGCAGTATCGCGCAAAGCTTTGATCTGATCATGCGCTGCATTAATCTCTGATGCCTGGCTACTCACGGTATCCACAGCATTTGGAGCTAGTTCTCCGCTTGCCAGAGCGTCTCTGTATGCTTTTTTGATGGCGTCCTCGCCACGCTCAGCTTCTGATAAGATACTTGCACGATCGCTTCCGCCGAATAATGCTTTCACATCAATCCATGCACGGTGTAAAGTTCCGCTTACACTGTTTCCAGTTTCAACTTCGTCTACTGCACCAACAAGTGCTGCCAGTTCCTGTCCGTTTTTACGGCTTTGTTCTGCGTATCCCTGAAATAAAGTTTTCAGATCAATGTTCTCATCTTTGATATCAGCAATAGCTTTTTCAAATCCAGCTACTCTGTCGTTGTTAATTTCAATTAGGTCGTTTAATACTCCGGTTCCTGTAGTTGCCATAATGTTTTTCTTTATAGGTTTTGTACGGTAACAACATCAGCCCTACCTGATTGTTTTTTATAAAATAAATTTTTGTAGAACTTTGAGGACTATAAGTTGGAGCTTGTATAATCCAGCGTCGACATGATTTCGCTGATTGAAAAGGTCGCACCACAGACAAATTCATCCGCCGCACCGTAGTATATGGTCAGCTGATCACCATCGACAATATGTCCATTGGTGAAGACTACAAAACCAAAGAAACCACTCAGCTCATACGTTTCTGTGGGCACCATAATAGGTTCAACCGTTCGCGCTTTTACTATTGAAGGATTATCCGGATCCATGAGGAAGGCACCAAGGCAGTACCTGTTTTCTGCTGTGGCACCGTGATAGATCTCCAGCCAGCCCTGCTCAGTTTTAATGGGAGCCGCACCTGCTCCTACCCTGGCACTGTCCCACAGGCCAGCCCTGGTTTTTACGATACATTTATGATTACCCCAATGTAACAGATCAGGCGATTCTGCAAGCCAGATGTAATTCCCTCCCAGGTCCTTACTACTTGGACGGTGCAGCGCATAGTATTTGCCGTTGATCTTCTCCTCAAAGATGCAGACATCTTTGTTGTGAGGTGGCAGCATCAGACCTTTGCGCTCAAAGATCTTCCAGTCGCGCGTTGTCCGTAAGCCTACTGCTACCCCGCTGTCAGACACAGCAGTATAGGTCAGCAAGTACTGCTCTTCGAGGAAAGTAACGCGACAATCTTCAATCCCGTAACGCTCCAGTTTACCCGTTCCAAATAAGCCTTGGTAATCGTCTTCCTCTATAAAGTGGAGTCCGTCTGAACTGCTCATCAGTCGCAAATGCGACACAGTGCTCAGATAATCCAGTCCTTTATAATTAAAAATACGCGGATCTGTCGCGATTAAATCCGGGTCATTCAAAGGTACTTCGAGAATTTCCAGTTTCCCCTCGTCATTCAATGTGGGTATAAAAGCCCAATCCTCAACCTGTTTCACACTTTCAGCAACACGCACCAGTAACCAGGTCTTTCCTTCAAAG
>Ga0157373_10002197_pt1 | contig 14777 bp, 19 predicted proteins | sample C65metaG_FD_113460 | JGI IMG/M metagenome (GOLD analysis project Ga0157373, IMG submission 113460) | Corn rhizosphere microbial communities from Kellogg Biological Station, Michigan, USA - C6-5 metaG | ecosystem: Host-associated > Plants > Roots > Rhizosphere > Soil | place: USA: Michigan... | reverse complement strand
TTTGGCCTGGATGGCTTTGCCAAGCGCAGTGTCAATGCGCAGCCAGTGGCTCCAACGTCCGTCGGGTTCCAGTGGCGTGGTAACCTGCATGCCATTGACGGTGCCTTCAACCATAGTTTGCCCGCGTGTTGGCAGTTTGGCGCTTTCGGCTTCGGGCAGCAGCAGAATCGTCCAGTCGCCGATGGCAAATAATTCGGTTGTAAAACTGATTTGCGTGTTTGTTTTTGCTGGCTTGACCGTGGACATTACTTCCATAATAGCAAATGTGACTGGCGGGCTGTTAAAAGTCCAGGCTGACCGTGTTGCTGCCGTATGCGCCGCAGTAGGCGACGTCTTGGTTGACGCACACATCGACCACCGCAGTGACGCCGTACGTACCGCCGTCGCCGTAGGTAAAAGTGTAGCTGCCGCCAGTTGTCCCTGGAACGGTAAAGTAGCTGTCGCACGGCACAATCGGGTCGATCGTGGGCGAGCAGTTCTGGTTCATGAACATGATGTAGTAGCCGGTGGCGGTGTACGGGCTTGTCCAGCTGATGGATTTGGGTCCGGTTTTGGTGACCACGGTGCCGTAGTTTGCTGCTGGGCCGTCGCCTGGGTGGCGCACGGGAAGCGGCGTGACGGTTGCGACCGGCAATGCGGTGGAGTTATCGTATGGCTTGGTGACTGGGGATGGCGTGCTGGTCTGCGCAGGTTTTGTGGCAGCAGTGGCGGGTTGTGTGGTGGTGGCCGATGGGGTTGCGACGGCTGAAGTAGGCGTAGTGGCGGCTTGGCCGGATGCCGGAGTCGCGGCAGCGGTTTTAGTTGCCGTATGCGTTACGACACTGGCCGGTTGCGCGTGTGGCGCGTTCATAACCGTTATGGCTCCCCCGCTCAGGCCAAGTACTAACACAACAACCGCCAACTTTGCTGCGGCCGATTTGAGCGTGTACTGCTTTAGCCAGTTCCACAATTTCATGTTGTAATTATAAAATACAGCGGCACATTAGTCAATTTATCGCTACTGTATTGCGCCTCGAATCAATTCGGCTACCTCGTGAAACTTGTCGCCGAATTTGGTGTGTAGTGCAGCGTCTGGACAGTGCGCCAGGCGCTCCAACCCCCAGTAAATCATGTAAAACAGTACGCGTTGCTCGGCGATGGACCTGCCCGTAGCGTGCTGGTATGCACGGCAGAGCAAGTCATACGTCGCCGGCCCATATGGTTTGGTAATCTCTTTGAATCTGAAATAGGCCAGGTCCATTACCGGATCGCCAATGAGCGCATCGCCGAAATCAATCAGGCCCGCATACGTACTGCCCTCGACGAATATGGCGCTCATGGCAAAGTCGCCATGCACCAGCGAGCCTTGCTTAAGGCTGATACCCGGCAGGGCTGCCTCCCAAAAATCATGCAAAGCGCGTATGTCCACCGCCGAAAGTCTGCCCAGAGGCTGAAGTCCGGCAAAAGTTTTGCTGCAGTCCGCGAGGTATTGCTGCCAACCGCGGCCGGTGCCTACAAATGTACCATTGCTTTGTGTGGCACGTCCGAACCCTGGCAACTCAATCTGGTGGCAGCGCGCCAAATCTGCCGCGATGGCGGCAAAGAGCGTGGGGTCGCCAAATAGCTCTGGCCTGTCATCCATCTCCTGACCCGCAAGCCGCGTCATAAGTAATGTGTCGCTATCCGCATACAGGACTTGCGGCACCAGCGCGCCTGCCGCCGCCAGACGTTCGTACGCAAATGCCTCAAAATCATACTGCTGCTTGCTTCTGGGCCGCCGCTTTTTGAGCACTAGCCGCAGGTCGTTCAGGGCTAGGCCGTACACCTCACTTTCCAGGCCGGTAGCAATAGGGACGGCGCGCACAGCATCTGTCATATAGTGCCAGTGTGCAGCGCCTCGGCTATGCTGTCAACTTCCTCTTCGCTGCAGAGTATGGAAAGGTCTCGTTGTAGTTCGTGGTCCTCGGGGGTGTGCACTGCCTGTCCGGCGTAAATCTTAAATTGAGGGCCTTTACTGGTATGAGGGTTGAATTACCGGGGCAACCGGGGATAAAATAAACGTAAGCTCTATGGCAAAAAAGCACCGACAACAAAGGCCGTGGTATCGCAGGAAGGCGCTCCTGCTAATTCCCGGTTGTTTGGTGGCCGTGGTTTTGCTGATTGTGCTGGCGTTTCGGCTGAGTCCGTGGCCGGGCGCGTTGGTTATTCGCACGGTGTTCAACCGAAACGGGCACCAAAAGCTGGTGGCTATGCAGCAGCAACTTCCCCATTATGATGTGACGGTGTTGGCCAACCAGCAGTACCGCAGTAACGATCATGACGCGCTATTAGACGTGTATATTCCTGCTGCTACGATGCGCGATCACAGCAAACGGCCGGTGGTTATATGGACGCACGGCGGCGCCTGGCTGTCGGGCAACAAAACCGACGACGGACCGTATTTTGCGCGGCTGGCGGACCGTGGATTCATAGTTATTGCGCTTAATTATACCTTGGCGCCGAAGAAAACATACCCCTACGCCGTACATCAAATCAACGACGCGTACGCTTACATTCAGGCGAACGCCGGGCGTTTTTATGCCGACACCGACAGAATTATCCTGGCTGGAGATTCGGCAGGTGCGCAGCTTAGCAGCCAGCTGGCGGCGATCATTACCGACTCGGGCTACGCGCACGAAGTCGGGGTGCAGCCCCACCTTGCACCGGCGCAACTGGCGGGCGTGGTGCTATACTGTGGCATCTACAAAATGGAGGGCTTGGCCACCCCTGATCCCAGCTTGCCCAAAATTGTCGGCTGGGGCAATGACGTCACGGTGTGGGCGTACACGGGCACGCGTGACCGCAGCTCCCCGCTTATTCGTCAGATGTCGGCATACTACCACGTAACCAAAAACTTTCCGGCCACGTTCATTAGCGGTGGCAATGGCGATCCACTGACGGATGCGCAGTCCATGCCGTTCGCGGCCAAGTTGAGCAGCTTGGGCGTTCCGGTCACTACCCTGTTCTTCCCGCAAAATCACACGCCAAGCCTGCCGCACGAATACCAGTTCAGCTTCAACAGCGACGGCGAGAACTCCTTCGCGCAAATGCTTGCTTTCCTGCAAAAACTATGACCGGGCCAAATACTCCTGTACCGCCTCCAGGTCGGGTCTGACCCTTGCATGGCACATTCATACCTAACCTACGTGCAAGTTATGGCGGGTCGATTGGGGTGCTGGCCACTATTAGGCTGATGGGAGTGGCTTTTTGCTGCCTTGGCGGCCGAGCTGATTGAGTAGCTTCACCAGTTTGTCGTCGTCAATGTCGCTCAGATCGATCTGTTCGTTGCTGGCAATGATGAACCCCTGGGCCAGCTGCTGGATCGCCAGCACATCGCGCTTAGGCAAGTACTTTATGGTCTGAGTGTTGTTGATGAAATGCTCGGACGTCACCGTGATCGAGCCAAAGAACGGCCCGACGTCGGCCTGGATGTTTTTGATGTCGCAGTATTGCACGGACGCCGTCCGCTTTGCGCCCCAGAAAATGCGGTGCACGACCGTCAGCTTTTGGCGGTCAAGCGTGATGCTGTCCGGGAAGAAATCGAACGGAAACACTGCGCTGGCCTTGACTAGCACATTTTGGGCTTTTTCAACGACGTTCTCGAGCTTTTCGATGTCGCTTTCCGGCTTGGCCTCTGCCATCGCGTCCGACAATGAACGAAAATAGAGCGCATACTTGCCAATTTGCATCAGCCTGCGGTTTGCTGGTATGACCATACATCCCTCCTTGGGGCAATTTTATCGCTTGCCCATAATCTTACTATAGGCGCACTGGCCGGAATATGCTGTCAAACTGGTTACTGCGCTGGCGTAGTACCTCTGCCGAATGTGCATTACTTTGACTATTACAGAGTGGCCTTGTGCATAAAGCTCAAGCCTTATAAAGATCATCTTAAGCGGGACAACGCATGGGTTAAAGGAGATCGAAGAAGTCGGGTTTATAGATCCAAAGACCGTTCACATCCTGCCCGAATTTTTGAAAACAGAAATACTTAACCAGCACGCCGTGGCCGGTGCCCCCACCAAAATATTTTCACTCTAAAGGACTAGCGCAGATGCGGTGCGAAAAACTGCTCCTGGCCATTGCCAGGTTGGTGGGTTTCGGGTATAATCATCTCTGTTCTCAATCTAAACGGCGAAACGCCAGGAATGAGCGGCGTCTAGTCGGCGCGACATATTCCGGGGTAGCTCAGCGGTAGAGCGGGTGGCTGTTAACCACTAGGTCGCTGGTTCGAATCCAGTCCCCGGAGCCAAGCATTTACGAAATACCATTTTAATGGTATTTTTTGTTTTGTGTTCAGCTTAATCGAAATTGCTTCCAATGTAGAAGAGTGGCTTCACGGAGAACATTCTTACCAATTTGCAAAATTTGATAAAGCATATGGCAGCGAACTGGAACAACGACGTAATTTTATTGCCGACTCAGAAATCCCTAATAAATGGCATCGAGGCAAATTGCTTAGAGCAAGCGACGCACGCCTTCTAGCCAATCAACAGTTATTAAAAGTCTGTGCAGCAACTAGAGCGGTTACTGTATATGACGCATGTATTGCGGGCACCGAACGCGACACCGCAAGTGACCAGTCTTTTACCGAATTACATAGCTATTTCGCAAAATTAGCGTTACGAGATATTCCTAGCCCAGATGTGTTAGAAAAGCCGTTTGAAGAAGCCTTTCCTGATAACGATCCAGTAATTCGCTTCCGCCGAGCCGGCATACTAGCTATTGTTGGACTTATGGAATCAGAAGTAGCTACGGGCCATGTTCAGCTACCACGTCCAGGATTACCAAGTGGTCAAACCAGCTAAGTCTTGCTTTGTTAAGGTTATAACTTCCTCTATTACGGTGAGCCAAACAAAAATGACCAGGTCAAACGTCTGGTCATTTTTGTTTACGTTAGGATTAGATTGGCTAGCGAAGCACCTAACCAGTCCTGGAGCCAACTTAGGATATGAAATCATACGTGCATTAACACCCCATCTGCTACCATTATGTAATGAGTATTAAAGCCGTAGGTTTTGATTATGGCGGTGTGATTGGCGGAGTCGGCTCTACGGGCGCTGGTTTCACTAAGCAAATATGTGAAATTTTGGGCGTTGACGACGCCACTTACAAAAAAGTATATTTTGGCATGAATTACAAAATCAATACGGGTGAAATTCAAAGCTGGCATGAGTTCTGGAAACTGTTCGTTGACAAAATCGGTAAACCTGAAAAGTATGACGCAGTCGTAGCCTTAAATGATGAAGCCGAAAAGCACCTGCAAATTATTGACGAGAACATGCTAGCACTGGCAGACAATCTACGCAGCAGAGGCTACAGAGTGGGTCTTTTAAGCAATACTACGGTTGAGGGCGGTAAGAAAATGCGTAACCTCGGTGTGGACCAGCACTTTGACGTGTTTCATATTTCTGCTGAAACGAAGCTCATGAAGCCTAGGCCGCAGGCGTTTCAGCATCTCGCGGACGAGCTGGGGGTGCAGCCGAATGAAATGATTTTTATAGACGACGCAGAAAAAAGTTTGAGTACTTCAAACGAAGTCGGCTTTACACCTGTGCTTTTTGAGTCGTACGAAAGACTAACGCAACAATTAGCCGGCCTTAATATGCTATAGTATAACTATGCAAAAAATCGCTACCCGAGTATTCATATGCGCCTCTATCACCTTCGGTATCCTGGGATTGTTCGTCGTTCTGACGGGTTCATTCGGGCCGAACAAGCCGGATTCGCATGTCAGTCAGGTTTTCATGCGGCTTCTGATTGCCAACGTGTTTGTTCTGTTGCCTGCGTTTGCGTTGAGTGTCGCTGGCAAATATCTCGGCGGCGGTCACAAATAGCCGCATGGCAAAAAACGTCGAGATTGAGCTAAAATTCAAGCTGCTGAATGCCCCGGCGGTCGAGAAGTTCCTAACTGCGCACGCAGATTTCAACTACAAGTCATTTCAGCACGACATTTACTACAACGCGCCTGATCGCGATTTTTTGGCGGACCAGAGCAATATTTCTGAATGGCTGCGCATACGGGTCGAAAAGGACAAAGCGCAGATCAATTACAAAGATTGGCAGCCACGCGAGAACCCCATCAAAACACACTGCAAGGAATATGAGACTGAGGTCGCATCGTTTGAGCAGCTGAGCCTCATACTTGATGCGCTCAGTTTTACCAAGCTTATAGAAGTCAAAAAAACGCGCCGAGCCTGGAACTACAAAGATGTTGAGGTGAGTATTGATGACGTGGAGGAGCTTGGGCAGTACCTGGAGGTAGAATATAAGGGCGACGCGCTGGAAGATGTGGCGCAGGTCAGAGCCTATTTGCACGAAATTGTTGCTGAGTTGGGGGCGAAGACTGAGGGGCTGGACCTCAAGGGGTATCCGTTCGGGTTGCTGGAAAAGAAGGGTTTGCTGGCGTAGCTGCGGTGCTGCATTTGCTGCTTGCGGCGCATGGTGATTTGCGGCTTGCAATCCGAGGCAACCTACGCTAATTTTAAGCAGCACTCACTAACATGAATGGTGAGATGGGATTATGAATGACGCGCAGCTGGACGATTTAAAGCAGTTTTTTGTGGCGACGGTTTCGCAGGCGACCGCAAACATGGCCACTAAACAGGACGTAGCCAGACTCGAGAAAAGAGTCGACGACCTTGATCTCAAACTCGATACTATTGCAGAGAGTTTGAACGATCACGAGGTAAGGATCACGAGGCTCGAGCAGCGAGCAGCATAGTACGATTTGCCTGCAGCGGGCAAGTTAATGGGGTGTCTAGCCAAGGTAGACAAATACCACGAAGTTTTTACCCCGTAGTATTTGTCGCGAAATAGGTGCCCGGCTTTAGACTTCGTGTGGCGGCTGTGGTGCGGATTGCGCACCAAAACTCCGGGTCCCGAAGAGTTTGGCTGGGTCTACGACTGCCTGCGGGAACTCGCCCGTACCAGGGTGCGTTAGAACCTTGCCGTCATATGCACCTAAGTCAATGATGGTGCGTTCATGCGCGGCGGCGCGCTCTTCGCGGTGCAGGAATTTTTGTGTCAAAGCCAGTGCGGCAACAGTTGGCGCCGAGCTAATGATCTTGTGGCGCCGTGCCTCGGGCACCCACAAACCTTCTGGGTTCAGCATCATGTCGTCGGTTTGGCCCCAAGTGAACCATTCGCCCTTGCCAATGGTCGTGGCTTCGCTGTCTTCAAGCGAGGTGCCGCTCTTGAGGGGGTACGCATCAAAAGCGATAACCGTCAGGTTTTGGTCGGTTAGAGTCGGGTGCGGAAAGAGACCGCGCTCCTTATTGCCAATAATTTTAAACCTTTTGGCTCCGTGACCTGTCTCTTCGGCCAATTCGCGTTCGGCAGTTTCCAGAATCTCTCGCGTTGACTTGGCGGCAACCATACCGCCCCCAGCTGCTTCGTAGTGGTTGGGGGTTGGATGGCCTTCGACAACGTTGGCTGTCCAACGTTCTTGTGGAACGAGTAATGTTGAGCCTTCGCGTGAGTCGCCTCGTACTGGGATAACCAGTGAGCCGGGCTTCATGTCGACGTAGAACATGGCACCGCTCTTGGCTTCACCGGTTTCAGGATTAACAACGTCCAAACCGGTTTTGGGATCAACAAAGTTTACCGGTTGCCTTTTTGCATTCCAGAACTCTCGGTCGCCAATTCCGGCGGTAAATACGGTTTCCGGGTCGCCGATCTGACGGTAACCACTCTGAAGGCCTTCAGGTTGAGACATTGTAACTCCTTATAGCAATTACACATTCTAGCATAAAGATGTGGTTTTTGCAAGATGCTTATGCTTGTGGCATGATGACTTGCACCTCGGGGCGCAATATGGCAATACTATGGTCGATAGGCATTGGGATCGGAAGCCGGGGTCCAAACGCCGTGGCTGCACCGATTGTTCGCTCATGGGCGCAGTATAACACGCGCTAGGTGCGCACGGCTTTGACGGCCGCTTGCATACGGCGGTCTTCGGCACGTTTTTTGAGGGTTTCGCGTTTGTCGTAGTGCTTTTTACCCTTGCCGATGGCGATGCGGATTTTGATAAACCGCCCGCCGGTCAGAATTTCCAGCGGGATGATGGTTCGCCCCTGTTTTTTGGCTTCTTGCAGGTGCTCGATCTCGCGCTGTTTGACGAGCAGTTTGCGGGTGCGTGTTTGGTCGGCTTCCGCCACACGCACGCCGGCCGTGCCCATAATGGTGGCATTAATGAGCCACACTTCGCCCGCCCGTAGCGTGACATAGGCGCCGCGCAAATGCCCGTGCCCCATGCGCAGCGCTTTGGTTTCGCCGCCGGTCAGGCTCAAACCCGCCACCAAACTGTCGCCCAGTTCGTAATCGTGCCGCGCGCGCCGGTTGGCAATTCGCTTGGTTTGTGGTCGCTTTTTCTGTTTCATTGCCTTTAGTATGCCCTAGTCCGTCGGTGTTGCCAACCGGCCGCCTGCGTTATTGTTCACTTTTGAAGTAGTTTCTGAGCCCAACGTAGCGTAGAATTTTGCTTGCTGCTGCTAGCTGGCTTATGCCTGAAGCGCTGGTTGTGGCTTCGGCGGCGGGGTGCGATACCGCGACGCATGGGTCGAACCGGCACGACCACCCAGCTTCGGCAAATTTAAGCGCGGGCAGCTGCACGTCGTGCGCGCGCATCTGTAAAAAGCCCCCGGCTCGCCGTAAGGCGTCGGCACTGACAAACAAATTGGCCTCGGCGCACCAGAATGTTTCGCGCGCCGCGGGTTGCTGCGTGGTGTCCGGCCAATGCTGCAACAGATTATGATGTGTGACTCGCATCAGCTTGCTGGCGGCGACTTTGCCCTGTCGGGCGAATTGATCGGCCTTGAGTTGCAGAGAACTTCCCTTAAAAGCATCGTTTGAAAAACGTGGTCCGAAGTTGAAGGCCATCTGGCGTGGCGCCTGGCCATCGGTTTGTGTCTGGATGAGGCCGCCAGCCATCGCAACATTGCCGGTCATCAACGCTCTACCGGCATGCGCCGCCCCTTGGGTGAGGAAGCGTATGTCGCTGTCCACAAAATGCAAAATCGCATTGCCGTATCGTTCGATCTCGGGCGTGGCCAAAACGCGGTTACGCGTGTACCCCGCGCCGCGATTTCTGTCGTTCTGCAAAAAATGTACGCCGTTTGACTGATGCTCGCTGGCGAGCGACGTAAGTTGTTCCCTCTGTTGTCCTGTCGAACAGTCGTCGATAATATACAGGCCGTCGTACCCCTGGTCATACAGTTGCGGCATGAGCGTGCCGAGCGATTCAGTGTTATTGTAGTGCGGCACAACGCCGAAAACGGGGCGGTAATTAGTCATGCGGCTTATAGTAGCAGAGTTTGGTAGCGAACGCGCCGACAGATGTGATAATCACACCAGCTATGCCGCTTGCTACGCGGCTAGTTGCTGGACGTATTGGCTTGGTGGAACGCGTCTTTGGCGACGTTCCATAGGCTGGGGTCATGTTGCTGGACGAGCCGGTAGTACCAATATTCCGCGCCCCAGAGGTAGATTTCGCGCATGCCGGTAGCTTCGCCATACTGGACGCGAGTTTTAAACCGCGCGGCGTCGAACGACTTGTTAGCTTCGTCCAGGCTAATCTGGTTGAGCGCTTGGCCGTGCGGCGCCCACGATTCGGCTTGGAGTTCGTGGACGATCATGTCGCGGCCGGTTAGCAGTTTTTGCGCGCCGGCCAGAAACGCGTAGAACCACGCCGGGAACGGATATTCAATGTAGTGATGCGTCACCGCCGAGTCCCACACACGCTTGTAAATGGAAATCCCAAACTCGTCCGGCGTTGGCTGCCCCACCGGCATGCCCAGCGCGTTATTGCTGCGCGCGATGATCGCAGTATGTGCCGGGTCCAGCCGTTTGACCAGATTGAATTCGTTGACCAGGCGCTGACGGTCCATCGATCCGGCGATCTGTTCGCAGGTGCCAAAGCCCTTCAGGAAAAACTCGTTTTCGACCTGGTAGCTGGCCAGCGCCGGCGAGTGTTTGTAGCGGTTGACGACCGCAGTCATGAACGCTTCCAGCTGTGGCTGCCACTGGCTTTCGGTTTTGTCTGCGGCCCAGGCGGGCATGTGGCATTCTGGCCAGCGCGGCTGGCGCAAGCCGACGCTCAGGGTAATTTTGGCGCCCGCGGCTTCGGCCTTAGCAAACTGCCAATCCAGTTGCGAAAAATTATATGTCCCCTCGCTCGGCTCCAGCTCATCCCAGTAACTGACCAGCCGGAAATGCCGCACACCGACGTCGTGAATCAGCTCGTCCATGGCTTGCTTTGGGTCAACGCCCAAACTCTGCGCGTACGCCGGAATAAACGACGCGCCCAAAACCAGCGGCTTACCGCTGTTCTGCGCAATGTACCAGCGCGCGATGCCGTACATGCCGCCCACGCACAGCAATGCCAACGCTGCCAGCGCCATCACAATCTTGTGCCACAGGTTTTTGCGCCAGTACTGCGCCATGTTTTTCTTCAGCCAAACGAGGGGCTTCTGGTAATATAGTGATAATTGTTTTCGCATTATGAATCGTCAAACGCCAACAGTTAGCATCGTGATTCCAGTATACAACGAAGCCGTCCGGCTTGCTGCCTGTCTGGATGCGATTGCCTGCCAAACGTATGCGCCGCTTGAGGTAGTAATCGCCGACAACAATTCGACTGATGATAGCGCCGCGGTTGCTCGCCGCTATCCGTTTGTGCGCGTAGTGCAAGCCGATTTGCAAGGAATTGTGCATGCCCGTAACGCTGGCTTCGACGCTGCGCGCGGCACGCTGATAGCTCGTATTGACGCCGACGTCGTGCTGCCGTCAGACTGGGTAGCCGAAATCGTACACCATTATATGTACGATGCGCATGCCGTGTCCCTGATGGCGGCGACCGGACCGAGCGTGTTCGTTGGCCACACGCGCGGCATGCTGTGGGTAGCGCACCGGCTGACATATTTTTGGCTGGGGCGGGCGCTGTTTGGTCACACGGTATTATTTGGGTCAAACATGTATCTGACACGCGAATTGTGGCAACGTGTGCGCGGTGAAGTTTGCCTGCGAACTGACCTGCACGAAGACCTGGATATTTCGGCGCATATTCATGATCTGGGCGTCCCCCTGCTATTTGCGCCGCGGTTGCGCAACGCGGCCCGTTACCGGTTGTCTGCCAAACGACAATGGCGCTACGTCACGATGTACGCGCGTACCTGTATGCGGCATGCGCCAGCGGGCGAGGCTTTGCAGTCGCTGCGGCGTATGCTGGCGCGTAATTGGTCGTAGATTGGGTGCATTTTGCCGTTGTTAGGGCGGGCAGCTCCGTTTACCGCTCTATTTGCTGGCGAGTAAGTTATAGTTGCGGTCGCTCAACCCTACCCGTACGGTAGTCTGCGCTGCGAGTTCAATGGGCGGCTCACCATCCACATGCATTTGTGTAGGTGTTTGCACCACAAAGCCGTAGTCGGTGGCCCGCCGGTAACCGGTTACGGTGTTGGTTAGCAGCTGCGCCGCGGTCAGCAATACAGTGGGCGTATGGTCTGGCGTGGTTTTGACCAAAAATGCTTCATCCTGGTGCCTGATTGGCCAACGCGACGCTTTGCCCATGCGCCCGCCTTTCACTATGTCGAGTTCGGCCAGCCACCCAGAAGTGCCTTGATTATCTTCGATCTTGAAGTTGGTTTTACTGGCGAGTATGCCCATGGCGATTTTGAAATCGCGCCAAACCGGCAAGTCATTTTTGTACTCAGACCCGGCAACGACAGGGGTTTGTTCGGCGCTACGTCCCAAACCGGCGTATGAAAACGCCTGGTGTTGTGCCGGTTCGCCATCGGCATGTTGCAAGGTGACGTTGAGCGCCCAGGCCTTGTGGACACGGCTGTGAGCTAGCCGCCAACTGGGCGAGCGCGGCCAGGCACGGTGCGTAGCACGGCGGATGTCGTGACCGCCGCCGCCATCGATGGAGGTGATGCCGACTTCGCTGCCAACGTCGCCGATTTCTTTGCTAATTAATGCACCGGCAACGTCGCCGAATGTGCCCTCCCCGCCAATGACCGCCAGCACGTCGCCCGGTTGCAGATGGTCAGCCAACTGTCCTACATTCGCCTCCCAGCCACCCGCAACTGTCTGGAGCGATAGCAGGTCTTTGCCAAATGGTGACCCCTGCAAATCTTCGACGCAAGCGTCCAATAAATGCGCGTACGCCGGACTATATATAACGACGGCGCGCGCCATCTCGAACCTGCCGCCAGCCGCCGCGCCCGCCATTTAAAAATCGATCCCTTTGTTGGCTAAGAATTTGTCGTCGAAATGATGCTTGATTTTGGTCATATCGGTCGCAATGTCGACCAGCGGCAGCAGCTTGCGCGGAAAATTGCGCCCAGTCAGGCATAAGCTGGTCCGCGGCGCACGAGTGGTAATAAGTTTACGCAATTGCGCCTCTGTTAACAAACCGTCGTGCACCGCATTGTTAATCTCGTCACAAATAACCAGGTCAAAGTCGCCGCTGGTCGCCACGCGCAGTGCTTCGGCATACGTTTCGGCGGCGGCCTGGCGGTGCTGGGCTTCGGTCACAAATTCGGCACTGATGTCGCCTGCGTTATAAAACCCCTTCCCGCCCTTGTAAAAATGTAACTGGTCCTCAAACAGCGGCATGATGTCGCGAATAAACACGTGCTCGCCCACGCCCCAATATTTGATGAACTGCACAAACGCCACTTTCCAGCGATTGCCCAGCGCGCGCACCATCAGCCCAATGCCAGCGCTGGTTTTGCCCTTGCTGTCACCGGTGTACACCACGACGACTGATTCCTTGGTCTGGTAATCCTCAAACGCCATTCATCTATTATGCAACACATTCGCAAACTGTACCATCCGAGCCAGCTACGTTTTTTCCAAAAACGACTGTCCTGGCGCACGGTCTAGGTCGAGTGTTACTTCGTTAGCTTTTTGCTTTTCAGGACTTCGTCGATTTTGGGGCGATCGAAGCCGATGATAATCGTGCCATCGATGTCGATAACCGGAATACCGGTCTGGCCAGATTTGGTCAGAGCTTCGTCCATGTATTCGCGCTTTTCTTCGACGTTTTTGTCGGTGTATTTGACGCCGATTTTGTCAAAATAATCCTTGGCCGCGTGGCAAAACGCGCACCAATCCGCACTGTAAACAGTTATTTTTGCATCCATATACATATTATAGCGCATAAATCGCGCTACAGCGGAAATCTGACCGGTTAATACAAAATTTCGCCGAAGACCCGGGTGCGCAGCAGGTACAGACGCAGCAAAATGACGTATATCTGTAGGGTAACCGCCCAGAATAATATGCTGCTGACGAGCACGCGAATGCTGGCGCCCACGGGCAGTTCGCCGTTGAACACCTGCGTGATCCGCGCTATGACATGGCTCATGGTATGGTGCGCCAGCACGGCCACGCCGACCATTACTACGCCTAGCAGCAGCCGCCACAGTATCTGACCGATGACCGTTTTTTCCAGCGGATGCGCTTGGTACTGGTACTCACTGACCATCTGCGTTTCGTGCTGTGAATCGCGCACGCTTTTGAAAGTATGAATAATCCCGGCACCCACAAAGTACACCACCAGCCCGAACACCGCCCACGCCAGCGCCACAAACCCAAAGCTGACTGCCTGATTGTTGACCGCCACCAGCACTGGCTGCAAAATCGTATTGGTGTAAAACACGGCCCACTCGCCTTCAAACAACTGCGGCAAAAACGCGCCGCTGTTAATGCTGAGCATAAACAACGCCAGCCCCGTTACTGCCAGTCCGCCCATAAAGCACAAGATCGCACTCGTAATGGATGGCGTAACTGTGCGCAGCAGCAGCCACCAGGTCGAGTACTCTTCGTTCGCTAACATTACCCTGCATTATACGCTGCACGATGGCATAATGGTATTGCTTTTCATTCGCGCACGACCTCGTGCGGGGCACAAAATGATCGTTGCATGAATGACCTCTGTTTGCTATAGTATATAAGAAATGAAGAAAGCCGCCGCTCACCCGACGCCTAGTACAAGCCATGTCACGCCACATTTGTCGGCGGGTTCGATGGGCATGCAGTTCTTGGACACATTGTGGCGAGTAGGCGCGCCGGTGCTGCTGTTTACTGCGGTAGGACTGGTCGCCGACCGGCATTTTGGCACCAAGCCGTGGCTGACGCTGTTGGGTACCGCTGTTGGATTCGTCGGTGCTGGCTTGCTTATCAAGCAGCTTATTACCGAAGTTAACGCAGTAAATAACACGCCCGAGGAGCGCAAATGATTTCACTGTTCGCAAGTACGAGTCCCGAAGTTAGCATTGGCCCGGAAAAGTTATTCAGCCTGGGGCCAGTTGTTGTAACCAACACCTTGTTTTTGGGCGGCATCGGTATTCTATTGCTGCTTGTAACGGCGTTTTTGGTGCTGCGCGGCGTCAAGCGCGGTTCGCGCAGCCGGTTTGTGCACGGCGCCATGTGGATGTTCGAGAGTTTGTACGACACCACTCTGGAGGTCGTCGGTAATCGTGCCGTGGCGCTCAAAGTATTCCCGCTAGCTATTACCCTGTTTTTCTTCTTTCTGTTTAACAACTGGTTGGAGCTGGTGCCGTTTCTGGATGCCATCAAATATAACGGGCATTCGCTGATCCGCGGCGCGGCCGCCGACATGAACACTACGTTTGCGCTGGCGATTATCTCCATGGGTACGGCGCAGGCCTGGGCCATCAAAAAGCGCGGCTTTATCGGCAACCTCAAACGCTATTTTGTCAACCCGTTCAAAGATCCGCTACACAGTTTTGAAGGCT
>Ga0157373_10002195_pt1 | contig 14777 bp, 14 predicted proteins | sample C65metaG_FD_113460 | JGI IMG/M metagenome (GOLD analysis project Ga0157373, IMG submission 113460) | Corn rhizosphere microbial communities from Kellogg Biological Station, Michigan, USA - C6-5 metaG | ecosystem: Host-associated > Plants > Roots > Rhizosphere > Soil | place: USA: Michigan... | reverse complement strand
TGTAAAAAATTGGTAAAGCTCAACGGCGCGAAGCATAGCGCAGCACTCGTCGTATTTCCCTGCATAAAGCTGGTCAAGTGCGTTGCTCATCGCTAGAATTGCGCACTTTTTGATCAGAGGCGCGCCCTAAGCGCCCATCCGTCGGCTTTCCCACACGGCAAGCGACGTCACAAAATACCGAGGTTAGACATGTCCACCACTCCTGCGCCGGCCAATCCAAAGGTTGGCTTCGTATCTCTGGGTTGCCCTAACGCATCTTAAAATATACCTATCTTCGTACTGTTAAACAGAACCTTTAATGTTGACGCCGCTGATCTAACGCGATACCTTTGGGCCAAGTCGGTAGCGCTGCCTCAGCGGTGCGAGAGGGTCTTCCTTCGCTGGCTTACCTAATTCGTACAACCTGTGCCTACATGTACAGGTCATCAGACAGAAGTCGAGCAGATGCTCGACTTTTTTTTTGCCTCACTTTTGGATGGAGATGACGGATGCACCTTCTCTACGTTGACGAATCAGGCTCGCCCAGCGACCCGAACCAGAATTTTTTCATTCTCTCGGGTGTGTCTATTTTCGAAAAAAGGACCCACTGGGTTGAACAACATCTGAATGCTATCGCTTCAAGATTCAGCCCCGATGACCCGTATGCTTTCGAGCTGCATGGATCACCTATGAGGTCAGGCAAAAGCGAATGGAGACCATTCCCGATGGCCGATCGGATTCAGTCCATCAAGGATTGCCTACAGGTCATCCCTGACTCCAAAGGAAAGATTCGACTGTTCGCTGCAGTCTTCGAACGTGGCGCTGGAAACGGCGATGACCCAATTCAAAGCTGCTTCGAGCAGGTGGCGTCGCGGTTCGATATGTATCTGCGTCGGTTGCACTATCAAGGCGACTCACAGAGAGGAATCGCAGTCTTCGACAAGTCGACAACCGAAAAAAGCATCCAGAACATGGCCAGGACGTTCAAGCATGACGGACACTCTTTCGGCAAGCTCACAAACTTTGCCGAGGTTCCCCTTTTCCTAGACTCGAAAGCGTCGAGGATGATCCAGCTAGCTGATCTGGTGGCGTTCGCCATCTATCGTCATTATCAAGCAGCCGACTCCCAGTATTTCGACATTATTCGAAACTGCTTTGATAGCGCCGGTGGGACCGTACATGGGCTGCACGAACGCAGAGCTCGCCGGGTCGAAACTGTCGAAGTGGTCGAGACGGCTACGGTAACTGTAATCGAGACAACAGCGGTCATTCAGGCCGCCACTCCTTCAGCGTAATCCGCTGACCGTCCCGATGTTCGTTGTGCAGGCTTGTGCAAAGCTCGCCTGCGCCGAACAGGGTGATAGATGCCGTGGGGCTTATCTTTAAGCTCTCATCGGCAGAATTACGGTACCTGCCGAAGTGCTTCGGGAAAGACCCTTTCCAAAATGAAAAAAGCCAGAAAACCGCGATTTTTCGGCGCCCATCCGCATATTTCATGGTCTGCAGCCTACCCATTTAGATATCTCCTCTCGTAGCTCAACCCCATTGCGATAGCACAACCTTTCAATTCCTTTCACAGAGTGCAATGCACCTGCCCTACGCATGGCCCACGGCTGGCCTGCTCCACACCGCTGTTGCATCGCGCCTGGTGATTACACTTTTTTCTGACGCAAGGTGCGTCGGCGGGAGGGGGATAAGTGCTTTTTCAGCGGTTTTTTTCATCTAGCGGGCTAATTCCGAATCAAATGGTCGACCGGTACGGTTAAGGAAATGCCGTCAGTCGGCGAGCTGATGTGCCGTAATGAGACCATCGATATACTGTTTGCATATACAGTACAAAAGAAGGCAGACGTGGCCGATGAATAAAGAATCTGGAGGGACCGCCATCACGGTACCGAACGGAGTGGATCAATGGCGGGTAATGCTGCGCGATGAGGTGGCGTTACTCGCTATGCCCGGCGCCCATCACAAAGCCTTGCTCACGCAAGCCTATGTCCTGCACCAGGGTCATGTGATCGACGCTGACGAGCTCTGCGACTTTCTGGAATTAGCAGATGCGGCTTTGGCCTACGCGGTCGAGTCGTTACTTGATCTCAACGCTGACGAGTAGGAGCGCCATGCACGTACTGGTTACACCTATGCGTTTACGTGGTGTCGCGTTGGATCCCAAGGAGAGACGCCGCTACCCTGCAATCCGGGGCAACGTTATGGTCAACTCGACAAACTGCCACGAGCTAGGTCGTGCAGCCAACGTTGCCCGTGTTGAAGTAGGTATGCCGCTCGATCCGGATCCTTTACCACCTTTGCTTGATGCAACTCTGGCAGGAATGGCTGTCACGGGATTCGTATTGAGCGGCATCGAGTACATAGATGGCTGCGCTTTCGCGCAGTCTTGGTGGTGTCGAATAGCGTAAACCTATCGAGCATCACGATTACTACCTTAGGTGATGCTCGAAGCTGTTGCAGGCTAAATATTAACCATCCTATTGTATCGTTGCGAAAGCGCTATTTCGCCTCCTTCCATTATTTCGCAAACCTGCTTCCGCACATTTAAATCTTGTAAGCTCCCGCTTGCACTTACTTGTATCTGGCCCTTGTCTTCAAGAGCAATGACATATTCAGAATCTCCATTTACTACAATATTAGGATTATGAGTCACCACAATAATTTGTCGGCGCGCCTTGTTCTGCTGAAGTCGGGTAACGATAAGACTGGAGATAAGTCCATTGTCTAGATCGTCTTCAGGCTGATCTAGAATTAATGGCTCGTCCCCGTAAGACAGGAGGAACGACAAAATCGTTGCAGCTTTCTGGCCCGCCGATCCTTGGGAGATGTCTTTGAATCGATGCCCATCGCTGTACTTAACAGTCAAAAGGTCTTCAGGGAACCAGCAATTCAGTAAGTCGTGACTCGTTGCAGGAAGTGCGACAATGTAATCAGAAAACCGCTTCCCCACCCATCCAGAGAGAGCCGAATTCTTAATATTTAGGATATCAACTTTGAAGTCGTGCACAACTTTCAGGCGTTTGTCGACATCACTAGGACTTGATGTTGTTGTGTGCGACGAATTAAGCTCTTGAGACAGGTGAAAGAGAACACCTTGTGATTTCTCGGGCTCATATATATCACTCGCAAATGTTGAATCTTGCTTTCCAATCACTGCACGGAAGGTAGAATCAATTTCTGCTGTATTAGCAAATGGCTCGATACCAAGCTGGAGCGCTGGATTGTTATTCACGTTCTCGGCTATAAATTTGATTCGAAGTTGCGTCAGTTCTTTTCGCAAGGAACACAAGTCTGCATAGGCTTTGTTTACCTCTAGAGTCAGATTCTGTTTAAGCAGCTCTACAGAGTTTAGCTCATCAATTTTTTTAAGAAGCTCGTCTCTTGAGGTGATTAGGTCTTTATATTCCGATGGATTGCTCACACCATTTTGCGAAAGTTGAGAAACCAAGCTCGAATACTGTAGCTCTGCGCCAGCTATATTATTAAGCGCCTGACTGCTAGCAACCCATTGATTATGTGCTTTCAGCCTTAGATCCGAATAAACAATTAACTGTATTATCTTCTCTCGCTGGGCATTCAAATCCGCAGTCAAGGCCCTACTCTTTTCGATAATCTCGATATCGGACGGGTCATTTGAAAATACGCTTTCCTCTAAAGGCGGAAAACTTACATTCGTTGCCTGCAACAGATTGTTTAGCGCTTGATTTGTATTATCAGCAAATCGTCCAAGACTAGACCGCTTCGACTCAGCCTGCTGGAAATTCTGAAGTATAACTGCGTGTTGCGAATCTTCTATTATCGAGATTTTCTGATTAAGGTCGGCAAGTTGCCCTGAAAGTATTGCTCGATTTTGCAACCTCCCTGATAGCTCTCTAGACTGAGTATGCAATCGCAGATACAGATTTTTTTGTTCTGCCCACCTCATGTCCCACGATGTTTTATCAACCTGAGGTGAAGAGTCAATTAAATTCAAGAGCGAAGAGGGATTTTTTGCTAGATCGAAGATCTGCTTTTGGCTAAATATCTTTATAGGGAATCGTGCCGATGCATCACCCGGCTCAACTACCCACTCCTTTTCGTTCCATCTTGAAATCACTATATTAGGTCGCTGCACTGCCCATGCAAGGTTATAATAAGCGCCATGCTTTAATATTATGCAGTTAATCGTCATTTCATTTCTAAAAACCCCGTCAGCTTCTCTGTTCAGCGGGATCTGGGCAAATCGCTCGAAACTCGTTCTGATTTCATTTAAAGCGGGTAGCTTGTAAATATCTTTATCGCGACCCATGCCGACGCGAATAAACTCGAGTATTGAAGACTTTCCGCTTCCACGACTCCCTATTATCGAATTCAACCACGGATTGAAATTCAAGCTGAATGCTTTGTTCCTACCACAATATTGAGCATTTTCAACCTGCAGCGAAATTAAGAGCGTATCTGATCTAGAGTTAGGATCGACGGGAGTATTAAACGGCCTAATTGAAGATCCATCCAGTAAAGCTAACCTTACCCCGTCCAATGTCGGAGAGGACATCTTCACCCACGTATATGCCCGACCAATTTTGCTTGGGTGATGCGCGTCAGAGCCAATTACCTCAGGTAATGCAGTATTTAATGACCTGTAAGTTTTGAGAATTTCGAAAGACTGCTGTCCGGCTATAGCTTCAGGAAAAACAATTTCAACTGCAGAAGCTTTTTTGCAGATTTGTTTCAACGTGGTTGCTGAAGAAATCTGCGTACACATTCCGGCTTTCATGTCGATATGCGCAGGTATTGCCAGCCCACCAAATTTTTTGATTTTTTCTATGACTATTTCCGGGCTATCTTCTGCAACAGAGTCACTGTTTCCCCATGTTCCATGAAAACCGGAAGCGCCAAGTACCGCCTGAATATCACTGGATGTTTTAGACGGATCAAAAATTGCCAGTATATGGACATTTCCATTGGCAGTTATCTCAACGCCAGGGAAAACTGTGATCATAATATTTTCTTTTCTTAGATCTTCTGCTGCTTCTTTTAATTTATCGACCCAAGCTCCAGTATTGTGGTCGGTGATAGCAACGCACTCAATTCCATTGTTCACGTAATCCATGAGCCATTGCTTCGGAGTGATTGAACTCTTCAATGAAGGATCTGAAGGGCTGTAGTCAAATGAAGCAGGAGAGTGTGTGTGAAAATCGAACTTCCACCAGCGAGCACCGACGATCTGCATTTTTTGTCCCTATTTTTTGCAGGAGATTGGGCAGACGCTATCCTTTTGCTACCACACTGTCTACTGCTGGGCGGGCTCGGGTGACCAGTCTAATCGGATGTGATTGACTTCATTTGTATTTTCAGATTTTGCGCTGTAACTGAGTTGCTGGAAAAGAAAGATGCATTGTTCGGAGCCGGCGTCGGCCCATGTGTATGCGAAGCCAGTTGGGCATTCATCTCCTGTAATAACGCTAGTACCTCGCAAAATACGGAAAGGACGTTAATCGTGCTTGATCCCACCCACGTTCTTGGAGCCTCCCACCGCTGACTGATGCTGACAATGCTGGTTCGCAAGCCTTCAATCCGCTCCTGCATATCGCCGCCCACGGTGGCGTTGTGCTTCTGACCAACCACCAGATTCAGATCTCGCCCAGTCGCCTGGTGCAGATCGTCCACCGCCGCCAGGCTGGCCGACCCGCCCGACAGCAATTTGATCGCGCCCAGCGCCTCGATCTTTTTCACACCACCCACCGTCTCGGTCGAATGGTCGTCGACCGCCCGCGTGTGGCTCTGGAACTGCTCGCGGTTGTCCAGGGCTTCAACCTCGCGCTCGATCGCTTGATCCCGGATCTTGCCATCGGTCTGGCGTAACCAGTTGCCGTCCGCGTCGACCCGCTGCTGGGCGGTGCCGCTGTGCTGCCACACCTGGTCGCCTTTGGGCACCTTCGGCATGCTCAGCCCGTGAGGCAAGATCGATTGGATATAGGGCTTGTTCGGCAGGCCGTAGGCGAAGCACACCACAACCCGCGTCCCTTCCTCTGGAAAGGCGTAAATGCCCATTTCCTCGCCGCCGGTGGGCAGTGGCAGCGGCACGCCGGTCAACGGCGGCATGGTCGGATCTGGCGCGTCGTCAGGGCCGAGAACGACAATGTCCACGGCATAGCGCGGGCGGAAGTCGTCGCACAGTCCAGCGTCCGCCGGCGCATCGGCCACGGCGGTGACCTGGGCGAATCGCGGCAGGTGATAACCGCCGGTGAGTTCGGGAAATTGGCGCTCTACAGCGCGGCGGATTGCGTCTTCCATCGGATAGCCATCTGGTCATTGGCGAGCGCCACACTGGTGACGCGCTCGCCGGCGTTGATCGTTGCACCTGGTCGTAGCCCCGGAAGGGCCGCGACAATTGCGCTCTGGTTGCCCTGGTAGCCGTCGAACAGCTCCGAGGGGATTTGCAGCGGTGCCCGGGCGCCGAAAAAACTGTCGGCCCAACTGCCGGCGAACACTTCGCCGTTGCCCAGTTGGTGCCAGGTGAAGTCCGGAATACTGAACACGCGGGCCAGGCTGTCCATCGCCTGGTATCCGGCAGCGAGGCTGTAGAAATACGGTGCTTTCACACCGGCATAAGGTTGATCCGGAACACGAAAACGCAGGCCGGTCTGCTCACTGATAGCGCCCAGCACGGCACGCAGGTCAACGTGACGCAGGTTCAGCGGCAAGGGGTTGGCCAGCACAGCGGCCAGCTCGCGGCAGAACAACACCTGCTCCACCGCGTTGGCAGCGGTGCAACGCTCGACGTAACCGATGAAGTGGCGCTGCAGTGTTCGATCGTTGTAGCCGATATCCAGCGTTACCAAGCCCTTCAGCGGTTCGGCAGACTGAACGGTGAAGTTCGCCCGCCCTGGACTGGTGGCGTCCAGCCGGACGTCCTCTTTGACCAGAGGAACAGGCGCGCCATTGATCGACAGAACCTTGTGCAGCTTCACTTCTGCTCACTCCCAAGCCACTTGTCCACACGACCCAGCACCTTTTCAAAGCCACTCAGTTCCGGACTGTCGCCAGAGCCAGAGCCGGAATTGCCACCCTCCCCGACCGCGCTGCCCGGTGCGCCCTGAGCGTCAACCTTGTTGCCGGCACGTCGTCCCTCGACCTTTTCCGGGTTCGATTCGCGCTCGCTGAGGGTAAATTGCACCAGCCAGGCTTTCAGGGTGTCCGCCTCCCGGGCGCTGACACCTTCGGAGAACTCCACCTGACGCACGCCGAAGGCCTCGGCGGTGTCGTTTACCACGCGGTACAGATGGAGCTGGCCACCGCTTGCCGTGGCTTCGGCCATACGCATCAAGTCAGTCAACTGCACCCGATCGACGAAGGGGATCATCAGCGACACGGCCAGCGTCTTGGGCTTGAAGCCCTTGTGCGCCTTGTCGGTGTTGCTGGTCTGTCCGGACATGTCGCCGCTTTCAATTCGCAGGTTGGCTGTGACCTTGAGGTTCTTCCCCTGGACTTTCTGCCCGTCGAGTAACAGCGTCATAGGCCCACCAACTCCTGTACAAAACTCAGCCCTTTCTTGGTGCCGACCAGCAGCATTCCGGCGCACTGCACCCATTCATGCCCTGGCGCGTCACCGGCCAGCAGCTCCTGGCGCAACTCGCTGGAATTACCCGGGCCGATCAGGCGTGCGCGGATGCTAATATCCGGACTGCCCTTGGCCAGCAGTTTTTTCAGGTCGGTCAGTTGTTGATCCCGGCTCTTTTGCTGGGCGACTTTGCGAGCGGCCAGCGCTGCCAGATCGCCCAGCGGCGAGCTGTCGGCGGCGTAGCCCTCCAGCACGGCCAACTGGCCGGCCATGGACTGTTTCGCGGCCTTCACCACCGTGCAGCGTTCCAGCGGCAGCGCTTGCCAGCGCGGGAGCGGGCCGGCGCCGGGAATCTCCCACTTGTCGTTCTCCAGTTTCATCAGGTGCTGGGCGCGCCGCTCCGTGCGCACCAGGTCGGGAATCGGCAGCAAAGCATTGAACCGCGACAGGCCGCTGGCCAATTGTTCCAGGCGCGTGCCCAAGAACAGAATCGACAGGGCATATTGCGGCCCCGCCGGACGCCCGTTGTCGGTCGCGTCCTCCAGCTTTCTGGCCAGATGTTCCAGCACATTCGGCGCCGAAAGGAACCGCTGATAGCCTTGGCCCTGGCCAATGCCACTTTGAAACGGCGTCACCACCAGGCACGCCGGCACCTGGCCCAGTTGATCGGCCAGCGCCGCCCGACCGGCTTCAATGGCGCCTTTCGCGGCATCCGCAACTGGCCCCGGGTTGGTGTTGGCCAGCCCGTCCAGACCGGCCAGCCGTTGCGCGGTGCTGGCCAGCTCGCCGGTAGCCAGATCCTTGGCGGCGGACAGCCCGCCCATCCATCGCGTGGCCTGCTCCGGCCATTGCATCGTCACCGCTGCCCAATTCATGCCGGCGGCGTCCAGGTGATGGCTTTCATGGCCTTGAGGTTTTTGTCTTTCAGCGCTTTATCCACAGCCTGACGCAACGATTCCGCGCACTGCTGGGCAGCCTGGCGAAAGCGCACCAGGTCATGACTGACCTTCTGCAACTGGGCGATAGTGTGAGGCCTGAAAGCCAGCACTTGGTCGGCGTCGGTGCACGGGTAAACGTCATCGACTCCCAGCAAAACCTGGGCGTTCAGGTTCACCTGGTCATCGATGGCGCTGCTGTAGCGGTGCGCGTCGCCCAGGGCGCTGGAGTTGAATCCGCCAGCGATGTACGTCGCGCAACCGGCGCCGATCGCCTGAAGCTTTTGGTCTTGGAGCGCGGCCAGCACGGCGTCGATGTCATCGACCCATTGCCCGTCCTTCCAGATCTGGTTTGGCCCAGGCTTGTTCATGGTGTGCCCCGCCGGCACCGGTTCAAAACCTTCGAGCGTGCGCGGTTCGCCGGTCGCGGTGTTGTACACCACGACGCCGCCGAAGCAGTCCACAAGCTGCCAGGCGCTGCCGTTCCACCACGCAGCTTTGTGTTCGGGGATCGGCGGCGGCGCTGTTTCCACGCAGCCGCCGGGGATCATATACACGCCTGGTTCCAGCGGCGATTCGTCAGCCTTCACGGCCCCTACGAAAATGCCCAGGTGGTTGGTCTGATAGACAAGTTTCTCAGTCATGCTCGATCTCAATACTTGATGCAGAAAAGAAGGGCCAAGTTCTTGGGCCGGGTTTCGTTTCCGCCGGCGGCGGCAACGGTCACGCCGTGGGTGTGCGCACCACCGCCACCTACACCCACGTTGTGCGCGTGGTGACCAGCAGCGTCCATGCCGACGTTGTGCGCATGATTTCCTGCCCATGAGGTTTCATGAGCGCCGCCAGACTGCTGGATGGTGTTTGGCCCACCGGCCCCCTGGCCAATGCCTGGCGCACTTGGCGCGCTGTGGTTGTGGTTACCCTGCGCATCCGTCCAGGTTCGGTGGACGTGGTTACCCTGAGCATCCGTCCAGGCAGCGTGCAGGTGATCGCCCACTGCTGCGGCCGAGGCCGTGTGTGCGTGAGAATGGATCATCATGTCCTGAAAGGTGCCGAACGCTCGGCTTGGATCGACCCCGCGACCGTCGTCCCAACCTCTTGGGAACAAGCCGCGCATGTCGGGCAGGTTGAAGGTCGTCAAACCATCGCCGGCGCCGTAATGAGCACCCAGCATTGCAAAGAGACGCGCATAGGTTGTGCGTGAAACCGCCGCGCCGTTGCACCTCAACCAACCTTCCGGTGGCCAGCTCATGGAAAACCCGGCCACCATGCCAGTCATCGAATCACCGACCTGTTTCTGCAACTTGTTGAGTGCGGCCGTGGTGGCGAGAATTTCACTGCTGTTCGTGTTCGGGTCATCGCTTTTAGCGTTGGGCAGGTTGCCTAGGTCAACGTCTTCCTTGGTCGTGCCTCGGGCGCGCAGGTTCGCGTAATCGCCATCACGCGCCGCGAAATGCTGCATAAGCGCGCCGGCGATCGGCTCCGCTGGGCGTGCATCGTAGTTTTCTGTCGCAGAGGCGAAATAGACGATCGGCACGCAGTAGTGACGGACACCTGCCGCGTCGGTGTAATCGCCCTTTTCTCCATAGACGACTTTCCACGTCGCCACCCGATCGTTCAACTGCCGTTCCAGGCAGACGTCGAGGGTGATTGTTCCAACCGGAATAACGCCGGTGAATGCCCACGGCTTTGACATGAACACCCGAATGCCTTCGATGTAGGCCGTACCGGCATTCAGCTGGAACCCGTTATCGCTCTTTCCGAATGCCAGCGAATTGCCGAAGAAACAGGCGCGGCCATACATCTCTCGGTTGCTCAGGCGCTCGCGCTCATCGATGCCGGCAAGGCGTACCGTGAAGTCATGCTGCCAGGTGCTGGCATCGATCTTCACGCCGGTCAGCGCCTGGGCGCCATCGAACGCGACCAGAAAATTACGGGTGACGTTGTTGCCGATCTGCAGCGGCGGGATGTTCTTGCGCTTCTGCTGCAGCGGCACGTAGGACACCGCGAACAGCTGGCCGTCTTCATCTTCAAGGCCGACCCAGTTGAAGTCCCAGTCGCCAATGTCGGAACCCAGTTGAGCGCTGTACACCACCTGGTTCGGGTTCACGAAGCCGGCGTTTTCCTTGGGAATCTCATAGGTCTGCACGATCTGCCCTGCTGGGGGCTTGCCGGCAGCACGATCCACCGGTGATTCGGTGCTCAGCCCGGGCACGTTGGCAAAAATGAATTTCGTGATGACCAGAGGCTTTTTCTGGCTTTGTTTCAGGGCGATTTGGCCTTCACCGGCCAACGTAATACTGGCGCTCACAGTGCGCTCCTACAGGCTGGCGACCAGCGTTTGCTGGTCGTCGGTGAAATCGACAAGGCCCACTTGAAGGCCTACGGGGGTGATGGTTACGAAGTCATAGCGCCGGCACGTCCGACCGTATTGCTGAATCAGCACGCGCAGCAGTTCGGGATTGAGCGACAGCTGAGCGTTGCTGAATTTCAACAGCACCACGTCCCAATCGCGGTCGGGCTGGCGTTCTTCGATCTCGACGTAGCCGACGCCCAGGCGCTCGAAAATGCGTTTCATGCCGGCGGTGCTACCGGCGTCGACCGAGTTGATAAAGGCGAATTTCACCCGCAAGCGAAACAGCGATTCCGGCTCGCCGGTGAAGCGCGTCACGTCGCGCTGCCAGGCCCACAGCTCAAGGATGCTGAGGTGGCAGGTGTCGGGATCGATCTGCGAGTACGGCCAGCGCAGCCAGCCAGTGACGGTTTCCCACCAGGACTGTGCGGCAGCGGTCAATTTCGACAGCTCGGTGCCGGCGAGCCAGAACGGCAATTTGAGCTTTATCACTTGATGTTCACCGTCAGATTTTCTAGGCGGGGAATCGACAAGCCGCTGACGATGTCGACCGCGGGCGTGAATTTCACCGCCTCGATGCCGGGAAACTGTCGGTGCAGTTCTTCGGTCAGGCGACTAGTGCTAAATCTCGATTGCGGGTAAGTCAGCGTCGGCTGGTAGTCGCGAGGCGTGCTTTCGCGAAACGCGGCGCGCACAAACAGTTCAACCTCTTGCTTGAGTTCGGCGATCTGCGCGGCGGTCTGGTTGGCGAACGGCCAGACGTTTACCAGGATATTGACCAGCGTTTCAGGCATGACCATGGCCAGCAGATCGTCGCCGTGGCCGTGGTTGCCCAAGTCGCGGATATGCGCGTTGATTTGCTCCAGGTACGTCGTCGCCGGCACACCGGCATCAAACAGGATGTAGGCGTTAGCGCTGCCGGGGCCACGCGGGGCGCCGTGTTCGAAGTACACGCCGTCAGGGCGCACGCCGGGAAAGGCGGAAATCATGGCGCGATAGACCGCGTCGGTGTGCCACTGGTTGACCGCCGAAAACTGGTTGCGCACGCGCAAGCGCAGCTGCTCGTTGGGTTCCGGATCTGCGCCTGGTGAATCCAGCCACCCGTCTTTGTTGACCACCTGCACGATGCCAGGGATCGGTGCCGGCAGGATCGCGTAATAACCCGGCGCCAGGTTAAAACCACTGCCGGCTTCGATCGCCTCGACAGGAACGTCCAGCTGCAGCTGGCCCTGCTGGAACGTCGCCGGCGCCGTCGTGACCAGTTTGTAGACGTTGCCGTTGATCGCGGCAGACTGCACCACGATGCCCTTTTCCAGCTCCAGCACACCGTCCGGAATGGCCCGAGTGAACAGCAATTTGCCCTTGGCCTTGGTCGCGCCCTTGCGCTCGACGTTGACCGCCCATGCGAGCGTGTCCAGCCAGGCGTCAACCGCCGTTTTCACGAAAAAGTTGGGCAGCACGGTCATGCACAGGAAGTCCAGCAGCCACAAAACCGGCTTGGTCACCAGCGCGGTCATCACCCGCCAGAACGGCGAATAACTGCTGGTGTTGGCCACTTTCGCGCCCTGGGCTTCAACTTCCTTTTCCCACTCAGCCTTCAACGCCGCCTCAGTGGTCGGGATGCCGGCATCGGCGATCACCTTTTTAAAATCGACGCTCACAGACTTACCTCGATCGATCCGAACTTGATGGTTTTGGCGGTCACCAGGTACACACCTGGCGCCTGCTGAGTGATGCGCGCCGTTCCCGGCACCAGGCGCACATCTTCTTCAACCAACAGTTCCATCTGCTGGATGCAATCGCGTTGACGCAGGCGATCGCGTTCGGCCACCAGCGTCACCAACAGCCCGCTGTCGCGGATCATGTGGGCGATGTCCTGGGCGATACAGGCACGGTCGTCGACCAGCAGCGGCTGGTGCGACAGATCCAGCGCCAGGTCGTTGTCGACGATGAGCAGATCCACGTACTCGCTCATCCGCCTACCGCCATGGCGACCATGTTTTCCATCTCCAGCGGGGTCATCGGCTTACCGGTGTTGATGGTCACGTTCTCCACATGGGTGCCCTTGCTCTGGCTGCTGTTGTTGTTCTGAATGCTGGTCAGCAGGCCACCCGGCGGCACTGCAGACGGACGCGCCGGCGACAGGCTTGGAATGGCCGCATTGATGGTCTGCTGGGCTTTCTGCGCGGCGTTGGCGGTGTCGGCGGCGTTGGTCGCGGCATCGACGCCTGGCACTTCGGGCATGCCGCCAAAACGCGCTTCGATGTTCACGCCCGGGATGCTGTTCAGCAGCTCGATCACGCCGTTAACGGCCTTCGTGAAAATGCCGACGATGCTGTCCCACGCGGCCTTGGCCATGCCCGACCAGCCGCCCATGGAGTTAAACCAGTCGGACAGTTTCTGCAGCTTGTCGGCGACGAACTGGAACGCGGCCGTGTTCATCAGGGCGCTCGTCCACTCCTTCCAGAAGTAGACCGCCGCCACAATGACCGCCACCAGGGCGACGATCCCGACCACGATCCACACCACCGGGTTGGCCAACAGAGCCGCGTTGACCAGCCAGATCGCGCCCTGCCACAGCATCATGGCGCCGCGAATCAGCGCCAGGCCGGCGCTCAGCGTGTAGATCACGGCGACGTAAGCCAGGATGGCCAGCTTCTGCAGGATGAACACCGCGACGGTGCGCAGCCCCATCAGTTGGAAGACTTTCCACACGGTCAGCATCCCCAGCCAGGTCATGCGGGCAATGCCCACCACCATGGTCAGCGCCGACATCGCGGCGACGATGCCCATGATCGTCAGCGCGGTGATGCCGATCACGCGGGTGATGTTCGGGAACAGCTGCGACCAGCGCACCAGGGTTTTACCGATGTCCACCATCTTGGCCATGAACGGCGACAGCACCGGGATCAGCACCTGGCCGAACACCACTCGCATGACTTCAACCAGGGACGCCCACTGTTGCCACGGGTCAACCATCGCCCGGGCCATCTGCTCGGCGTTCTCCAGCCCTCGCACCTTGCCCAGTTGCTCGATGCCGTTGCGCAGCCGATCGGTGTCCTTGGCCAGCGCACCGATCACCTGGGCACCTTCGCCGCCGAAGGCTTCCATCAGCTTGGCGCCGGCCGACGCGCTGGTGAGGTCGCCGAACTTGCCCTGAAGCTTGTCCAGGATGGTCATCATCGGCAGCAACTTGCCCTGCTGGTCGGTGAACTTCATGCCGAGCTTTTCGGAGGCGGCGCCGATGTTTTCGAAAAACGCCTTGTACCGTCCGCCGGCGTCGCCGCCTTCCATGGTGCTGCTCAGCGTGCCGATCACCGCCATCTGTTCAGCCAGGTCGACGCCGGAAGTCGTGGCGATCGCCCCGGCTTCCTTGAAGGCGTCTTTCATGGCCGCGCCGCTGGTGCGGAACAGCTGCACCGCCAGCGCCGTCTGGCCGCCGAGTTTTTCGACCCACGCGCCCTTCCCCATCGCATCGGCTTGGGACTTCTGCAGGTTGTAGAGCGTGCCGACGTATTCGCCCATGGTTTCGGCGTCGGTCTTGGTGGCCTTGGCCAGCAGGTTGCTGGTGTTGGTGAAGGTCGCCAGCTGGTTGCCGGCAAGGCCCTTAATGGCGCCCTCGATCAGGTACGCCGATGCCACAAAGTCCTTGGCGTTCTCGCCGTAGTTCACCGCGAACTCCAGTGATTTGGCGTTGAGCGCCGACAGCGCGTCCTCGGCTACGCCCAGCGATCGGACATCGCCCAGGGCACGATTGACCTCCAGCGCCGGTTCCATGGATTCGCGAATGGCGACCACGCCCGCCGTCAGACCGCCCAAGCCCAGGCCGATCGTCTTGATGTGCTTTTCGCTTTGATCGGAAAGCTCGGCAAAACCCATTTTCACCTTGCCCAGGGGCGCGGTGACCTTGTCCTGCAAGCTGAGAATGAAAGCCAGGCTGGCGCTACGGTCTGCCAATGTC
>Ga0157373_10002192_pt1 | contig 14791 bp, 12 predicted proteins | sample C65metaG_FD_113460 | JGI IMG/M metagenome (GOLD analysis project Ga0157373, IMG submission 113460) | Corn rhizosphere microbial communities from Kellogg Biological Station, Michigan, USA - C6-5 metaG | ecosystem: Host-associated > Plants > Roots > Rhizosphere > Soil | place: USA: Michigan... | reverse complement strand
GGTTGGACCGCGCCCGCCGATGTCGATGGCCGAAAGGTCGAAGGCCTGTGGCGCGCGCATCAAGTGCCGCTTTCCGGGGTGAAAAAGAACGCCGCACATCTGCAACTGCTCGAGCAGTGGATGCGGAGCTACAAACCGGAAAACTTGTTCGACGCAGACGGCCAGATCGCAGCCGAGCTGCGCGAATTAACGCCGATCGGTAACCGCCGCATGGGCGCCAACCCCCAGGCCAACGGCGGCCAACTCAAAAAGAACCTTCGCATGCCGGACTTCAAAGCCTACACGTTGAAGTTCGAAAGGCCCGGAAGTGTCGCAGCCGAAAACACGAAGCCGCTCGGAAAGTTTCTGCGCGACGTGATGAAGTTGAACATGAACACGTTCCGGGTCTTTGGTCCGGATGAAAACACGTCGAACAAGCTCGATGCGATTTACGAGGTCAGCAAGAAACTCTGGCTGGCCGATTACTTTCCGGAAGACGCGGATGGCGGCGAACTATCACCCGACGGGCGCGTCGTCGAAATGCTCAGCGAGCACACGCTCGAAGGCATGCTCGAAGGCTACCTGCTCACCGGCCGGCACGGTTTTCTTTCAACGTATGAAGCATTCGCGCACGTTATCGACTCGATGTTCAACCAGCATGCGAAATGGTTGTCGATCTGTAACGAACTGCCGTGGCGCCGTCCCATCGCTTCACTGAACCTGCTGATCACTTCGACAGTCTGGCGCCAGGATCACAACGGCTTCACGCACCAGGATCCCGGTTTTCTCGACGTCGTCGTAAACAAACGAGCTGAAGTCACACGCATTTACCTGCCGCCGGACGTGAACAGCCTTTTGTCTGTCGCCGATCATTGCCTGCGCAGCGAGAACTACATCAACGTGATCGTGAGCGACAAGCAGATGCACTTGCAGTATCTCGATGTCGACACCGCGATCACTCACTGCACCAAAGGCATCAGCATCTGGGCCCAGGCCAGCAACGATCACGGACACGAGCCCGACGTCGTGTTGGCGTGCGCGGGCGACATTCCAACTCAGGAAGCGCTCGCCGCCACCGCATTGCTGCGAACAGAGTTTCCGGATCTGAAGATTCGTTTCATCAACGTCATCGATCTGTTCAAGTTGCAATCCGACAAAGAGCATCCGCACGGCTTATGCGATCGCGACTTCGACAGTCTGTTTACAGTCGACAAGCCCGTTGTTTTCAATTTCCACGGTTACCCGTGGCTGATTCATAAACTCACTTACAACCGCCGGAATCATCCCAACCTGCACGTTCGCGGGTACAACGAGAAAGGCAACATCAACACGCCGATGGAACTGGCGATCGACAACGGCATCGATCGCTACACGCTCGCCATCGACGTCATCGATCGCGTGCCGGGATTGCAGTCAATCGGCGCGCATGCGAAGGAAAAGTTTAGAAACATGCAGATTGCCTGCCGTCAGTATGCACACGGATTTGGGATCGACCGGCCGGACATTCGCGAGTGGAAGTGGCCGTTCTAGTGAGGAACCTCGATGAAAATTCATTTTCATGGCGCAGCAGGTGACGTAACGGGATCTGCGTATCACGTGGTTACAGACAAGGCGAGCGTTCTGGTTGATTGCGGCTTCTTTCAGGGCCGAAAAGAGGAGAGCGCAAAAAACCGGCGCAAGGCGAAACTCGAAGGCGGCAAGGTCGACGCGGTGGTCCTTACACACGGACACCTGGACCATATCGGCCGCTTACCGCTGCTGACGCGCAACGGATACAAAGGCCCAATCTATGCGACGCGTCCGACTCTCGACATCGCGACGCTGATTCTCAAAGACTCTCTCGCGTTACAAAAACAAGATCTGAAGCGGCAGAACCAGAAAAGAGCGCGCCAAAATTTGCCGCCATTGGAGCCTTTGTTCGAGGAAGCTGACGTTCGCAAACTCAAACCACTTGTTGCTCCAGTCAAGTACAACGAGAGCTTTGAAGTTGCGCCTGGCATTTCAGCCCGCCTCGTCGATGCTGGCCACGTGATCGGCTCCGCAAGTGTGGAGCTGACTGTCTCTGAGAATGGTCACAAGAAGGTCGTCGTGTTCTCGGGCGATCTTGGACCACGCGGCGCGCCGCTACTCAACGATCCCGAGCCGTTCAAAGAAGCTGACGCAGTGATCATGGAATCGACGTACGGCGATCGGAATCACCGATCAATGCACGACACTGCGATACAAGGCAGAGAGATCATTTCGAAAGCAATCGACAACAAGGCGAAGGTGCTGGTGCCGGTCTTTGCAGTCGGCCGCACGCAATTACTCCTCTACTTACTCGCCGGCGCGTTCAAGAGAAAGACGCTGCCGAAGTTTCCAATTTATCTCGATAGCCCGATGGCGATTCACGCCACCAGGATTTACGGCAGGAACAGCGAGCTATTCGACGAGGAAGCACTCTCGATGGTCAAGTCAGGTGAACTGCAGAGTAACCTGACTAGCGCGCGTCCATGTACGAGTCCCGGAGAGTCGAGGGCGCTGAACAGTGTCAAAGGACCTTGCGTGATCATGGCCGGAAGTGGGATGTGCACCGGCGGCAGGATCATGCATCACCTGCGTCACAACCTTCCGATACCTGAGACAGCCGTTTTGATTGTTGGTTTCCAATCGCACGGCACGCTTGGCCGGAAACTGGTCGATGGCGCGAAGTCAGTGATGATCATGGGCGAGGAGGTTCCAGTGCGTGCCTCAGTCCACACGATGGGCGGCTTCAGTGCGCATGCGGATCAGCGTGGTCTACTCGATTGGTTCAGCACGCTTGCGCCGTCGCGGCCTCGCACAATCATCACGCACGGTGAAGATCGTGCGCGCCAGGCATTCAGCGATCTTGTCCAGTCGTGCTTTGGATTGAAGTCAGAGCGGCCCGCGCTCGGGGATGTGATTGAAATCTGAGCCACAGATTTACACGGAGGTATGACGGATGAGTGCAACGAACACCGCGCCGCACGGAGAGAACACTGTAAGCCTTGGCGACGAGGCAGCGGTTAAGCAAGTTTTGATCGATTCGGTCCTGGGTTTGTGGGACGTCGTCAATAACCTGACTCGCATCCAGCCTTCAAAAAAAGAGCGTTATCGCGTGACCATCTTTGGATCTGCAAGGGCCAAACCCGGCACCATCGCTTACGACGAAACGAAACGCGCTGCAAAAGCGCTCGCTGCGCTTGGTTGCGACATTATCACTGGTGGTGGTCCAGGTTTGATGCAGGCGGCGAATGAAGGCGTCGACGCGGCCGGCGGCGCGAAGTCGGTCGGCATCCGCGTCGATCTTCCTTTCGAACAGGAAGTGAATCCTTTTGTCGAGCTCGGATTCGAACACCGCACTTTCTTCACGCGGCTGCATCACTTTGTTCTCATGTCGGATGCTTTCATTGTTGCGCCGGGCGGAATTGGCACGGTGCTGGAAACGATGATGATCTGGCAGTTGCTTCAGGTTGGTCATCTGAATAAAACGCCGCTCATCCTGGTTGGAAAGCTTTGGCCCGGATTAGTTGAGTGGGTGCGCGATTCGATGCTTTCGTTCGAGACCCCGCTTATCAACAGTGAGGACGTGGACATCCCAGCCTGTGTGAACACCGCCGACGAGGCAATCGCGATTATTCAACGTCACCGCCAGGCGTGTGGGTTTTCAAATGGTTCTCACTGATTAAAGGAAGCTTGAGATGTCGAGCGCAACAGAACATGTAGCAGCAGTGCCGCACAATCCCTTCGGTGAGTTTCTTCGCAGGCCGATCAACTGGCTGTTCATTTTCATCCCGCTCACCGTGGCACTTGAACATGTTGCCCACGTGCAGGCGCCAGTGCTGTTTTTCATGGCGGCTGTTGCGATCATTCCGATCGCCGCGTTGATCGTACAAGCGACTGAGCAGATCTCGCATCGCACCGGCGACGCTGTCGGCGGACTATTGAATGCGACCTTCGGGAACGCGCCGGAACTGATCATCGCGCTGGTCGCGTTGAAAGCAGGTTATCTCGACATGGTGCGGGCTTCGCTGGTTGGCGCGATACTCGCGAACCTGTTACTCGCTCTCGGCGTCGGTTTTTTGACCGGCGGCATTCGTTATCACGAGCAACGATTCAATCCGGTTGCGGCTCGCACTTACAGCACGATGATGTTTCTGGCCGCGGTGAGTATGCTGGTGCCCAGTGGTTTCAGTCGTGTGCTCGCGCCAAACGAGGTGATTCGGCAGGAACAATTCCTGAACCTCGGGATCGCTTTCGTATTGTTGCTTGCTTACGGTCTATACATTCTTTACTCGCTTAAAACGCATTCCAGTGCCTTTGCCAGTTTAGACACCGAACAAGGATCGGCACATCACGGTGAACAATGGGGAATCGCTCGTGCTGTCATCAGCTTACTCGCAGCATCCGCATTTGCTGCGTGGATGAGTGAGATTCTTGTCGGCGCCGCTGAAGAAACTGGCAAGGCACTGGGAATGTCGCAGGTCTTTATCGGCATCGTGTTCGTCGCGATCGTCGGAGGCGCGGCGGAGAGTGGTTCCGCGGTGGCGATGGCGCGGAAGAACAAGATGGACTTGTCAGTGGGTATCGCGCTCGGAAGTTGTATACAGATCGCGCTCTTTGTCGCACCGCTGCTGGTACTGGCAAGTTACTTCATCGCGCCGCAGCCGCTGGAGCTTGCGTTCAGTCGCGCCGAGATCGGTTCCTTGCTGATGGGGGTGTTGATCGGCGCGATGGTCTGCGGCGATGGGCAGACAAACTGGTTCAAGGGCGTACAGCTCATCACCGTCTACGCGATCATCGCGATGATGTTCTACCTCATTCCTGAGATACCCGGTTAAACACCGAAGGTGTTCGCTAATTGGAGTAGTTGTACGTTGGTGTAAATAACACCGCAGGTGTTGGCGAATAACACCGAAGGTGTTCGCTAATTGGAGCCCAGGGTTAGAGCGCAGCGATAACCCTGGGTGTTATCACCACAATTGCTTTCAACCCTGAAAGGGTTATTCCCGCACACGCCTAACGCCTTCAGCGTTAATCGATCGCTCCATATTTCGTTACCCAGGGTTGTCGCTGCGCTCCAACCCTGGGCTGAAATTAGCGAACGCCTTCGGCGTTGAATAGCAAAGACCTTCGGCGTTGAATAGCAAATACCTTCGGCGTTGAACCGAGCCTGTAAATACTGACAGTACCAAACTATTAGCCCGCGCCTACGATCGTCCATAGTCCACGAAAAGGAGAACGGATATGGAGATCAAGCCGCAAGCCATGGCTATGCCAGGAGACACGGCAAGTCTTCCGCAAGGTAAGTATGGTCCAATCTTTCCAAAGTCCCCCGCCTGCCATGGCTTCACGATCATCGCGAAAATTATCCCCGGACGTGAACCTGTCTTTTACGAGTATGCGCAGAACATCGAAAAGGCTTTGCAAGCCCACCCAAGTGTTCTTGCCCCGTTGAAGCTTCATTATCTTCGCTGGGTCCTCTTTCCAATCGACGGCGACACCTACTTCATGTATCAGGGAATCTTCGACACGGACTTCGACAAGTACACCGAAGACGCTGTGGCTCTCTTCATCAGTCTTGGAGTGAACACTGTTTTTGAGAATCTCGAAGGTTTTCCCGCCGACTGGAAAACAAACCCGGACGCGTTTATCAAGTTCGTTCGCGAACATCAATGCCCGAGTTTTTTGGAATACGGAGAGTATCCCTTCTTCAGTGCCGATGAGATCAAGAAGAGTTTGCAGGTCAAGGCTGCGCTGTCTGACATGTTGGACCAGATGCAGTAACGGGATTCAGGAAGGTTCATAGGTCATGATCGGAAAAGCGGCCGCCCGCACTTACAATCAAGCCCACATTGAACGGAAGTACACGCCGGGGAAACGACGCCTCAGTATTTACTGGACCTGGAGTTACCCCTGGGAAACGCAACGCGATACGGCGGGATTGGAGAACCGTTTCTCGACGATGACCGAAGTACGCACAGTGCTTTGGCCTGCTTACGAGAAACCGGAATGGAGCTCCGCGCAGTTTCTGCAAGGCATCGCCGGCACCCTGGAACTGTTTCACCGCTCGACCCTGAGTTTTCAGGAAATCGCCGGTGAAGTTACCGGTCATCCGGTTGCAGTGTTTCAGCGTATCGATCAGGCCGGATACAAACAACCGATCGACGACCGGATTCTCGCAGACACCGACACGCTGTTGGTCTTTGGCCTCGACCATCTGCCCTCCGAACAGACAGCAGCACCCGAAGAGATCGAAGCGATCAAAGAGTGGCTGAAACGTGAGAGCACGTGTCTCATGATTGGGCCACATCACGACGTCGGCTTTGTCGAAGACAAGGAACAGCAGCAGATGGAGTTTAAGCACCACGGCGACGCGCTCGTGCCGCGCCAACAGCGATTCAGTCAATACACGCGATCGTTGATGACGGCGCTCGACGTGCCGGTAATAAATCAGTGGGGACTGCGTCCAGCGTTAGTGAAAGGAACCAGGGACATTGCGCCGTTGACCGCGTTCCGCGATCTGGACCAACTTGGCCTGCTCAAGAATGTCCCCACCTTAAACTTCCATCCGCATCTGCCGCACTACGCATTGACAAACGACGATGGGAAGACCTTCAGAGTACTGGCGCGCCAGCCGATCGATCCCGATCGCCCGCACCCGTTTACCGCGGCAGGCAACACGGAATTCAACTGTCTTCTCTGGCTGCCGCCCGGCAACGGGCGCGCCGGAGACATCGTGATGGTCGATTCGACGAACTTTACAACGCTCTTCGGCGGCACCGAAAGCCTGAAGAATTTCTGGAAGAACATCGCCACTGCTTAAGGAGGATTCGTGAACTCGTTACTCGAGCTGGACGACATTCAAAGCGGCGTGCTGCGTCCACGTCCTGCTCCTTACGTCGCAACTTACATCGCGCTGCGCATTGACGAGCGGGACGCGGGGCGAGAGTTAATGAGTCGAGTGGCAAACGTTGTGACTTCGGCGGCGAATCCGGCGAGCCCGCTGGCCGACACCGGGGTGAGTGTTGCTTTGACATACCACGGCTTCAAAGCGCTCGGTGTTCCGCAAGCGTCGCTCGACGCTTTTTCATGGGAGTTTCGGCAAGGCATGGCGGCGCGGGCCAAAGACCTCGGCGATGTTGGAGCAAGCAGTCCGGCCAATTGGGAAGAACCACTCGGATCAACGGATGTTCACGTTGTGATCGTGGCTGTTTCACCCGATCAGGAACGCCTCGAAGCCGCTCTTGCGCGCGCGCGAAACACGTACCGGCAAATGAAGGGGATTCAAGCGATCTGGCGTCAGAACTGTCACGCATTGCCAAATGAGAAGGAGCCATTTGGGTATCGCGACGGAATCAGTCATCCGGCGATCGAAGGGAGCGGCATTCCCGGAAGTAATCCGAAAGAAGAACCACTCAAAGCAGGAGAGTTTGTTTTGGGCTACGCGGACGAGCTCGGTGGGATTCAGCGCACGGAACCGGAAATGCTCGGACGGAACGGCACCTATGTTGTGTTTCGCAAACTGCATCAACGTGTGGCCGAGTTTCGTCGCTACTTAAAATCGAATTCAAACACTCCCGACGAGGAGGAGCTACTCGCTGCGAAGATGATGGGTCGCTGGCGCAGTGGTGCTCCACTCGCTCTTTGCCCGTTTCACGACGATCCGGCGCTCGGCGCAGATCCGTTACGCAACAACGACTTCATGTTTCACGCAGACGATCCGGCAGGCATGAAGACACCGGGCGGCTCGCATATTCGCCGGACAAACCCGCGCGATGCGTCGATCGCCGGCGTGGCGCGCATTCATCGAATGATTCGGCGCGGAACGGCTTATGGTCCATTACTTCCCGAAGGTGTTCTCGATGACGACGGCGCAGACCGAGGGTTGATGTTTGCTTTTGTAGGAGCGCATCTCGGCAGGCAGTTTGAGTTTGTTCAATCGGAATGGATAAACGACGGCATCTTCTTCGGCGCCGGATCGGATAAGGATCCGATTATTGGTTCGACTGACGGAAACGGCAGTTTCACGTTGCCGCGTAAACCTGTTCGCCGGCGTTGCCAGGGCATCCCGCAGTTTGTCGTCACGCGTGGTGGTGAGTATTGCTTCATGCCTGGACTGAAAGCACTGCGTTGGCTGTCAGAGCTTCAGACATAGAAATTGCCGCTTTGTGTTTCTGTTTAGCGATTTGATCAGAAAGATGATGACGCGAGTAATTTGCGCGTTGATATACGCTTTTGTAAGTCTTGGATCAGTTCAAGCGCAGGTCAGAGGTGTATACCCGCTCGGGATGAGCGCTACGAATTCGGGCGTCACACCGGCGCCAGGTTTCACCTACTCGAATCAACTTTTGATCTATTCGCGCAATCGACTGAAAGGACCTGACGGCGAAGTTCTCGCGACGGGCAACAACTCGGTGATCATGGACATGAACACGCTCGCATGGGCCAGCAAAAAGGAGATTCTCGGTAGCGCCAGGTTTTCGATGACGGCAACCTTGCCTGTCGCGAACAATTCACTCACCTCAGACGTCAGTGGTCCGATCAGTGGCGGCGGCGGTTTTGCCGACTCTTACTACCAGCCATTCATACTGGGTTGGAACAAGAACCGCGTTGCAGTCCGCGCGGTTTACGGATTCCTCGCGCCGACCGGAAGCTTCGACGCAAACGCAAACGACAACGTCGGTTCAGGTTACTGGACTCACGCGCTCTCATCCGGTCAAACGTTCTACTTGACCGAGAACAAAGCGACGTCTGTCTCGGCATTCCAGATGTACGAGGTTCACACGACTCAAAAGCAGACGAATATCCATCCAGGCCAAACTTTGAACCTGGATTATTCCGTGACTCACGCCATTACGTTGGGGGATCAATCGAGTCTTCAAGTCGGGCTCGTCGGCTATAACCAGTGGCAAACGACGGACAAGACTGGTCCAACTATCACTCCGCAGCAGGCCGCAGCGCATTACCGGGTAAACGCGGTGGGCTTCGTTTCGAATGTCTCATTGCCGTGGCACAAGTCGAATGTGGGCTTCAAGTACTTCAAGGAGTTTGCAAACCGATCGACGTTCCAGGGGTATTCGGTTCAAATTTCCGGTTCGATCTATTTCTGATGGAAGAGTTAATTGCGCGAGGGTGGGAAGGACTGATGGACCGCATCGGCGGCCCGATGACTTTCCGTCTTATCTTGCAACCGCTGATGGCGACACTGCTGGCGGTCCGAGCGGGTTTGAAAGACGCTCGTGAAGGTCGACCGCCTTATCTTTGGACAATTATCACGGATCCGAGTCAGCGCGGCGACTTGATACGCGAGGGCTGGCGATCGATCGCGAGGGTGTTCGTGCTGGCCGTGATTATGGATCTGATTTATGAGTGGGTGACGGCGCGCTTCTTTTATCCTTTGGAAACGCTCATCGTTGCGATTCTCCTTGCTGTCATTCCGTATCTCGTGCTTCGTGGTCCAATAAATCGCATCGCGCGGCGCTGGCATCGTCGCGCGCCTGGTGTCGAGGTCTGATGCTCGATGTAGTCATCATTGGAGCTGGTCCTGCTGGAGTCGTAGCTGCACTTCGTGCGGGCGACTTAGGTGCGAAAACAGCACTGGTAACGTGTGATCTGTTCGGCGGGATGGCAGCAAATGACGGGCCGGTTCCTGTTCGCACGTTGGCCCATGCTGCGCGATTGCTTCGCGACGCACGGCAGTTGGATCGATACGGCATCAATGTTTGTGAGCCGGTTCTTGATTACACGGCGTTACTCGGGCGTGTGCGTGAAGTGACGTGCGACGTGCGCGCGCATTCATCGTTCCGGACAAACATCGAGGAAGCAGGTGTCACGGTCTATGAGCACGCAGGCGCGGTCCGTTTTCTTGATCCACATACCATAACGACTGCGAGCGGCTTAGAACTTCAGGGTAAAAGCATCGTCATCTGCACGGGTGGAGTAAGCCGGCAATTGTCGGCGCCGGGATCCGAGTTGACTGCAACTCACAGCGACGCGTGGAAACTCACCGAAGTGCCACCTTCGATGCTGGTTATCGGAGGCGGAGCGACTGGCGCGCAGGTCGCATCAATCTTCAATGCATTTGGTTCCAAAATTCAGCTCTTTCACTCAGGACCACGCATTGTGCCGGCGGAAGACGAAGATGTTTCTCGCGCCGTTGCGAGTGGCTTTCGCAAGGCGGGTATTGAGGTGACGGAAGACTTCGGTGTCATCGAGTCGTTCGAAAAAACACCGTCAGGTGTGCGAATGCATTTTTCCAGGGACGCGACCAAGGGAAGTGCGGAAGCAGCCGTTGCCGTAGTCGCGATCGGTTGGGTGGCGAATACTTCCGGATTAGATCTGCACCACGCTGGAGTTGAAACTGACACCCGAGGCTTTCTTCGTGTCGATCAATTTCTTCGCACGTCTGCGTCGAATATTTATGCTGCCGGCGACGTCACGGGCCGTCTGATGTTGGTGCCGCAGGCCATCTACGACGGATTTATCGCAGCCACGAATGCCGTTCGCGGCGACACGATGAAAATTCCCGATCAGGTCGCGCCGATCGGTAGCTTTACGGATCCGGAGTATGCGCAAGTCGGTCTGACTGAGGCGAAGGCGCGCGCGCTGCACGATGTTGTAGTCGCAAAGCTTTGTTTCGACTCAACCACCCGCACGATCATCGATGGTCGTACAGACGGGTTTTGCAAGCTGATCGCAGATCTATCTACACGAAAGATTCTGGGTTGTCATGTTGTCGGCGAGCGTGCTGTTGAGATCACGCAGATCGCTGCTGTCGCGATCGCCGGTGGAATGCGCGTTGACGATCTGGCGCAGGTGCCGCTGTCGTTTCCGACGTACGCGGGAGTTCTGTGGCGGGTTGCGGCAAACGCCACGCGCCAGCTCAACCTGAATGTGCCCTGGCAAGCCACTCAGGTTGAAGGCGCATGATCACAAAGAGCACAAAGGAATCTACTGCGCAACCAGCGGGATCTGCGAAGCCACCTGCAGATCCATCAGCGCGTAAAGGCGTCGATCGATTTGAAAAAACAGTGCCGCCTTTCTTCCAGGGATGACCTTCTCGACGATGGGAATGTACTTCTGCCGCACCTGTGCCTGCTGAACTTGAAGCGCAGCCCACCTGGTAATCATGCTGCTTGCCTGTGCGTCGGTCAGCGTCTTTTGATTTGCCGCATACTCCTTGATGACCGCATAGAACTCGTCGTAGATCTTGGACATGTCGCCGGCGTACTGGTCGTAGACCGGCCAGAATTTTGTCGCTTCAGTCTCGGTCAACGGCACGTTCAGCGCGATTAACTTCTTCTTATCTGCCCGCAAGTCACGTCGAAGCAGGGCGAGATCTCGTTCGACCTCGACGCCGTTGGCAGTCTCTCTTTGTGCAAAAGCAGTTGTTTGCGCAGCGCCGAAGGCGACCATCAGAACAACACCTGAAAGTAGTATCCGGGTCATTTCAATCTCCTTAGTCCAACAGTTGAATCGGGATAAGGGATATTAGTAATTGCACTGCGACAAGTTGACTGTAAGAATTGACAGGTCATGTTGCCAGGTGGGGCCGAAACGTTTTCGCCGTGATTTGCATACATCTGTGAGGCACAACAGAACAGCTTTCCGACTGTTGTCCAGTAGGTTCTTCTATGGGGATTGGTGGCTTGCATTCGCTCCCAAATCCAGGTCACGGAAGTCTTGTTACGATTTCAGACTCACAAGAATTCGAGGAAAACTATGTCAACCCAAGTCAAGTACAAAGTTAGTGACAAAGCGCCAAACGGGCTTTTCATCCGAACCGCACCAGTTGTTCAAAACAGCACCAAGATCGCGTTGTTGCCCATGGGCCAAAGCGTCACCAAAAAGAGTGCCTCAACCACAAAGCCATGGTGGGAAGTCGCCACAACGTTGCAGAACACACCGCTTAATGGCTTTGTTAATAGTGACTTCCTCGTGCCCGAGGCGAGTTTTGTCGCGCCCGCCGAGCACGCCAGTCTCGCACCGGTACATTTGCACAACGAGCAGAAGGTGACGCGAAACGGAGAGGCTCGTGCTTTTCCGCTGAACGAGGCGAATCAACCAGGTCGCGATCTGAAGAGTACCGCGGCTGACAAGGTAAAAGCTCTCGGCAAAATCATCGACTGGCTCGATGTCGAAAACAAGACTCGCTACAAAGCCGGGTCCGGCAAAACTTTCTGCAACGTCTATTCCTACGATTACTGTTATTTGGCAAACGCCTACATTCCGCGCGTGTGGTGGATGCCGAATGCTCTCTCAAAAATCCTCAGCGGCAATCCACAGTCGCCGATTTACGGAAAAACCGTGGAAGAGATCAGGGCGAATCGAATTCTCAATTGGCTGAAAGAGTTTGGACCAAGCTTTGGTTGGCGCCGTACGTTTGATCTGACTGAACTTCAAAACGCGGTGAATGATGGCCAGGTCGGAATCATTTGTGCTCAACGTGTCGATGGGGAGAAACCCGGTCACATCTGTCCTGTCGCACCTGAGACTACAACGCAAAAAGCCGTCCGCTCGGGATCGTCGGTCATCAAGCCGCTGCAAACCAATGCCGGCGGGACCAACTGGAAGTACATCGCCAGAATCTGGTGGACGTCGAGTCAGTTTCGAGAGTTCGGTTTCTGGATTCACGAGTAAAGCGAAGCTTCACGCCGGTGACGCGGGTTCGAGCGTGCGATAATCTGTGTACCCGCGCTCACCGGGCGTGTAGAAAGTGGACTTGTCTGGTTCGTTGAGTGGCGTGTCGCGCCTGAACCTTTCGGGCAGGTCGGGATTCGCGAGAAATTTCGTGCCGAACGCGATCGCATCTGCGCCGCCTTGTGCCAGGAGTTCCTCGCCGCTCTTGCGAGTGAAACCTCCGTTGGCGAAATACGGTCCGTTGTAGCGCGGGCGCAACCTGGCGTGCCAGCCGGCGCGAGCGCCGTCTGTGATTTGGACGTAAGCCAGTTGTTTATCGCTCAGACGTTCGAGGATGTACGGGTAAACCTCATCCGCATCGCGCTCCTCGATGTCGTTGAAAGCGATCTGCGGTGAGAACTTCACGCCGAACCGGTGCACGCCCACCTCGCGCGTCATCGCGTCTATCACTTCAAACAGGAAACGAGTACGGTTCTCGATCGAGCCGCCGTACTCGTCTGTACGCAGGTTGACGTTCGTCGTCAGGAACTGTTGGACCAGGTAACCGCTGGCGCCGTGTAGTTCTACGCCGTCGAATCCGGCGGTGATGGCGTTCCTCGATGCGTTCGCGAAGTCTTTGACGGTCTGTGCGATCTCTTCCTTCGTGATCTCTCGCGGCGTTACAAACTCCTTCATCCCGTCGTCGGTGTAGTTATTGCCGTTGGCGCGCACTGCGCTCGGCGCGACGGGCTGTGCGTTGTTTGGGAGGAAGTCGGGAAGGGCGATGCGGCCGGTGTGAAAGAGCTGCATGAAGATCTTGCCGCCGCGCGCGTGGACCGCCTGGGTTACGCCTCGCCAGCTTTCGATCTGCGCGCCGGTGTAGATTCCGGGTGTGCGGATGTAACCCTTCGCCATCGGCGAGATGTTTGTCGCCTCCGTGATGATCAAGCCGGCGGAAGCTCTTTGACGGTAATAATTCGCGGCATACGAAGGCTGAATCCCATCGTCGTCCGCGCGGCTGCGCGTCATGGGCGCCATGATGATGCGGTTATCGAGTTCCAGTCTGCCCACGCAAAGCGGGTCGAATAGTGTCGGCATCAGTCCTCCTCAGCCGCGTTTGTTGAATCTAAACCGCGGCCAATAATACCGTGTTAACCTACACACCGTGAATTTGATGATTAGACCTTCACGAGTCATTCAGTGCACGTTCGTGGTCCTGTTGCTCGTACTGCTCATGTCCGCCTGTAAACGGCGCAGCACTGCGGAGTTCATTTCAATAAACGATCCCGTAATCGCGATCACGCACGTTCGCGTCATTGACGGAACCAGTGCCCCCGCGCGCGAAGATCAAACAATAATTATCGACTCAGGCCGCATCGTTGCTATTGGGCCAACCGCGCACACACCTGTTCCAGCAAACGCGAAGACGCTCGATCTGAGTGGTCACACTGCGATGCCGGGCCTGGTCGGGATGCATAACCATCTCTTTTATTCGCTCGGCGCGGGCGATAACTATGTCTTGTCACACGAGAGTTTTCCTCCTCTCTACCTCGCTGCAGGCGTGACCACGATTCGCACGGCCGGCGCGATTAACCTCGATAGGGAACAGCAGGTAAAGAGCTCGATCGAACGCGGTAAACTCGCCGGGCCGAAGATTTATCTGAGCAGTCCTTATATAAACCACGCTTCGGGCCAAAAACTGGATTTGGAAAAAATCGCGGCTCACGTCAACGAATGGGCCGACCAGGGCCTTAACTCTCTCAAGATCTACGAAGGCGTGAATCGAGCAGAGCTTAGTTCCATTGTCGACGCTGCGCACAAGCGAGGTCTTAAAGTCACTGGACACCTATGCGCCGTCGGTTTCGTCGAAGCAGCTCAGGCTGGTATCGATAATCTCGAACACGGGTTAGCGGTTGATACGGAGTTCTTCTCGCGCAAGAAGGTCGACGAATGTCCGTCGCGAAGTGAGTGGCTGCCCGAGTTAGCGACGATTGATGTACAGAGCGAGCCGGTGCAGAAGATGATTCAGGAACTGGTGAGCCGGCGCGTGGCAGTCACCTCAACGCTCGCTATCTTTGAAGCATTCGTAACCGAGAAGTTTCAACTGGATCCGAGGATGAGGGATGTTCTCACGGATGATGCTTTCGCTGCTTGTAGCCGGCATTTGATCGCTGATAAACGGGATCCTCGC
>Ga0157373_10002190_pt1 | contig 14793 bp, 17 predicted proteins | sample C65metaG_FD_113460 | JGI IMG/M metagenome (GOLD analysis project Ga0157373, IMG submission 113460) | Corn rhizosphere microbial communities from Kellogg Biological Station, Michigan, USA - C6-5 metaG | ecosystem: Host-associated > Plants > Roots > Rhizosphere > Soil | place: USA: Michigan... | reverse complement strand
TGGACATGCTGATCACCCAGCGCGCGCGCGCGCTCTCACAGGTGGATGAGCGCACGCAAGACTTGCGCTTATTGAACATTACCGACCACCTGACGGGCGTGTATAACCGCCGGCACTTCGAAGCGTTGATGGAGCGCCTGCTCGTTGAGGCCGACGCGCAACGCAGCCCCTTATCGCTGATCATGTTCGACGTCGATCACTTCAAACGCATCAACGACCTCAAGGGGCATCAGTGTGGTGATAACGTGCTGAAGTCATTGTGCGTACGACTACGTTCGGCAATCCGCAAAACCGATCTTCTGTGCAGGACGGGTGGGGAAGAATTTGCATTGATCTGCCCTGGAAGCGACCTGAACGATACGAAACTGTTGGCAGAAAAGCTCCGATCCCTCGTAAGCGCCCTCCCCTTTGAGGAGGCCGGTCAAGTAACGTGCAGCTTCGGCGTCGCGACGTGGAGTCCATCGGAATCATTTGACGCTCTCGTTCGGCGTGCGGACAGCGCCATGTACAGCGCTAAATCAAATGGTCGTGACCAAGTCCAACTCGCCGATAGATAACGTACCGAACGCAGGGGCGCGGCCCATCAGCGCCGAGGCGTTGATGGGCGGCTACGCGCCGGTCAAAAGTCATCCTTTACGTTTGCGACGTTGATCTTGAGCGCTCGGCATTGCAGATGGGCACTGCTTTAGACCTCACCCTTCTGGAGTTGGACTGCTGAGCACGTTTGCACGCTCCGCCGGCCGGGTATTTTCCCGCGACCAACTGCTCGACAAGCTCTACTCCGACCACCGCGTAGTCACCGACCGTACGGTGGACAGCCATATCCGCAACCTGCGGCGCAAGCTGGAGCAGGCGTGCCCAGGGGAAACGCCCATCGAGTCCTTGTATGGGGTGGGCTATCGGTTTCAGTTGTCCGGCGCCTGAGGACTCGAAGGGTCAAGGCTATTCGAGGTAGCGCTATAGTGAGCAGCCCCTAGGTCGAATGGCCCTCGTTACGATTCTGTTGTTTTTTAACGCCTTTCCCGTTCTTTCGCTCATGTTGGTGGTGAATGAACCAGGCGACTAAAAGTAGACCCGCCACCCCAAAAATGAATAACAACAGCTCTATTGCGGGACCTTCGTGTGAAAACATGTTTCGTTCCTCATCCTGAAGTATCGCGCCTCAACAACCAGCGCTACCGAAATTATTCGTAACAATTCATACATTTTCAGAGTAGTCGCCAAAGCCAGAGGTGACAACCCTAAAAGCCTCAGAACCATTGATCTAGACACGTCACTCGTCGAAAAAACCGCGCAGGGTCATCAGAAGTTGAGGCTGTAGGACTAGGCGCGCGCGCCTTGGAAGCGCACCAACACACTTAGCAAATTGGCCATTAGCACGCGCCCCGCCACCGTGCTCACTGGACGATGACGGCCAGAGCGGTGCGCCGGCAGTGAACCGTTGGCACTTTTTCAACTGGGGCCTGTCAACCGTGCATCAATGCCAAGTGATAGCTCATCATGCACAGCTGGAAGAAAATATCGTTGACTGAGGGTTTAGAGCGGAGCCTGCCCGGGCACCAGGTAGATTGCATCCTGGTGAATGGCTGGACTGCGACCATACTGGTACGGCAGCCCGAACATGACGCTATGTTCTGCACGACAGGTATCAACCTTGCCACGCTCGCAGATAGCCCAAGCATTCAGAAGCTTGCTGATGAACTTGTGTTTGAAATAGACATGTCGAGGGGCGGGAGAGCCGGCTAGCTCTCCCCTACTTACTTGTTATTCTGCGGTACTTGCGAGAAATTCGCCCGCTCTACGAACGAGCATCCTCCACTCCTTCCCGTTGATGAGGCCGGTGCTCTCCATATCGTCGGCCTGCCTCAGCAACTCGAAATATTTATCCTCAATATCCTGTTCGTCTACCGCATGGGCGTAGATAGCTGCCCAGGCTTTTACCGCAGAGCGCCGCGTTGATGGTTGCATTTGAGCACCTGATTATGTCCGCGGAAATAGAGCGGTGCCCATCAAAAATCGTTCATCTGCGCGGCGGTCGATCCGACCAGTGGTGGCATGTGGCTATGACTGATTCTTATTGCACAGGCCGCCGCGACATCCAGCCTGTGCCGATGTCGCCACGCCCCGGCAACGGGCATCTGCAAGCCCGCGCCGCTTGATTATCAGCAAGTGCCAGGCGGTATCCCGTCTTTGTTGAAATCCTTCAGGCGCTCGCGCTCCTGCTCAGTTGAATGCGCCGGGGTTTCTTGCTCTGGCTCGGTGTTCTTTTCTTCAGTCATTACGATGTCCTCTGGGTGGTAGCTATTTCGGCACCTGCCGGAATCAGCAGTTCAAACCAATACCACCCCACCTTCCAGACAGCGCCCGACAAGAACGCCCCGCAACCCTTAATGACCTGACGATGCCACCCTCGAGAACGAAGAGTTCATAACGCTGACTCCGGCCGGAGTGCGCACCGCGCAAGGGTGAGCTGATGCAGACCGAGCGTGGGCGTGGCGCACACAGCCCGTGGCATCGCCGAACTCTTCTTGCTGGACGCCGATAGAAAGCGCAGCCCCAATTGATTAGCGCGCAATCATTTGGCGCGCCTATCACTTCCATACATTCTTTTGCATTCCTCGTTTCAGGCCTAGCCCGCAAGCTGCAACTGAATCTCACTGTGCTGCATAAAAAGGCCGCCTTTGTTCGTGATCAACGACATGGCGTGGGAGTGCCACGCCACTAAACTCCGGCCCTTGGAGGCCTCTATGAAATTAAGATCCCTGAGTATCGCGCGAAGAGCCTTTGTCTGCTTTGGCCTGATTACATGCCTGCTCATCAGCTTGGCAGCCTTCTCTTATCTACAAATTAATCGGCTACGTGCCGCTGAGCAGAACATCGAGCAAAACTCCCTCCCCAGTATCCAGGTCATTGACGATATCCAAATCGCCCTGCTTCACGCCCGCCTTGAAAGTATTCGCATGCTCTCTAGCGCCACCCGCGATGTGCATGACTTCTCGCTGTCAAAAGTCCAGGAAGCTATACAGACACTTCAGTCGAAGACTGATTATTATCGCGCGCACCTGATGTCTGGGGAGCAAGACGAAATCCAATTCGCGAAGGCCAACCAGGCCATGACTGCCTACATCGACGGCCTCAGAAAAGTCATTGCAATGGATTCATCCGACCATGATCAAGCGGTTATTTTTGCCAATACCGAGCAAGCGCAAAGAGCCACCGACTATCAAGAGCAACTGACCGTTTTGCGCGAGCAAAATGCACGCCAGGCCATGGTGTCTGGTGTAGACGCTACCGACGTATACAACCATAGCGTCCAAGTCCTGGTAGCGGTGCTGATCGTGGCATTTATGTTAACCATCGCCTTGGCCATTTTGTTCACTCAGAGCATCGTGGGCCCAATCAGCTCATCACTTAAGTTGGCGGAGGATATCGCCGCTGGCGACCTTACCCATGACCTTGAAGTAACAGGCTCAGATGAAGCTTCGCGCTTGATGCATGCGCTGAACGTGATGCAGAAAAATTTACGCAACACCATTTTAGAAATCTCGGGTGCTTCTTCCCAGCTGAGTACCGCTGCCGTGGAAATGACCTCGATTACTGAAAGTGCTGATCGCACCCTTCAGCAACAAAATAGCGAAATAGAGCAAGCTGCTACCGCGGTCACCGAAATGAGTGCTGCGGTTGAAGAGGTTGCACGTAACGCCAACTCCACTTCTGAAGCAGCCATGCAGTCGAGCATCGCCGCAGATCTGGGTAACCAAAAAGTCACTGAAACGTTAACGGCAATGCGCGGGTTGACGGGGTTGGTTGAAGTGTCATCCGATCAGGTGAAAGAACTGGCAGCCCAAGCTCAAGACATCAGCAAAGTACTGAGTGTGATCAGGGCGATTGCTGAGCAAACCAACCTGCTTGCCTTGAATGCCGCCATTGAGGCGGCTCGTGCAGGAGAACAGGGTCGCGGTTTTGCAGTAGTCGCAGATGAAGTTCGAGCGCTGGCACACCGAACACAAACCTCAACGCAAGAAATCGAACAGATGATATCCACGATTCAAGCAGGCTCTTCTGCCGCGGTCGAATCAATGCAAAAGAGCACGTCCGAGGTTTATAGCACGCGAGATACTGCAGAACATGCAGGCCAGTCGCTACGCCAAATTATTGATTCCGTGCTCGAAATTAACGACCGGAATATCCAGATTGCCACCGCGTCTGAGGAACAAGCACACGTGGCGAGGGATGTTGATCGCAGCCTGATAAGCATCCGCGACCTTGCAGTGCAGAGCAGTGAAGGCACTCGCCAAACACTCACAGCGAGCAACGAACTTTCTCGCCTGGCCGTCAACTTGAACGATCTGGTTCTTCGCTTCAGGACGTAGGAGGTGGTCGCAGAGAAGGAAATGCAGCACCGGGCAAGGCCGGGCACGGGGTAGTCCATGGAACGTATCCGGCTTCGCGGCCAAGTGATTGCAAACCTTAACATCAGCGACGTCACTGAGTAGTTTTGCGCAGCCACAAAAAAGCCGATCTAGCTGATCGGCTCAAGTGTCTGATTTTACTCAGGAATAATGGTCGGGACGGAGTGATTCGAACACTCGACCCCTAGCACCCCATGCTGGCGGACGTCCCGAAAAGCCTTAAACAGCAACAACTTACGTAGGCGCCCACTGCAATCGACGCCTAACGATGTTGAGCAAGGATTCACGAATCCCCGCAAATCTCCCTGTAAGCTTTCGCCAAGAACGTACTGCCCATTGGAGTACTCCCGAATTGTCACTACCCCCCCCTTATGAGTCAAATGCTGAGGACTGTAACGACCCAGGCAATTGTTTTATGAAGGGAACACTCAGTTTTCAGGGTAGCAAAACATCCATTTTTCTATGCATATGCAAACGGAATGTTGCGGCCTGCAGCGTGGGTTTTGCGCAAGATTTACGATCGTTCTGCAACCCGCCATCCATGGTCTATGCTGCATTGGCTTGGACTAATCCAGGCCAAAAAAGGAATAACAAGATGGCCGATGATCTGAAAAACCGTGGACCACAAGACCGTGCGCGCGTGAACACGTCAGAGGCGTGGGAGGTCAAGTACTGGTGCAACGAGTTTGGAGTCACAGAAGATCAGTTGAGGGCAGCGGTTAAAGCCGTTGGTCCTATGGTAGTCGATGTCAAGAAGCACCTCGGCAAGTAAAAGCTCGACAGCCCCTCGCCTACCGAGGGGCTTTAGACCCCCACCATGTCAAGGTGACCACGAAACACATGCAGGCTATTGAAAAATATGGAAAATCCCTAGTTTTTTGCAGCCACAAAAACACTGTACATGCTCTATATGAATCAATAACTTAGCGTTGGATATTGCTACAGTATTCCCCCTCCCCGGCGTCCTGCCGAACGAACACAAACTACCCAAATAATACCGACTGCTAAGCTGTTCACTCCACCAGAGGAACGCCGATGCCCAACTCAGACCTGCTCCCTTCCCTGCTCTCCAAGCTCTACGAAAACCAGCTGGCCCTTGAGGCTTCCATCATGGAGCTATCGAACTGGGTGGAGCAGCGTGGCTCCACTGAGGTCGCAGAAAATATCCGGGGTGCGCTGCATACCATCGACGACAACGAAGAGTTCATCAAGCTCGCCCTGGCTGTGCTGATGTCTCCTAAGTAACCATTGCAGTTCGTCGCCTGGAATCGCGCAATCGTCGAACCTCGATTACTGTACATCCACACAGTATCGAATAAGCATCATGAACGACATTGACGAAGACACTTCTGCCTGGCTTGGCTGCCCCACGCCCCTGGAAATGTATCAACACCAGTGCGCCCTGCTCGAGGACGAGCTCATCCAGACTGAGGCGATGCTCAGAAAGGCCCGGGCCAACATAGCTGGCCTGGTGCAGATGAATGACCTGCTCGCCACTGGTAAAGCTTCAGCAGAGTTCGCGCTTAAACAAGCACTTGAGCGTGCATCAGCCATGAGCGATCGGGAGCCTGACAACGTGAGCTTTCGCCCCATCGATCTGGTGACCGAGCAGCGCGACCATCTGTTCAGGGAGAATCAACGGCTGCTGCTGGAAAGGACTGATGGTGCCGGAGAGGCCGGCACACTTTTATAGTAATATGAGGGCCAAACAATGCGCGAACCGCTGCGTCTAACCCGGAAAACCCAGGAAAGGATCACTCATGTCAGCCGTGCAAAAAGTCAAAGTACTGATCGGGAAGGTATCAAACGCCCTTGGTAAAGACCGCCTTGAGGCATACCGCCAAGACTTTGAGGATGGCCACCAAGGCTTGCGCCTGGAAAGAACGAAAGATGGATTATACGCAGACGCCTCTGTCCAAGCCGAATGGATTAAATGGGCAGAGCATCAGCATTTTCTTGACATGCAGTGGTAGTTTCTTGCAACGCTCATCATAAGAATGGACAAGCGTCACTCAGAGGAACCGGCTTCAATCAGACGGTGCGTGTCGCACTTCTGCAAAACAGCTCGGCCTGGGCCGGCATTCCCGACTACCTAATACTAATTACATCAAAGCTCTAAATAAAACCAGCTATCTTTCTGCGTATGGCAATAACTTCGGCCGACGTGTACGCTCCCCAAGAAATACAAACTTAAGAAACTCACTTTTTCTCATCAGCCATGAAACTGCTAGAGTTAAAATCAAAGATACAAAGAAAGCAGTTATAGATCGCTGCCAACCAATACCAAATCCAACAGCAGCGACAAAATAAAAATGTATAGCATAAATATCCAATGTCCTAGCCCCGAGAAACCCAAGAGATCTCCCAATTTTGTGTGAGCAGGAAGTTAAAAGCCACACAACTATAAACGCAAATCCTATTCCAGCAATCGCCGTAGCCACAAGGTATCCAGACTCAATCATTCTGAACAGCCGCCCCCGACCAATTAATTCTAATACAGTTAACGAAAACTGAGGGCCGGACGTTCTGTGCCAGAACTGCACGAGTAGTGGAAATGCCAGCACACAAGGGCTCAAAACCCACATAGACCACGACGTGTAAATCTCTTTATGGCGTGACAGCAAGTAACCAGCCATGAAATAGATTAAATACTCCTTCAAAAGGTCAACTCCAGCTCCATGGAACTTTGCCGCATTGACCAGAACAAGCGCGACAGAAACAATTACCAACAAGGCCAATTCAGCTCGAACTACTTTAGCAGCTAAGTAAAGGCAGAAATACAGTATTACTTGGCACAAAAAAAGGACCCATAAAAACCATAGGCCGGCATCCGGACTTATTAACAATGTTTTAATATATGTTACTAGCCCTCCGAATCCGCCCCCGCCATGAAATATATAGGAAAATAAATACCACGCGACAAAAGGCAATACTAATCTCTGCGACCTAGATACGAAAAAATCACGCACACCAGTTCTCGTTGAATAGAAAGATACCCATCCACTCAAGAACATGAAAAGTGGCATATGAAATGAATAAATAACCCTAAACCACAAGTTATTATCAAATTCAAGATAATAGCTTTGAATCGAATGACCAAGAACAACGAGTAAAATCGCCATACCCTTCATAGCATCAAGGAGTACATCTCTAGATTTTGCAAGGGGCATTTGCTGGTCAATCTCTGTATGGTTTTTGTGACAGCAATGATACATGTACGCCGTACAAAGCAGAATCGGTCCAATTTTCACTTCGTTGAAACAATTTCCTTGATATAGCTCTGGCAGGCCGCAAGTGCGATCAGTCCCTGGTCACCGGTGTCGGTGATGGCGATAATTCGTTGAGCATGCGCTGGGTCAAGTTGGGCTCGACGGGCCGCATGAACCACGCCGACGGCGCCGGCGGAGGCAGGCACGTTGCAGCTACCGGCTGGATCCTCGGAAAGGAGGACTGACAGCCGGACATCAGCAGTAGCAAGCTGGTCACGCAGGCGTGCCTGATTGCGCTGGGCATCGGATAACTCCTTGGTGTGTTGTTGGTCCTGGCCTGAAAGCTTCTGCTCCAGCACCAGCCGTCTGTCGTGCTCGGTACGGGCCTGGGCCTCAGCGGCATTGCTGATCGCCGCCAAGTCATTCTTGTGCAGGCCTGCCTGCTCGGCGAGCTTTTCGCCCATACGCCAATCCTGGACCTGCCAGGCGCCCCCAAAGCCGATGGCCAGCGCCAGCAGGATTGCGACCAGGATTTGACCGGGCGTCATGCCAGCACCTTCAAGGCCTTGTCGTACAGCGCCTGGCGGTCGTCCTGACCGGTGAGCCCACCATTGATGCGTAGGGTGATCTTCGCGAAAGCGCCTTGATCCGCCAGCGTGTTCAACCCACGAGTAGACCAGAACCAGGCCGCCGACATCGCAGCGTAATGCGACTGCTCCAGCAGCGCGGGTTGATTTACCAAGTCCAGGCCCAGTGCTTCACCGCACGCCGTATAGTTCGCCCGTCCGGTGATTTGGATCAGGCCCCGGCCACGGTACTTGGAGCCGTCACCCTTGATCGTGTTGCCCAGATCGGCGCGCCCTTCGTAGCCAGCTTGCTGCGGTGTGGGGCCCCATAACTCTTTCAGCCAGTGGAAATGTCCCGACTCATGCCCGACCTGGGCGATGAACGCAGCAATGCGCAGCCGAGTGACGATTCCGTACTTGGCCATGGCCGTATTCAGCACAGGAACAAAAACGCCGGCTTGGCGGCCGGCGTTCGGGAGGATCTGTAGCAACTGCTGTGCGGTTACAGGCATACTTATCTCCAGGGAATAAATTTATAATGAGAATGACGTATAAGAATTTTGCGTTCAGCTACGAATTATGTGGCTACTGAAGTTCAGATATCGTTTGATTGCTCGCCAGAAACTGCATATGTAATTTAGGAAATTTAAAGGACGAAAGATGAGCGATGAGAATATTTACCTAGCGTCAAATCAGGCTGACCTACTTAGCTGCCTTTACAGAGCAGTGAACCGCTACAAAACAAATAGAATGTGGACACCTAATAGCTCAGAAATAGCCAAATATGTCGAGCACTTATTCCCGGGCTTTGGGGAAGTAGAGGAGGCAGATATAGCCGGCTTCATTACATCACCCGAAGCAAGAGCGTTAGTCAGTTCGCATCCATTGCCTAACCTGAAAACCAGCTTGAATGAGGCCATTGTAAAAACCAAAAACTATCATGTACTTAGTAATATCCTGCTTACCGCGCAGATGATCACGTACTAAAACACGAAGCAGCTATCTAGCATTTAAAACCTGCTTACTGTGGATTAACCGGTCGCCGCGCTATCGTTGGGAATTCAGGGTTTTCAGCCGTCCACTTGCGCAGTGCCAGCCAGTACTTCTGCCACTGCTGCGCTGTACCAGGGATGCCTACCTCGCCGTACTCGATGGCGGAGACGTTCTGCTGGGCTTTGTGCATTTGGGTTTCACGCCAAGCCATTTCGATTGCTGCCTGTTTGGCATCAAGGGTGGCCTGAGTGATCAACCAGCTGCCATCTGCCTGCGCGGTATAGTCACCGGTAAACTCATCTTCAGGTCTGGGATAGCGCATCTCAATCCAGCCTTCAGGGCAGCCGACCTCGGCCTCATCGACCATCTGCAAATTTTGTCCTACTTCCGCATAGTGCTTCACGACTTGACCCTCCATACGAGCACTCGACATGGGAGTGCCGCTTGATTGCCCATGCCAGCGGGGAATGCACTGCCACCCGCTGATGGCTCCACAGTCATAGCGCTGGTACCGGTCCTAACATAAATATCTCCAGGTGCGGTCGTACTGAAGCGTTGACCTGCAGTGGTTCCGTAAGTTGTTGTTCCGCTAGTTCCAAACCAGCGGGGGTTAGCCCATACGCCGCCAAAAAGAACCTGGGCCTCACAAATTATTGTTTCATTAGGGAAAGGATTGGTTACGGTGTAAATCTGGTTAACGGCGAGGTTCGCCCCTCCATTCACGTTCACCATCGTCGCCCCAATCCTTGAGCTAAGAGCATCCAAGGCCTGCTGCAAATCCGTCTGCGCAGAAAGCGTACCCGTAATTGCGCCCCATGCAGCACCTGTTGGCAGTGGAACCCAAGTACCTGCGCCGCTCAAAACTTTCAGCCGGTCAGCAATCGATGGGGGTGGAACGAGGCCTTTCACACCGGCAACGCTTGCCGTTGCACCCACGAGTGGGGCCAGTCCCTGCCTGATCCTGTCAAAGCCATCCGCTGTGAGCGCGCGCAGCGAAGTGATGTCGTTGTTATCACCGCTGGCAGCCTTGCCCACCGTGACTGCTTCCGCCTGCTCAGCAGAATCAGCCGCTGCTGCTGCTGAGGCCGCGGCTGCCTGTTCGGATTGAATAATCGAATCCCTGGCTGTTTCCGATCGTTCAGCCGCCGTACCAGATGTCTGTGCCGAGCCCAGGCTTTGCTGAGCGGCCAGTTGCGCAGCGTCCTTGTTGTCAGTGGATGCTTCCGCGGCAGCGGTTGCGATGCCGGCCTGCTCAGTTGCAGCGGTCTTGGACCGGCCGGCAGACGTTGCCGCCTCGGTCGCAGCCGCCACTTGCTCCTGCATGTCAGCAACGCCGCTGGCGATCACCTGTGTGGCTGCCCGCAGAGCGTCAGCTGAATCTTTGACGTAGCCCTGCATCGGCGCCAGCGAGTAACCGCCAGCGACCTCGGCCACGCCTTGGTAGTTGGGCGCGATGGATACCGCTGTGTCGCTGGCAATGTTGGTGACTTCGTACCACTCACCATCAGGCCCGCGGAATGCATCGCCAACGCGAGCGTTCGCGATGAACGATGTCCCCGTTCCGAGCACGGCGTTGCTACCAGGTGTCACAGCAACTGTGCCTGTTTTGTACCAAGTCATGTAATACCCCTAGGAAATTGGTTTGGCCCAGACAACTGGCGTATATAAAGTTGTTTGTATATCAACACCGATCACTTGCATAACCAATCGGTTATTTCCATAGTCCCAGACGGCATATTGATTACCTTGCCGAGAGGTACTGCCAGCGACGTCCATTGCGATGTTGTTAATCAACATATACTCGCCCGTATTAAGCGGAGTATTGGCAGTCCAACTGAGCCTAAGAACTCCCTGCCCAGTATTTTCCGCCCCTAGGTAAGCCCAAGATGTAACTGTTTTTGTAAACTGGGCGCAGGGATTAGAGCTATCAAACAGCAGCGTCGAAGCGCCATCCCATAGTCTTAAACCGAACGTTCCGACAGGTGAGGCCTTGAAGGCGGCTGCGAAGTAAGTACCAGAATATGCCTGGCCTGCGATCCCCCTGAAAGAAAACCCTGTCCAAGCACCTGGCGATCCGTTGATAAGGCAAAAACACATCGTGCAAGACGAGCTAGGCCTGACAAACACTAGAGGCGGCTCAGATGAGGTAATCACCGAAGGAAATGATATTCCTGCACCACCCCCGCCATTGGTCCAGTTCCCCTTATGAAGGACTACAAGCCTTGCAAACTCAGAGTCCAGCGTAACCACGTCATTATTGTTTACAAAGGTCAGCCCAAAAGACATCAGCGATACCTCGTAACAACAAGTCTTTGGGGGCCAATACCTAGAGGGGCTCCCTCTCTTGTTCCCGGCTGACCGAAATACAAAGTCAGCCCTCCCTCGCTGACGATAGGTATGTATTGAATAGACGCGATATTTTGGGCGCTAGTGTCATAAGCTGCTACTGGAAAACAAACAGCTGAGTGTGTCGCGGGTGATACCCCAGGAATGGATATCCATCTAGTTCTATTCTCGCCCGCCACCTTCTGTACGACCGTGGAATACACAATCCTAACGGAGAAAGAGTTTTCATCCATTTCAAGGAAGCCCGTAGGCCCCCAAATTCTCATCCCAAAGCTCATGCCGTCAGATCTCCAAGCTGAACCCTCTTAACGCCGTTTTCGTCGTAGACCTTGATCGCCCTATTGGTCATCGTCAGGCGGCCGCCGCCAGGTGCTGGACCGTTGAACTCCAAGTTGCCGGCCTTATCCAGGCGCCACCCCTGCACACCAGCGACGTAGTTGTCCGATTGCAGCGCCTGGCCAATCTTCAGCATGGTGATGCTGCCGTCCTGGATGAAGGCCGAGCGCATGAAGACCTGCCCGTTGTCCACCGTGAACGGCGTGAACACCTGACCGCCGGCGAGTGTGCTGACAATGGCGAAACGATCGGCGCTTACCAAGAACTGGCTTTGCAGCACGCCCTCTTCGTCCTGCTCGATACCCAGGCCAAAGCCGGCCGCAACCAACTGGCCGTCGGCATTCACCTGCATCTTCACGGAGTACATCGTGGAGAACTTGCCATCGGTGTCGGCCTGGGCCTGGCTCACGACCTGAACAGCCGCCGAGGTCTCGCCGATTTCCGCCCTGACCTGCTGGATCGCCTGCGAAGTGGCCTCGCGGTCGGTTACCACCACGCTTTCGAGTTCGGTCACAGAGCCGCTGACTTCTCCCACCTCCGCGGTGAGTTCGGTCTGCCGCTGCACCATGGCCGCGTTCTGCGAGGCGCGCGTCCTCACTTCCTGCGCGAAACTCGCCGAGGCGTTGTAGCCTTGGAGCGCATCGGCAAGGTCGCCCTCGCCGGTGTCGTCCCGGTACGCGGACTGCAATGCCTGAAGGCTCGACGCCTGGGCCGTGACCACGCCATCCAACTCGGTGATGCTGGTGGTGTTGAGATCTACCTGACGCGCCAGCCCGTTGGCCGTGACCAGGACCTGGCCCACGTCCACCCAATAAGCGGCGTTCGGCGGCGAGGTATCTACCGGTACCAACTGAGTGGCCTGGTAGATCCGCTTTCCAACCACCACCAGGTCGCCCTCGAGGTAAACCGACTCTGGGTCGTAGGCCGACAGCCCATCGAGCGCATCAATCTGAGCCTGCAGCCCTGGGATTTTGTCGATCTCGTCGACGATGTCCTGACCAAGCTCCGTGCGCCCGATCTGCCCGGCGATCAGATCCAACACCGGCGCCGCATCTGCGCTCGCCATGCCCATCACACCGTTGCCGACCGGATAGAACGGGCCGACGTTGCCGGTGCGGTCCACGAGGCGCGCCCAGAAGAAGAACTGCGCGCCTGCCTGTAGGGCCTGCATGCTGTAATCCGCCTGGGGGTGCGCCAGGTCGGCGAGCTTGGTCGCCGCCGATAAGTCATTGGCCTGGCCATACCACAACTCGGTGCGCTGGGTATCCTCGGCCCCAGCCGGGAAGCCCCAGCGAATGCCAATGCCGAACAGTTCGCTGGTGGTAGATAGAAACGACACCGCCGGCGGCAAGCCGACCTTCCCTTCCAGGTTAGTCAGGTTAGAGCTCTTCCAGATCGAAGAGATCTCGAAGGCGCTCACCGAGCGAACCCGGGCCAGGTAGGCGCCCGAGTAAATGCCGGTGACGTCCACGCTTGTCGCGCCTGTGCGCTGCAGCTTGATCCAGTTGCCGCTATCCTTGCGCCACTCCACGTCATACGCGACCGCGCCGTTCACAGCAGGCCACGAGATGTTCATGGTGCTGATCGCCAGGCCCTGATCCACGGAGTAGTTCGACGTGATGTCGACGCTCGCGGGAGCGGGAACAACGGTTATCGGCACAACACTGATTGGCCGCTCTTCCAGCCTGGCGCCGGTGTCGATGTGATCGAACTTGCTCGGGTCGTACTGAACTGCCGAGATTTCAAACACACCAGGCTCCGGCCGCGCCACGCTGACCACGCGATAAAGCGGGATGGCCAGGTCGTCAGCATCCAGCGCCCACACCAGCTCACGCTCCGGCGGCACGGAATAACCCACGGTCACGGTGACCTGCCGACCGCTGACCAACTGCACGGTGCGGCCCTCGCACTTGCCGTCCGGCAGGTTGAGGATAAGCCGATCACCAGGCTTGGCCTGGGTGTCCCGGTCCAGGGTGATGACCTTGCCATTCACCGCCGAGATACGACCGCCAACCGGCCGACCGGCCAAGAGCTCGTCGGCGATCGGGATCACGTAGCCAGGCAGCGGGATGCGCCCGTCGAGGCCGACCTTGAAGGTAACCGCCCGATCCTTGGAGTTCGTGAGCAGCGCCCACTTGCCTCGGCGCTGGGCCTCGGATTCGCGGGTGCAGCCAATAGCGCTTATCTCCAGCGGGTTGTCGCCGTAGCGCCGCTGCAACTTGGCATCGGTCACAGCTGTGACGTCGGTGTCGAAGTTGTTCCCCGGGTTGTCGTAGCTGATCAGCGCCCGCGTGTAGCGGGTGCGCTCCGATGCGCTCGAGTAGGTGAACTTGCCATCGATGACATTCGCCCGAGTGTAGGCAAAGTCGAAGTCGGTAGCGCGCGGCATATCCGCCAGGGTGAATACCTGGCCCTGGGCCCAGTAAGTCATGCCCCGATAGATCGCCGAGATATCACGCAGCAGCGACCAGGCGTCGGCCTTGCTCTGCAGGTTCAGGTTGCAAATGAATCGCGGCTCCTGGCCACCCTTCCCGTCCGGCACCAGTTGGTCGCAGTACTGCGAGATGCGGTACAACTCCCACTTGTCCACCATCCACGGCTTGATGCGACGGCCGAGGCCGAAACGGTCGTTCGTGGTGATACCGAGCGTTGCCCATGTCGGGTTGTTGGTATACGCCTCTTTGAAAGTGCCATCCCATATACCCGTATAAGTCCGGGTCGCAGAGTCATAGTTGCTCGGTACCGACCATTTTCGAGCCTTGCAGCCCACGGTCACGGCCGGGATGCTGCGGAACTGTTCCGCCGAGAACTCAATGAAGAGCAGCGCGGTGTTCGGGTATCGAATCTTCGCGTCGATCACCTCGGTGAAGCCGGCAATCTGCATGGTGTCGGAGCTTTTGTTGTTGTTCTGGTTCGCGGTCAGACGAGTGA
>Ga0157373_10002189_pt1 | contig 14796 bp, 9 predicted proteins | sample C65metaG_FD_113460 | JGI IMG/M metagenome (GOLD analysis project Ga0157373, IMG submission 113460) | Corn rhizosphere microbial communities from Kellogg Biological Station, Michigan, USA - C6-5 metaG | ecosystem: Host-associated > Plants > Roots > Rhizosphere > Soil | place: USA: Michigan... | reverse complement strand
TGGTTGATTTTTTTAACCAAATTATTAATCTATTTTTACTAATGCAAACTTACCATTGAACGGCATGTCTGAGCTCTTTTTGCCGCAAAGGAAAAGCATGGCGCAAAAAAGCGAGTAGTGAAACCCGGAAATAGCTACAGAAAAAAGTTGGAGCGTTGGAGAATGGAAGGGTTGGAGAGTTTTAGTTGGAAAATTTATCGGAATAGGTAATACTTATATAAAAATACCTCCGAAAGTTTCAGAGGTAAATGTGTTTTAAGCTTTTAAGGCGAAATCAGAGATAACGTTTCGCTAATACCTTATATATATAGTATCCGATTAAGCATCCTATGGTATCAGCAACAATGTCGAGTGTTTCCATTGATCTGCCGAGTTTCATTTCTTCCTGGAAAATTTCTGTCAGAAATGCGTAAATCAAAATGATCTGGAAGAAATAAGAAAATCTGATTCTGGGAAAAGCAGCAATAAAGCAAAAGCCCAATGCCGCAAATATACTTAAGTGCAAAACTTTGTCGATACCGTCGAACATAAAGAAGTATTCGTGATTTTCGACACCGGGACGCAGAAGCATATAAGTAAGAAATGCCCAATAAATGGGCAGTATCTTAATAAATATGTTTGAAATTTTATCCAATGATTGCTTGATATTCTTCTGCTGAAAGCAATTCTGAATGATCCGCACCTTCCGCAATCTCAAGCTTGATGATCCATCCGTTTCCATAAGGATCTGTATTTAACAATTCTGGCTGATCTTCCAACGCAGCATTAAACTCAGTAACTTTTCCTGAAATAGGCAAGAATAAATCTGAAACCGTTTTTACAGCTTCTACACTTCCGAAGACATCTCCTCCATTCACATCATCATCTACTGTATCTACATCTACATAAACGATATCTCCCAACTCGCCTTGCGCAAAGTCTGTGATACCAATTGTAGCAACGTTACCTTCGATCTTTACCCACTCGTGGTCTTTAGTGTACTTTAATTCTGACGGTGTATTCATTTTATTTTTTTTATGTTGACAAATTTATTCAAAAATACATTAATGCTCCAATAAAATGTTGAAATATTTAATGCTTTTCAAACTTCTCATTTTATTAGTTTTCTGTGAGGTCTGTTTTATTTAAAAGTTGGTGGAAAGATTCGCAATTTAGCTTTTTTGTACTATTTGATTTTCTTTCAATTGAGACATTAAATTTTCCAAGATAAAGATCATCGAGCTTCTCATCAGAACATAGGGCATTGTGGATATTGGAAATACTCATATTTTCTGCTTTTAAAGATTTATTGACCTCAACCTGCATATTTTCATCTTTAATAAAAAACGATACACGTTGATATTTCATTGTGAAATCTTGGGTTTCCACTTTCTTTAAAGTCATATCTGCAGTTTGGTTTCCTAAAACGACAATCGCAATTGCAACAAAATTATTGAGCGCGTGCAATAGTATTGAATATATCAGTCCGAAATTCAGAACCATCCAAATTAAAATTAAGCCCATTCCTGAAGTCATTACAATGCCAATCCAAGTGTCTAACAGTTTTAAGTCATTAACTCATAATGCATCAAACCAAAAAGCACTGCATTAATATAATAGATATGGTATGAAATATTCTTACTCTTATTTAATTCAAATGCTATAATAAATATAGCAAGTAATGGAATCAAATAATAATTCTGTAATAATATACTGTAAAGTAAAGACCCTAAATACATTACATATTTAAAGATCTTTTTCCCCGTAAAAATTCCTCGGAAGATCAATTCTTCCAAGACGGGTGCGATTGTAAAAGCTGCAATAAAATGAATTAAGGTAAAATCGTTGAAGCGAGTTACTCGTGAAGAAAATCCTGATTCATTACAATATGACAAAATAATATTACCTATTAAAGAACCTAAGAAAATAATGATTCCTGATTTTAGCAAATTATTTTCTATATAGATTTTCTTTTCTTTAATTACAGTTTCCATGCTGGTCATTAAAAAAACAAAAGACACACAATACTGCGCATCTTTTATTCTTATTTAAATTAATTATTATTACCTACCAAATATAATCATTGAAAACTTATCATCCAATAGCTGTGATATAAAAAATCCCTTTCTTTTTTCAGAAAAGGATTTTTTTGTTTTATCTATAAACCTCCGGAATCACCGAAAGTGAATGTCGCAGAAATCCCGGCTCTGATTGTTGACAGCGGGAAAGCCGTTGAGATTTTGTATTTTGAAGTCATCTGCTCGTAGAATAATCTCAGATTCAGATTTTCCGAAATATTGTAATCTGCAGAAAGCTTGATATTCATTAATTTTTGTCCACCCGTAATTTGAGAATCATTTAATAAGATATTCATAATACTTGTCTGGCTGTCTCGCAGAGAAATATCACCACGGATATTTAGGTCTGAACCTTTCGCTCTTGCTCCTCTCTGATTATTGGTTCCCAAACGGAAGTTTCTTACGATATATCCCAATCTTACCACATATTCTGTATACGCATCTTCGGTAAGAGAATGATTGACCAAACCAAGAATCATACTTCTTGTTTTGTTGTACTGTACCCCAAACTGCATATTGTTTCTCATCGTAACATCAACCCCGATAAGTGGTGAGAAAGATTCTGTATAACTTACCTGAGAGAATGTATAAGGATTGATATAATTATCATTCACGTCTCTTAAAGAACTCGATGTGTCATTTCGGCTGTTGAAATAATCAATATTCGATTGCACTCCAGTTGCTGTATACGTTGCGGTATAACTATGAAGAATATCAAATTTGGTAAACTGTCCGTTAATAATCGGAATATTTCTAAGACCTGAATAGATAATTCTCCAGTTCGGAATCGGAAGTCCTGCTTTTTTTGCATTTCCTAAGCGCTCAGGATTTTTACCTTCCATTGCAGCACGGAATGCCGGAATTAAAACATACGCATTAGAAATACCATATCCTTCTGTATATCCATCAGGATTTAAAACTCCGCCCATTTGTTGTGAAATCAACTGAGCATTGGCTCTGATGGCATCATAAATCACGGTACTTTCTTTAAATGATGAATTTAAAAGAACCACCGTATTGGAATAGGACACCATATCACTTGCAAATGTTAGGTTTGGATTTGCATTTCCAAAATCATCTACATAGTTGAATCCTGTATGTGAGAAATTTCTATTATAGGTCTGTAAAACATTAAAACTTATATTAAAATCATTCACCGGGGAGACTTGTAAATCTGCCCTAAATTCTCGTGTGGACATCTTCATATAAGGATCGATCATATATGGTGAATCACTTACCCAGCCTCTTTCCATAGACAATCGTCTGATGTCTGCCTGCGAACCAAAAAGGAAACCTATAGATGGACCTCCCAATGTCTGTCCATAACCGTATCCGTTTGGAGCAGATAATAAACCGGGAAGTACACTCCCGTTATTTTCGGTGTAAGTCACATTCAATTGCTTCATAGAAGTAAGTACAAATGCCGCACTCTGTAAAATAGAAAGCTTGTTTTTAAACTTATATTTTTTGTACGTATATCTGTTTTTCTCCCAAGCCTGATTCACTGCATTATTTAATGAATCCTGTTCCTGCTTACGCTTTTGCAGTGTTGTAGAAATCTTTTTAAAATAATTGAACTGCCCGAAGAATTTCGGAAGATCTGCCGTAGCGTTTGCCGAAATAATATTGGTATTCTGACCAATTGATCCTAAACTTCCTTCAGGACTTGCAAGAAGCGCTGTAGATCTTGCATTCCAGTTATATGTAAATCCGTAACCCAATTCTGCATCTATGAAATCGAGATATGGAAGATATTGGAAAGGTAATTTATAATTTAACTGAACTCTGTGATTGTATAAAACCGGTCTTCCTGATCGGAAAATATTTCCAAAGATCGAAGAAGTATCCATTGTATTCACATCAACCTGGTCATTCAATGTTCTCGTTGCTGAATTGATTTCCAGTTTCAAAGATTTAGTAAAATTAAATCCTAAACCATATTGCCAACCGAAGTAGAAGTTTCTATTCTTCAAAGCAGCAAAATCATCATTAAGATTTCCGCTAAGAATGGCATCAATATTTCTAAATTCAAGCTCGTTATAATTTCTGTCGAGCTCAGTTCTGAAAGATAATCTCGTAGGAACCGGATTGAAATTAAACTCTTTTACCCATCTCAGATATTTTGTAGATTTTGCCGTATCGCTGATCATTTTATTGAATGGCTTTATTACCCACGGTTTGAATGTGTAGTTGTAATCTAAATATCCTCTGAAATACTGTCTGTAGTTTTTCTTGGTGTAGATATCACGGTAATGATCGTCATTATAAACTGCCGTCAATGAAAGGTTTTCTACATCATAAAATTTAGGTTTACTGTCAGGTTTTACCCTTTCTTTATGCATGTTTACCACACCAATACTTCTCTGCTGAGTATACGTTCTGGCGACTTTTTTGAGCTCTTCCTTATTTGCAGCTTTGCTAAATTCTACATCGGTATCTAAAGGATTGTACTTCGGATCTTCGATGGTTTGAGAATAAGAATAATTCACAGGAATTTTCATACCTGTTTTTTCAGGTAAAAATTTATCTACGTTTACTGCCGTATTGATACTGAATGCCGACTGTGTCGCCTGACTTCTTTCTGCCGGTTTAGAATCTATGTTTCCGAAACCTACAGATGAATAAGAAGCACTTGTATTAATCGTTGCAAAATCTCCCAAGTTAAAATTCAAACTTGCATTTCCTGCATAACCGCCATCATTTTCGATTTCAGAAAGACGAATTTCGTTTACCCAAAGAACTACATTATTTGGAGTTTCACGACCATTACCAATATTCCTTACACCAATCATTATGGTTGTAATATTTCCTAAAGAAGGTCTACCTTTTATGTATATTCCTTTACTTGCATCACCAAATTGTGCGTCTTTTGTTCTTTGAATAATATTGTTAGGAGAATTTCGGTCTCTTCTGATTTTTGCATCTACAAAATCTTGAATATTAAAATCAACATCATTTTCTGCAGGCCAGATTTCTAAAGGTGTTGTCGCAAAATTTGATGTATATTTTACAGAAGCTTCATATTCGTAATAGTTATCTGTTGCATCGCTACCAAATCGGATAAAGAATTTTGTATTAGGATCATAATCCGAAGCTGCTGGATTATCTAAGTTTTGACCATGAACAAATAATTTCAATTTCTTATATCTTCTCATGTCTAAAGATGTATTTTTGAATACCCCTCTAGCCTGATTTGCAATTTGTGTTGCTTTTAAATATAATGAAGATTCATTTTGTCTTTGTGCTCCCGCATTCCCACTAAGAACCTGTCTGTCAATTCCCGGAGGAAGCACATAAGGAGGCTGGTTTAATGCATTTTCTTCGATATTCACACTACCTACTTCAAGCTCAGCATTTCCTGGAGCGTTTCCTATACCTTCCTGATCTGAAGCTACAGTCGGACTTGCAATTCCACTGGTATATTTTCTCCAGTCAGATCTAATCAAATCCATTGTACCAAATCTCAAAGTTGAAGTCTGATCAAATCCTGTTAATAATAATCTTGCGAATCTCACATTATTAAGAACCGAAGCATTTTTCTCACCTCCAACTCCTGGTTCATTGAATTTCGAAACAGGAATTCTAAAAAGGTACCATTTTACATCATCAGTAGATCCATTTTGGAAAGTAGCTGTTACTGTTTTCTGATCAATAATATAGTTATCTGTTCCCAATCCTAAACTTGCCTGATCTAATTTGATCGCATATTCGTTATAGTTTTCAGTTTGATCCAGGTTATAATCTTTATTGATATCTTCTGCATCCGGAGTCTGTGAAGAAACTTCCAATGAACCGCTTCGTGAATTTCCTTCCGGACCTCTGAAATATTTGTATCGTTGTACAATAGATGCAGCCTGATTTCCTGTAAATTTATCCGACAAATAGAATACAAAATCATCAACTGCAGGGTCTGAAAGATTGGTTACCGGGTTTACAAAAGTATTTCCAAACCTCATCGATTCCTGATCTGAGCTTAATCCGTCATATCCTAAATCCTGTGCTGTTCTATCTGCCCCTTCAGTTGAAAATGCATATAAAATCGGCGGTTGTTTTGGCTGTACTCCCCAATTGGAAGCTGTCGTACTTGAAGGACTTCCTCCGGTAGGCAAACCGTTTTCATACTGCATTAAACCGTCTTTAAGCACATCTTCAGAAACATTTCCTAATTGTAGTAAAAGTTTAGGATTTGCACCTAAAGTATTTCCGTCCGCATAAGGATCCATCATCCAGAATTCTACATATTCAATATTTGAATTTACAAAATTGGTAACACTTATCGGACGCATAATTCCCGCCCATCTTTGAGCTGTAGTTTCCGTTGCCGGATTGGCATTATACGGTCCTTTTTCCTGAGGGAAATAAGAAATATCAAAAGTATTGGTAAACGTCTGCTCACCCGCTACAAAATCTCTGTTGTTAAAAATTTCTGAAAACTGTACCCTTCTTGATGCGTGATTGGAAACAGAAGCTGCAGTAATTCCCTGCGGAGCTTTACCTCCTACGCCCCAAAATCTCGGATCGATATTATACCACGACAACAAACCTCTTCCGTAACCGTTTGTCAAATCATCATTAGAGCCTGCTCCTGTGAAAAGTGGATTTCCCTGACTTTTTTCAGGTTTGGAAGCTAGACTCCAGGCGGTAGGTTCTTTTAATGATATTTTTGAAGTAGTCTGCTCAAAATCGTCGATGTATGACTGATCGTTTGTTCCTTTATTGATTCCCGGAATTAAATAGGCGCCTTCCATTTTAAAGTTTAAGTTGGAAGGAGCTTCAGTGTTGATTCCCGGAATTTTATCGGTGAGTCTAGTCAGAAATGGTAACTGATTGTTGTACATCATATTCACTCCCGCCATTGTATTGTTTACGGCTTCCTGACCGTAATTCACTTTTTGGGTAAGCGGAGATTCGGAATAATTAACAACTGTTCCACCGAAAATAAAGTTTTCGCTGACTCTTCTTTCTAAATTTAAACCTAAAAATCTTTTTCTCTGAGTATTAAAGGTCAATTGATTTTCTAATGAGATATTGATTGCCTGACCAGATTGCTTTACCGTTTCATTGATGATGGTAACACTTCCAAGCATATAATCTACCGTATAATCAATACCTTCTGTAAGCTGTACTCCGTTTGCAGAGACTTTTACAGAACCTTGAGGTACGTTTACAGCACCTAATGAAATTCCTTGCCCTTGTGCTCCTTTATAACGACCTTCCATCGTATAACGCTGGGCAAGATTACTCTGGCTGGCTTGTAATTTCTGTTGTGTATAAAGATCTGAAAACACATATTGAGGATCATTACTGCCCAAAACCTGAGACATATAACTTCCGAAAGGCTGTACTTTGGTAAACATAATACGGCCGAGGTCTTTTCGGATCGTAATTCCTTCTACAAAGTCAAACACCCCGTCACCTAAAACACCATTATTGGCCTGTAAGTCACCATTAACGTTAAGTCTATCCCAGTTTAAGAGTTTAAGCAAATTGGTGCCTTCAACGGTCGTTCCGGGCAAGTAATTTACTTTACCACCTGTCTTTGCGTCACGATAATAAACGTTTAAAATAAAACCATCACGGTCTACCTGTGCAGCATCTAAAGAATAGAAGTTCTTCATCATTAGATTCCACATCGGTGAATCTACTCTTGTATTACTGTTTGATCTTAATAGCTTTGTAACAAGCACCGGGCTTTCTTCAGAAAATTCCCCTACTTTATAAACCTGATTGGTTCCGTTTACAGTATATGAATATGAAACCGCCAAAAGCTGATTGTCATTGAGTTTTTGATTTAAAGAGATATATCCTAATTGCGGATGAAAGGTATATTCATTCGCATCCATTCTTCTTGCTTTGGTACTCAAAACAAAGTGCTCCCCATTTTCATAAGGTTGTGCACTTCCTGCAAACGTCTGTCCCTGGAAATTGGTCAGATAATTTTTTCCTTGTTCTCTAGGTTTACCAATTGCGTTATTAACCTGATTATATAATCCGTTTTGAGAGTTATCCGGCGACCCTGAAGCTCCGTCTCCTAAATCTCTGATTCCGATAATACTTTTCTGATAGGCTAAATTTGAATTTCCCTGATCTAAAACCCATACTTCCATTCTTGAAATACTGATTCTGGAGTTGATCTGTGGATAATTAAGCAAAGCATTATCATAATTATTTAAAAAATACTGTCCGATAAAATAATGCTGATTTTCTTCATAGTCTAACGCATTTATCTTGAAGTTACTCATTGTTCCACCACCTTGTACGACGATATTTCGTGCTTCACCTTGTTGTTGCGAAAGCACCACCGTTCCGAAAGTTTTACCCAACTGGAACTCGGTTTTTACCCCGAACAAAGATTCTGAACCACGAATTAAACTTGTAGAAAGCGGCATATTTACATTACCAAATTCAACTCTTTTGATGATCTTATCTTCACCACCCGAATTTGGTTTGTTGACATCATTTAAGCCTTTAGTCTGAAGATCTCTCCATGTTCCTTTTGATTGCCAGACCAAATTCATTCTGTTTTCAAAAGCAAAACCACTTTGAGTATCGTAATTTGCTTTAAGCTGTAAGTTTTCACCAACCTTCCCAATCAATCCCAACTGAATTCTTTGATCAATATCAAAGGTAAAACTTGTTCTGTTTTGTGGTAAAATTAATGGATTATCTATTTTTTGATATAAACCTCCAAAGTCAAATGAAGCATAACCCGAAGGAATAATTTCAATTTTATTACTTCCGAAAATAGACTCAAAAAGTCGGTTATTGATCGTTAAAGAAGGAATCAGCCCTTTCTTTGCCGCATCTGTTTTATCTCTTCTGAACATTAGATTATAACGGTCAGATTTATCTCTATAAAAAGCCTTGGACTGCTCTGCAAGCATAAACTCTTTATAATCTTCCGGCGACATGGCAACAGGTGGTCCGGTAATTGTATTACCAATCTTAGGATACACGTAGTACATTCCGATTTTTACATCGTAATATGCTTCGTAGTAAGTAGGGTCGGTAACTTCGTAATCCTTTTTTATAGAAACACCCTGCTGCGGTTGATCCTGCCCATAAATATGTATAGAGGAGAATAAAAACGACAAGAGTATATAGATGCTGAGAAACTTATTATTTTTCACCAAATGCTAAATGTTTTTTAAAATTTGTTTTACCAATTCTTCTACAGTAATTTCGGGAATTTGCTTCAAAATACGATCTGCAATTTTCTCGCTTGTTCTCTTAGTAATCCCTAAAACTTCTAATGCAGATAACGATTCTTCCTTCACTTTATTATTCTCAAACGAAGAAATATTTCCTTCGGCATCCCCAAATTTTTGAACTTTGTCTTTTAAATCAACAATAATTCTTTCGGCAGTTTTTGTACCGATTCCTTTTGCTTTTTGAATTAGTGCGCCGTTCCCTGAAAGTATTGCCGATGCAATTTCCTCAAGGGTTAAAGTTGATAATAAAATAAGCGCCGAAACAGCACCTACTCCATTTACACTAATTAAGAGATTAAACATTTCTTTTTCCAAGCGGGTATGAAACCCAAAAAGCAAATGTGCATCTTCACGGATGATCTGCTGAATGAATAAAAATGTTTCTTTATTTAAAACCAGTTTTTGAGAAGTCATGAGGCTGATCCCGGTATAATATCCCACACCATTTACGTTGATTACTGCGTAAGTGGGGGTAAGCTCCTGAACGATGCCCTGTAAAGAAAATATCATTATTAAATTTTATAACTTCCAAATATAGTAATTTAAACTAAGTAATAAATTCATTTAACATAAGAATGATATTTAACTTTTTTTGTATTAACAAAGACAAGAATTTAGCTTAAAAACAAAAAACTCCAAAATTGATTTGGAGTTTTTTATATTTGATAAAGTGAGTAATTATTTTTTTACTTCTCTTCTTTGTGCATCTAAAACTGCTACCGTTGCCAGATTAACGATTTCGTCTACGCTTGAGCGCATCTGTAAAACGTGAACAGGTTGTTTCAGTCCCATCAAAATTGGTCCGATTACCTGCGCAACCTTCATTCCTCTGATGATTTTATACGACAAGTTTGCAGATTCAAGATTCGGGAAGATGAATGTATTCGCTGGAGTTGTTCCTAATTTTGAGAACGGATAATCGCTCAAATGATCTGCATTCATTGCAAAATCAGGCTGAATTTCTCCATCCACAATCATTTTCGGGAACTTCTCGTGAAGAATGCTTACCGCTTTTGCTACTTTTTTGGAAGTATCTGAGATTGCTGCAAAGTTTTCGAAACCAAGCATTGCAATTCTCGGTTCGATAGCAAATGATTTCACGGTGTGCTCTGCCATTTTAGCAATATTCACCAAGTCTTCAGCTGTAGGATTTTGGTGGATAGAAGTATCTGCGAAGAAAATAGGTTTCTTTTCAGACAAAATCATCATCATTGCCGCAACTTTATCAACGCCTTTATCTTTTTCGATAACTTCTAAAACAGGACGCAAAACTGAAGTATAATTTTTAGAAAAACCAATAATCAAACCGTCGGTATCACCATGTCTCAACATCAGCGGTCCGAAATAATCTCTCTGGCGAACATATCTTTTTGCCTTGTACTCGTTCATCCCTTTTCTCTGACGAAGTTTCCAAAGTGTTTCTCTGTATTTTTTTCTGTTTGCTTTTTGGTCATCATCGCTAGGATCGATAATCGGCACATCAATGTCGATTCCGAAGCGTTCCATCTGTTCTTTGATGTATTTTTTATCTCCTAAAAGACTCGGATAAGCAATTCCTTCTTCATATAAAATCTGCGCAGCTTTCAGAACATTATATTCTTCGGCATTTCCTAAAGTAATTCTTTTCGGGTTTGCTTTTGCACGATTCTGCATCATTCTTACCAACTTTTCATCTCTTCCCATTCTGTCGAGAAGTTGATTTTCGTATTCGTCGAAATCTGCGATTGTTTTTCTTGCAATACCACTTTCAATAGCTGCTTTCGCGACCGCACTTGATACTTTTGTAATCAATCTGTTATCAAATGGCTTCGGAATAAAATATTCTCTACCAAACTGTAAGTTCTGAACATTATATGCTAAAATTACCGCTTCAGGAACCGGTTCTTTAGCCAAATTAGCAATTGCATGTACAGCAGCCAATTTCATTTCTTCATTAATTCCTTTTGCCTGCACATCAAGTGCGCCACGGAAGATATATGGGAAACCAAGAACATTGTTTACCTGATTAGGATAATCACTTCTTCCTGTCGCCATGATCACATCTTTACGCGTCGCAATTGCCAAATCATAAGCAATCTCCGGATCCGGATTTGCCAATGCAAAAACGATTGGGTTTTCGCTCATGCTGCTTAGCATTTCAGGAGTCATCACATTACCTTTTGACAAACCGATGAAGACGTCTGAGCCTTTTACAGCATCTTCCAAAGTTTCAATATCAGTCTGAGCAATAAAATCTAATTTTTCCGGAGTAAGGTTTTCTCTTTTATGATTGATAACGCCTTTGCTGTCGCACATCAATACATTTTCTCTTTTCAAACCTAAAGAAATATACAGATTGGTACATGCAATAGCCGCTGCTCCTGCTCCGTTTACCACCATTTTCACTTCTTCAATATTCTTATTGGCAATCTGAAGTGAGTTGATCAATGCTGCTGCAGAAATAATTGCTGTCCCGTGCTGATCATCGTGCATCAACGGAATATCTAGTTCTTCTTTCAGTTTCTGCTCAATATAAAAAGCTTCGGGAGCTTTGATATCTTCAAGGTTGATCCCTCCGAAAGTCGGAGCAATACCTTTCACGATTTGAATAAATTTATCAGGATCTTTTTCGTCAATTTCGATATCAAAAACATTGATGTCTGCAAAAATTTTAAACAAAAGACCTTTTCCTTCCATTACGGGCTTTGAAGCTTCAGCTCCGATGTCTCCCAAACCAAGCACTGCCGTACCATTGGAGATCACAGCAACCAAATTTCCTTTTCCTGTATAATCATACACTGTTTCAGGATTGTGATGGATTTCCATACAAGGAACCGCAACGCCGGGAGAATATGCCAATGACAAATCTCTCTGTGAAGAGTGTGGTTTTGAAGGAATCACCTCAATTTTTCCTTTGGGTTCTGCTTTATGATAATCTAACGCTGCCTGACTAAAGTTTTTTTCGTCGCGGTGAGTTTTACTTGACATATAATTTTCTGTTTTTATTTAAAATTTATCAAATTAAAAGTTACTGTTTTATCTTAAAACAAAAGAATCAAAAATTCAAGACTGGATTTCTCCGCTAAAATTTTAAAAAACTTCCTAAAAATCTCCAAACGCGGGCGGAAACAATATTTCAGATCTTAGTCCTATTTTCTGCCGCCACTCAAACAGTGGAAATTTCTTTACGCTGCGAACTCCTAAGTCGTTTAGAAAAGTTTGATTACTTAATTTGACATTTATTTATATATTATTTTTTTATTAAAACTTATTACTTATTATAAAATATATTTAATGTGGTAATCAACCAAGCTTTCGATGGGCTTTTGCACGATGTGCCCCACATTCAAATTGAGTTCTGACGCTGCAGAACGTAAAATATTTTCGTAATAATAAGCAATAGAACCGATAAAATTAATCTCGGCTTCTTTGGCTTCTTCGTAAGGAAGAACCTGATAATCGAAGAAGTTTTTCATCTCTTCCAAAACCATTTGCTGGAAATAGGGATGCTCTTTTCTTTCGACCACAAATTTATTGAAATTGGCTAGATAAGCATTGGGTCTTGTTGTATGATACATGTTTTTTAACGCCTCATCAATCGTTAAGCCATATATTTCTTTAAACTCAAGGTGAAGATCCTGAGGAAGTTTCTGCATAAAAAATCTACGTACCAACTGCTTTCCGATGGCACTTCCGCTTCCTTCATCGCCCATAAGATAACCTAATGAAGGAAGTTTTATCTTTAAATTTTCTCCGTTAAAATAACATGAGTTCGAGCCCGTTCCTAAAATACAGACTATCGTTGGCTTCCCTCTGTAAGCAGCATATGCAGCCGCCATAAGATCTTCTTTTACAGTAATCTTTGCATTGATAAAAACTTTCCCCACTTCTTCTTCAATGGTTTGGCAGTTTTGTCTAACGCCACATCCTGACCCATAGAAAAATATCTTGGTAATCGAATTTTTAACGGATACTAAGCTGTTGTTTTTTTCAATTTCGGGTACAATAAGCTCTTTGCTGATAAAATTGGGGTTGAAACCAATGGTTTCTGTTTTCAAAAAAACATTTTTGAATTCGTCTAATATTACCCAATCTGATTTTGTAGAACCACTATCAACAATAGCAACCATATTTCATATTTTAAGAGTGCTAAATTATGAATTTATCTTTTAAATAAGCGATTATTGACACGAGATATATGTCATTCCGATCCGGCAGATGCCTTATCTATTTTAGAGTATGCGTTAACTAGTTTAGAGATTGGCTTTTCTATTTGTGCACAGACGTGTTTTATTTTAAAAAAGGCTTATCGATTCCGGAGGATGCTTTATATACTTTGGAAGATGCCTCACCTATTTTGAAGGATGTTTTATGTATTTTGGAGGATGCCTTATGTATTCTGAAGGATGTCTTATTTATTTTAATTTGCTGTTGAGATCCTTTCAGGATGACAAACTGAAAAATATAAGTTTTGTGAATAAAACCTTATAGGTTTTTGGAAACCTATAAGGTTGAATGAATGATTTTTTTTGAACCTTTAGTCCGGTTATGCTTTTTTAAATTTGATCTTAGAGATTGTTTTGTATTGTAACGAGTTTCCGTCGAGAATTGTAAACATATAATCTTTGGCTTTGTTGAAGGTGTCTACTAAATTATCTTCTGAATTATAAACCGTATTATTTCTTACAGTACGGGCTGCATTTAAAGGAATGAAGGAATCTGCAACTGCTTGGGTTGCCTGTAACATCTGCACTTTTTCCTGCTGGAGTGTAGGAACCTGATATTCCTTTTCGTTGGGTGAATAGCCGGGTGTATTCTGTAATAACGACACCAAAAGATCGTAATTGTTTGTACGCAGATCGTAGCTCATCTGTGAGGCTGAAATCTGCTTATTTTTTTGTTCCGGATCAATAGCATCATCAAGGTTTACTTTTCTGACGCCCTTCAGCTTTCTTGCAATGGTCATAAAATCTTCCAGCTGAGCCATCGTAACTCCTTCTGTCGTCTTATACATTTTTCGAAGCTTTGTTATTTTTTTGCTTACGGGAGCAAAAAGCTTTTCGCGATGATCTACCGCAAGTGAATAGGGAGCTATTGAATTGTTTACGGTTTCCTGATGTGCAAAAGCAGTATTGTACATATTCTGAAGATTTGTCAGGAGCAGTTTTGGATTACTGGGATTGTATTTTGCACCAAGTTCTGCAATGTGTGTGCATAATAGATTGGCATTTGCAATGTTTTTTACATGCCCTGTTTCATTTTTTGACATAATTTGTGTTTTTTAATAAGATAAATTTAGAAAAAATTTTACTATAAAAACAAACCGCAGAAAATTTCTGCAGTTATATTTATTTAAGGGTGATGTTTTGTAATACATCTTTTTTTTCCAATTCTTTCATATCCGTTACCTACATTTCAAAAATGTAAAGTGGATATCCTAATTTAGCGTCCAGTTCAAGTTAAGCATAAAACCTTAATTTTAACTTATGAAACGAGAGCGAAAAATCTACGATCCAGCTTTTAAAACCAAAGCTGTTCAATTAAGTAAT
>Ga0157373_10002188_pt1 | contig 14801 bp, 10 predicted proteins | sample C65metaG_FD_113460 | JGI IMG/M metagenome (GOLD analysis project Ga0157373, IMG submission 113460) | Corn rhizosphere microbial communities from Kellogg Biological Station, Michigan, USA - C6-5 metaG | ecosystem: Host-associated > Plants > Roots > Rhizosphere > Soil | place: USA: Michigan... | reverse complement strand
TCCAGGGTTTCGCGGTTATAGCGGCGTCCGTTACACTCTTCGCAAGGCACTTGTACATCGGGTAAAAAGTTCATCTCGATCACCTTCATGCCCGCGCCCTGGCAGGTTTCGCAGCGACCACCTTTAACGTTGAACGAGAAACGGCCGGGTTTATAACCCCGTATCTTTGATTCGGGCAGGCCCACGTACAGGTTACGGATATCCGAGAAGACGCCCGTATACGTAGCCGGATTTGAGCGCGGCGTACGGCCGATGGGTGTCTGATCGATCTCGATCACCTTATCGATATGCTCCAGCCCTTCAATCTTTTCGTAAGGTAGCGGATGTTTTTTGGCCCTGAAGAAATGGTGATTTAATATGGGATATAAAGTCTCGGTGATCAAACTCGATTTGCCGCTGCCTGATACACCGGTAACCCCGATCAGTTTACCCAACGGAAAGCCGACCGAAACTTTCTTCAGATTATGGCCGGTAGCCTTTTTTATGGAAAGAACCTTGCCATTGCCCGGCCTGCGCTGTGCGGGAACTTTGATCTCGCGCGAACCATTGAGGTATGAGGTAGTCAAAGTATGTTCTTTCATCAGTTGCGCGGGTGTACCTTCAGCAACTACGGTACCGCCATGCACTCCGGCTGCCGGGCCCATATCGATCACATAGTCGGCCTCCAGGATCATATCCTTATCGTGTTCTACTACCAAAACAGTATTACCCAAATCACGCAGGTTTTTCAGGGCATTGATCAGGCGATCGTTATCGCGCTGGTGCAGGCCGATGCTTGGCTCGTCCAGAATGTACATCACGTTCATCAGTTGCGAACCGATCTGTGTAGCCAGGCGGATGCGCTGTGCCTCGCCACCTGAAAGTGTTTTAGCCGTACGATCCAAAGTGAGATAACTCAAGCCCACATCCAGCAAAAAGCCGATACGGGCGCGGATTTCTTTCAATATCTCTTTAGCGATGATATTCTGACGCTCGCTTAACCGGCTCTCCAAACCGCCAAACCAGGTATTAAGGGTAACGATATCCATACAGGCCAGCTCGAAGATATTCTTCTCATCTATCTTAAAATGCAACGATTCTTTTTTCAGGCGTGCGCCATCACAAACCGGGCAGGTTTTCAGTACACGGAACGAATCCATATCGCCTAAAGCATCTTCTCCCCTTTTCTCCTGCTGCTCTTCCAGCATTTTGATGATACCGTCAAAGCTGATCTGGTAGTTGGTTACGTTCCATTTATTGTACTCTACCGGAACAGTGATCAGCTCGTGCGAACCATTCAGAATGATCTCGAGCGTTTCGCGCGGTATTTTTTCAATGGGCGTACTCAGCGCGAAGTCGTACTTTTTGCCCAAAGCCTTCAGCACCTGGAATATCCAGGTCTCGCGATACTCGCCTATCGGGGCCAAGCCACCGTTCATGATGCTAAGCTTGGGATTCGGGATCACCGATGCTTCATCAACCTCGAAAATATAACCCAAACCATCGCAACGCTCGCAGGCGCCATAAGGAGAGTTGAAAGAGAAAGTGTTCGGCTGGGGCTCGTCATATGAAATGCCAGAAACCGGGTCCATCAGGTATTTACTGAAGTAGTATAATTTCCCATCCTTATCCGCCACACGGATAATACCTTTGGCCTGTTTAACAGCCATTTGTATAGCGGTAGTAAGCCGTTTAGTATCCTTTTCGTTTACTACCAAACGGTCAATTACAATATCGATATCGTGGATCTTGTAACGATCGACCTGCATTTTAGCCTCAATGTTCAGCATCTCGCCATCCACCCAAACTTTGGTGAATCCTTGCTTACGAATGCCCTCGAACAATTCGCGGTAATGGCCTTTGCGGCCTTTCACTACCGGTGCCAGGATACTCGCCGGCTGATCATTAAATTTTTCGAGGATGTTGCGCAGTATCTGGTCCTCGCTCATGCGTTCCATCTTCTCGCCCGATACGTACGAGTAAGCATCGCCCGCGCGGGCGTACAGCAAACGCATAAAATCGTATATCTCGGTAATGGTGCCTACGGTTGAGCGTGGGTTTTTGCTGGTGGTTTTCTGCTCGATAGCGATAACCGGGCTCAAGCCCGAAACCTTATCCACATCAGGCCGTTCCATCCCCCCCATAAACTGGCGCGAGTAAGCGGAGAACGTCTCCATATAACGGCGCTGACCCTCGGCATAAATAGTATCGAACGCCAAGGACGATTTGCCGCTGCCACTCAAACCGGTGATAACCACCAGTTGATTGCGCGGGAAGGATACATCGATATTTTTTAAGTTATGCACCCGGGCACCATACACCTCAACATCGCTTTGCTCGCCCAGATCGACAGTTTTTTCGCTCATATATGATTTTGCAGAAAATATAACTCAAAAAACGCCTAAGTGGTTTTACCATCTCGTGGCATTTTTGAAGCCTGCGAAGATACGGAAATATCAGGCCAAATACTACAGAATTTAGTAAAAGAAACGAATTGTAAAGAATTGGATATTAGGATGACAGAGGGATTAATATAATCTATTTTACATTTCCTTTTATGAACATTTCTTAAAGCGTCATTGCTGTAAGGTACGAAGCAATCTCTACGCCAGAAGGTCCGATAGAATGCATCGATAGTCCTATGTAGAGATTGCTTCACTATCGTTCGCAATGACGGGTGGATATATTCGGAATTGATGAAGATATTATCACTCACTGGCGCAAGTATGTAGCTTGGGCTATGCGATATAGCTACTTGTGCCTATTCAATCATTATTTGGGCGTTGCCTTCGGCCGGGCTATTCGCTCATACTGCACAGGGATTAGCCACAGGCCGGTATCCGCTACTATCGCTAACGCAACCTTTTGGCGATAAAAAAGCCCGCTTTCTTTTCGAAAAGCGGGCCGTATACGTGCTCCTTAATGGTCAATTAATCAAATGATAGCTTATCGGCATTATGCTGGGCTATCATAGCCAAAATTGGCTTTTCGGTGGTATAACCATGCTCCATCGGGTGATTGATGATCTCTTTCATGGCTACCAGGCTATACACATACGCGCCTGTTTCGCGGTTCATGTGTATTTTAAAGTAGTTCTTTTGTTTCTGATCGCGCATCAGGTGCGCCAGATTGGGCGAGCCGGTATTATATGCGGCGGCCACCATGGTCCAGCTGTGAAACTCATCGTGCAGTTCGCGCAGGTATTTACAAGCAGCGATGGTCGACTTACGGATATCCAGGCGTTCATCATGCTTGCTGTTTACACGCAAACCATAAGTACGCGCCGTGCCGGGCATAAACTGCCAGGGGCCGTAAGCCCCGCGCGATGATTTTCCCTGGCCGAAACCGGCCTCCACAAGCGGAACATACTTAAAATCGTCGGGGATACCGTATGCTTTTAATATGGGTTCGATAACCGGGAACCACAGGGTAGCTTTACGGTGTAAGATATCACTTTGTACATTGTCAAAACTATGTCTTTTCAGACAAAGTCGCATTTTGTCCTTTACTTTTTTATCACCCAAAGGCAGGGCCTCGTTGGCGAAATCTAATCCAGCCGGCTTAGCTTTTTTATAAGAAATAAAGCTATAGTTCCGTTGATAATCTGGCGTTTTTTTCCGGGTATTCACGGTGCCGAAAGACAGCTGGAAGATGATCATTAGCGCCAACATTACGGAGCACGTAATCAAGCGTTTTTTAATCATTTTCTTTTCTCTCATTCACAGAACAATTTAGTTAAAAACTGCTGCAAAGATAACCCATATAAGGCACACATTCAAATAGTTACGCAAAAAACAATTTTTAAAAAGCTTTGTTACGGCATCAAAAACAGCGTTTTTTACAGCCTAAAGCGTGATTTTTATGCGAGTGTTTTTTGCATATTTTCTTCAAAACCGGCCTGTTTTTTTGTCGATTTTTAAGATTTTTTGGATTAATTTTTTAAATTAAAGGTTAAAAATCGTCGTAAAATCGCTATTGTTTGCGAGTGAAAAAATGTATACTTTTGTTGCCCCGCTGAGACAGCGTTAACCCGACAAATATGGCATTCAAAAAATCAGGAAATAGTCGCGACGACAGATCCGCCAACTCATCCCGCAGAACACCTTCACAAGGTGGCGACAGACCGGCCCGTTCAGGTCCGGCATCACGATCAAAAACATCATCATCAGGCTTCAAAAAATCAGACCCGGACAACGATCGTCCGAAAAAGAGATTTGACAGCGAACCGGGCGGCGAAAGAAAGTCGTTTAAAAAACCAGGCGAAGGCTATAAAGGAAAGCCATCAGGCGATTTCAAGAGCAAGCCTTACGGCAGCAAAGATTTTTCGGATAAGTCATCATTCCGCGAAGGCGGTTACAAAAAACCATACGGCACCAAAGACTTCGGCGACAGTAAGTCATCCAGCGAAGGCCGCTTTAAAAAAGAAGGCGGAAGCGATTTTAAAAAGAAACCATACGGAACCAGGGATTTTAACGATAAACCCGCATCACGCGAAGGCGGCTTCAAGAAAGAAGGATCGGGCTACAAGGGCAAACAGGACGATAACCGTCCTTTCCGCCTGCGTAAAGATGGCACAGCCCCTAAAAGCCGCCCGGCTGACAAGCCGCGCTCGGTAAGGGAAACCTTTTTTGACCCCGAACAACCACAACCCGACCGCACCATGCGCGGCCGCAAAAAATCATCAACACAAGACCCAGACAAAGGCAAGATACGCCTGAATCGCTATATTTCGAACGCCGGCATCTGCTCGCGCCGCAAAGCCGACGAACTGATCGTTGCCGGTGTGGTATCGGTGAATGGCGTGGTGATATCGGAACTGGGCTTTAAGGTCGACCCGATAAACGACGAGGTACGCTATAATGGCGAAACCCTGAAACGCGAAAAAATGGTTTATGTACTGCTCAATAAGCCAAAAGACTATATTACTACGACCGACGATCCGCAGGAACGCCGCACGGTAATGCACCTGGTTGAAAAAGCCAGCAAAGAACGTATTTACCCGGTTGGGCGACTTGACCGTAATACAACCGGACTGCTGTTGATGACCAACGATGGCGACCTGGCCGACAAGCTATCGCATCCGCGCAGCAACATCACTAAACTATACCAGGTTGAGCTGGACAAGAGCCTCACCCAGGGCGATATGAATAAAATTGCCTACGGTTTGGAGTTGGAAGACGGTTTAATTAAACCCGATAACATTAGCTACGTACAGGGCGGCAGCAAACGCGAAATCGGCATACAGATACATAGCGGCAAAAACCGCATCGTTCGCCGCATATTTGAGAGCCTGGGCTATAATGTAGTTAAGCTGGACCGCTCCATTTACGCCGGTTTAACCAAAAAAGACCTGCCGCGTGGCCGCTGGAGATACCTGGAAGAGCAGGAGATCATCCAGTTGAAGCATTTGATTTAATTAGATTTGAGATGTTAGATATGAGTATTGCGGCTCATATTTAAGGTATTTCATCAGTATTAACAATAAAGAGATAAGATAGAGCTTTAAAATTTAGAGCTCTTTTTTGTGAGATGTTTTCTCGCAGAGACACAAAAGCGATAAAGTTGTTTTTTGTTATAAGATCTTTTTGCTTAATAATTCGGGCGTTTCCCTCCGGGCCAGGCTTACGCTCATACTGCACAGGCCTTAGCCACGGGCCGATATCCGCTTCAATCCTTAACGCAGACTCAGCGTTCTCTGTGGTCAAAATAGCCACCCAACTTGCCCTGTATCTTCTTGCAGATTTGCTAACTTGCACCCGCAATTAAACCATCTGCATTTATGAAGAAGTTTTTTGGGATAGCCTTATTAGTCTTGCCGGCCTTTTTACACGCGCAAACCAGCGGTAAAGTTTACGATCTGTTGGTTGGCACTTATACCACCGGCAAAAGCCAGGGCATTTACGTATATCATTTTGATACCGGCACCGGCAAGATCAGTTATCTGAATAAAGTAACCGGCGTTGATAATCCATCGTATATCGCCATTGCTAACGATCATCATTTTGTTTACTCGGTTAACGAGGTGGGTACCGATCGTAAAGGCAGCGTAAGCGCTTTCGGGTTCGAACCGTTGACCGGGCAACTTACCCTCATCAATAAACAACCTTCTATTGGCGCCGGGCCATGCTATATTTTACTGGATAAAAAACGCCGTACCGCTTTTGTGGCTAATTATGCCGGCGGCAGTTTAACTACCCTGCCTATTTTGGAAGACGGCTCGCTGGCGACTAAGCCACAAAACATTCAGGACAGCGGCAGCAGTATTGATAAAACCCGGCAAAATGAACCGCATGTACATACGGCTATTTTATCGCCCGATGAGAAATATCTGATGTATACCGACCTGGGGACGGATAAGATCAACATCTATAAATACGATCACTCGGCCGCGCAACCTTTAACGCCTGTCGACCCGGCTTTTGTTATGGCGACACCTGGCGGGGGGCCGCGACATCTGGCTTTTCATCCCAACGGCAAATTTTTATACCTGATACAGGAGATGGGTGCCCGTATTGCCGTTTACTATTATCATAAAGGACAACTAAAGGAAACATCTACAGTTAGCCTGATACCCGATGGTTTTAAAGGCGCCGTTGGTGCCGCCGATATCCATATCTCCGCCAACGGCAAGTTTTTATACAGCACTAACCGTGGCGACGCTAACGAGATAGAGGTATTTTCGATCGATAAATCAACCGGCGCACTCACCTTTGTGCAACGCACATCAAGTCTGGGTAAAACACCACGCAACTTTACTTTAGACCCCAGCGGCAACTTCCTGCTGGTGGCCAATCAAAACAGCGATGATGTTTATGTTTTCAGGATCGATAAAGAAACCGGTAAACTTACTTATACAGGCGAGAAACTGGAAGTGGGTAACCCGAGCTGCTTAAAGTTTTGCCCAGTGGAATAAATAATCCGCTTAAAATTTAGTATATTTATTTATATGCAACGTGTATTATCAGGCAAGCTGACAATCATTGCGAATTTGACAATCGGGTACCGATAACTCATTAAAAAACACCCATAAATACCCATGTCTTCAGATTTTTTGTTGCGGATTTGATAATAAAAAATCCAGCATAGCGATGGGTTTGAAACCCATCGCTATAGGAAAAAGCATTTATATCAGCAACACCATCCAGGCATTTTTAACCTGTCCGTTATCCAGCAACTGTTTGGCTTTTAAGTGGAGATGAATGGTCCGGGTATGATTGTCGCCCATGGTAGCGTCAAGCAGTTCTTTTATTTCCCCGGTTTGGCTAAAGGTTTCAACTTCTTCGTCGCTTGGTAAGGCCTCCACATTGCCCAGTTGCCCTAAGTTATTCCCCGTTAGTATGGTAGAGTTACGGATAGCTGCAGGCAAAGCATCTACACCAATGCCCACAGTACGTACAGGCTTTTCAACACGGAAGAGGTTATCGGCAGTAACACGGCAATACCAATCGCCGCCCAGGCGGGCTACGTGATCCATTTTTTGCTGATCGATCCGGCCGTTATCGTCCAAAACATCATCTTGAATGTGGATGAGTTTCACTTCGCATAAGATCAGGTTACCGGCGCCGTTTTGATCGCCCAGGGCTATTACTTCTTTAACCACGCATTCCAGTTGCACGGGTGACTCCGCCACACGCGGCGGGCGCACCAGTTGAGAAGGAAGTTCCGTAAAACCAGCCTTAGTAAATTCGTTAACGCCTTTGGGATATTCAACACTCGCCAGTGAGGTTTGCTGTACCATATCGTAGTTAACGATATTGATGACCACTTCGGGTACTTCCAGAACATTTTGCAGCGTATGCTTAGTTGTATTATTGGTTACCCTACGCGATGGGGAAAATACACACATTGGCGGATTAACGCTAAAGATATTGAAGTAGCTGAACGGGGCAAGGTTGATGTTTCCATCTTTATCTATAGTTGAGGCAAAGCAAATAGGCCGCGGCGCGATGGCCGCGTTGAGGCAGGTTTGTATTTCTACGGGAGTAAGATCGGAGGTTTGGAGGGACTTCATTTAAACTTTAAGATGATTAACGAATATAAAAGATGAGGCTGTCATGGTGAGCCTGTCGAACCACGGTGTGGTGAGCAACCTCAGGACCTGTAAAGCGATACTTAGATAATGGGCCTGCGCTCCGTCCTTCGACAAGCTCAGGATGACAGCCTACCTGTTTTTTGGCTTATTCTGTTTCCACTCCGATTTTTTTCTGATTGAGTATCGACCAATCAGTTTGTTCTTTAACAATAGTATTGCTCAGCATACCCAGGCCGGTTACCTCCATCTCCACTATGTCGCCAGGTTGCAGCCATTGGGGTTTATAGTCAGGGTCGTTTAGCATGCCTGTGCCGTTTAGTTCTAAAAAACAACCAGTACCTACCGTGCCCGATCCGATCACGTCACCTGGCAATACATCGCAACCGTACGAAGCCCGCTCGATGATCTCGGCAAAGGTCCAATCCATATCGACCATGCTGCCCTGTGATACCTGGTGCCCGTTAACCCAGCATTTCATTTTCAGGTCGTAGGCGTTACCCACGTGTCCTTCTTTAGGATCGATCCGGTATTGTGTCAGCTCATCGGGCGTAACTAACCAGGGGCCTATCACCGTGCAAAAATCCTTGCCTTTTGCAGGGCCAAGATTGAGCAGCATTTCTTCCATCTGCAGGGTACGGGCGCTCATATCATTCATCACCATAAAACCGGCAATATAGTCGTCGGCTTCGTGTGCTTTGATATTCCGGCCTTTTTTATTGAGCACGATGGCAACTTCCAGTTCAAAATCGAGCTTGTTGAAATGATCGGGCATGCAATGTATTTCGCCAGGGCCCTGTATACTGTTATGGTTGGTGAAATAGAAAACAGGATATTGATCAAACTCCTCTATCATTGGCACCTTACGGTTGCGACGCGCGGCAGCCACATGCTGGCGGAAGGCATAACCATCGCGGCACGATGTAGGATGCGGTACAGGCGCCATCACTTCATAAAAAGCTTCCTGCCGGGCTGTTAATTTACCCGACCGTATATCGCGGTGAACACGCTTGGCATGCTCCATCAGTTCTTCGCCTTCCCACAAAAAATCACGCATGTTATCGGGTATCATTTTATCGCACGAGTGCAGGTTATAAATGAACCCGTTTATAAAAACACCCAGGTGTTCTTCTCCTTCTGTTTTATAAGAGACTAATTTCATAAAGCTTGTTATTTGGTTTAAAAAGGTTAATCAAATCTAAACAAATAAAATATTAGCGTCATAGCAAAACACGTTATAAAATTATGCTTGCATACTAAACCAATAAGCTTTAAATTTGTTATAACCAATTAGCCATGAAACCCGATAAGTACCAATATCTTCATCAGGAAATCATTTGGCATGATGTAGCCACGTCGTTCCGCTACGCCATGCTGGCCAAGATCGTGCTCGCGCAGTATTCGCTTTGATTTGTTTGAAGGTTGGAATGTTGTAAGGTTTGAATGTTTTAAACCTGTTAACATTACAACCCTTATGCGTTGAAACCTTGTAGCCCAAAGAATGTTTCAACTTTAAAACCTTTCAACATTACAACAAAATTTATCGCACCATGCCCATATATCATACATTAGGCGCTATCCCGCATAAGCGGCACACGGTTTACCGTAAACCCAACGGCGAATTGTATGCCGAGGAATTAGTGTCGACCGAAGGTTTTTCGAGCCTGTACTCGCTGGTATACCATTGCTACCCGCCAACTTTGGTAAAAGAATTAGGCGAACCTTATTCTGTTGAACCTAAAATCGCGCGGGCAAAACATCTGAAACATACCAGCCTGCTCGGTTTTAATATCCAGCCCGAAGATGATTACCTGCAAAGCCGCAAGCCCGTGTTGGTGAACAGCGATCTGCATATTTCGCTGGCCGCGCCGCGCAAAAGCATGACGGACTATTTTTATAAAAACAGCCAGGCCGACGAAGTGGTATTTATACACGTAGGTTCGGGAACGTTAAAAACCGGCTTCGGCAATATCAAATTCGGGTATGGTGATTACCTGGTGATTCCGCGCGGTACCATTTATCAGATGGAGTTTGACAGCGAGGATAACCGCCTGTTTATCGTCGAAAGTTTTAGTCCGATACGTCCACCCAAACGCTACCGCAACCAATACGGGCAGTTGATGGAGCATTCGCCTTACTGCGAGCGCGATATCAAACGTCCCGAAAGTCTACAGACGCATGATAAAAAAGGCGATTTTAAGATACTCATCAAAAAGCAGGGTTTGATCTACCCATATATTTACGGCACACACCCGTTTGATTTTATTGGTTGGGATGGCTTTCATTATCCCTGGGCCTTCTCTATTCATGATTTTGAACCGATAACCGGCCGTGTGCACCAACCACCTCCCGTGCATCAAACTTTTGAGGGTAATAACTTCGTGATCTGCTCGTTCGTACCGCGCAAGTATGATTATCATCCCGACTCGATACCGGCGCCATACAACCACAGCAACGTGGATAGCGATGAGGTTTTGTATTATGTAGATGGCGACTTTATGAGCCGAAAAAGTGTTGTAAAAGGACAGATCACCCTGCACCCGGGTGGCATTCCTCACGGACCGCATCCGGGCACGGTTGAAAAATCCATCGGCAAAGAAAAAACAGAAGAACTGGCCGTGATGATCGACCCCTTCCACCCGCTGATGATCACCGAGGAAGCGTTAAAAATAGAAGACGAAAATTATTATAAGAGTTGGCAGTAGAAGCCTCACCCAAACCCTCCCTTCCCGGGGGAGGGCTTTAAAGAATATCAAGAAATTTAAAATGGAAACAAAAACCTTAGAAAATAAAAAAGTCTCTCCTTCTGGGGGAGACTTAGAGGGGGCTTTGGCCGCTTCTGACTTTTTACCGCTCAATGGTACCGATTACGTTGAGTTTTATGTAGGCAATGCCAAGCAAGCGGCTCATTTTTACAAAACGGCTTTTGGCTTCCAGAGCCTGGCTTATGCCGGCCCCGAAACCGGCGTGCGCGACAGGGCATCGTATGTACTGCAACAAGGGAAGATCAGATTGGTGCTCACCAGCCCCATGCATTCCGATCATCCGATAGCCGAACATATCAAAAGGCATGGCGATGGTGTAAAAGTGCTTGCGTTATGGGTTGATGATGCCTATGATGCTTTTAAGCAGACCGTTAAACGTGGCGCCATATCATATCAGGATCCGCAAACTTTAACCGATGAGTACGGCGAAGTACGCACCAGCGGTATTCACTTGTATGGCGAAACCGCGCACTTGTTTATTGAACGAAAAAACTATATCGGCCCATTTTTACCGGGCTATCAAAAATGGGAATCGACCTATAACCCCGAGCCCACTGGCTTGCTTTACGTTGACCATTGCGTTGGCAACGTGGGCTGGCATAAAATGAACGAGTGGGTTAATTTTTACGAAGACATTTTAGGCTTTAAAAACATCCTCACATTTGATGATAAGATGATCTCGACCGAATACTCGGCCCTGATGAGCAAAGTAATGAGTAACGGCAATGGTTTTGTGAAGTTCCCGATAAACGAGCCGGCCGAAGGTAAAAAGAAAAGCCAGATAGAAGAATATCTCGAGTTTTATGAAGGCGAGGGCGTACAACACCTGGCCTTAGCCACACATGATATCGTAAAAACTGTAACCGATTTGAAAAACCGCGGTGTGGAGTTTTTAACCGTGCCTACCACCTATTATGATGAACTGATCAGCCGGGTAGGTAAGATAGACGAAGACGTAGAACCTTTAAAAGAGTTAGGTATTTTGGTGGATCGCGATGATGAGGGTTACCTGCTGCAAATATTCACCAAGCCGGTTGAGGACAGACCAACCGTGTTTTTCGAAATCATACAGCGTAAGGGTGCGCGATCATTCGGGGCGGGCAATTTTAAAGCCCTCTTCGAGGCTATCGAGCACGAGCAGGAATTGCGGGGCAACTTATAAAACGTCATTTTAAATACAAATAACCATCACACTACAAAAGCCGGGCAAGTCCCGGCATTGTTGTAAAAGCAAATAACTTCAATATCCAGTATGTTATAGTGTCTATATTATAAAGTAATCGATTACTAATCACATTTAAATAAAATGCTGATAATCATTAAACTACTATAGATATATTGATACTTTTTTATATTTTTATCCGCCAATTATTAAAATAGTTGTGCTAAACGCAATAAGCATATCTTCAATGCTGCATGTGTTAAACTAATTTTGAACTAAGCTACTGATGTTATTTTATCCGGTATTGATAAAACCGGAGTAAGTGTTTTATGGGTAAATGCCGCCGTTGGATTGCAGAAATTATTGACCGGCTTTACAATGTAAAATATAAGGAGTTGAATCTCTTGTATTAACGATAATATAAACCTATTTAAGATAAACCAATTAGTGCCCGACACGGATGCCGGAAAAGATATCTACAAGCTTAACTGACAAAAATATAAGCAACAATTCAAATGCTGATCATTATTTAGCTAATGAGCAGTTGCTTAATCTTTTGGAAAGTACTAACACCGGCTTGTGGGAGCGCAATATCATCACCAACGAAGCATGGTGGTCGCCTAAGTTTTGCGAACTTTTAGGATACAATTATGGCGAATTAGAACAAAGCTACAGTTTCTTCATCAACCACCTGGTACACCCCGACGAGCGCGATCTGGTTTACGATGCCTTTAAAAATCACCTCACAGGCGCCTCGGTTTACAAGGTAGAATTTAGGATACTAACCAAAAACAAAGGTTATTGCTGGTTTGAAAGTTCGGGCAAGGCCTGGCCCGACGAGCATGGAAAACTATCGAAGATGATAGGTGCAGTTACCGACATCGATCAGAAAAAACGCTACGAGCTCGAGCTCAAAAAAAGCCAGTTTATCCTGTCCGAAACCAATAAAATAGCCAACGTAGGTGGCTGGGAGCTTAACACCGGTAATAATGAGGTAAGCTGGTCGCAAGAGGTATCCGACCTTGATATTATCCCTGCAGCTTCATCGCTGGAGTTAAGCAAAGCCGTACAATTTTTTGAAGAAGATCAGCGACAACTGATCACCAAAGCCATGAATGACGCCGTTGAACTTTGCAAGCCTTTCGATCTGGAGCTCAGATTTCGCCCGGCAGATGGCGATGCCACCTGGCTGCGTGTAAAAGGTATACCGGTGATTAATGATGAAGGCCGGTGTATTACTGTACGGGGTATTTTTCAGGATATCAACGAGATCAAAACCAAAGAGCTTAATTTGCAGGCATCGCTCGATATGCTGGGCGAGCAAAACAAGAGGCTTCAAAATTTTGCACATATCGTGTCTCACAACCTGCGTTCGCATTCAGGTAACCTGCAATTTATGGTAAATATTTTTGACGAAGACATTTCAATCGACGACCGTAGCGAGATATTTAACAATATCCGCTCCATCAGCGAAAGCCTGGCTACTACTATCGATCACCTGAACGAGATTGTTAAAATACAAACCGAGATCAACAAGGAACTGAAACCTGTTGATTTGGCTCAGGTTTTCAAAAATACACAGAACGCGCTCGAAACCAATATAGCCGATACCAAAGCCATTATCTGCTGCGATTTTTCTGCTTGCCCGATAGTTAATTATATACCGGCTTACCTGGAGAGCATCTTCTTAAACCTTTTAACCAATTCGTTAAAATACCGCCAACCCGGCCGCAGTCCGCGCATTGTTTGCAACAGCTATATTGAAGATGGGCACCAGTACATTACCTTTGAAGATAATGGCTCGGGGATTGATATGGAAAAGCATGGCGACAAGATATTTGGCATGTATAAAACATTCCATCAAAATACCAATGCCAAAGGCATAGGCCTGTTTATCACCCGCAATCAAATCGAATCGCTGGGCGGGACCATCTCTGTTGAAAGCGCTGTAAATGTTGGCACAAAATTTACAATAAGGTTAGTTTAACTTAACTAATCCGGATGACTTTCTTAAAAACTATCAAGACCGCCTGTGTGATTGATGATGATAAAATTTATGTATACGGTCTTAAAAAATTGATCAATATAAAACAACTATGCCCCAATTTAATTGAGTTTGAGAACGGTAAACTGGCTATTGACTTTTTAGCTAATCCCCAAAACCAGCAATCGCTTCCGGATATTATCTTTCTCGACATTAGCATGCCGGTAATGGATGGGTGGGACTTTATGGATAATTATGTGAAAATTAAACCCCAACTGGGGAAAAAAATCACCGTTTACATGATCAGTTCCTCGATCAATCAGGATGATATCAATCGTGCGAAAAATATTTCTGAAGTTTCGGACTATGTGGTTAAACCGGTTAGCCCCAACAAGCTTATCGAACTCTTCAATATGGCTGCATAGCAGTAAAAAGAGCCGAATAAATAACTTATCCGGCTCTTTCGTTTCAGCTTGTTAGTTTAGTTGTGCTTCTCAAAATAATAGTCGTTATCCAGGTCGGCTATCAATCCGGGATGTTCTGGCTGCCATCCTAATTTTTGTTTTGTTATTTCGCTTGATGCAAGGCAATCTGTCGCTAAAAAATGAGCCATCCATGTAAAGTGCGTTGCAGCTTCTTCGGTGGATTTGCTTACTACCGGCAGGTTTAAATGCTTACCGATTACTTCGGCCACTTTGCGTATCGGCACCCCCTGCTCGGTCACACCATGAAACACATCTCCAGCCAATCCTTTTTCCAGTGCCAGCCTGAATAATGTTGCAGCATCCAACCGGTGTATAGCCGGCCAATGATTTTGCCCATCGCCAATGTAAGCCGAAACACCTGTTTGTCGGGCAGTTTCGATAATATAAGGAATAAAAC
>Ga0157373_10002186_pt1 | contig 14805 bp, 9 predicted proteins | sample C65metaG_FD_113460 | JGI IMG/M metagenome (GOLD analysis project Ga0157373, IMG submission 113460) | Corn rhizosphere microbial communities from Kellogg Biological Station, Michigan, USA - C6-5 metaG | ecosystem: Host-associated > Plants > Roots > Rhizosphere > Soil | place: USA: Michigan... | reverse complement strand
GAGGATTTGTATCTCGTTTTGCCGTCTTGTGACTCGAGCGTAGCAGTAAACCGCAACTTGTGAATCCGGGACGGCACTGGCCCGGAGCCCCAATTCCCAGTGCGCAGCATTAAGAACTGGCTAAGATTCCCGGGATTGGCATCAAAGCTTAACGTAACAGTGCCGTCGGGGGAATCATGATGCACAACGTTGGATATATCTCCGAAGTCAATTACGTCTGACGCCCATAATACTGGGGTGGCAGTCAGACGATTAAACGACTGCCGCATTAATGGCACTAGGCGCGTCAACGAGCTCTTGCCGGAGCTGTTCCGCCCTAACAACAGAGTGATGGGACGCAGGTCGATGGTCGCGCGCCGGAAGCTACGGTAGTTTTCAACCGAAAAACTCCTTAGCATGTTCACCCTCTGCCCTGCCGTCGGTCGTCTGTCGCGAGGTGATCAACCGAGCGTTGGTGCGACTTCAGTCGTAGAGGCATCGATAGTCAAGCTCATTATGGTGTGAAGGAGACACATCCTCCCGAGACATCTCACCCCCAAACCACCCCTCTCGCCCCCTCCCCCGCCCCAACTTATCCCCGGCCTCTCCGCCAGCCCCATACTCAGGGGCATGAAAGCCAAGCCCAAGACCACCTACGTCGCCGCCTCGCCTCAGACCTGGGAGCTGATCCGGGCGGCCATCTCTCCGGCCTCTCGGCGCCGACGGCGGCGGCGCGGTTCGGGGTGTCGGTGACGGCGCTGCGCAAGCGGGCGGCCAGGGAGGGCTGGACCAAGCGCGCCTATGCACGCGCCTGCGCCCCTGCGTCCGTCCGCGTACATGATGCGCCCGCGCATATTGCGCACGCGCCTGCGTCCGCCCGCGACGACATCGCCCTGCGTGTCGAAGCCGTCGTCGCGCGCCAGATGATCCCGCTCTTCGAGGAGCCGACCGTCATGGCCCGCCGGGCGCTCGGCCAGGCGCAGCGCTCGATCGCCGAGGGGCGCGGGCTGGAGGCGGCCCGGATGGTGCGGGCGGCGAAGGAGCTGCACGAGCTGGACGGCTACCTGCCCTCGGCCCGCTACCTCTTCGACGAGGAGGACGTGCGCGACTGCGACGGCCGGCGCGAGCAGATGCGCGTTCTGGTCCGCGACCTCGCCCTGACGCTCGCCGAAAAGATCACCCGCGGCGAACCCCTGCCGGCGGAGTTCCAGCGGCTGCGGGAGGTGCGGGAGGAGGACTTCGAGTGAGGGTTATCCCCGCATTCCAAATACCGGCCGGTACCGCCGACACATTGAACCCTCCTCCCTCGAGGGGAGGAGGGCAGGGTGGAGGGTGTGGCCGCTGGGATCGGGTGAAAGGCGCCGGTCGGCTCAGAGCCTCACGCGCCCATCCGTCACCGCCCTGCACTCACCCCCATCCCCGGCCCTTCCCCCATCGAGGGGGAAGGGAGTCCGCCGCACTGTGGCGCCGATCACGCAGGCTCACGGCCGCGTCATCGAAAGCGGAACAGTTACGGAACCGGGTTCCATTCGATGCGTATTCATCGGCAATGGGGGAGCTCGCCGACCGTGTCCGACTCCCCCTCGGCGCGGCGGCGGCCTCCCCACCCACAACACCCTTGGGGATTATCATGTCCGCTTCGCTCGCTATCGTCGCCACGAACCCGGCTCCGGAAGCCGATACGGCCGCCGCCGAGCCCCTGACCACCCGTATCCGCCGCCTGCAGGAAGAAGCCCGCGGGATGGCCCGTGAGCATGTGCGCCAGCTTGAGGCCTCGATCGTCGAGATGGCCCGCCTGGCCTCCGAGGTCGCGGACGGCGGCGACGCCTATCCGGTCGGCGTCCGCGAGATGGCCCGCCAGATGGTGGCCGACTGCGAGAGCCGCCTGCTCGGCCTGCAGTCGATCATGCACCGGACGGGCAACGTCCACTAGGCCGCGTTCGACTCCGTCATGGCCGAGTAGACCAGCGTCCGCAGCTCCCGGCGTATGGGGTAGCTGCTGGACGGCATCAGCTGGGTCATGAACACGCAGGTGAGGTCCTCCACCGGGTCCACCCAGAAGGCCGTGGAGGCCATGCCGCCCCAGAAGTACTCGCCGAGCGATCCCGGCGTCTTGGTGCGGGCCTGGTCGATGGTCATGGCGAAGCCGAGGCCAAAGCCCAGGCCCTCGAACACCGCCTCGCTGAACAGCGACCGCGAGGCCTGGGTGAGCTCCTGGCCGCCGGGCAGGTGGTTCAGGGTCATCAAGCGGATGGTCTTGGGGCTGAGGATGCGGGCCCCGTCCAGTTCTCCTCCGTTGAGGAGCATGCGGGTGAAGCGAAGGTAGTCCGCCGCGGTGCCTACAAGGCCTCCGCCGCCGGACTTCAGCAGCGGGTCGGAGAGGTAGGGGCTCTTGGCGGGATCGTCCTGCAGGATGGTCCGGCCTGAGGGGGTCAGCGCGTAGCAGGCGGTGAACCGCTCGCGCTTGTCCTGCGGCACGAAGAAGGCCGTATCCTTCATCTTCAGCGGCTCGAAGATGCGGTCCTTGAGGAAGAGGTCGAACGGGACGCCCGAGATCTTCTGGACGAGGTAGCCGACCACGTCCGTCGAGACCGAGTAGTTCCACGCCTCGCCCGGCGAGAACTCCAGCGGCAGGGTGGCGAGCTGGGCCATCATCGCTTCGAGGCCTCCCTCGGTGGCAAAGTCGTTGACCTTGAGCTTGCGATAGGCCGCGTCGACGTTGGTGCGGTTCTGGAAGCCGTAGGTGAGGCCCGAGGTGTGGCGCAGGAGGTCGATGCAGCGCATGGGCTGCTCGGTCCGGCGGGTCTGGTAGGCGCCGTCGATCCCGGCCTCACAGACCCCCATGTTGCGCCACTCGGGGATGTAGCGGTGGACCGGGTCGTCAAGCGCGACCAGCCCCTCCTCCACCAGCATCATGAAGGCGACCGAGGTGATCGGCTTGGTCATCGAGTAGATGCGGAAGATGGCGTCGTCCCTGAGCGGCGTCCCCCGCTCCACATCGGCCTTGCCGAGCGTGGAGGAGTGCACCAGCTCCCCCCGCCGCCAGACCAGCGTCTGGGCGCAGGGCAGCTTGCCGGTGTCGAGGTATTTCGCGGTGATGAAGCGCTCGATCCGCTCCAGCCGCTGCGACGACATGCCCACGCCCTCAGGTTTAGTCATGGCGAAACTCTTAAACGCTTGTTTGTCTTTGGGAGCTTAGGGACTGAGGCGCGCCTCGCAACCCAAACTTTACCCCATAGGGCGATCCTCAGTTCATGGACCGGCAGTTCCGACAGGAAGGCGTAGAAGCCGAAGCCGCTCGCTGGTTCTTCCAGAACAGCGACGAGCTCTTCATCGTCATCCGCCGGGGCGTGGTCATCTGGGTCAACCCCACCTGGACCAAGATGACCGGCTGGGCGCCGACGGACATCATCGGCCACCACCTCACCGAATTCGCCCATCCCGACGACACCGAGGTGGTTCAGGAAGCGATCCGGCGCCTCCAGAAGGAAAACGAGGCCTGCGCCGAGCATCGCCTTCGCACGAAATCCGGCGAGTACATCTGGCTCCGCTCCCGCTCCAAGCGGCCGGCCGAGGGCTCGGTCCTGATGGTCAGCCTCGACATCACCGAGGAGCGCCGTCTGGCGGCCGACAGCGAGGACGCCTTGCGCGCCAACGAACTGCTGCGCGCCGCGGCCGGCATCTTCATCTGGCGGTTCTATCCGGAGACCATGAGCTACGTGGTCGACGCCGACCTCGAAGCCGCCGGGGACGCTCGCAGCCGCACCCTGACGTTCGACGAGATGGCGGAGGAAATCCACCCGGACGACCGCGACCGCATGACCAGGGCGCTGATGGCGACCTTGGCGACGGGCGAGCAGCAGATTCTGGAGTATCGGCACTGGTTCCCGGCAGGAGAACTCTGGGCCACGCTGCGCGCGGCCTATCGGGGCGTTCGGCAAGGCGCCGACGGCCGATGGGAAGTGCTGGGCATCACCCACGACATGACGGAGGTCGCCTGGGCCCGTGACGCCGCGCTGCGGGGCGAGCGGGCCGCGCAGGCGGCGGCTGAGGCGAAGTCGCAGTTCCTGGCCAACATGAGCCACGAAATCAGGACGCCGATGAACGGCGTGTTGGGCGTCCTCCACCTGCTCAAACGGGAGCCGCTGTCCGATGACGGCCGCCGACTGCTGGACGAGGCGCTCGGCTGCGGCTCGATGCTTTCGGAGCTGCTGAACGACATCATCGACTTCTCCAAGATCGACGCCGGCCTCCTTGAGCTTGCGCCGGAAGCGATCGATCCCATGGCGATCATGGCCGGCGTGGTCGATCTCCTGCGTCCGCAGGCGGAGGCCAAGGACCTCTACCTGCGGACATCCCCGGCGCCTGATCTCGGTTGGGCCAAACTGGACCCGGTCCGGCTGCGGCAAATCCTGTTCAACCTGATCGGCAACGCCGTGAAATTCACCCTCAGCGGCGGCGTCGAGGTTCGGCTGACCATGCATGGCGAGGAAGACGCCCAGCGCCTGCGTATCGAAGTGCACGACACCGGCGTGGGCATTCCGCCTGAAGCGCAGGCGAGCCTGTTCGAGCGGTTCCGCCAGGGCGACGGCTCGACGACGCGCCGCTTTGGAGGCTCGGGCCTTGGCCTTGCGATCACCCAGCGGCTCGCCGAAATGATGGGCGGCGAGGTCGGCTTCGAAAGCCGCGCCGGCGAAGGCTCCACCTTCTGGGTGGAAGTCGCCGCCCCCGCCGCCGAGGCGGCCGGCGCCCGGGCGGAAGCGGGCGCTCACCTCCTCGACGGACTCAGGGTCCTCGTCGTGGAAGACAACGGCACCAACCGCCTGATCGCCACCAAGATGCTCGAGCATCTCGGAGCCGCGGTCGAAACCGCCGAAGACGGCCTGCAGGGTGTCGAGGCGCTGGCCCACGCGAACTTCGATCTCGTCTTCATGGATGTGCAGATGCCGATCATGGACGGGCTGGAGGCCACCCGCAGAATCCGCGCCATGCCCGAGCCGATGCGCAACACGCCGATCATCGCCATGACGGCGAACGCGATGGCCCACCAGCAAGCCTCTTACATCGCCGCCGGCATGAACGGCGCCGTGGCCAAGCCCATGTCGCCAGGCGCCCTGGTGGCTGAAATCGCCGTTGTTCTGGAAACCTGCGGCAAGACGGCCACGGTGGCCGCCTGAGCGTACCTGACATTCGAATTAGCCAAAGCTCCCGTTGCCACGATCAGCCGGTAAGCGCTTAAATAGCGTGGCCTTGGGAGTGGGCGGCCATACCATCTTATCCAAGCTGAACCATAAGATGCGGTAAGCGACCCCGCCCCAGGCAAAGGTGTTTGCGCCAAGGCGGCGCGCGCGCTAACCCCTCCCACGCTATCGGGCAGGGGGGAGGCAGATGGCAGACGGAACGACCGTGATGGAGGGCGACGCCGCTCCCATATCGACGCAAAGGTACGCCCGGAAGAAGGAGGCGATCCTGGCGGCCGCCACCACTATCCTGAACCGTCAGGGCGTGAAGGGCATGACCCTTGCCGACGTGGCGGCGGAGGTGGGGTTGATCACCACATCGGTCACCTACTACTACCGCAAGAAGGACGACCTCGCCGCCGCCTGCTTCCTGCGCGGCGTCGAGACCTTCGACAGTATGGTCATCTACGCGGCCCAGGCGGATAACTGGCGTGACAGGCTGACGCGTTTCCTCGACGCCTACCTCGACCTGTCGCGCCGCATCCGACTGCGCGAAGCCCCCCCGATGGTCAGCTTCACCGAGATGCGGGCGCTGAAGGAGCCGCAGCGCACCCAGGTGATAGAGGCGTTCAACGCCATGTTCCGCCGGTTCCGAGGCTTCTTCGACGCGCCCGAGTTCGCCTTCCTCGACCGGCGCGAAACCAACGCCCGCACGCACCTGCTTCTGGAGCAGGCCTTCTGGACCAACAGCTGGCTGCGCCGTTACGATGTGGAGGACTATCCCCGCATTCGCGACCGGATGCTGGACATCCTGTCGGGCGGCCTGGCCAACGGCGAGCGGCCCTGGGCGCCGACGCCGCTGGAGGCGCTGACGCCGCCGCTCGCCGATCCGCAGGACAGCGCCCGCGAGACCTTCCTGATCGCCGCGACCCGGCTCATCAACCAGCGCGGCTATCGCGGGGCCTCGGTGGAGGACATCTCCGCCCAGCTCAACGTCACCAAGGGCTCCTTCTATCACCACAACGAAGCCAAGGACGATCTCGTCGCCGACTGCTTCAAGCGCAGCTTCGCCGTGATCCGCCGCGCCCAACTCGCCAGCCGCGATCTGCCCGGCGGTCAGTGGCAGCGGCTGGCCAGCGTCGCGGCGGCGCTAGTCGAGTACCAGCTTTCCGACAGCGGCCCTCTGCTGCGCGCCTCGGCCATGGGCGCACTGCCCGCGGATATCCAGCAGGACATGGTCGACCGCTACAACCGCGTCTCCGAGCGCTTCGCCGCCATGATCTCCGACGGCATCGCCGAAGGGACGATCCGGCCGGTGGACCCGCTGATCGCGGCCCACATGCTGAACTCCATGCTCAACGCCGCCGCCGCGCTGGGGACCTGGGCGCCCGGCGTCACTCGCGAAGAAGCGGCCGGCCTCTTCGCCCGCCCGCTGCTGCAAGGCGTCTTCGCCCGCTGAGAAAAAAGAAAGGGCGGGGGCACGAAGGCCCTCGCCCATGATCGCTCCGTCTGGGGGAAGAGCGATCAGAACTTCTTCGTGAGACTGATCTTGTAGTTGCGCCCCAGCGCACTGCCCGTGAACGGGTCATAGTTGAGGTCAAGCCGAGCGAACGGCGGATCCTCGTCAAAGACGTTGTCCACCGTCACCACCAGCGTCGTCTCCCAAGGCAACAGCCCCCGGTAGGTGAGGTTGTGGGTGATGTAGTGGTCGATCTTCTTGCCGGCCGTGATCGGCAGGCCGCTCACCGCGTTCGGCGCCGTGAAGGTCGCCACCCGCTGATCGGTGTAGGAATCGACGTAGTTCACCGTCCAGCGGAGGTTGTGCGGCCCGTAGCCGTACTCGGCATAGACCGAGCCTTTCCACTTGGGCAGGGAGGTAGGGCCGAGCTGGTAGTTCAACAGGCCCGCGGCATCGAAGGCGGGTTCCACGACCACGCCCTCGACCGTGAAGGCGTCGACCTTGTAGTCGAGCGTGTAGGTGGCCGTGCCGCCGACCTTCACCGAACCGCCCAGGACATCGCCCACATCGTAGTCCGCCATCAGGTCGATGCCCGAGGTCTTCACGGCGGGGCCATTGACCCACAGCGTCTTCACGCGAGCGATGCCGGTGACGCCGCAGGTGGTCTGGAAGGTGAACCGGGATTGCAGGCCGGCGTAAGCCGGATCGCCGCAATGGACCGGAGAGTTGCCCGGGAACATCGTGTTGACGATCGACGCCGATGGCTCGGCGATGATCGGGTTGTCGAAGTCGAACCGCCACCAGTCGATGGTCGCCTTCAGCCTGCTGGCGAGGTTGAAAATGCCGCCAACGCTGTAGGTCTTGGCCTTCTCCGGTGCGAGCGTCGGGTTTCCGAAGATGTCGATGGCCCGGAAGGAGCCGGCGATGAAACTCAGCGCCGTGACGCTGCTGGGATCGAGCTGGGTCAGCGGCGGTCCGCGGAAGGTGGTCCCGGCCGAAGCCCGCAGCGCGAACCACGGGACGATTTGCCAGCGCGCCGAGATTTTGGGGTTGAAGGTCGAGCCAACCGCTCCGCCGTAGTCCTCGTAACGGGCGGCGAGCTGGGCCTGGATGGCGTCGGTGACCGGAACGCTCAGTTCGCCGAAGAGCGCGTAGACATCGCCCTCGAGGTCCGCGTCGCGCCCGCCGCCGAGGAACATCATCGGGCCGTTCTTGACCGCGCAGCTGGTCGTGCCGGTGAGAACCGTATCGACGCAGGGCGTGGCGGCCAGGTTGGTCAGTTCGTTGTAGGTGCTGGTGAAGAAGTCACGCCGGTATTGCGCGCCCAGCGCCCAGGCCACCTCGCCACCGGGAAGCGTGAAACCGGTCTTGCCGCTGATCACCGCGTCGGCGACGAACAGCCGTGTCGTCGACTTGATCTTGTTCAGCTGGAAGAACCACCGCGTCAGGTCGGCGCTGTTGGCGACCGTCGCGCTGAAGTTGGGGTTGGTCTGGCCCGTGATGGTGTTGGCCTGCACCGCGTTGGAGAAGGGGTTGAACCAGTAGCAGCCCAGCGACGCGTTCCCGGCGCCGGTGGTGTAGTTGTTGGTCTCCGCCGCCGTACAGCCGTTGGGATCGCTGTCCAGGCTGCCATAGCCGCGCAGGGCCAGCTGGAACCGGTCAACGACGGTGTCGTAACCCGTCCGCACGCCGGTATCCTGGGCGTAGGTCAGCGCTACGTCGTAGCTGATGCCGTTGGACCAATCGCCCTTGATGCCGCCGGAGACCCGCCAGGCCTTGTAGTCCCGCTCGCCCTCCGATGGACCGTGATCGAACATCGAGTTGCCGCCGACCGAATAGGGCCGGTAGCGCACGCCGGGGATATGGACGCCGTTGGCGAAGGCCGGCACCGCCCCCGGATTTTGCTGCATGTAGAGCTGCAGGCCCGGGTTGTTGATCGGCACGAAGTAGCCGGCCAGCACGGCCGGCGTCAGCGTCCCCACGGTGGGGTTGGTCACGTTAGTCGGCGTCTGAAGCGCCAGGTAGGACGGAGAGGTCTTCCAGTGCGGTACGTTGGTGTTGGCGTACAGCACCTCCAGGTGGAGCTTGGCGCTGTCGGTCAGGTTGGCGTTGACCTCCCCGTAGAGCTGGTAGCGGTTCTCCTCTTCGACGATGTTGTCGTAGGGGATGTAGTGGAACAGGCAGGCCGGCAGCGCGCCGCCCTGCACCACGCCGCCCAACTGGGCGCAGCCGCTGTCGAGCCGGAACCCGGCGGCGGGGGCGTAAACGCCGGGCGCCGGGCTATAGACCGGCAGGAATGGCGCGATGCCGTTGCCGCCCGACCAGCCGCCCTCCGGGTTTTCGAGGTAGGGCCGGTTGGCCCATGAGCGTTCGGTGGTAGGCAGCTCGGAACGGTGCTGGTAGCCGCCGGTCAGCAGAACGTTGGCGGTGTCGCTGGCCCAGCCCCAGGCAACGCTGCCGGTGTAGTCGCCATCCGATCCGTTGATGTAGCGGTAGCTGCCGCTGGCTTCTAGTCCATCGAAGTTCTGGCGGGTGATGAAGTTGACCACGCCCCCGATCGCGTCCGAGCCGTAGGTCGACGCCGCGCCGTCCTTCAGGACTTCCACCCGCCCGATCGCGGCCATGGGAATGAGGTTGGTGTCGACGATGCCCGCGCCGGCCTGGCCGAACGGATTGATGACCATGCGCCGGCTGTTCAGCAGAACCAGAGTCCGCTGGGCGCCCAGACCGCGCAGGTTGACCGAGCCGGAACCTTCCGAGCCTTGCGCGCGCGGGTCGAACTGGTTGGTGTCGCCGAGCACGCCGCTCGAAACCGACAGCATCTTGATCAGCTCGACCGTCGAGGGCGTGCCCTGCTTCTGCAGTTCTTCGGCGCCGATCACGTCGACCGGCAAGGCCGCGTCCTCAGGCGTGCCCCGGATCAGCGATCCGGTGACGACCACCTCCTGGACCTCGGCCGGCTGACCGGGGGTCGGGGGCGCTTCCTGCGCGGAAGCGGCTGCGCCCGAGCCGAGCGTCAGGGCGATGGCGGCGATGGAGCCGCCGCTGAAATAGGCAATTCGTCTCATAACTCCCTCCCTGGCTTGTTGGCGTACCCGACGTTCTAATCTTGTCGGGTTTTGCGCCATCCGGGGCGGTCTCAGCCCGTTTCGGGCGGAAGAGGAGACGGTTTTCGCCGCCGCGGCCCATTAAATGGCGCGCCGAGCTGCGCTTTAGCGCGCCCGGATAAGGGGTATGCGCCAATGGGAGCGGCGATCGGGCCCGGGGAGGCCCGCCGAGTAAATCCCACGAATACAGTCGCCAATACCGCCAAGAGACCTCCTGGACGACTCATGAAGCGAGATGTCGAATATCGAAGACCTATCGCGCCCCGACTTATCCACAGCGCCCGCCTTTTTCGAGGATGCGGTATGTTCGCTGGAAGCGCAATACCGAACGATGTGCGGTCGGATTGTCCATTGCCGCCGCGCCCTCCAGTGCGGCGGGGTGGCCTCTCTCCCCGGCGGAAGAAGGGATTACATGAGCGCTGACGCGCCGTGATCGGCGGGGCCGACCGCGCGGCGGAAAGTCGAAAACAGCTCACGGCCGAAGCCTGGCGGCTGAGGCGGCGCGGCGGCCGGGGTGCGAGCACGCAAGCTTGCCTCGTCCACCAGCACCTCAAGCGTTCCAGCGCGGGCGTCGAGATGGATGAGGTCGCCGTCCTGGAGGTATGTGATCAGGCCTCCGTCGGCGGCTTCCGGCGTCAGGTGGATCGCCGCCGGGACCTTGCCCGAGGCGCCGGACATGCGCCCGTCGGTGACCAGCGCGGCCTTGAAGCCACGGTCCTGGATGACGCTGAGCGCGGGGGTCAGGCTGTGCAGCTCGGGCATGCCGTTGGCGCGGGGGCCCTGGAAGCGGACCACAGCCACGAGGTCTCGGTACAATTCGCCGCGCTTGAACGCCGCGAGGAAGCCTTCTTGGCTGTCGAACACGGCCGCCGGAGCGGTCAGATCGAGGCATTCGGGCTTCACGGCCGAGACCTTGATGACGGCGCGGCCGAGCGGGCCCTTCAGCAACCGCAGGCCGCCTTCGGGCTGGAAGGGGTCCGAGACCGGCCGCAGGATCTCGCGGTCAAGGCTTTCCGTCGCGCCCTCGCGCCAGACGACCGCCTCGCTATCGAGGAAGGGCTCGTGCGTGTAGTGCGACAGCCCCTGCCCCGCCGCCGTCAGCACGTCCTCGTGCGCAAGGCCCGCGCCCAGCAGCTCGCGGGTGACGAAGGCCATGCCGCCGGCGGCCTGAAAAGCGTTCACGTCGGCCGAACCGTTGGGATAGACGCGGGCCAGTAGCGGCGTGGCGCGGGAGATGTCGTCTAAGTCCTCCAGCTCCAGCGCGATCCCCGCGGCCGCCGCCATGGCCACCATGTGCAGCGCGTGGTTGGTCGAGCCGCCGGTCGCCATCAGCCCGACGAGGCCGTTGACGATGGCCTTCTCGTCGATGACCCGCCCGGCCGGCGTCCATTCGTTGCCCTTCGGCCCGATGGCGGCGCAGCGGCGGGCGGCGGCCTTCACCAGCGCATCGCGCAGCGGCGTGTTGGGATGGACGAAGGCGCTGCCCGGTAGGTGCAGGCCCATCATCTCCATCAGCATCTGGTTGGAGTTGGCCGTACCGTAGAAGGTGCAGGTGCCGGGGCCGTGGTAGGCGGCCTGTTCGGCCTTGAGCAGTTCGTCGCGTCCGACCTTGCCCTCGGCGTAGAGGGCGCGGACCTTCGCCTTCTCGGCGTTGGGCAGGCCGGAGGTCATCGGCCCGCCCGGCACAAAGATCGCCGGCAGGTGGCCGAACGCCAGCGCGCCGATGACCAGCCCCGGCACGATCTTGTCGCAGACGCCCAGGTAGAGCCCGCCGTCGAAGGCGTCGTGGCTCATGGCGACGGCCGTGGCCATGGCGATTACGTCGCGGGAGAACAGCGACAGCTCCATGCCGGGACGCCCTTGCGTGACGCCATCGCACATGGCGGGCACGCCGCCGGCGAACTGAGCGGTGGCGCCGGCCTCGCGCGCGGCTTCCTTGATCAGCGCGGGGAAGCGCTCCAGCGGCTGGTGGGCGCTGAGCATGTCGTTGTAGGCGCTGACGATAGCGAGGTTGGGCGCGTTCGGGTCGAGCACGCGCAGCTTGTCGGACGCGGGCTGGGCGGCGAAAGCATGGGCCCAGTTGGCGCAGGAGAGCTTGGCGCGGCCCGGACCGGCCTCGCGGGCCGCGTCGATCTGGGCGAGGTAGGCAGCGCGGCGCTCGCGACTGCGCTCGGCGATGCGGGCAGTCACCTCGGCGATGACGGGGTTCATGGAGACCATAATACCCTCACGGGAGCCTTGGTGCGCGACAGCAGTGCGTGGACCGGCAGGCCGGAGCGGTCTTCCAGTGTGCGGCGCTTGGCCTCGCCGGAGATCAACAGGACGGTCAGGCGCCGGGGCTCCAGCGCGGCAAGCGTGAGGCTGAGGCGCGGCTCGGCGGCCCGTGCGGCGACGGCGAGTCCTTCGGCCTCAACAGGCCCGCCGGGGAAGAGCGAGGCGACGTGGCCGTCCTCGCCCATGCCGAGCAGGGCGACATCGGCGGGGAGGATGGGCTTGAGGCGGCTCTCGGCGTCGGCGAGGGCCTCCTGCGGCGTCGCATGAAGCGACTTCAACGGCACGAAGGTCGCCGCCGCGCCGCGTTCGGTGAAGAGGCGGTCGCGGACCATGCGCTCGTTGGAGTCCGGATCGTGGGGGTCGACCCACCGCTCGTCGGTCAGGGTGACCGTCACCTTCTCCCAGGGCAGGTCGGCGCGGGCGAGGATGTCGTAGGTCGTCTCGGGCGTCTTGCCGCCGGTGGCGATGAAGATCGCCCTGCCCTGCTCCAGCACCGTGTCGCGCAGGCCATTGGCGATGGCGTCGGCGGCTTCCTGTGCAGCCTCGCGGGCGGTGTCGAAGGTTTCGATCACCACGCCCATCACCTTCTTCCGACTGCCCCGGCGAAGGCCGGGGTCCAGGTGAAACCCACCCAACTCTCCGGCTGTATCTGGGCCCCGGCCTTCGCCGGGGTAATCGGGTTGGGAAACCTAGCCATTCCACGCCCGCCCGGTGCGCTCGATCAGCGCAAACGCGCCCGCCGGGCCCCAGGAGCCGGCCGGATAGGGCTTGGGCGCGAGCCCCGCGTCGGCCCAGGCCGCCTCGACGGCGTCGACCCAGCGCCAGGCCTCCTCCACCTCGTCGCGGCGCACGAAGAGGGTGCTGTCGCCCCGGAACACATCCAGCAGCAGCCGCTCATAGGCGATCCGCCGCCGCCCGCCCTCCTCGCCGAGCGCGCGGGCGAGGCTGAGGGACAGCGGCAGCGGCTGCAGGCGCATGGCGTCCTGGGTCAGGCCCGGGCGCTTGTTCATCAGGGTCAGCGAAATGTCCTCGTTCGGCTGCAACTCGATGACCAGACGGTTGGCGACGAGGTCCTGTTCCGCCGCCCCGCCGAAGATGGAGTGGGGCACGGGCTTGAACTGGATCACGATCTCGGTGCGCCGCTCGGGCATGCGCTTGCCGGTGCGCAGAAAGAAGGGCGTGCCGGCCCAACGCCAGTTGTCGATGTGGGCGGCGACGGCGACGAAGGTCTCGGTGTCGCTGGCGCGGCCGACCTCCTCGGCATAGCCACGCGCGGACTGCCCCTCGACCGAGCCTGCCGCATACTGGCCGCGCACGGTGTTGGCCGCCACACCCGCGCGGGTGATGGGGCGGAGCGACCGCAAAACCTTGACCTTCTCGTTGCGCACGGCGTCGGGGTTGAGATCCGACGGCGGCTCCATCGCCACCAGGCACAGGAGCTGCAGCATGTGGTTCTGCAGCATGTCGCGCAGCGCGCCGTACTCGTCGTAGTAGGGCCAGCGCTCCCCCACGCCTTGCGTCTCGGCCACGGTGATCTGGACGTGGTCGATGGTGAGGTTGGTCCACAGCGGCTCGAACAGGGTGTTGGCGAAGCGCAGGGCAATCAGGTTCTGGACCGTTTCCTTGCCGAGGTAGTGGTCGATCCGGAAGACGCGCTCCTCCGGGACGGCCAGCGCCAACGCGGCGTTGATGGCCTGCGAGCTTTCGAGGTCGTGGCCGATGGGTTTTTCGAGGACGAGGCGGGTGCGCTCGCCGGTCAGGCCGGCCCTGGTCAGCATCTCGGTGGCCGGGGCGAAGATGCTGGGCGAGACGGCGAAGTAGATGACCAGCAGGCTGTGCTCACCGACCTTCTCGGTCAGGCAGCGGGCGCCGTCGGGCCTGGTCACGTCGGCAGGGCAGTAGTCGAGCCGTGCGGCCAGGCGCTTCCAGTCGTCAGGAGCGTAGCCGTCGCGGGTGTCGAGGTGGGCCTGCACGTCGCGGCGGTAGCTGTCGGCGTCGCCGACCGCACGGCCGACGGCGATGATGCGCAGGCCTTCGGGCAGCAGGCGGTCGGCCTCCAGGTTCAGGAGGGACGGCAGGAGCATGCGCAGCGCCAGGTCGCCGGCGCCGCCGAGGATGACGAGAACCGGATTGGCTTGTGTCGCGTCAGGCATGCAGGCTCCTCACCGCTGTTAAACGCGGCCAGAGCTCAAAAAGCAAAAGGCCCCGGATTGCTCCGGGGCCTCTGCGTCAGCCGGTGAGGCTGGAAGCTACTCTACAATCTTCGCCACCACGCCCGCGCCGACGGTGCGGCCGCCTTCGCGGATGGCGAAGCGCAGGCCCTGGTCCATGGCGATGGGCGTGATCAGCTCCACGTCCAACTCGGCGTTGTCGCCGGGCATGATCATCTCCACGCCTTCGCGCAGCCGGATGATGCCGGTCACGTCGGTGGTGCGGAAGTAGAACTGCGGACGGTAGTTGGTGAAGAACGGGGTGTGACGCCCGCCCTCTTCCTTGGTCAGGATGTAGGCTTCGGCCACGAACTTGGTGTGCGGGGTGATCGAGCCCGGCTTGCAGAGCACCTGGCCGCGCTCGACTTCCTCGCGCTTGGTGCCGCGCAGCAGCACGCCGACGTTGTCGCCCGCCTGGCCCTGATCGAGCAGCTTGCGGAACATCTCCACCCCCGTGCAGGTGGTCTTCTGGGTGGCGCGCAGGCCCACGATCTCGACTTCGTCGCCGACCTTGACGATGCCCTTCTCGATACGCCCGGTCACCACCGTGCCGCGGCCGGAGATGGAGAACACGTCTTCCACCGGCATCAGGAACG
>Ga0157373_10002181_pt1 | contig 14830 bp, 11 predicted proteins | sample C65metaG_FD_113460 | JGI IMG/M metagenome (GOLD analysis project Ga0157373, IMG submission 113460) | Corn rhizosphere microbial communities from Kellogg Biological Station, Michigan, USA - C6-5 metaG | ecosystem: Host-associated > Plants > Roots > Rhizosphere > Soil | place: USA: Michigan... | reverse complement strand
GACGTATTCGTCTTCCAGTCCCATGTCAAAAACCTGCAAAGGAGATCAAGTTGCTGCCGGTCGGGTTTCGCGCCGACGGCGCCAGGATCCCATCATAACCGTTGGCCTTGGCCCAGGCGCCAATCTGGTGGGTCTGGGTGTATTTGTTGCCGGTGATGCTTTTAAGGGACACGCCCAGTTGTTTGCGCACATCGGCCCGGGTCAGGTCGAGGACGTTATTGAGCTGCACCTTCTTGCTCACCAGCACCCGCGTGGACAAGTCCACGCCCCAGTGATTGACCTCGCCCATGGCGGTCTTGCGCGAGTTGGCGCCATAGACGCCGCCAAGCCCCGGCGCGGTATAACGGTGCCGGGCGGCAACGTTCCATTTGTGGGCGGTCCAGGTGGTGCTGATCCGCCCGGGTTCTTCGAACCGATAGACCGTCCGATTGACCTTGCGCCCCTTCGGCGGGGTGGTGCATTTCATCAACCCGAGGGGGTCGATCCAGCTCACCGGGTTCGGTGCGTACTGGTAGAGGTTCAGCCCGGCGGTAAGGCCGATGGGGTCCGGCGTGGTGAAGCGGCCGATGTCCGGGTCGTAGAAGCGCAGGGTGTTGTAGTGCAGCCCGGTTTCCCGGTCCAGGTATTGGCCCTGGAATCGCAGGTTCTGCTCTTCGATGTAATACGGTTCGCGCAGCTCTTCGGCGGTGTTGCCCCACACTTGGTAATGGGCGCGCCAGAGCGTATGGCCGTCGCTTTCCGACAGTTGTTCGGGCTGGCCGTTGAAGTCGTTGTGGTAGTAACGGACTTTCTGCTGCTCACCAAGGCCATCGACCCGCGCCAAAGGCTCGTGACCGTCGTCGGCATAGATGTAGAGGCTGGTCTGGCTGTCGCGGTGCTCCTGCAACAGTTGCAGCGCATCCCAGGTAAAGCGAGTACGACCCAGCAGGGTCGCATGGCGATCGTACTCGGTTTTTTCGATGCGTCGGCCCAGCGGGTCGTAGGTCATCTTCACGACCGAGCCGTTGTCGTTGTGCACCTCCACCAAACGCTGTTCGGCGTCGTACTTGAAGCGCTGGACACCGCGTCGGCTGCTGCGTTTTTCCACCATGCGGCCGAAGCCGTCGTAGCGGTAGTGCTTGTCCTGATAGGTCAGCAAGCGATTATGGGTGACGTGCCCGGTGCCCATCAGCCCGTCGAGCAGGTTGGCGGCCGGGTCGTAGGCGAAACCTTCACGCTGGCCCTTGAGATTGTCCTGGCTGGCGAGGATGCGGCCGGTGGCGTCGTAGTGCAGCAGTTGACGATGGGGCGCTTCGGGCTGGTTGTCGAAGCGCTCCACCAGTTGATCGCTGCCGTCATAGGCAAACAGCGACTGCGCCGCTGGCGGTAGCAGTGTCGACTGCTCCTGTTGCCGTCGCTGGCGGGCCCGCAGGCGACCGCTGCGGTCGTATTCGCTACGGGTGCTGAGACGGCCCTGGGTACGCAGCACTTCGCGGTGCAGGCGGTCGCGCTCGAAGTCACTGATGACCTGGCCGTCGAGGTTGATCTGGTGCAAATGACCGCTGCCGTAGTGCAGGCGGTTCAGCCAGCGGCCATCAGGGAGCTGTGTCTGGGTGAGGTTGCCCAGTTCGTCATAGCGATGCGTGAGGCGACCGGCCCACCCCTGTTCGGCGATCAGTTGCCCAAGCGCGTCGTAGCTGAAGCCGATGCTTTGCTGTTCGCCGGCCAGGCCGGTGAAGGTGATGGCCTTGACCTGATCGAGGTCGTCATAGCGGTATTCGGTGCGCCCGTCAGCGGTGACCTTGGCGACCAGCCGACCCATGGCATCGCGTTCCAGCTCCTGGATGATGGGTGCTTGCGGAGAGAGGTCCAGGTCGGTGCTGCCGGGAACGGCGAGGGCTTGCACGCGAGTGACATTGTCCAGTGCATCGTAGGCGTAGCGCTTGAGGCTGCCGTCCAGGCTGTGCTGAGCGCTCAAGCGGTCGCCCGCATCCCAGGCAAACCGATAGCTTTCGCCGTTCTCGTTGGCCAGGGCCAGTAGCCGCCCATAACTGTCGTAGCTCAACTCCACCCGCCGGCCATGGGCGTCGGTGCGCAGGCGCAGTTGACCGCTCGGCGTGTGTTGGAAAGACGTGGTGTGGCCGGCGGTATCGCTGTAGCCGATCAACTGGCCGCTGGCATCACGTTGATAGTGTTCGACGCGACCGTCTGGCAACTGCTTGCTCAGCAACCGGCCCTGGTCGTCGTAGCTGAAACTTGTGCGTTCCCCCAGCGCATCGCTGCTGCTGAGCAGCAGACCGCGCTCGTCGTAGCTCAACCGGGTGGTGTAGCCGGAGCAGTCGGTGTGTTCGCTGAGTTGGCCGAGGGCCGTCCAGCGCATGGTCTTGCTTTTGCCGGTGGCATCGATGACTTCCACCACTTGACCGTGAGCGTCGTGGCGATAGCGGGTGACGTGGCCCAGGGGGTCGGTTTCAACCGTGCGATTGCCCCGCGCGTCATAGCGGTACTGCCAGGTATTGCCTGCGGCATCGGTTTCCGCCAGGGGCAGGGCCCAGTGTTCGAGCCACAGCGTCGACTCGCTGCGGCCGAGCGGGTCGAGGGTCTGGCAGAGATTGCCGGCTTCGTCATAGCTGAACTGATGCTGCCCGCCGTTGGGGTCGGTCGCCCCCAGCAACTGGCTGTCGTCGTCCCACTGGAATGCCCAGGTGCGATTCAGTGCGTCGGTGGCTTCGGTGATCTGGTAGCGCGCATCCCAGCGCCGGGTGCTGACGCGATTTAAACCGTCGGTGATGCGGGTGATGCCGCCGGCCAGGTCATAGTCGAATGTATAAATATCGCCGGCGTCGGTCCAATGGCGGACCACGCGCCATTCCTGGTCTTCGATCGGGGCCCATTCGTAGAAACAACGCAGGCCCGTGGGCAACTGATGCTCCACCATCCGCCGCCCGAGGTCGTAGGCATAACGGCGTTTGACCTGGCTATTGGACTGGCGCACCTGCGCCAAGTCTCCCTGGGCATCGTAGCAGTAGTGCATCAGCACTTCACGGCGCTGGTCAGGGTAGAGGCGGTCGATCCGGCTGACCCGTCGTGGCCAGCGCTCGTCATAGGCCAGTTCGACCTGCACCAGGTCGAACGTGTCGCGCAGCCGCACCAGGCGTCCGGTTTCGTCGTAGTCGAGGTGGATGCGGTTGTCGTTGCGATCACCGAGCTGCTCCAGGCGCAGCAGCGTGGCATTCGCCGATGTGGGCTTGAACAACCGGTACAACCCGTCCGCGCTTTCGATCAGCAGTTCACCGTTGGCGTGCCGCCGCACGGCGAGACCTTCGCCGGCGCTGAACACCGCACCGCCCAAGGGGATCGAACCCATGTCGATGCGCCGGCCCTGTTCGTCGGTATAGATCAGGGTTTCGCCGCCCTCGGGATGGGGCAGGACCTCTACGCATATTTCGTAGGCGACGCTCCAGCCGGCGCCGAACAGGCCGTCACGGCGTTCGTCACGGCTGTTGTAGAAACGCTGCCAGTCGATGGGCAGGATGCCCGGCAAGACGAAGTCCAGTTCCTCGACATCCCCCAGCACTTTGGCGCCGGTCGCCGCATGCACCGGGTTCGATGAGCCCATGGCCGCGTTGGCCGCAGCGCCCATCGCGCTGCTGACCGCCATCGAGGCCGCGCCACCTATCAACATACACGGCAGGTTGCTCAGGAACTTGCCTTTGCCGCCCTTGAGCATCAGCAACGCGGTGACCGCCAGCCCCACGCCCGGCGTCTTGCCGCTGCGGATCTCCCGTACCACCACGGTGCCGCCGCCGATGGTCACGTCCGGGGAAATCAAACCGGACGAGACCACCTTGGCTTCGCAGGTACTGCGGTCACCGCTGCGCACGGCGGGCTGGCCGTTGATGGTGACCTTGTCCGAGCCTTCGGCCAGGAACTGCGGCGGCATCGGCGGGTGCTTCAGGCAAGTGATCATGTCCAGCGGCTTGGGCACGGCACCGGGGGCGGGTGTGGCGACGGTGGGCCGCCACATCTGCGAGAAGAAACTCTCGGCCATGTCCAGGTAGCTGGGCTCGGGCGCTTCGAGCTCGGTGCCGGCCGGCGCGACGTGGGACTCGATGGCCCCGGCGGCGCGGGCGGCGGGAATGTTGTTGGTCAGGGTGTCGGTGGAGCCGGTGAGGATGTTGGCCTGCACCGTGGGCGGAAAGAGGGCGTTGCCGATGCCCTCACAGATATTGCTCAGGCCCTTGTCGGCGCCGGTCTTGCTCATGGCGAGGCCGACGACCGCGCCGACCACGGCGCCGAGCAGGAAGCAACCGAGGCCGCCGGTCGCGACCGTGATGCCGGTGGCCGCCACCACGGCAGCGGTGGCGACGGCCGTGATCGCGATGTTGGCCGCCACCTCCAGCACACCGCCGAGGATGTCGGCCATCATCGAGGTGTGGTCCAGCGCGTCGCCCAGCCTTGCAGCCCAGAGCGCGTCAGACATGCACGTCGCTCATCAGACCGGCCCGTCGAACACGAGCGAACCCTTGATCGTCGCCCAATGCGCGGCTTCGGCGTCGCCGAGTGGCTCGGCCTTGACGTAGCTCAGGGCAAACATCTTGCGAGTACCGGGCAGCACCAGGGCCAACTGGTACTGGAAGACTTTTTCGTTGCCCTTGCTGAACTGGCTGCGCAGCTCGATGCCTTCGACTTCCTGGTTGGCACCCAGACGTACCGTGGCGCCCGGTTGGCAGCGCAGTTCCTGTACTTGTTTTTCCAGGCGCTTGAGCTGGTCGTCGAGGTTGCTCTGCAGGGTTTCGCCGTCGGCCAGCAAGCTGCGGCTGACGATCAAGGACGTGCCCAGTTCGGGGAACTTGAGGATGTTGATCGTCGCGTCCAGCAACTCGCTGGGCGGCAATTGAAGCTGGAATTCGTTGATGCGGTAAGTCATGGCGCCTGAATCTCTGGATTAACCCTTGGGGAACGCGGCTTTGACGTTGGCGTCGATGCTGGCCTTGACGCCCTGGCCGTCAGGGGTGGCACCAGGGCCGCCGCCATTGTTCAGGTGCAGGACGCCACCGGTGTTGAACTCGGCATCGCCCTTGGCATAGAAGCTGATCTGCACGCCGGTCAGGTTGATCTGGCCGCTGGCATTGAGCTCCAGAATGCTTTCACCGCACACCAGCCGCAGGTTTTCGCCCACTTCGATGACGTAGCTCTGGCTGATGCTGTCGGTCTTGCGCAGGCCCACCGACAGGATGTCTTCCTGTTTGACGATGCGCAGACGGTTGTTGCCGATGGTCACTGTCTCGTCATGGCCGATGCTCTTGTTGCGGTCGTGACCCACCGAATGGCTTTCATCCACCTCGACCACGATGTCCTGGTTGCGTTCGGCATGGATGTACAACTGCTCGGCGCCTTTCTTGTCCTCGATGCGGATTTCGTTGAAATTCGCCGGCGTGCCGCCCTTGCTCGAACGGCTCTTCATGCCGCTCTGGGTGGCGTTGTCGGGCAAGTCGTAAGGCACGGTCTGCTCGGCGTTGTAGACGCGACCGGTGATGATCGGTCGGTCGGGGTCGCCTTCGAGGAAGCTGACGATCACTTCCTGGCCGATGCGCGGGATCTGCATCGAGCCCCAGTTCTTGCCGGCCCAGGATTGCGACACGCGGATCCAGCACGAGCTGTTCTCGTTGGACTGGTCGTGGCGGTCCCAGTAGAAGTGCACCTTCACCCGGCCGAACTGATCGGTCCAGATTTCCTCGCCCTTGGGGCCGACCACCAGGGCGGTCTGCGGGCCTTTGACGATGGGCCGGTGGGTGTGGGGCAGCGGGCGGTAGCTCTGCTGGGCGTCGATGCAGGTCAGGCTGCTTTCGAACTGTGCCGAAGGGGCGCCGCCGCTGGTTTCGCCGCTTTCCTGGGACAGGTAGTAGCGGGCCCCGACGATCAGGTCTTCGCGGTTCTGGTCCTGGCGGGTGAAGCCGGTCAGGCTGAACAGATGACCCGAGCCCAGGCCTCGCGCGTTGCCGGCCAGCTCGACCTGTTCGTGCAGGGTCTGCAAGGCTTCGATGCGGGTGCGGGCATAGTGCTCGCCGTCTTCGCTCTGCACGTAGGTGCCGGGATAGTCGTACAGCGGATAGTCACCGGCGGCGTGGGGACGGGGCATCGCCGAACGCACGTCGATGCGCGCACTGGGGCGCTGGAAGTCATAGTCGTTGAGTTCCAGCGAGCCGGGCTGCACTTCCTGGGCCAGGTGCCAGTCGTGAATGTGGTCGCGCTCGCGTTGCTGCTCGTTCTTCGGGTAGTAGGGCACCGACGCGTAGCCGGGCGCGCTGGTGTGCGCACCGTAGGCATCGGCCAGCACCAGCACATGACGGCCCTGCTCGTGGCGGAAGAAGTAGTAGATCCCTTCCTGCTCCATCAGGCGGCTGACGAAGTCGAAGCTGGTCTCGCGGTACTGCACGCAGTATTCCCACTCGCGATAGGGCCGGCTCAATGCGTCTTCGAAATCGGAGAAACCCAGGTCGCGGAACACCTGCTTGATGATCTGCGGGATGGTCAGGTTCTGGAAAATCCGGCAATCGGAGGTGCGTGTCAGCAGCCACAGCCAGGGCCTTAGCGTGGCCTGGTAACTGGCGAACTGACCTTGGTCGACGTTCTGGCTGAAGCGGGCCACGATGCCATGGAAATGCCGCTCGCCGCCGCCGTCCAGTTGCATGCTCACGCACATGGGTTTGCCGAGCACCTGATTGAGATCGATGGCGTTGTCCAGCGAGTGCAGCTGCAACTCATAGTTGAACAGCCTTCCCAGCTCGTCACCGCCGCCCATGTCCTTGAGCAGCAGCACCTCGGGCCCCAGGGGGCTGGTGATTTTGGCCAGGCGTGTGGCTTGGTTGAATAACATCGAGTGTCCCGTGCAAGTTGTGTTGGCTGAAGGAGCGCAACCCACTGTGGGAGCGAGCCTGCTCGCGATGGCGGAGTGTCAGTCAACGCGAGGTTGACTGTAATTCCGCTATCGCGAGCAGGCTCGCTCCCACAGGGTTTTTTGTGTTCCTGTCAGGTCAGGCCGCGTCGCTGAAATCGTACTGCAATTCGTTGTCCACCGCGCTGATCCGCACGCCGGCCATGGCCTTGCCTTCGAGCATGCGGGTCAGGAACTCGCGGCTCATGTCCGGCAGCAGGCTGTTGGTCAGGATGGTGTCGATCATGCGGCCGCCGCTTTCGGTTTCGGTGCAACGCGAGACGATCAGGTCGATCACCGCGTCGTCATAGTCGAACGCGACCTTGTGGGTGCTCTCCACGCGCTTCTTGATGCGGTTGAGTTGCAGGCGGGTGATGGCCTTGAGCATCTCGTCGCTGAGCGGGTAGTACGGGATCGTCACCAGGCGGCCGAGCAGGGCCGGTGGGAAAATTTCCAGCAGCGGCTGGCGCAGGGCCTTGGCGATTTCCTCGGGCTCGGGCACGTCCTGCGGGTTCTTGCACACCTCGGCGATCAGCTCGGTGCCGGCGTTGGTGGTGAGCAGGATAAGGGTGTTCTTGAAGTCGATCACCCGACCTTCGCCATCCTCCATCACGCCTTTGTCGAACACCTGGAAGAAGATCTCGTGCACGTCCGGGTGGGCTTTCTCCACCTCGTCCAGCAACACCACGCTGTACGGTTTGCGCCGCACGGCTTCGGTCAGCACGCCGCCTTCGCCGTAGCCGATGTAGCCCGGCGGCGCGCCCTTGAGGGTGGACACGGTGTGGGCTTCCTGGAACTCGCTCATGTTGATGGTGATGACGTTCTGTTCGCCGCCGTACATGGCTTCGGCCAGGGCCAGGGCGGTTTCGGTCTTGCCGACGCCGGAGGTGCCGGCGAGCATGAATACGCCGATGGGCTTGCTCGGGTTGTCGAGGCCGGCACGGGAGGTCTGGATGCGCTTGGCGATCATCTGCAGGGCGTGGTCCTGGCCGATGATGCGTTTTTTCAGGTGCTGATCGAGGTTGAGCACGGTTTCCAGTTCGTTGCGGGCCATGCGGCCCACTGTGTTTCCGGTTCAGTCGGCGACCACCGAGGCCACGGCCTGGTAATCCACGGTCGGCAGGATCAGCGGGGTTTCGCCTTGCAGGGCGGTCAGGCGCTGTTGCAGGTCCACCAGTTTCTCGCGCAGGGCGTGGCTTTCGTTGTCGGAAGCTTCGCTGGTGTCCTCGCTGTCCACCACACAGACGCGCTCGCGCAGGGTGGCACGGGTGGCGAGCAGTTCGTCCACCAGGGTTTTCTCTTCGGCCCAGCGGCTTTCCAGCTCGGCGAGGCGCTCGCGTTCGGCGCTCAGCAGGCTTTCGGTCTGGGTCTGGCGTGTGCCGATGACCACGCCAATCGCGTGCTCGCGAGCGATGATCTGCAGCTCGGTTTCCAGCGCTTCGATGCGCCGACGGCTGTCATCCACTTCGGCCGGCACCGCATGCAGGCTGATGGCGACGCGGGCGCAGGCGGTGTCCAGCAGGCTCACGGATTTGTCCGGCAACTGGCGCGCGGGGATGTAGCGGTGGGACAGCTTGACCGAGGCTTCCAGGGCTTCGTCGAGGATCTGCACCTGATGGTGCTGTTCCATGGTCGAGGCCACGCCGCGCATCATCAGCAGGGCCTTGTCTTCCGACGGCTCGGCCACTTGCACCACCTGGAAACGCCGGGTCAGGGCCGGGTCTTTCTCGATGTGCTTCTTGTACTCGGCCCAGGTCGTGGCGGCCACGGTGCGTAGGGTGCCACGGGCCAGGGCTGGCTTGAGCAGGTTGGCCGCTTCACCGGTACCGGCGGCGCCACCGGCACCCACCAGGGTGTGGGCTTCGTCGATGAACAGGATGATCGGCTTCGGCGAGGCCTGGACGTCTTCGATGACCTGGCGCAGGCGCTGTTCGAATTCGCCTTTCATGCTCGCGCCGGCCTGCAGCAGGCCGACGTCGAGGCTGCGCAGCTCCACGTCCTTGAGGGACGGCGGCACGTCACCGGCAACGATGCGCAGGGCAAAGCCCTCGACCACGGCGGTCTTGCCCACGCCCGCTTCACCGGTGAGGATCGGGTTGTTCTGCCGGCGGCGCATGAGGATGTCCACCAGTTGGCGGATCTCTTCGTCGCGACCGACGATCGGGTCGAGCTTGCCGCTGCGAGCCTGTTCGGTGAGGTCGACGGTAAAGCGCGTGAGGGCTTCCTGCTTGCCCATGGCGCTGGGGGCCATGGCGCCGCTGGCTTCGCCCGGCACACTGCCTGCGTTGAAGCCGTCGCTGGCGGTCAGGGCGTTTTCCGGGGAGTCGCCGACGTATTCGTCAAAGCGCTCGCTCAGGGCTTCGGCCTTGACCTTGTCGAATTCCGACGACAGTCCTAGCAGGGCATGGCGCAGGCTTGGGGTCTTGAGGATCCCCAACACCAGGTAACCGGTGCGCACCTGGCTTTCGCCGAACATCAGGCTGCCGTAGACCCAGCCGCGTTCCACGGCTTCTTCGACGTGGGAGGACAGGTCGGTGATCGAAGTCGAGCCCCGTGGCAGGCGGTCCAATGCGTCGGTCAAGTCCCGGGCCAGACGCGCCGGCTCGACGTTGAACTGGCGGATGATGCGGTGCAGGTCCGAGTCCTGCAGTTGCAGCAACTGGTGAAACCAGTGGGCCAGTTCCACGTAGGGGTTACCGCGCAATTTGCAGAACACGGTGGCGGCTTCGATGGCCTTGTAGGCCACGCAGTTGAGTTTGCCGAACAACGCGGCGCGACTGATTTCACCCATGCTCATGGCTCCTTGAGGTCTGTGAGGTGTTGGCCTGTTCGGCGTAATGCCGGGCCAGTATTAGATCGTTGGCATCTTTTTCGGGTTGCCCCAGCCAGGCGTTGAATCCCAGGCGGAAACGGCCGTTGAGTTGTAGCGTCGGCACCTCGGGCTGTTCCAGGACCAGGTTCAGGTCCCAGTCCAGCTCATGGCCCAGGTATTCGGCGACCCAGGCCACCAGCTCATTGAACGGCTCGCCACCGGGCAGCATGCCCATGTAGTCGACGAGCTTGAGCGGCCCGAGGCGAATGCGGAATTTGTGTTGGCGGTCCCACACGTAGCGGCCCAGGCAGAAGTCCACACCCAGCTGATGGGCGCTGACGCCGACGCGGCTGCGTTCCGGCAACTCCAGCCATTGGCCGACGTATTCCTCGATCTCCACCGGCAGGCCGAAATATTCGCTGAGGATGGCTTTCAAGCCGTCCGGGTAGCGGGTTTGTGCCGCCAGGTGACCGCTGTAATGCAGTTTTGCCGTGTCCGGGATCAGCCCTTGGTTGAGCAGGCTCGGCATGCCCCGGCCGCTGAGCGCCGCCAGGCGCGCCGACCAGTAGTCGTCGTCCGGGCGGTCATGGCTGACCGTTGGCCGTGCTTCAGCCCAGGCCCGATAGAACAGGCTGAGCAGGCGATGGTGGAATACATCGAGAAAGCGCTTGCTGGTGCTATCGGCGTTGTTGCGCTGGCGCTCGCGCACGTACTCGGTCATGTGCAACGGCATCGGGCCGTTGGGGCCACCGAGGCCGAAGAAGAATTGCTCCAGCCGCGCCGGCGTGCCGTCGACACCCGGTTGCACCGAGGCGAGGGTGGCCGGGGCAAAGGTGCAGTCGGCCTGTTGTCCGAGGCGCAACGGGTCATCGGCCAGGCGCAGGGAATGGCCCAGGCGCGGCAGTTCGGGGGTTTCGCACTCGATGCGCCGCAACGCCTGGAAAAAGTCGTATGCCCAGGGTTCCTGGTGCATCGCGTCCAGGGTACTCACAGGGTCGGACGACGTCCGGGCTTGGCTTTCCATCGCATGATCTCGCCGCGTTCGGTGGTACGGATCACCGTCTCGGTAAAACTGTTGATCGACACGTAGCGTGCCAGGAAGCGTTCGAACACCGCGCCAAGGAGAAACACCCCGGTGCCGCGGAACGCATTTTCATCGAATTCCAGAGTGATCTCCAGGCCCCGACCGAACACGATCGGGCCGGGCATCGGCAGGCGTCGAGTGCAGGCCTTGCTGCTGACTTCCCGCAGGCCTTCGATCTGCAATTGCAGCGCCGCGTCGTTGCTGTCGCCGTACAGGCGTAGCAGTTCGCGCAGGGCAGCGGCCCCCTGGCCTTGTTCACTGAGGGACAGGTAGTTCAGCGACAACTGGCTTATCAACCGCCAGGCCTTGGCGTCGTGGGCATGGCTGGCCCGTGGCCGACTCGGCCCGGCGACGCAACGCACGGCACCGACCGGCGCACTGTCGGCCAGGGTGAAGTCGGTCTTGCCGTTGCCCACACTCATGAACAGCGGCAGGTCACGGTTGGTGCACAGCGCGGTCACGCCCAGTTGGCGCAGGTCATGGCGGTAAGGCGCCTGCTGACTGTCCACCAGGCTGACAAAGGTTTCGCTGCCGATGTAGGTCGAGCGCGGACCATTGCGTCGCTGATCGCTGGACAACACCCGCGGTTCACGGCGCACCGTGTAATAGGCCTGGTCACGTCCGTAACGGGAAGGGTCGCGCACGGCATAGAACGGCAGGAACGGCTGCTCCGGCCCGGTGCCGTGGCCGGTGAGGCCGGTCAGCGAATGCACTGCGAAATCCATCGGCCGGGTGCGGTCGGCGATCACGTGGTGCTCGTTGACCCGGTCCGACAGATGAATGCGGTCCAGGCGCTTGGGGAACAGATTGATGGCCGGCGTGCAGAACGGCAGGAACTGCGCGGCGCCGACGCTGCCTTCCAGGCTCGGGTCGTGGCGGTCGAACAACACGATCAACTCCAGCTCCTGACCGTCGCAACGCTTGACTGCGCGGCTCAGTTGGGTGAAGTCGACGAACAGGAAGCGCTGGGGCAGGGCGAAGTACTCCTGCAACAGGCGATAGCCCTGGAACGCGCGCGGCACCACCGGCAGAGCCGCGTCGACGTCATCGAAACCGCGGGAGCGCAGTGCATCCTGGGGCAGCCGCTCGACCCAATTGCCGCCGGGTTGGCGCGCGAACACCGCACAGGCACTGCCCAGCAACTGTTCGTACAGGCGGAACGGTTGTTCGTCGGCGCCACTGAGGTACAGCGGCAGATTGTCCAGGGCCAGGCTGTTGAACGGCAATTCGGCGCCGGTGCGCAGGGTCAGGCGTAGGCCCGCCTTGGCTTTCGGTTCACTGGCGGCCAGGCGTCCGAGCACCGTGGACGGGTTGCCGAAGTACTCGGCCTGGCTGACCTGCAAGGGCCACAGTGTCACCGAGTGGGCCGTACGGTATTCGCAACAGGTCTGGGTTTCACGCCCCAGGGCGGCACGCAGGACGCTGTCCCGGGGCAGCTCGAAGCCGCTGCTCAAGGAGCCTTCGTCCGGGTCGGCCTGCATCTGCACCACGGTCATCGACGGCGTCGGCGCCAGATAATGGGGGTAGGCGATTTCCAGCAGGTTGTGGGTGAAGGTCGGGTACTCGGCGTCGAGCTTGAGTTGGACCCGCGCCGTCAGGTAGGCGAAACCTTCCAGCAGCCGCTCGACATACGGGTCGGCGCAGTCCATGCCGGACAATGTCAGCCGACTGGCGATCTTCGGGTATTCCTTGGCAAACTCCGCCGCGCTTTCGCGCACGTGATGCAGTTCCTGGTTGTACAGCTCCAGCAGGCGCGGGTTCATGAGCGTCTCCGCTGATCGGCGTTGACCACGCGCACATGGCCGGTTTCCAGGTCCAGGTCGGTTTGCAGCATCAGGCGCAACGGCACCGGCTGCGCCCAGAGGTCGCCTTCGATCTCGAAGCTCAAGGCGTTGTGGTTCATCTCGGCCGTCGCCCGGGCACGCACGCGCAGGGTGTGGCGCAGGATGCGCGGCTCGAAGGTGGCGATGGCCTGGTGGATCAGGGCTTCCAGCGCCGAAAGATCGACGTTCGAGGCGCTGTTGCCGGCCAGCGCCGGCAGCCCGAAATTCACCACTGAGGTGCCCGCCGGGGTGTGCAGCGTGGCATCGGCGTCGAGCAATGACGTGGTGTTGAGCAGCCACGCCAGGTCACGCAGCACCGAGGCTTTCAATTGGGTCAGGGACAGCACGCGTTTGTCGGCGCTTTCCTTGGGGTTGGTCGGATCGTCGTCGGTCAACCGGTCCAATAGGGAGGGTTGGAGGCGATCGCGGGTGGCGATTTCGGTTACCACGTAAAGGGTGCCACGTACATTTTCTGGTCTCCTCCGGCGCCGCAAGCTGCATACAGGCTGACCGTTCCCGCCTCGAAACCTTCCGGCAGCTGACGAATAGCCTGCATTTTGCTCAGACAATCGCGGCTGGGGGCGGGCATGTGTTCGCTGCGCCAGACCGCAAAAATCGGGATGTTGTTGAACATTTCCACGCGCAGTTTCTGCTGTTTATCCAAGCTGAAGCCGCACGGCCATTCCATGTCCAGCTTCATGCGACTCTGGTCGGGTTTGACCAGCGTGCATTGACCCTGATCGTCAACCAGACTGAGTGGCTGGCCCTCGAAAACCGTCTGGGTCGTCGGCGTCCCGGCATGCTCGGCGCATGCGCTCAGGCTGATCAGGCTAGTCGTCAGGCATAGGGCGAACAGGGCCTTGTTGATTAAGTGAGCTCCCAGAACCAGACCTTCTTGGATCGATAGAAAAGGTCGCTGGTTTGGGTCAGGCCACGATTCCATAGATCGATATGGTCGCCGCTACGACCTTCGGCAGTCTCTCCGGATTGCTGGAAGCAGTCCTTGAAGAAAATCAGGCCGGTCTTGCCCATCAATGTCTTTCGGTCTTCGGGGCTGTTACTGAGAATAGTCGGACGGCCCAGATGATGTTTCCACAACCAATTGGCCAATGACTCGGCGCCCCTGGCGTGTTCATGCTTGCAAAGGGGGTCTTTGGTGTAGGTGGATTTGTTGACCTTGATGGTTTTCTCCGCATTGAGCGTCAGGCTCATGCGTATGGCGCATTGGTTTGCCCAGGGACCGTCACAGGGTTTTGCGTCAGGATGGGCAACCAGCAGGTCGGAATAGGCTTTCCACAAATTGATAAACGAAGGCTTGGCCATGACTCAGACACCGCTGAAAGGATTGGATTAGAGCTAGCACCAAACACCCCCGGCGCGTGGCACCGGGGGCGTGTTCGATTACACCTTGACGTTCTGACGCACGTTCCAGCCGAACTTGACCGGACCGCCTTCCTTGGTGCCGTCGGCTTTCTGAGGCTGGTAGTCCACCAGCACCTGGGCGAAGTTCAAGGTGACGTTTTCGGTCAGGCGATCATCGCTGCCCGAGCCGCCGGTGCTCAGGGAGGTGATCAGCCCTTCTTCCAGGTTGATGACCATGTACTCGACCTGGCTTTCACCGCCGGCCTTGCGCACGGTCAGCTTGACCTTGTCGATGTGCTTGCCGCTGGCGCAGTGCATCATCAGGTTTGGCGAAGCCTTGTCGACGAACTTGGTCAGCGACAGGTCCTGGATGTTCACCTTGCCGGCACCGCCGCCGCTGCCGGTGTGCATGTTGCCGGACTGGGACCTGCCCCAGCTCCAGTTCAGGACGTCGATCTCGTCCTTGTGGGCCTTGTCCATGGACTCGCCCTTGATGTCGCCGATCTTGATGAAAATATCAACAGCCATGTTTTCTCCCTGTGTGGTTTCTACCACGTTGTGTTGTGTTGATCGTTCCCACGCTCTGCGTGGCAACGCATCTTGGGACGCTCTGCGTTCCAGGGACGCGGAGCGTCCCGGGCGGCATTCCCACGCCGAGCGTGGGAACGATCACATCAAGGGGTCGGATTACGCGCCCTTGGCCGAAGGCAGTTTCGAAACCAGGCGCAGCGACACGGTCAGCCCTTCGAGCTGGTAGTGCGGGCGCAGGTAGAACTTGGAGTTGTAGTACCCCGGGTTGCCTTCGACTTCTTCCACGATCACTTCGGCTGCCG
>Ga0157373_10002179_pt1 | contig 14833 bp, 6 predicted proteins | sample C65metaG_FD_113460 | JGI IMG/M metagenome (GOLD analysis project Ga0157373, IMG submission 113460) | Corn rhizosphere microbial communities from Kellogg Biological Station, Michigan, USA - C6-5 metaG | ecosystem: Host-associated > Plants > Roots > Rhizosphere > Soil | place: USA: Michigan... | reverse complement strand
TTGCGATCACGCTGAAGTCTTCCAGCGTTGTCATGTCGCCTTTGACTTCGCCGTTGGTCGCGAGTTCGCGGAGCAGACGGCGCATGATCTTTCCGCTGCGGGTTTTGGGAAGCGAATCGGTGAAGCGAATGTCATCGGGCTTGGCCAGCGATCCGATTTCCTTCGCTACCCATTTGCGGAGTTCTTCTTTTAATTCCGGCGTGGGAGTGCGTCCGCCTTCGAGGGTAACGAACGCCGAAATCGCCTGCCCCTTGAGTTCATCAGGACGACCGACAACGGCAGCTTCAGCAACCCACTCATGCGCCACCAGCGCCGACTCCACTTCCATCGTGCTTAGGCGGTGGCCGGAGACGTTGATCACGTCGTCCACGCGGCCCATCACCCAGAAGTACCCGTCTTTATCTTTACGCGCGCCGTCGCCGGTGAAGTAGTTTGGCGGAATCTGCGACCAGTATTGCTTCACGTAGCGGTCGGGATCGCCGTAAATGGTGCGCAGCATTCCCGGCCACGGCTGTTTCAGCACCAGAAATCCACCGGACCCGTCGGGAACAGGGTTGCCGTCCATGTCCACGATCTCGGGAACAACGCCGGGGAAAGGCTTGGTGGCCGAGCCGGGCTTGGTCGCAATCGCGCCGGGGATGGGCGTGATCATGATGTGACCGGTTTCGGTCTGCCACCAGGTGTCAACAATCGGGCAGCGATTGTGACCGATAGTTTCGCGGTACCACATCCAGGCTTCAGGATTAATCGGCTCGCCTACCGTGCCGAGCAAGCGCAGGCTTTCGAGTTTATGCTTCTTGGGCCATTGATCACCCCAGCGGATGAATGTGCGGATCGCGGTGGGCGCAGTGTAGAAGATCGAAACTTTGTGGCGATCGATGATCTGCCAGAATCGGTCCGGCTCAGGAAAATTGGGCGCGCCTTCGTACATCAGGCTGGTGGCGCCATTTTGCAGCGGGCCGTAAACGATGTAGCTATGTCCGGTGACCCAGCCGATGTCGGCGGTGCACCAGTAAATGTCTTCGTCGCGTAGATCGAAGACCCATTTGGTGGTGATGTAAGTGCCGATGGAATACCCGGCGGTGGTGTGCACAACGCCCTTTGGCTTTCCGGTAGTGCCCGAGGTGTAGAGGATATAGAGAGGATGTTCAGAGTCGAGCGGTTCGGCGGGACAATTTTCGGAAGCTTTCGCCATGACGTCGTGCCACCAATGGTCGCGACCAGATTGCATGTTGATGGTGGTTCCGGTGCGCCTGTACACAACTACGTTTTTCACGGAAGGGCAGGATTTCAGCGCCTCTTCGACTGCGGGGAACAGTTTCACTTCGGTGCCACGACGGAAAGCGCCGTCCTGGGTGATAACCGCGGTGGCTTGGGAGTCGTGGATGCGGTCGATAAGTGCATGCGCCGCGAAGCCACCGAAGATGACAGTGTGAGGCGCGCCGATGCGAGCGCAGGCCAGCATGGCGATGGGCAATTCAGGTGTCATCCCCATGTAGATGGCGACACGATCGCCTTTCTTGACTCCGAGTGTCTTGAGGACATTGGCAAATTTCTGGACTTCGCGATGCAGGTCAGCATAGGTCAGAGTACGAAGATCGCCCGATTCGCTCTCCCATATGATCGCGGGTTTGTCTTTGCGCGAGGTCTGAACGTGCCGGTCAAGGCAGTTGTAAGAGAGGTTAATCTGACCGCCCACGAACCACTTGGCCCAGGGATGGTTCCACTGAAGCACCTTGTCCCACTTCTTGAACCAATGCAGCTCTTCGGCGATTCCACCCCAGAATTTCTCCGGCTGCTCGACCGATTCGCGATAAACGCGCTCGTAATCTTCAAGACTTTTGAGGTGTGCACGGCGGCGGAATTCATCCGGCGGCTCAAACTTGCGCAACTCTTGCAGCGTGGAATCAATATTCGTGGAAGCGGGCATAGTCGTTTTTTGTGACATCAGGTCCTCGACAGAGACGACGGAAGGCATTTTACTTTGATTTGTAGAAAGATGCTGCTCCAGCAACTGTCACTTTGCCTTTTGGTTGGTACAAATCGATATCTTGATAAAGTCAGCACCTCAATCCGCGAACCGGCGGCAGCTGACAGACTACTGCTCTTCCATTTTTTCCAGCAGGTACGCGCCGGGCCCCTGCTGTCCACGGATAGAGCGGACAAATTCCTTCACCACGAAGCCAGCTTGCAGTGAATCGGTGAAGGCCTGCCGAGTGGCGTGTCGCCATTCCCGGGCTAAACTTTCATCGCGGGACTCAATCCGATCCATATCACCGGGAATTTCGATTGCGATCCGCTGTCTGGACAAGGCCTGCGCAACGTCGCTGATCGCAGGACGGCCCGATCCATTGAATGCAATCAGCGGCTCAAGATGGGCCAGAGTGTCGAGGTTCTCGATGCGAATGTCTTTTCCGCGCAATCTGGTTTCGACGCGCGGAGTGGCGAGCTGCCAGGTGACCCACAAACGGTCGGTACCGTTCCGATGCAGAGGGCTGGATGTTTTAGGACCATAAAAGTCAATTCGATAATCGTTTGAGATGACACCCAGCCGGGCGAAGTTCAGGTGTGCATTGCGAGCCCGCAGCGGATCGAACGTCCAAGTTATTTCTTTAATTCCCAAGGCGAGCGCCTTCTGACGCTGGGCCAGCTTCAGCTTGCATCCAATCCCTGATCCAAGGTGAGAGCTGCGCACACCAAGCATGTGCGAGTGAAATGCTGTCTTGCCGTGCTCCAGACTCGGCAGGGCAAAAGCAAAACCTACGAGTTGGTGCTTGTCGAAGGCTCCCATCCACATGGCACCGGCTCCGCGAGTAGCTATGGCGAGAGCGAGCGGAGTTACATCCCGGTCATCCGCACCCCAAGTTTCCTTTTCCAGATCCAAAGCAAGCTGCAAGTCCGCGATGGAATCCAGGTCTCGAATGGAAATCTCGGATTGGGATGTTGTCGGCACGATTCGCTTGGCCGATCACTATACGTGAGACGGCCCGCTCGTGCCACCAGCGGCTGCATCCAGGGATTGGGTAAATTTTTGTAAATGCTTGAGCAGAATCGGATTGTAGCCTCATCCAACAGGAGTCAAAGTGTCTGCAATAGACGGGCGCGATCGGTTTGGATTGGTTAAGATTGGAACGCATTTCTCAAGACGAGGCGAGAACAAACTAATGAGGTCGATTCCTTCGCGCATAATTGCTGCAATTGCGGCAGCACTGTTGCTGGTATTGCTGCTTAACGCCTGTTCGGGATCGGAGCCTGCGCCCTCGAAAGCACGCGCCAATGCCATGCAAGTCATGCCTGTGACCGTGGCCAAAGTCATGCAACAGGACCTGCCGGTCTATCTCAGCGGATTGGGGTCAATAGCGGCGTATTACACAGTGAATGTGAAGAGCCGGGTGGATGGTCAATTGGTTGACGTCAGGTTTAAAGAAGGCGAGTCGGTAAAGCAGGGCGCTTTGCTGGCCGTGATCGATCCGCGGCCGTACCAGGTGCAATTGGAGCAAGCGCAGTCACAGCTATTCAAAGACCAGGCGTCATTGCGCGATGCGCAGCTCAACTACCAAAGATACAAAGGACTGTTGCAAAATTCGGGCGCGATGTCTCAACAACAGGTGGACACGCAGCAAGCGACCGTGGATCAACTTGAAGGCGCAGTGCGTAACGACCAGGCCACGGTGGACAGCGCCAAGTTGAACTTAACGTATTGCCACATTACGGCGCCGGTCAGCGGCCGCATCGGATTAAGACTGGTGGATCCTGGAAATATGGTCCACGCTTCCGATACGAACCCGATGCTTGTTATCACCCAACTGCAACCGATTACGGCGCTGTTTACGTTGCCCGAGGACCAGTTGCCCGAAGTAGCGCAGCATCAGCGCAGAGGTCCGCTCGAGGTAGATGCCTACAGCCGGGACAATCAGACGCTGCTGGCTACCGGTAAGCTGCTCACCATCGATAACCAAATTGACCAGACAACGGGAACAGGGAAGCTGAAGGCGGTGTTTTCCAACGAAGACAGCGTGCTTTGGCCGAACCAGTTCGTCAACGTCCATCTGCTCCTGGAAACCAGGAAGAATGCCACCGTCCTTCCGTCGGCTGCGGTGCAACAAGGGCCACAGGGGAGTTACGTATATGTGATGAAGCCGGATGAAACGGTAGAGGTTCGAAATGTAAGCGCGGCTCTGACCGAAGGCAATCTGACACAAATAGCAAGCGGCGTGTCTCCCAATGAGGTTGTCGTAACCGACGGGCAGGACAAACTGCAAGCCGGCAGCCGGGTGAAGCCAAACTTTCAAAACGCAGTCCCAAATGGCGGAACACAAGCAAACGGCGGCGCCCAAGGGCGAGGTCCCCGCCCAGTTCCGGCGGCCGGCGGCCGGAGGTCTGGCAGTTCGGGGCAGACGAATCAGCCTGCGGCGAACACCGGCAGCAGTCAACGTACTCAACCTGGAAATCCGACCGCGGGATCGTCGAACACTGGAACGCCTTCGCAATGAATCCGTCACGATTGTTCATCCTTCGGCCCGTCGCAACCTCGCTGATGATGTTCGGGGTATTGCTGGTCGGGATTGTCGCCTACCGACAATTGCCAGTCTCAGCTTTGCCGGAAGTGGATTACCCCACTATTCAGGTGATGACGTTTTATCCCGGGGCAGATCCCACGGTTATGGCTTCTTCAGTGACCGCGCCACTGGAGCGCCAGTTTGGACAAGTGCCCGGGCTGAGCCAGATGACTTCGTCCAGTTCACTGGGCAGTTCAATCATCACGCTGCAATTCAGTCTGGACCAGAACATTGACGTTGCCGAGCAGGAAGTCCAGGCCGCGATCAACTCCGCCGGCACCTACCTTCCCGCAGATCTGCCGAACCCACCGATCTATAGCAAGGTCAATCCTGCGGATTCGCCAATTCTTACTTTCGCATTGAGTTCGTCAACACTCCCATTGCCCAAACTTGAAGACCTCGCGGACACGCAACTGGCACAGAAAATATCTCAGGTGACCGGCGTCGGGCTGGTTTCCATCAGCGGTGGGCAGAAGCCGGCGGTAAGGATTGAAGCTAACCCCACGGCACTGGCGGCATACGGGCTCAGCCTGGAAGATGTGCGTACCGCGCTCGCCTCGGCCAACGTGGACCAGGCAAAGGGAACGCTCGACGGGCCACGGCAGTCCTTCACCATAGATGCGAACGATCAGTTGCTCTCCGGACCGGAATACAAGCCAATTGTCATCGCCTATCGCAACGGCGCCCCGGTTCGCATAGCTGATATCGCAAACGTAACCGACAGCATAGAGAACAAGTTCCAGGCGGCATGGATGGGTCAAGGTTCGACGCTGGCGCCTGCGGTCATCGTTAACATTCAGCGCCAGCCCGGCGCCAACATCATCACCGTGGTTGACCGGATCAAGAAACTGCTTCCGGTGCTGCAGGCAGGACTACCGGCCGGCGTGAACGTAACCGTCCTCACTGACCGGACGGTAACCATTCGGGCTTCGGTCAAAGATGTTGAGTTCGAATTGAGCCTCACTGTGGGACTGGTGGTGATGGTCATCTTTCTGTTTCTCAGAAATGTGCGGGCGACCATCATTCCCAGTATCGCGGTGCCACTGTCCCTCGTGGGGACGTTCGGGATTATGTATCTGCTGGGATACAGCCTGAACAATCTGACGCTCATGGCACTGACCATCTCCACCGGTTTTGTGGTGGATGATGCGATCGTCATGCTGGAGAACATTGAGCGATTCCTTGAAGCAGGCGACTCGCCGCTGGATGCCGCGCTGAAAGGCGCGGGCCAGATTGGATTCACCATTGTTTCATTGACGGTTTCGCTGATCGCGGTCCTGATCCCGCTGCTCTTTATGGGAGATATTGTGGGCCGCTTGTTCCGGGAATTTGCGGTAACGCTAGCAGTCACAATTCTGGTATCGGCGTTTGTGTCGCTGACACTCACGCCCATGATGAGCGCACGCCTGCTCAAGTCGAAAGAGCATACCAGGAAGAGCAGATTTTATGACTGGTCCGAGCGGCAATATGAACGCGTGATCCGCTACTACGGCCGGACTCTGAAGTGGGTCTTACAACACCAGACCGCGACCCTGCTGGTTACAGCCGCCACCCTGGTGCTTACGATTGTTTTATACATTGTGGTGCCGAAGGGATTTTTCCCGGTGCAGGACACGGGTGTGATACTCGGCATTTCAGACGCGCCGCAGAACATATCGTTCGCTGCGATGTCGCAACGGCAGCAGCAATTAGCGCGGGCAATATTGAAAGATCCTGACGTAGCCAGCCTGTCATCGTTTATCGGCGTGGACGGGACCAATCCCACACTCAACACTGGTCGTGTGCAGATCAACCTGAAGCCGCGCGACGAGCGCAGTTCTTCGGCATCTGAGATCATCCGCCGTTTGCAGCCTCAATTGGCCCAACAAGTCGACGGGATTACTTTGTACATGCAGCCGGTTCAGGATTTGACCGTCGAGGACCGCGTCAGCAGAACGCAGTACCAGTACTCGATGGAAGATACGGATCCGAATGAACTGGCGATCTGGTCGCAACGCCTGCTGGAAAAGCTGCGGCAATCGAAGGAACTGCGCGATGTAGCCAGCGATCAGCAGAATGGCGGCCTGCAAGCTGAACTGGTCATTGACCGCGATACGGCATCCCGCTTCGGGATCCTGCCGGCGACGATTGATAACACTCTGTATGACGCGTTTGGGCAACGGCAAATCTCAACCATCTACACGCAGCTCAATCAATACCACGTGGTGCTTGAAGCCGATCCGCAGTTTCAACAGAACCCTGAGTCGCTCAACTCGCTGTACGTGAAGTCGTCCACAGGAACGCAAGTCCCACTATCCTCCTTCAGTCACATTGTTCAGACGAATGCAACTTTGGCAATTAATCATCAGGGGCAGTTTCCGGTTGTGACGTTGTCATTCAATCTTGCACCGGGCGCATCTCTCGGTGACGCCACCAAAGCGATCGACGCTGCCGAACAAGCCATTCAGATGCCGGCCAGCATCCATACGAGTTTTCAGGGCACTGCAGCTGCGTTTCGCAATTCGCTTTCAAGCGAACCGCTGCTGATTTTGGCGGCGATCATCACGGTATATATCGTGCTCGGCGTGTTGTACGAAAGCTATATCCATCCCATCACGATTCTTTCCACGTTGCCCTCGGCCGGGGTGGGTGCCCTACTGGCGCTGATTCTGACGGGAAACGATCTTGGCGTGGTCAGTCTTATCGGAATCATTTTGCTGATAGGCATCGTAAAAAAGAACGCCATCATGATGATCGACTTTGCGCTCGAAGCCGAACGCGATGAGCACAAAGGACCCGAAGAGGCTATTTACCAGGCGTCGTTGCTGCGTTTCCGTCCGATCATGATGACCACGATGGCGGCGCTGTTTGGCGGTTTGCCGCTGGCATTGGGCCGCGGCACCGGCTCGGAACTACGTCACCCGCTTGGAATCACGATCGTCGGCGGCCTTCTGGTCAGCCAACTGCTTACGCTCTACACCACGCCGGTTGTTTATCTGTGGTTCGACCGTCTATCTGAGAGATTCTCGCGATTTGGATTCCGCCACTTCACAGAACAGCCTGCCGAGGGAGACTGAGTGAGCGTTTCCTCTCCATTTATCAAACGCCCGGTCGGCACTTCCCTGCTGACAGTGGGAGTTTTGCTGGCGGGCATTCTGGCATTTCAGTTCCTGCCCGTCGCGCCCCTGCCACAAGTGGAATTTCCTGTCATCAGCGTCTCGGCTTCGTTGCCTGGAGCCAGCCCGGAGACGATGGCATCAGCGGTTGCCACTCCACTCGAACGGCAGTTTGGACGTATCGCTGGAATCAGTCAGATGACTTCTACCAGCCAGATCGGGTCCACCAATATTTCTCTGCAATTCGATCTGGACCGGAACATAGATGCCGCCGGGCGCGACGTGCAGGCAGCGATCAACGCAGCGCGCAGCCAATTGCCCTCGTATTTGCCGGGAAATCCGTCGTATCGGAAGGTGAATCCGGCGGATGCGCCGGTTCTGATTCTTTCACTGACATCAGACACGATGACGCTGCCACAGATGTACGACGCTGGGGATTCTATTCTTTCCCAAAAGCTTGCGCAGGTGAGCGGGGTTGGGCAGGTATTCGTGGGCGGAGCGGCGCGTCCTGCCGTCCGCGCGGAGGTGAATCCGAACCTGCTGAACAAGATCGGCCTCGGGCTCGACGTGGTCCGAACGGCGTTAAATGGGGCCAACGCTAACCTCGCCAAGGGGTCAGTGTCAAATGCCATCAACGCCTGGGCGATCACCGACAACGACCAGATCAAAGCCGCCAGCCAATATAAGCCGCTTGTAATCGCGTACAACAATGGATCAACCGTTCGTCTTAGCGACGTGGCGAACGTGCAGGACTCAGTCGAAAATACACAGGTAATCGGACTGGCGGGCAGCTCCTCTGATCCGGTCAAAGAGGGCAAACCGGCGGTGCTGATCATTATTTTCCGCCAGCCCGGGGCCAACATTATTCAAACGGTGGACAATGTTTACGCGCTGCTGCCTGAACTCTCCGCCTCGATTTCTCCTGCCATTCATGTCAATCCGGTCATGGACCGGACAACCACGATTCGGGCATCCGTCCGCGATATTGAAATCACGCTGCTGATTTCGGTCGTGCTTGTGATCCTGGTAGTGTTCGCGTTCCTGAGAACGGTGCGAGCGACCATCATTCCCAGCATCGCAGTTCCGCTTTCGTTAATCGGAACTTTTGGGGTGATGTACGCATGCGGCTACAGCCTCGATAACCTGTCGCTTATGGCGCTGGCAGTCTCAACCGGCTTTGTGGTGGATGACGCCATCGTTGTTTTGGAAAACATCACCCGCCATCTCGAGGCTGGAATGTCCCCGGTGGCAGCGGCATTTCGCGGGGCACGTGAGATTGGCTTTACCGTACTTTCCATGAGTACGTCGCTGGTGGCAGTTTTCATTCCCATTCTGCTGATGGGAGGAATTGTCGGCAGGTTATTCCGGGAGTTCGCGGTGACGCTGAGCGCGGCCATCGGAGTGTCGTTGCTGATCTCCCTGAGCACAACGCCGATGATGTGCGCGCAGATCCTACGCCCGCCAAAAGAAGAGAAGCACAACTGGCTTTATCGGTCGTTCCAGTGGGTTTTCGACTTGTTGCTAAAGATCTATCGAGCAATGCTCACCTGGGTAATGCGCCATCAGCCGCTCACGCTGGGGGTAACGATTCTGACAGCTGCGCTGACGATATTTCTGTACACCAAGATCCCAACAGGATTCTTCCCGCAGCAGGACACAGGCCGCGTGATGGGCTCGGTGCAGGCGGACCAGGACATTTCTTTCGCCGCAATGAAGCAGAAGATGGAGCAGTTTGTCAGCATCGTGATGAAGGACTCGAACGTCCAAACCATCGTGGGATTCGCGGGTGGGAATACCGCCAAGAACCAGGGGCGCATGTTCATTACGCTTAAGCCCAAAGGCAAGGAGCGGAAGATTACCGCCGATCAGTTCATCGGGGAGATGCGGCGGAAACTGGCGGTTGTGCCTGGCGCGACGCTTTTCATGCAATCCGCGCAGGACTTAACAATCGGTGGCCGCATGGGAAATGCCCAGTATCAATACACGCTGCAGGGCGAGAACCTCAAAGAATTGAGCGAGTGGGCGCCAAAGCTGCTGGGCAAGCTGAAAACATTAAAAGAGCTTCGCGATCCCAATGCCGATCAGCAGGACCGTGGATTGGACGCCGAGGTGATCATCGACCGCGACACGGCTTCACGATTGGGCATCTCGCCGCAAAATATTGACAGCGCTCTTTACGACGCGTTTGGGCAGCGACAGGTTTCCACCATCTATCGCCAACTGAACCAGTATCACGTGGTAATGGAAGTTGATCCGCAGTACCAGAATAGCCCGGCGGCGCTCGATTCAGTTTACGTTCGGTCATCGAACGGGCAGATGGTGCCCTTGTCGGCGATCGCAAACTTCGGGAAGGCGAATACAGCGTTGGCCGTGAACCACCAGGGCCAGTTCCCTTCAATTACGATTTCATTCAATCTCGCGCCGAACATATCTCTCGGCCAGGCGACGCAGGCCATTGATGCCGCCGAGCGAGAGATCCAGATGCCCGCCACGATTCATGCCAGTTTTCAGGGCACGGCAGCCGCTTACCAGCAGGTGCTCGCGAACCAGCCTATCTTGATCGGCACCGCACTGCTCACTGTTTATATTGTTCTCGGAATTCTCTACGAGAGCTACATCCATCCGATCACGATTCTTTCGACCTTACCGTCTGCGGGCCTGGGAGCTTTGTTGGCGCTCCTGATCACTGGCAGAGAGCTGAATGTTATGGGGCTGATCGGGATCATCCTGCTGATCGGCATCGTGAAGAAGAATGCAATCATGATGATCGACTTTGCGCTCGATGCGGAACGGCGGGAAGGCAAATCGCCGCAGGACGCCATTTTCGAAGCCTGCATGCTGCGCTTCCGGCCCATCATGATGACCACCATGGCGGCCCTCCTGGGCGGTCTGCCGCTCGCAGTAGGGACCGGAGTCGGGTCAGAATTGCGGCAGCCTCTAGGAATTACGATTGTCGGCGGATTGATTCTCAGTCAGGCGCTGACCCTGTTTACCACGCCCGTGGTTTACCTCTACATGGATCGCCTGCGCTGGATGCTGTCACGCAAGGGGCGTCCGGTTTCGGGTGAAATCAGCCCTGCGGGCAGTCAAGCGGACTGAAAGGCAATTGCGAAGTAGGCGGCTGCCAGTTCTTAGGATTGACGAACTATAGCACTGGACACAAGTGGCTCGGATACGACATTCTCACATTTGCGTAATATCCCGCTGTTCAGCAACTTGCGAGTTAGCCGCGAAGGTTCGTCGCCCTGCCGTTCAATGACCTCCGTAACATGCAAAGGGGTGCCTCCCGGCTTAGCCTATAAGAGGGCTGTTACTCAGGGGAGCGCATATTCCGAGCACAAGCACACGTACCAGTAAGACGACGCAGGCGTCCGCCCGCCCGTTTCTGCATAGCCTGAACATTCTCGTAAAATACGTGCGCCTTTACGGCTTTGAGCACAAACGAACTCAGGGGCAATTCGAGGTGGCATGGACAGAACTGCGCGCTGCTATTCCGAAACGTGATGGAAGTGTATTGCTTGGCGTCTCTGAAGACCGGTTGCTGCTTGACGGTGTCGCCATCGAGTCAGGTCAGGCGGAGCGAACTTTCGCGCAACTGTTGAATGCCGCCGGGGTAGCCAGCATTCAATTTTCCAGCGATGTCACACCTCAGGAATTCGAGGATCTGGTGAGAGCGCTTTCACTGGGAGGATCCAAAGCGCAGGATTTCGCCAATCAAATCAAGACTGCGTTTCCCGACCAGTCAGGTCATATTCGAATTAACGAAATTAAATTCGTAGCTACCGACCCCGCAACAGCCAATGTGACCGCAGCCGCTCATATGGCGGCGCAATCGCTCTCTCCTGAAGTCAAGCAATGGATAAGTGACCCGACCAAACTGGTGCAACTGATCGCCGCCGCAGAGGGAGCCAAAGGGGCAGGCGGAGGCGATGTTCAACTTTCGTTCGATCTTGCGGGAGCGGCAGCGGCGCCGGCAAGAGCCCCCGTGGAAATCCCCTTCGCTTTAAATGAAAGGCAAACCTTCGACGCTTTGCAACTGCTCACCCGCTTCGGTGAGCTGGGCGCGCAGCGTTCAGCAAGGCCGGAGATGATCGGGCTTGAACTGCACCGTTCCGAAGAAGAGATCAGGAAGACCGTGCTGAACATGTTCGAGGAACTCTCGGCATCGCAGCCGCAAGACCCTAAGACACCGCTGCTGATGCGTGCTGCCGAGCAGATGGCGATTCGGTACGCGCTTGAGCGCTTTCAATCGGGCGACCTGAAAGTCAATGCCGTCCATGATCTGCTGGAAGAGATGGGCCGGCAGATGGGAAACCTGCGCAAGATTCTTTCGCTCCACGAAGACAAGATGAGCAAGGCGGGCATGCTGGTGGAGTCGCACGCCGACTTACTCGATCGGATGTTCTGGGCGGAATTGCCAGAAATCAGCAAGAAGACGGCCCTACTGTCGGAGGACGTAGCCTGCGTTCCCGCCCGTAACGTAAGGCAATTTGTCGAACTGCTCTTGCATCGCGGCGATCGCGAGACAGCCTCTGCGGTGTTGCGAAATTACGCCAATCAAGTGACCTCTGCGGACCGCGATTATCGTGGGAAAGCCGCGCTGGGCCTCACACAGCTTTCCGACCTGCTGACTGACATTGGCGGAAGTCTGCTGGGGGAAACGACGCAGAAAGTTGGCGACGCGCTGGCAAAGGAATCCGATCCGGAACTGGAATCTCTGCTGGGGGCAACGTTCGTCCGGCTAAGTTCAGAAGCCAATCGAGGCAAGCAGTATCGGGCAATAGCCCAGACCTGCGAAACCATGGATTACCTGGCGAACCGCCGTCCGGCTCTGGAAAAAGAATTGCGCTCGCGCATCGGCGTGGAAGGACGAATACCCGAATTCATCGAAGATGCACTCAGCCAGCAGCGCGTGCCGGCAGACTTGCTATCGGTGCTGCACAAGAATTCGCAAGCTGCGGCGGAACATCTTGCCGAACGGTTCTTCCGCTCCATGCGCCGCGAAGAGTGCGATGCGATTGTGGAACTGGTGCATGAGCTGGGAATCTCGGCCAACAACTACTTGCGCGAAATGTTGCGCGATGGGCCCCAGCGGCAGGCAGTCTCGTCCGTCGGATTACTGAGCCGCCTGGATGTACCTGCACTTCTGGAATTGTTGCCGATGCGGCTGCCCACATGGAACCGCTTCTATCACGACGTGATTGTCCGCCAGATTGCTTATGGCGCGGCTTCCGATCGTGGCCGCACGCTGCTCGAAATACTGGAAATTCTGGATCCGGCAGTGGTGCCGCAGGCGCTGGACGAAATCGGCATGTCCGGAGATCGCAGCGCCGCTCCGCCGCTGATTATCATGGCCGACGCCGGCGAAGCACAAGGACGCTCGCCCTTGTTGCAACTCAAAGCCATCGAGGCGCTCGGCAGGCTGCGTGAGCCGGATGCAGTGCCCGTCCTGCGGAAACTATTCGAGTCGAAAAGAATGCTGAAGTGGCAGCATCACCGCGAGTTGCGCATTGCGGCGGCACAGGCGCTGGCGAAAATCGACCCGCGCTACGCGACACAGATCATGGCGGACAGTGGCCTGGAACCGGGAGAACTGGCCATCGGGCCGCTAGATTCCGCTCCGGCGTGTCCTTGGGTACGGCAGCGGCGTTACGAGCGTATCGTACTGCGCAAGTCAGTCACCGCAATCATCAGCAGTTCGTGGGGAAAATCAACTTTGAACGTGCGTGAGCTCAGCCTGGGCGGCGGCATGGGGACGAAGGACGACACTCTGCGTCTGGGATCGGAAGCCGAACTGGATATCCACATGGGTATGCGCCACATTCGCGCACAGGTGCTGTTACGGCGAGCTCACGTGAACGAAGTAGGTTTCGAATTCGTTACCACCGATCTCGAAAGCCGACATCGTCTGCGGCATCTACTGATGGATTCTCTTGAACACGCACCGGAAGGCCGCACGGCTGGCAAGTGGAACGATAGAAGGTCGTAGCAGCAACCCTAATAATTTACCGCCGGGGGGAGTTCGCCGAGAATCCTGCTTCAGTCGGCGTGCCCCGCGCTCGGCGGTAAGGAAATCTCACTTCTCTATTTCACTTTGGCGAAAATAATGACCAGCGTGTACAGCGCCAAGGACTCAATAAGCGCCAATCCCAGAATCAGCGCGAACTGAATTCCTGCTCGTGCCGCAGGATTACGGGCCAACGCCTCAGTAGCGGAAGCAGTGGCCTTGCCCTGGCCGATGCCGCATCCGGCTGAAGCGATTGCCATGGAGAATCCGGCTGCAATGGCGACCCAGTTAGTTCCGCCCGTTTCTCCACCCTGCGCAAATGCTGGGATGGCGAAGCAGAGTGCGGATAATGCCATAAACAAATTGCTCAATACTCGTCTCATCTTTCTTCCTCCTATGAATTGCCGCCAGTGGGTGGTTGACGTTACCGTGCAAACGCCCTCACGCTGAACGGCGAAAAGTCAGTGGCCAGTGGTCAGTTGTCAGTGCTCAGTTGCAACGGCACCGGCGAGATAGACCGTGGTCAACAGAACAAAAATGTATGCCTGCAGTAATGCCACGCCAATATGGAGTCCCAGGAAAATGACCGGCACGACGATCGGAATCAGCGAGAAAAATACCAATGTGACCATATCTCCCGCGAACATATTCGCGTACAGACGAATTGTCAGAGACATCACGCGCGCGAGATGGCTGATGATTTCCAGCGGAAGCATGAGAGGCGCTAGCCACCACATGGGCCCCAGGAAATGCTTGAGATAACCGATGCCGCTGGCCCGAAATCCCTGGTATTGGTAATAAGCAAATGCGCATATGGCGCAGCCCAATGGCACGACAGGCGATCCCGTAGGCGAATCAAGACCTGGGACCACGCCGAACAAATTGCCGATCAGGATGAACAACCCCAATGTCATCAGGAATGGCGTGAAGCGTTCGCTATGAGGGCCGATGACGTCGCGGCTCTGGCCTTCGACGAATCCGTGCAAGCCTTCGAAAACGTGCTGCAGGCCGCCCGGGCCTTCGACGGACAGACGTGTCCGCAAAATTACGAAGAACACCAAGAGCAAGCCCATGACCAGGACTTCCATTGCAACAGCATTGGTGATTGGCGCCTGCGGATAATTCGGCTCAATGTGCAGCGCGCGCAACACGGCGGTCACTGGGCCCGCAAG
>Ga0157373_10002178_pt1 | contig 14839 bp, 8 predicted proteins | sample C65metaG_FD_113460 | JGI IMG/M metagenome (GOLD analysis project Ga0157373, IMG submission 113460) | Corn rhizosphere microbial communities from Kellogg Biological Station, Michigan, USA - C6-5 metaG | ecosystem: Host-associated > Plants > Roots > Rhizosphere > Soil | place: USA: Michigan... | reverse complement strand
GCGCGATCTCGAGTGGTATGCGTCCAACCGCGATATGCCCGAGCCGCCGTTCTGTCGAGTCCACGTTTATGAGCGTTGGGAGGAAGCACGCAACCTGCTGCGCCGCGATTTGGCGGATGCAGACGTCGCAATCGTGGGTTCCTATTTTCCCGATGGAGTCAGCGCCGCAAGCGAAATCCTGGATTCGCCCGTACCGGTAAGGGCCTTCTACGATATTGATACGCCAATAACTGTTGCGAAATTGGAGGCTGGCGACGAAGAATATCTAAGGCGAGATCAGGTTGCTGGGTTCGACCTGTATTTCAGCTTTACCGGTGGACCACTGCTGGATGAACTCGAATCTAAATTTGGCGCCAGGCGAGCGGTCCCACTCTACTGCTCGTTTGACGCGAATCGATATCGCTTGAGCGAGCCGGACTCGCGATTCCGGTGCGATCTCAGCTATATGGGTACATACGCGCCAGATCGCCAGTTCGGATTGGACCAACTGCTGTGTTCGCCAGCGGCTCGTCTTCCGGAAAAGAAATTCATAGTCGCTGGTCCCCAATACCCGGCATCGATCATCTGGCCCAACAATGTGAAGAGGGTCATTCATCTCGAGCCCAAGTTCCATCCACCCTTCTATTGCTCTTCACGTTTCACACTCAACCTTACACGCAGATTAATGATGGACAAGGGATACTCTCCCTCCGTGAGGCTGTTCGAGGCGGCTGGTTGCGGAGCGGCAATCATTTCGGACCGATGGGCCGGCATTGAGACATTCCTTGTTCCCGGCGAAGAAATTCTACTTGCTCAATCGGGTGAAGAGGTCATTCGCTATCTGCGCGAGATAGGGGAATCGGAAGCCAGAGCGATCGGAGCAAAAGCACAGGAGCGCGTTTTGGCAGAGCATACTGCCGAAAGGCGAGCGCAACAGTTTGAGAGCTTTGTTGGGGCAAAAGCATTGGCTCCAAACTATGCGTGAGCAATTCGGCTTTTGATCATAGCGTGACTTGAGGTCCGGAATTTCCAGCACAAAAAAGGCCGGGCTTACGCCCGGCTTTGTAATGAGGAGACTAGCTAGATTCAGTGAGCGTCGGCGCGAACATCGGCGGGGACGTTCAAACTGCCCTGATCGCGCGCCTGTGCCGCATACTTGCGAACTGCCGCGAGGAATGGCTCGCTGCCATTAGGTGGCGACACTTTTCCGCTTAAAATGGTGGCGAACGGAATCATCTTCCCATAAAGCACATGGGTTTCGTCACGGTCCTGAGAAATTTTCGCTCCATTCAAGTCAATTCCGGCAAAGACCCCACGAGCCCGCGAGTACGTCAGGACCTGGGCTTTCATTTTCCAGTCAGTGTCTGCGGCGGCCTGGCGGCCAACTGGGCCGGCGGCGGCAGACGCATCAGCTCCAATCTTAAATTTGCTCGAGAGCAGAGCGTCCATGCCTTTCTGGTTCATGACCAGCATGACGAGATCAACCGCTTGTCCACCGATCTGCAAGCCCCAGCTGCCTCCGGTGATAGAGAATGGAGCAGGTGCGCTCCAACCGTTGGCCGTCCGGCAGGTAGCGACGCCCTTACCATGGCTGCCCCCAAAGCCAAGCGCAATCTTTACCATTGAAGGAACGACCGCGACACACTCGGCATCGCTCATGATCTTGTCGGGAATGGCGCTGTCCTTTACGCCCATGATTTCGTCAAGTACCTGACCGGCGTTACGGATTCGCTTTTCGATGTCCGTTTGATCCTTTGAATTGGTCTCATTCGGATCGGTAGTTTGCGCCTTAAGATAGCTCACACTGCAGAGCAGCGAGGCTGCCAGGCCGAGTGCGAGTAAAGACCGTTTTAATGCCCCTGTTCTAGTCATTGCTCATCTCTCCTATGCCCTTAGAGGGGCTCTTTCAACAGTTATTCTCTTTTGATGCTAGTAGCTGGAGGTCAAGGTTACTATAGGTTCTATTATGTATGCGGCAGGGAAACAGGCTGCATACGCTCGGATGAACACGTCACTTTGAGGGTACAGCACCGAGTACAGACCCGGTCATTCCTCGTTTTCCCCGGTTTCTTCTTCTCTGGGAGGCAAATCCAGTCGTATCTGTGGGATGCCCTCGGTAGCCAATTGACGATTAAGGTCAGTAAGATCCTTCGTCTTCAGGCCGTTCCACTCTTTCAAGACTGTCATCAAGTCATTCCCCAGCTGTTTTTCAGCATTGACTTGGGCAGCAGTGGGCGCGTCGTCTGCCTTCTCCGATTCTTTGTATAAATTGATCGCATCGTTATTTACGGTCTTGAGCGTTGGTTGACCACTATCGGCGTCAACATCGAGAAGCACGCTGAGTTTTGCGCTGATCTGCTTGGCTTGCTCTGCGAAGGAACCCTGCTTCTTTTCCAGGCCTGCGAGTTGCTCTTGCATGGACCGTGCCTGGGACACGGCTTCAGAGTCTCGGCTAATCGCCGAAGCAAGGCGCATTTCCAGATAGAACTTATCTTTAAGCCCTGTGGCAGTAGTTTTGACTCGAGGGTCCATTTTTACAGTCAGAGAACTACTCTGAGTCTTGCCGTTTGCGGTCAACTTAACAATGTATTTTCCAGGGAGCACGAGCGGCCCTGACGGGTAGCGCGGGGTGTCGTGCGGCACAGCAGAGATTGGATATTCGTACAGGGTTGAACAGGGATGCGGATAGCGCAGGTCCCAAACCCAGCGGTGCATGCCGGCACCGGCAGAGAGAATGTGCTGAGGACGTAACCAGTACGGCGGGATAAGTTGTTTCTTGATGTCCTCCGGCGTCTGCTCTGGTTTATCGTCGCTCGAGTACCGGCGCACCAGCTTGCCTTGCAGATCGAGGATTTCGAGTGTCACCGTTCCGGAACTGGGTTGCGAAAGCAGATAATCGATAGGCGCTCCGCCTGGCGGATTCTGGCCCGCAGGTTCGTCAGCAGGAAGAGGCGTATCGGTGTTGGTGTCGCGGCGCACGCGATAGGCGGAAGCCGGTGTAAAAAGGTGAGCGCCTTCTCTGGGTATATCGGGACTCATCTGCCGCAAGGACGCAATGTCGTCCAGGATCCAGAATGAGCGGCCGTGTGTGGCGACGATCAAATCGTCATCGTGAATCCACAGGTCCCGCATCGAGGTGGGGGGCAAATTCAGTTGCAAGGATTGCCAATGATCGCCGTCGTCGAATGAAATCCACACCGCGGTTTCAGTGCCAGCGAACAGCAGGCCTTTCCGGACGGGGTCTTCGCGCACGGTATTCACCGGCGAGTGGTCGGGCAAACCCGCCGTGATCTGCTGCCAGGTCTTGCCGCCGTCGTGAGTGCGATAGATGAGCGGATTTAGATCGTCAACACGGAAACGGCTGGCGGAAATATATGCCGTCTGTTCGTCAAAATGAGAGGCGCTGATCTGAGTGACCTTGCTCCACGCGGTCAACTGCGGCGGTGTAACATTTTTCCAGTTCGCCCCACCATCATGGGTGAGCCAGACCAGTCCGTCATCTGTTCCCGCCCACAGTGTTTTCGGATCGTGAAATGAGGGCGCCAGAGAATAGATTGCGCCGCGCTGTTTGCCGGCCTTCTCGTTCAGCTTGGCCTGGTCACCGATGCTGGAGGGAACGCCAGGATTTTCGCGCGTCAGATCAGGGCTGATTTGCTGCCAGAGCTGACCTCCATCAATTGTTTTAAAAACAACGTTCGCAGCGTAGTAGAGAACGTGGGGATCAGCCGGGGAAAACACGATCGGCTCGGTACGGTCAGTGCGATACTTTTTCCCCTGCTCTTTTTCTTTATCTGCAGCTTCCATCTTGTCGCCACGCTGCGTTACGGCAATGCCGTTTGGGATGGGCGTGACGTTGTCGACTTGCCCGGTGCTCCAATGAAAGCGCGACACTTCGCTGCGTCCCGCGCCATACACGATGTCGGCATCGAGCGGATCGGGAGCAACGTAACCATACTCGATCACTCCGACGGGATGCCAATCGCGGAAAGTGATTTCGCCGTCGTTGCTACGGCTCGAAATGCAGACCGATCCGCTCTCCTGCTGTCCACCGCAGACTTTATATGGAAACGTGCTGGTCGTAATGGCGTGATAAAGCTGCGCAGTCGGCTGGTTGTACCAGGAGCTCCACGTCTTGCCGCCGTTCACCGTGACCAGCGCGCCCTGATCGGAGACGAGAAGAATGATGTCGGGATGGTCCGGATTAATCCACAGGTTCTGATAATCGTCGCCGCCAGGTGCGCCCCGAATACTTTCCCAGGTCCTGCCGCCGTCTGATGACCGGACGGTCACGATGCTGGCGCTGTAAACCACGTCGGGATTTTTTGGATCGACTCGAGCGATGGGCAGATCGCCGCCGCCAATCTTCATCGCGGGACGGGGATCGTCGGTAATTCGCGTCCAGTTCTCCCCGCCATCGTCGGAGCGGAAGAAGCCGAGCCCTTTATCGCTGGCGTAGGCGCCGGGCTCTGTGGTCGCAATCGTCGCGTAGAGTCGATTGGGCTGGCTCGGGGCGATGGCAAGGTTGATCTGTACCAGATCAGCGGGCAGGCCATGGGAGAGCTTGCGCCAGGTTGTTCCTCCGTCGGTTGATTTGAAGAGGCCGCCGCCGGTTCCAGCAAAGGCATTATCGTCCTCCCATGGACCTAGGCGCGATTGCCATAAAGACGCGTACACCGTGTCAGGGTCGGATGGATCAATTTCGACGTCAGAGCCGCCGGTGTTTTCGTTTTTGAATAGCACTTTTTCCCAAGTAGCGCCGCCATCGGTAGAACGGAAGATGCCGCGCTCCGGGTTCGGCCCGTAAGGGTGTCCGAGTACAGCTGCAAAGATGCGATTCGGATTGTGCGGATCGACCGCCAGCGCGGGGATCTGCTGGCCATCGCGAAGCCCGAGGTGCACCCAGGTTTTTCCCGCGTCGGTGGACTTATAAATGCCATCGCCTACCGAAAGATCCGGCCGCTGCAATCCTTCGCCGCTGCCGACGTAAACAATGTCGGGATTCGAGGGAGAAACGCCAATCGCTCCAATCGACTGCGTGGGCTGGTCATCAAAGATGGGGTGCCAGGTGCGGCCATAATCGTCAGATTTCCAGACGCCGCCATCGACCGCGCCCACATAGAAAACATTGGGTTGGCCAGCTATTCCGGCGACCGCGCGGGTGCGTCCGCCACGAAAGGGGCCGATCATTCTCCAATGGAGGTCTTGATAAAACTGTTCGGGATATTGTTGAGCGCCAGCCAGGGATGCAATTAGCAGCAAAAGAAACAACTGACGCAAAAGCCGCATGGAGTCTTTCCGGCAGGTGAATTGACCGATTCTCATTGGTTCACGAAAAACACATCAGGGGAACGATTATAAGCCGCACCCCGGAATACCTCAGGCCGCTGATTCGGGCTGCTTGCCAGGTTTTCCCCTGGCACAACTTGGATAGTCCCCACACGGCCAGTGACTAAAGTGACCTGCGGGAGATACGAGGGTTCAGCCTATAATCCGGGAAAGGCCGGTTCAGCCGCTGGTTTGTACTGATATGTCCGATAAACACCTCGAAGAAGTGGTTCGCGCCGCCGTTGAGCGGGCGTTGGAGCGCCAGCTTTCGTCCTTGCGGGAGAGCGTCTTACGGGACGTTTTGCGCGAGGTTCGCCCTGCCTCGGCCGGCAAATCCAGCGCATCAGCAGAGTCGCTCCAGAAAGCTATAGCAACCATTCAGGTAGGTTCAAACCAAAAAGAGATTTTGAGGGCTTTGCTCGAAAACACCGTCCTGGGGAGCGGGCGGGCGGCGCTATTCGTAGTGAGAGGCGGATCAGCGAGCGGTTGGCAGGGCGTCGGATTTGCCAGCAACGAAGAAATAAAAGACTCTTCTTTCGATCTTCATTCCGGGCTCGCAGCAGCGGCCATGCAATCGCGATCAGCCGAAACCGGCAGCGCGTCCGAAATTGATGAGACCTTCATTTCCAAAATCGGGGCGCCAGCCGATGGCAATGTGGTGGTGCTTCCTTTGGTACTGAAAGACAAAGTTTCTGCCCTGGTTTATGCAGACGGTGGAGCAGACAGCGGGACACTGGATGCCGCTTGTCTGGACGTCCTGGTTCGCGCCACCAGCGCCTGGCTGGAAGTGATTTCGCAACGTAAGCAGGCGATGAAGGAAGGTACGGCGGAGGTTCCGGAGATCTCGCATGCTGCACCTGCATCGAATGATCCATTTGCCGCGCATGCCCCATCGCACACGGCAAAAGCGCAACACATGACGGAGGCGGCGCCGGAAATCGCTATGTCGGCCGCAGCCGCTGCGTCTTCGGGAGGCATGGCAAGTGCTTCGCCCACCAGCGAGGATGGAGAAACCCATCGCAAAGCGCAGCGTTTTGCGCGGCTGCTGATGGATGAGATCAAACTCTACAATCAAGCCAAGGTTGCCGAGGGCCGCAAACATAAAGACCTTTATGACCGGCTGCGCGAAGACATCGAAAAAAGCCGGACGACGTACCAGAAACGCTATGGGAATACGGTTGCTGGCAGCGCAGACTATTTCAATCAGGAACTGATTCGCAGCCTCGCCGAAGATGATGTTTCCAACCTGGGCAGCAATTTTCGGCGATAATTGAAGGACAGTGGTGGGGCTTCACAGAGCTTTTTTCCTCGCAATTTTCTTAAGTGCACTGGTGTGCCCAGTGATGCAGAGCCAGGCGCAAACTCCAAACCCTGGACCTGCTTCTCCGTCGACTGCATCATCAACCATAAAGAAGCCAGCAGCAAAGAAGAAGAAGCCCACAACCGCAACGCATAAGACGAAAAACCGCGCGAGAAAACGGAGCTCTCTGCGTTTTCGCCGCATGCATCAGGCCTTCGTCGCTTCGGCGACGCTGAAGCCCATGGCGGCACAACTGCTGAAAGACCGGACGCCACAAGCGTATGCGGGAGTGGAGGGCTTCGCTCGTCGCCACAGCGCGGAGGACGCGGGATCGCTGGCATGGCTGGCTGTCGGTTATGGACACTTCCTGGATCATGATTGCGCCAAAGCGCTCGATCCTCTGAACCGTGCCAAGCCACACGCGGGAGAGATTGGCGATTACGTTGCCTACTATCTTGCGGCGTGCTATCTGCAAACCGGGCGCACGGCGGAGGCAATGGCCGCGCTCGGCACCTTCGACCACACCTATCCCGGATCTCTGTTGCTTCGGGACGCGCACGTTCTGTATGCGAACGCGTTACTTACGGATAATCGCCCCAAAGAAGCGGTGGCCTTGCTGGAGAATGACCGCCAGCCGATCAGGTCTGACCTGGAATTCACCCTCGGCCGTGCCTATGCAGCTTCGGGCGAACCGGCGAAGGCCGTTGCCGTACTCAGGCATCTTTATTACACCCTGCCGCTCAGCATTGAGGCGCAAGCAGCTCAAGCGGAACTGCAGAAGCTGGCATCCACGCCGGGAATTTCTACGCCTAGCTTCGGCGACCGCAAGAACCGCGCAGACCTCGTGGCACGGGGCAGACGATACCCGGAAGCTGCTGACGCCTATCGCGAATTGTTGAACGAAGCGACTGCAACAGACAGGCCGGGAATCCAGTTAGCGCTCGCGGAGTCGCTGTACCACTCAGGTCAAAGCAAGGAAGCGAAACGTCTGCTCGATTCGTTGCAGCCCACAACTCCTGAGGTCGCCGCCCAGCGTCTGTTTGATCTCGGCGAAATGCAACGTAATGCAGACGACGATGACGGCTTCCTGCGCACCCTGGCGCAGATTCGCGATGTTGCTCCAACTAGCCCTTGGCTCGAGCAGGGGCTGCTGGGCGCGGCAAATATTTATTTATTGAGGCACGACTACGACAAGGCGATCGACTCATTTCGTGAAATGGAAGTGCGTTTTCCCGGCGGTCCGCGTGCGCATTACGCGCACTGGAAGGTCGCATGGCTGAGCTTGCGCCAGGGCCGCACAGCGGAAGCGAAAACCGAGTTCGAACAACAGATTGCGCTGTATCCCGATTCGAATGAAGTCCCGGCGGCGCTTTATTGGCGGGCACGCCTGGCCGAAGAAGATGGCGACGCGGCCATGGCCAGCGCTTTTTATCAAAAGATTACGGAGCGCTACCGCAACTATTATTACGGACCTTTAGCGCGTGATCGGCAAAGCAAGCTGACGGTTTCGGGTGATCCGCCGCATTACGCAATCCTCGACCATGTGGCGCCATTGAGCGATCTTCCCACCGTCACTGATGCCACTGTTCCCGATGACAATCTCCGCGTAGAAAAGGCGCGCCTGCTCGAGAACGGCGGCCTTCTAGATTTCGCAGTTCGCGAGCTCAGGGCGGCTGCTGAAGAAGACAAAGGGAATTGGCTTCCGGCAGAGGCGGCACGGATGTACGAAGACGCGGGCCGTTATGATCTTGCGGTCGAAACCCTGAAGCGCGCCATTCCTAATTATTTCGCGCTGGACATGGCCTCTTTACCCCGACCGTATTGGGAGGCATTGTTTCCGCGTCCATACTGGAACGACCTGAAACGATTTGCATCGGCCAATGCGCTCGATCCTTATCTGGTCGCTTCGCTGATTCGGCAGGAATCGGAATTCAATCCTAATGCAGTGTCGAATAAGAACGCGGTCGGGTTGATGCAACTGTTGCCCAAAGTCGGGAAGGGCGTAGCCAAGCAGGAAAAGATCAGGCATTTCACGGTGACACAGTTATTTACGCCGGCGATGAACCTGCAATTGGGGACTAAATATTTCCGCTCCATGGTGGACCAATTTGGCGGTTTTGAATATGCACTTGCTGCGTACAATGCCGGTGATTACCGGGTGCGCGATTGGCAGGCCGGCGGCAAATACCGCGATATTCAGGAATTCGTGGAATCGATTCCGTTCACGGAAACGCGGGAATACGTGCAGGCCATCATGCGCAATGCGAATGTGTACCGGCAGTTGTACGGGACACCGTGAGAGCGGGCTCTGGGCTTCGGACTTTAGGCATCAGGGTTAAGCTGATTTTTCTGCCGCAGGCGCTTTCGCGAACAGGATCTCAAACACCAGCAAACCTGCGCCCACTACGATCGCGCTGTCGGCGACGTTAAATGCCGGCCACTGATACGAACCGATATAGACGAGAAGAAAATCCACTACGCGACCGTTCAGCAGACGGTCCCATAGATTGCCCAGCGCGCCGCCGAGAATGAGGGACAAGCCGATAGCGCTGGCGGTAAGAGTGTGGCTGCTTTTCCAAAGCAGCGCGGAAACGATGACCAGCGCGATGATCGAGAAGAGCACCAGGAGTCCGATCTTCCACTGTGAAGGCGAGTCGTTGAATATCCCAAAGGCGGCGCCGCGGTTTTCAACGTGGGTGATATAGAAAACTCGTTTAATCACGGTAACGCTGTCATGCAGGGAGATATCTTTCGCCACCAGTCGTTTGGTGAGGCGGTCGAGTAATAGCACGATGAAGGCAATCAGAAAATGATAGACACGCATGATTCGGCGGACCGGCATTAAGTCCTCATAGTGTACCTTCCCTCTGAACCGTCGAAAAAGTACGGCGATGGAGGGGTGAAGTTACACGAAGGAAAATCCTAGCGATATCATTTCGGAGGCGCCGGATCTCCGGCCTCAAGCTCCCGTAATACCGGGGCGCAACGTTCGCATACGGTCGGGTACTTCGGATCATCTCCCACATGGGTCGAGTAATTCCAGCAGCGCTCGCATTTCTCACCATTGGCTTTGCTCACTTCGACCTTCAGTCCCCCAGTGCCGTTACCGGAGATCGAATGCTCGAGCTTAACCTGTGAAACGATGAACAGGTAGCGCAAGTCATCTTTGTGTCGTTCGAGTACGGTAAAGGCCGGATCTGAAGCAGTAAGCTTTAACTGCGCTTCGAGGCTTTTACCAATCAGGCCGCTTGCTCTTGCTTCTTCGAGCGGCTTCAGCACTTGATCGCGAATAGCCAGCAGAGTGGTCCAGTCGGCTTTTTGTTGAGCATCTTCTTTCGGGATGGCATCGCTTCCCAGAATATCTGCCGTGGTCGGGAATAGCGCCATGTGCACGCTCTCCGGACGCGACTCGATTTTTGGAAGATGCTGCCACACTTCGTCCGATGTGAAACTGAGAATCGGCGCCAGCAGACGCGCCAGGGCTTCACCGATGCGCCACAAAACAGTTTGCGCGGCACGCCGGGCAGTCGAGTTGGGGGCAAACGTGTAGAGGCGGTCCTTAGCAACGTCCACGTAGAAGGCGCTCAGTTCGACGATCACAAATTGGTTTACCCGCTGGTAGATTTTGTGGAAGGCGAACTCGTCATACCAGCGCGTCACGTCTTCAGATAAGCCATCGGCCTGACGCAGTATGTACTGATCGACCGGCTGCATCTTTTCGAAAGGAACGGCGTCCGACGCGGGATCGAAATCGTAGAGATTACTGAGCACATAGCGGAACAGCTTGTTGCGGATGTCGCGATAGACCTCGGCGATGCGCTGCATCAAATTTTCCGAGCCAACGACATCTTCGCGAAAATCAACTGACGCGACCCAGAGACGCACGATTTCTCCGCCCAGACGCTTGGCGATGTCGGCGGGGTCAACGTCGTTGCCGCGTGACTTCGACATGGCGCGGCCTTGCTCATCGAGGGTCCAGCCTGGAGTTGCCACGCCCTTGAAGGGAGTGCTGCCCCGAGCACCGAGCGAACAGAGCAGGGAAGACATGAACCAGCCGCGGTATTGGTCGCCACCTTCGAGATAGAGATCCGATGGCCAGGGGTGATTCGGTTCATTCGCGGTTTCGACCAGATAGCTGCAACCGGACTCAAACCACACGTCGAGGATGTCCGCTTCGCGGTGGAATGAAGCCTGGCCGCAATTCGGGCATTTCGCGTCGTCTGCGAGCGAGTCAGCATTGGGTGAATACCACGCGTCGGCGCCGGACTTGGCGAACAACTCGATGATCTTTCGATTCACAGCGGGATCGTTCAACGGCTTGTTGCAAGCGGTGCAGACGAACACAGCAATGGGCACGCCCCATACGCGCTGCCGCGAGATGCACCAGTCAGGCCGGGTCTCGACCATGTTAGAGATGCGGTCCTCGCCCCAGGCGGGGTCCCACTTAACTTTCTTGATCTCAGCGAGAGCACGAGTGCGAAATGTTCCGTTGGGCATGGTTTCGCTGGGCATCGGCGTTTCCATGGAAATGAACCATTGTTCGGTGGCGCGAAAGATCACCGGGTTATGGCAGCGCCAGCAGTGCGGATACTGGTGCTCGACCGTTTCCGAATGCAGCAATGCCCCGCGGGTTTTCAGCAATTCGATGATCGGCTGATTGGCTTTAAAAACCTGCAGTCCGTCGTACTCCGGCAATCCATTGTGAATGCGTCCGGCGGCGTCAACGTCGCAGGTTGGATCGAGTTTGTAACGCGCGCCCGTGGCAAAGTCTTCTGCACCATGCGACGGCGCGGTGTGGACTACGCCGGTACCCGTGTCCATAGTGACATAGTCAGCCAGCACGCCGAGAATCTTGCGGCGCTCCCAGGGCAGAAAAGGATGGTAGAAGTACGCATTCTCCATAGTCCGACCGGGAAAACGGGCGATTGCGAGAGCTTCAGGAACGCCGATTTTTTGGGCCACATCCTTCGCCAGCTTCTCGGCCACGATGTAGATCGCGTCCGGGGTTTCGAGCGCAACGTACTCTTCGCTAGGATGAAATGCGACCGCCATGGAAGCCGGAAGCGTCCATGGAGTCGTTGTCCAGATGATCGTGAATACCGGCTTATCGCCGTGAATACGAGCGTCGGCGAGTGCCGAATCGATCGTCCGCGGGTCCGACTGCAATTTGTACCGCACGTATACCGTAGGACTGGTGTGAGTTTCGTACTCGACTTCGGCTTCTGCGAGCGCGGTGCGATCGTGCATGCACCAGTAAACCGGGCGCAGGCCCTTGTACACGAAGCCGTCTTCAAAGAATTTGTAGAAGGTTTCGATCACGACCGACTCGTATTCCGGAGTCATAGTCGAATAGGGCTTCTCGAAGCGTCCCAACACGCCAATGCGCTGGAACTGCTCGGCCTGGATATCGAGATATTTCTGGGCGTATTTTCGGCATTCCAGGCGCACATCAAGCGGCTTCATTTGAAGCTTTTTCCCGCCCAGTTGCTGGTCAACCTTGATCTCAATAGGCAGGCCATGACAATCCCATCCCGGGATATACGGGGCATCAAACCCGGCCATGTTCTTCGATTTGACGATGAAGTCTTTCAGACACTTGTTCAGCGCATGACCCAGGTGGATTGGCCCATTGGCATAGGGGGGCCCATCGTGGAGAACGTACAGTTCTGCCCCCTCTTTGGCTTCCCGAATGCGGTGGTACAGACGCATCTGCTCCCATCGCTCCAGGAGTTTCGGCTCATTCTGGGGCAGATTGGCTTTCATAGGAAAGCTGGTTTTGGGCAGATTGATCGTGGACTTCAAGTCGAAGGGCACGCCGATGAGTTCTCCAAATGGCTGATTTTTTTCATTATATAGGGAGTCGCTGGAGGCTAGCTCCCACCGGTACGAGTCGGCGTTGACAGTCGGTCCCTACAGGGAGTTCCCAATCCCGTGACCAGCTTTTTACTTTTACGGAATGCAGAAAATTGACGCTGAAGTGTACAATTTTCCTAAGGTTACGTTTCCCGAGCGCAGGCATCTAAACTTGTGAATAGAGCAATACCCTCAGCGGCATCTGACTGAGGAACGGTTTGAGGCTTGGGGTGATCACGATGCAACTTGGTAACCCGAGTGCTCATCAGGATAGAGAACAGGCTAACATTTCTGGCTCAGAACCAGGGACTCGGGTAACATAATGGCCACATTGGAATTCAAACCACCGCAAAACGCCGAACCTGAACCCGAACTGAATCTTCTGATGAAGGATTCAGTGCCGTCGCTCTGGGACTCGCTCTCCCAGAACTTCAAGGAAACGTTTTTCCCAAAAAAGCTTCCGCCATTGGTGTTGACGTCGAAGCCGATTCCGGTCAAGGACATTTGGGGTTTCTACAATTACAAGAAAAGCGGCGCGACGCTTTCGATGATCGCGCACATCATCGTGATCAGCGCCATTCTGATCGGCACGTATTACTTGGGTAAGAAGGTAATCGAAAAGCCAAAAGAGACGGTTACGCTGCTTGAGCCCTCGGACATCCCAGTTATGAAGCCTGCCAAAGCTCCGTCGGGTGGTGGCGGCGGCGGCGGTGACCGCGACAAGTTCCAGGCGCCAAAGGGAAATATCCCCAAGCCTGCAATGGAGCAGATTACTCCCCCAGCAATTGTTGTCCGCAACGATCATCCGAAGCTGGCTGTTGAGCCGACAGTGGTGATGCCTCCGCAAGTGAAGCTGGCGATGAATGCGCCAAATCTCGGAAACCCAACTGCGGCCATGCCATCGGGTCCGCCTTCCAACGGCACAGGTGCAGGCGGCGGAATCGGCTCCGGTTCGGGTGGCGGCATTGGTGTTGGCTCTGGACCAGGAGTTGGGGAAGGTCGCGGTGGCGGAATCGGCGGGGGCGTGTTTCGCGTGGGCGGCGGAGTGAGCGCGCCCAAGGTCACCTATCAGCCTGATCCTGAGTACTCGGAAGAAGCCCGCAAAGCTAAGTACCAGGGCGTATGTGTTCTCAGCTTGATCGTTGGGCCGGATGGCAAACCGCGCGATGTAAAGGTCGCACGCAGCCTCGGCTTAGGTTTGGACGAGAAGGCGATTGAAGCGGTTAATCAATGGAAATTTGAGCCTGCTCAAAAAGACGGGAAGCCGGTTGCGGTTGCGATTAACGTGGAAGTAACTTTCCGGTTGTACTAAAGCGATATTGGTAGGTGCGGGCCAGCTTGCGAGCTGGCCTTTTTCTTTCGTACTGATGCGAAGCGAGATTATTCCTTAAGGTCAACATGGGTGATGTTTTCGATCCGCTGGCCGAGAAATGAGGACCCCAATCGTCGGAATTTTTCCGCCGAGTCAGTGACGAAAAATCTGAGCTGCTCGAGATTGCGTGTTTCCCGCGGGCGTTCTAGATCGATTTCGTCGATTTCGATTATTTTTTGCACCGCCAATGCGGTGGACTCGGCGGAGTCGACAAGCGTGACATGGTTTGGCGCGACGCGCTGCAGCAACGGTTTCAGCAGGGGATAATGCGTGCATCCCAGGAGCAGGACGTCGGCAGAAGCGAATCCATCACTGAAAGCTTCATTCAAATAAATGCGCGCTACCTGTTCCGTTACCGGATGATCGATCCAGCCCTCCTCCACCAGCGGGACCAACAGAGGGCATGCTTTTTCGCGCGCTTCGACATTCTTTGCCGAGAGCGCCTTCTCATATGCGTGGCTCGACACCGTGGCATCAGTCCCAATAACTACAATCTTGCGCTCTCGCGACGCCAGCCTCGCCTGCTCCGCTCCCGGCTCGATCACGCCCACTACCGGCACCGACGAAGCCTGCCTGATCTGATCAAAGGCGAGCGCGGTGGCCGTGTTGCAGGCGATCACCAGCATCTTTGCGCCTTCCTGTTCGAGGAACTTGGCGGCTTCGCAAGCGTAGCGTGCAACGGTTTCGGCAGATTTCGACCCGTAGGGAAGGCGCGCAGTGTCGCCGAAATAGAGAAAATCGGCGTCGGGGATAACTTCAAGTAACGCTTTAAGGACAGTGAGGCCTCCGAAGCCGGAGTCGAAAACGCCGATGCTGCGAGCCATGCTTAAGGCACCCGCTCACGATCAGAGACAGCAACGGTTACAGGTATAGTCCGACCGCAGCATTGGCCCGGCGGTATGGCCGCGCCATGCGGACATGTTTTCGGATGGCCGAGGAAGGTGCAGATTTTATCGGTAGCCTCGGGGGAAAGAATGTGTTCGAACTTGCAGGCCTGCTGCTCGATTTCG
>Ga0157373_10002176_pt1 | contig 14842 bp, 16 predicted proteins | sample C65metaG_FD_113460 | JGI IMG/M metagenome (GOLD analysis project Ga0157373, IMG submission 113460) | Corn rhizosphere microbial communities from Kellogg Biological Station, Michigan, USA - C6-5 metaG | ecosystem: Host-associated > Plants > Roots > Rhizosphere > Soil | place: USA: Michigan... | reverse complement strand
ACCGGCGATTGCCCAGATGATCAGGCCCAGTACCGGCAGCAATGCGATCAGCAGTACCCAGAGAATCTTCATTCCGGTTTCCGCGCCGCTTTTGAGCACATTGAGAATGGCCCAGATGTCGAGGGCCAGAATGATCAGTCCAACCAGACCATTGAAGGTGGAACCCATGGTGTCGCTCCTTAATGAAAGCTTGCCCAGTTAGGAGTGGCGCCGCTTCACGAGGGTTCCGTTGGTCGGGAGGGATATTTGCCGTGGCGCTTGCGCCTGACTCACGACGCCTGCGCCTTGAGCGCTTCGAGTGCAGGCTCGATGAGAATGCCCAGTTCGACACCCAATGCCATCACCCGCGCCTGATCCTCGCCGTAGACCAGCACCGTTTGCAGCTCGTCATCCAGCGGCTCGCTGAGGTTCATCAACACGTAGCCTCCGGCTTCCTTGTTCATGCTGCTCAACTGGATCTGGATACGGTTGAGCGCGGTGAGCGGCTCGGCCTTGGCCAGTTGCTTGGGCTTGATGTTGAACGGCACGCTCGGGCCGAAGGACGCGATGATCTCGCCGAGCAGATCCATGTAGTTGTCGGCCTGGAACATCACGGTTTCCGGCAGGCTGCCGATCACCACCCATTCACCCAGCGGAATCGGGAAGGTGTCGTCGTAATTGATGTCGGGGTTGGCGGCCAGAAAGGCGTCGGGGTCCGCGTAGGCCTGGGCGGCTTCGTCGGCAATCCTGGCGATTTCCTCGTCGCTCATGCAGCCGGAGCTGATTTTGCTGATGAATTCGAGGAGTGAGGCTTTCATGACAATGGCATCCGGGGGAGAAAACAGGCGCGAAGGATAGCTGGAAATCCTTCGCGGCTCTATTCCCCGGTGCTTCGGCGGGAGTCTAGACGCTCAGGCGGGTCAGTTGCTCAGCGGTCTCGGTCGCGCCCATGGTCTGCGCGGCCATCAGCGGGGTAACACCCTTGGCGTCCTTGATGTGCGGGTTGGCGCCTTTGGAAATCAGGTAGTCGACGATAGCAGTGCGGTTGAACATCGCCGCCATCATCAATGCCGTACGGCCATCGGCGGACGCGCCTTCGACGTCCGCCCCGCCCTCGACCAGAATTCGCACCACGTCCAGATCGCCCTTGAATGCCGCGCCGGCAATCGGACTCTGGCCGTTGTCGTTGCGGATTTCCGGATCAGCCTTGTGTTTAAGCAGCACCTTCACGGCGTCCTGATGGCCGTGATAACTGGCCAACATCAGCAGGGTGTCACCCTTATGGTTGCGCAGGTTGGGCGTCAGGCCGTTTTCCAGCAGGCGGTCCAGCATGTTCGCGTCACCGGCGCGGGCGCGGTCGAACACCTGCTCGGCGAATTCCAGTGCTTCGTCGTCCGACATGCGCGTTGCGGTGTCCGGTGTTTTCGGGGTGTCAGACATTCCATTTCTCCTGTCGCGTGCCGCAGGGGCACCGATGATCATTCAATCAGCTGCGCAATCTCTCAGAGGCCAACGCCTGAGTTCTAGTCGGCCTGTGAGGTAATGTTGGTGGCGGCAACAATGGCAGTTTTGAGCCATCCCGGGCCAGAAAAGTTTATCGATGATCTCCATAGAAATTGCCGTCTATCGCCACGGGGAAAAATCCCCGTAACAAGGTGAAATGAATCCGGGATATCGCTGTCTCAGATCTCAACAGCGCCTCGTTTATCCCCTTTCCCCTCCTCGGCTCCGGCAAAATGCAGGATGCCCGATGGCCATTCATGCAAATTGCACGAAAACAAAAATCCTGAAAAACCATAACATATTGATTTATAACGAATTTATTTGATCACCAATACTGGCACAGTCACTGCACTAGTCATTCCAAGCTTGTTATCACTGAGCAATGGAGCCGCTAGACATGACTTTCATCCAAGAAAAATTCGCTTCCGTATTTTCCGATTTCGAAGTCACCACCCAGCCTCGTCCAGATGGCGGTGTGTTGTTGACCCTGCGCAATGGCCAAGGTACGCACATGCGTCGCTCGGTTTCGTACGCTCAGCTTCATACCCCGGTACAGCTGGAATGGGTGATCAGTGCGATTCGTCGTGACCTGGCAGCCCAAGCCAGCGAACTGCCTGCTATTTCGATGCTGCAAAGCCAGCACCGTTTCGACCTGCCGACCTACCATACCCGGTAAGCTCGCCCCGTCACGCCTGAAGCATCCCTTGCAAATGCCGCGATAGCCCTGATGGGGTATCGCGGTTTTTTTTCGCACGACATTTCGCGCGACATCAAGCAGGCCGACGCAATGCAGACCTGCCACACCATCACCTCGACTAGCTGATGATGCCCCGGCAAAGCGCTTCACCCACTGCCTGCGCGCGATTGGTGACGCCCAGCTTGGCGTAGATGCTCTTGAAGTGATGCTTGACCGTCGCTTCGGAGACCTCCTTGATCAGGGCGATTTCCCACGCTGTCTTGCCCTCCCTCGCCCACTTGAGGATTTCCAGTTCCTTCGTCGTCAAGGCGCGGGTCTGGAACTGGCGTCCATTCCCCGCGACATGCAGCATCGGCACCAGGCTGGCAAGCAGGTAGCGATCGTTGTGAGTGAGCGGGCGCTCCATGCCGTTGAGCGAGCAAATGGTGACGACGCCTCGATTGGCGCGGTTCTCGCTGCTGTAGCCGTAGGAAAACGCGGGCAGCAGTTGGCAATCCTGAACGGCGGCCAAGTAAGCCGTTGACGGCGGATAGCTGTGAAACGCCTCCTCCCAGTCGAGAAATCCCATGGCGTGGCGATAGCAGCGAACCACCGGGTCTTCGATCATCAACCGCCCTTGGGAATACACTTCCTTCCAGTAGTTGTCGACGTTGGACGTGACGCAACTGAGCAATGTGCCATCCCTGTACTGATACAGCATCGCTCGCTCACAGCGACACTCCTTGCGCAGCCAGTCCAGCGCGTTGGCAATCGCCGTATTGCTGTCCTGTTCGGTGACGCTACTCACCATCTGCTCGATCAGCGGGCTCAGCGTCCCTGTCTGTGCGTTTTTCATTTTCCCCTCCGTTTAAAAAACGTCATGTGTCGTCCCTGTGTGCTCTTTAGAGTTTTAAGTGGATGTCAGCCTCTGGACGCGCAAACCTGTGCAAGAAAATGCACAGTGGCCAACGTGTTCAAAGGCCGTCAGGCTCCGACAGGAGAAGGGTTACACAGTCCGGCAGGGTTAAACACAAAGGTGAAAACAAACAGTCTTGCCTGACTGACAAACAGGCGACTTCCCACAAACCAACCAAAATGTGCTTACATTTTTGAGGTTTTAGAAATGAAAACGGCCAATGTCAGAGGCATTGGCCGTTGGCGAAAATCCAGTGAAACGAACGACTCCACCGTCGCCCGTCATGGATGAAATTTCAATCGTCCAGACCCTGGAATTCGCGGGAAAGGGTTTCACCCGTCATTTTGGCTTCGCGACCTGCTGCATCCCGGAACAGGCGAATAGCCACCAGACGCGGATGTTCACCCAGATCGAACCACTGCCGGGTGCCTGCCGGCACAGCGATCAGATCGTTCTTTTCGCACAGCACCGCATACACGAATTCACCGATGCGCAACGACACAAGCCCGCGGCCGGCGACGAAATATCGCACTTCATCGGCGCCGTGCTGATGCTCACTCAGCAGCCCTGCGCGCAGATCGGCATGTTGGCCGGGCTGGCCATCCACGCTGATCACGTCAACCTCGGCATGACCGTGTTCGGTCATCAACTGGTCGATCTGCACGCGGCAGGTATCGGCGACGTCTTCGTGGCTCGCGCCCGCTTTGACAGCGGTGGTCACCGCAAGCTGTTTGAAGGTGACGCCAACTGCGGCGAGCGTCAAGGCGATGTCTTCGAAATGGGTCAGGACCTTGTTGGGCAGCTCCGGGGAGGACACGTGATAGACGGAGAGAATGCTCATTGCGGGGTTTCCTCGGTTCAGTCGACGTTCGCCGATTCAAGCTCGGCCGGACGCGGGTTCAGACAGGCTAATCGATAACAGGCAGATTCGGGGATGACGACTACTCATGGGTGCTCTTGCTTCATGCGCGTGATGGCCAGAATGGTGGCGATCAGCGCGGCGAGACTGGCGATGGCGAAGGTCCAGCCGGCGCCCAGCGCGTTCCAGGCGTAACCGGAGTACAGCGCCCCCATCGCCCCGCCCGTGCCGGACAAGGCGGCATACAGCGCCTGACCCTGCCCTTGCTGACGCGGGCCGAAGCTGCGCTGCAGAAACTGGATGGCCGCAGCGTGAAAACTGCCGAACGTGGCCGCATGCAGTAATTGGGCGAACAACAGCACGCCCAGATGATCGGCCAGATTGCCCAGCAACAGCCAGCGAATGGACGCCAGCGCGAAGCTGACAATCAGCACATGACGCACGCTGAAACGCTGCAGGATGCGGCTCATGGCCATGAACATCAGCACCTCGGCCACTACGCCAACGGCCCAGAGCATGCCGATGATGCCGCGACTGTAGCCCAGATGCTCAAGGTGCAGCGTAAGAAAGGTGTAGTACGGGCCGTGGCTCAGTTGCATCAACGCCACACATATATAGAAGGCCAGCACACCGGGGCTGAAAAGCTGCTTCAAAAAGCCCTCGCCCGTCGGGCGCTGGCTCGTCGCCACGGGCTGCGCATTGGGCACCCACCAGCTGCTGGCGACGATACCGACCATGATCAGCAACAGGGCTTGAGGGTAGAGATCGAGGCTGAACCATTCGAACAGGCGCCCCAGCCCCACCACGGTGAGGATGAAACCGATCGAGCCCCACAAGCGGATCTGGCTGTAGCGGGCGGTCTGGCCCTGCAGATGCGCGAGGGTGATGACCTCGAACTGCGGCAACACGGCGTGCCAAAAAAACGCATGCAGCGCCATGACCGTCGCCAGCCAGGCGTAGGATTTGTCGACGAGGATCAGTGAAAAACAGGCTAGGGTGCAGACCGCACCGAAGCGCACGATCGCCAGTCGGCGGCCGGTGTAGTCACCCAGCCAGCCCCAGATGTTCGGCGCCACACAACGCATCAGCATCGGGATGGCTACCAGCTCGCCAATGCGCGCGCTGGGAAAGCCCAGGTGATCGAAGTACAGCGCCAGAAACGGCGCCGTCGAACCGAGCAAGGCGAAATAGAAAAGATAGAAGCTGGACAGTCGCCAGTAAGGAAGCGGCGCCACGGTCAAATGCCCGCGGCGGCCGCGCCGGGGTCCGGCATTACAGCTGGCCCAGGACCGGCGTGGTGACGCGCACGTCCTGATTTTGCCCGCGATGACGCAGCAGATGATCCAGCAGCACGATCGCCATCATCGCCTCGGCAATCGGCGTGGCGCGAATGCCGACGCATGGGTCGTGGCGGCCCTTGGTGATCATCTCCACCGCGTTGCCGTTCACATCGATCGAGCGGCCCGGAACGGTGATGCTCGACGTCGGCTTGAGGGCCAGGTGCGCAACGATCGGCTGGCCCGACGAAATACCCCCGAGAATGCCGCCCGCGTTGTTCGAGAGGAAGCCTTCTGGCGTCAGCTCGTCGCGGTGTTCAGTGCCGCGCTGGGCGATGCTGGCGAAACCGGCGCCGATTTCGATGCCCTTGACCGCGTTGATGCTCATCAGCGCGTGGGCCAGCTCGGCATCCAGACGGTCGAAAATCGGCTCGCCCAAGCCTGGCATCACGCCTTCAGCGACGACGGTGATCTTCGCCCCGACCGAATCCTGATCGCGACGCAACTGGTCCATGTAGGCTTCCAGCTCCGGCACCTTGTCGGGATCGGGGCTGAAAAAGGCGTTCTGCTCGACCGATTCCCAGGTCTTGAACGGGATTTCGATCGGGCCCAGCTGGCTCATGTACCCGCGCACCGTGATGCCCTGGGTCAGCAGGTACTTCTTGGCAATCGCCCCCGCTGCCACGCGCATGGCGGTTTCGCGGGCCGAGCTGCGGCCGCCGCCGCGGTAGTCGCGTGCGCCGTATTTGTGGTGGTAGGTGTAGTCGGCGTGGGCCGGACGGAATAGATCCTTGATCTGCGAGTAGTCCTTGGATTTCTGGTCGGTGTTGCGGATCAGCAGGCCGATGGAGGTGCCGGTGGTCTTGCCCTCGAACACCCCGGAGAGGATTTCGACTTCGTCGGCTTCCTGACGCTGGGTGGTGTGGCGGCTGGTGCCGGGCTTGCGGCGATCCAGATCGCGCTGCAGGTCTTCCAGCGACAGCTCGACACCTGGCGGGCAGCCGTCAACGATGGCGACCAGCGCCGGACCATGGCTTTCGCCAGCGGTGGTGACCGAGAACAGCTTGCCGAAGGTATTGCCGGACATGCGGGAGGCTCCGAAAAAACGACCAAAAACACGAGGGCGCCAGTATACGCAGGGTCGTCGCTCAGATCACGCGCGAACCTTATTCAATTGCCTGCGTCCAATTTCACACTTTATTGATGATGGCCCTGCGATGCTACGTGGTATATCCCTGATTTGCGGCTTGCTGCCGCTGCGAGTAATCGCCTTGACCCTCACTCTCATGTCGTCCATTGCCCACGCGGGTACGCCGGTTGTGCTGCAACGCCCCATCTCGCTTGAGACGGCCACCGGCGAGCTGTTCGGCACCTTGCTGCTGCCCAAATCCAAGGACCCGGTGCCCGTGGTGCTGATCATCGCGGGTTCCGGCCCCACCGATCGCGATGGCAATAACACCGACGGCGGGCGCAATGACAGCATGAAGCGCCTGGCGCTGATTCTGGCCCGGCACAATATCGCCAGCGTGCGCTACGACAAGCGCGGCGTGGCTGCCAGCCGACACGCTATTTTTTTCGAGCATAACCTGACCACCGAGAAATACGTCGATGACGCCGTGGCATGGGCTGACAAGCTCAAGGCTGATCCGCGGCTGGGCCAGTTGATTCTCTTGGGCCACAGCGAAGGCGCGCTGGTCGCTACCCTGGCCGCCGAGCGCGCAGGCGCTACCGCGCTGATTTCGGTCGCGGGCACCGGCCGCCCGGTGGATCAGGTGGTCCGCGAACAGCTGCAATACCGCCTGCCGCCTCCTCTTTTGGCGCGTAGCGAAGAGCTGATCGAAGAGATCAAAGCCGGCAAGACCGATGACAACGTCCCCGAGCCTTTAAAGGTGGTGTTCCGCCCGAGCGTGCAGCCCTACCTGATTTCGCTGTTCCGGCAGAACCCTGCCCAGGCCTTTGGCAAGCTGAAGATTCCGACGCTGATCATTCAGGGCCGCAACGACATGCAGGTCGGGGTAGGCGACGCCGAGTTGCTGCATCAGGCCAAGCCGGACTCCGACATCGCGCTGATCGGCGGCATGAACCACGTGCTGCGCATCGTGCCGATGGACATGAAGCGCCAGCTGGCGTCCTACAAGGACCCGCAATTGCCGCTGGCCAGCGAGCTGTCCGACCGGATCATGAAGTTCATCGGTTCGGTGCCTGCGGCCTGACGCTATATCGCAATCGACCTGTGGGCGCGAATTCATTCGCGAGAGGCCGGTACATCCGACCCATATCCGTCGGATGTGAAATCGTTTCGCGAATGAATTCGCTCCCACAGGTTCCCTCTCCGATCTGTACAGGTTCTCCCTTCAGCTTCGTCGAAAACGGCCGATAGCGGGATGCTGGCATTGTGTTTGCCAAGCAATGCCGATAACAGGATCGCCGTGATGACAGAAGCAACCATGCAGGCCGAACTGGCCGCCCCGACTGAAGGACAAGAAGGTGAAGTGGCCGCCCCGGTGCTGTGGGAGGACGTTCAGGCCGAGCATTTTTCCATGCTGCGTCTGGCGCCTCTGCCGACCGATCGCGCGACAGGTGGACGCCCTTTGCGCTTCGTCGAATTCGGTCGCGCCGAGCGCCACAGCAGAGATTTCAGCCTGCTGCGCATGAGCTATCACCTGCCCGGGCAGAAAACCCGTAAAGAACAGAACCACCTGGACATCTGGGTCGATCACGCCGAGCGCGCCGTTCGCGTTGGGCCTGAATCCGGCCTGCAAATCGAGCCGTGGAACCGTGGACTGGGGCGCTTCATGCTCGCTCAGGGCATCCACTGGGCGCAGAAACGCTGGTCGGAATACCGCATTGAAGGCACGGCCCTGGCCAACAAGGACGCGCTCAACGAAGATACCCGCCTGCGCCGCGATCACTTCCTCAAGACCCAGGGCTTCGAGGTCGCCTACGCCGATCCGCAGCATCTCAAAGGCAGCGTGAAGGACGCCAAGGTCGGCAACCTGAACAACACCTGGAACACCGAGAAGGTGCAGATCGTGGAAATTCTAGACGCCGCGCAGATGCTGCAGCAGGCCGAGCAGAAGATTCAGGAGCAGGAAGTTGCGATCAAGAAGGCCGAAGATCGCGTCAGCAAATTCCGCCGCGACGACGCCGGGCTGCGCTTTACCATCGCGTGTCTGGTGACCTTTGCCGTGTTTCAGGCGGGGTTGTTGATCTGGATTGCGACGCATCGCTGAGAATCGCCGATTACCGCATTCTGTAGCAGCACGGCTTGCCGGTGGTGGCGATCATACAGACGCTACCGCCGGCAAGCCGGGCTGCTGCAGGGATTCACACCAGGGCTTAAACCCGCGACGCAAACACTGCCTGATGCACACGGCACTGCTCGGCCGTCAGCATGAACACGCCATGCCCGCCGCGCTGGAACTCCAGCCAGGCGAAATCCACTTCCGGGTACAGCGCTTCAACGTGCACTTGGCTGTTGCCCACTTCCACGATCAGCAAACCCTTCTCGGTCAGGTGATCGGCCGCCTGCGCCAGCATGCGCCGCACCAGATTCAGACCATCATCGCCACAGGCCAGCGCCAGCTCGGGTTCGTGCTGGTATTCGTCCGGCATGTCGGCGAAATCTTCAGCATCGACGTAAGGCGGGTTGGACACGATCAGGTCGAAACGCTGACCCGGCAGGCCATCGAAGCCATCGCCCTGAACGGTGTACACACGCTCATCCAGGCCATGACGCTCGATGTTCTGATTGGCGACTTCCAATGCTTCAAATGACAAGTCCGCCAGCGCCACTTCAGCGTCGGGGAACACGTCGGCGCAGGCGATACCGATACAGCCGGAACCGGTGCACAGGTCGAGAATCCGCGCAGGCTCGTTGCCCAGCCAGGGTTCGAAACGCTGCTCGATCAGCTCGCCAATGGGTGAACGCGGGATCAGCACCCGCTCATCGACAATGAACGACATGCCGCAGAACCAGGCCTCGCCCAGCAGGTAAGCGGTGGGGACGCGCTCCTCGATGCGGCGCTTGATCAAACGCTGCACATTGACCAGCTCGTCGTCTTCCAGATTGCAGTCCAGATAGCTGTCGGCGATTTCCCAAGGCAGATGCAGCGCGCCCAACACCAACTGGCGGGCTTCGTCCCAGGCGTTGTCGGTGCCGTGACCGTGGAACAGGTCTTCCCCGTGAAAACGGCTGACGGCCCAACGGATATGATCGCGCAGGGTGCGCAGGCGGGAAGTGATCACGAGAGACTCCTTGAAAAAACGACGGGCGATTCTATCAGCCATCGCACCAACAAACGATGCCTGAGCCCGACGCGGCCCTTGAGCGGAAAACTTTCCACAGCCTTTCAGCGAATTTGCAGGCAATATGACAGCAAACCGCGACCTGCTCGACGGCTTGAAGCCCGGCAAAAAAGCGATGCCTGTGAGCATTGAGATTCACAGAATCGCTCTGCCAGTGGACAATGTGGCAAAAGCCCCACTCGAAGGAGCCCCAGATGTCTGTTTCAAACACCGGTCCAAAGACCATGTTTCAACTCAGTGGCCGTGAATACGCAGCGGCCACCTTGAGTAATGCCACGCTGATCATCATCGACGCCCAGAAGGAATACCTCAGCGGCCCACTGGCCCTGACCGGGGTTCAGGCGGCGATCGACAACATCGTCAAACTGGTCGACGCTGCCCGCGCCGCCAAGTCGCCGATCATTCACGTGCGCCACCTGGGCACCGTGGGCGGCATGTTCGACCCTCAGGGCGAGCGCGGAAAATTCGTACCCGAGCTGCAACCTCAGGGCGACGAAATCGTCATCGAAAAACGCCTGCCCAACGCACTGAACGGCACCGTGGCTACCGACGATCGCAAGACCCTGCACAAACTGCTCGAAGAACTCGGACGCCTGGATCTGGTGGTCTGCGGTTTCATGAGCCACTCCAGCGTCAGCACCACTGTGCGCGCGACCAAGGACTACGGCTTTCGCTGCACCCTGGTCGAAGACGCCTGCGCCACCCGCGACCTGCCGACCCCAACCGGCGTGATCAAGGCCGAGCTCGTGCAACAGGCCGAAATGGCAATCATGAACGACAACTTTGCCAAGCTCGCCCTGACCAAAGACCTGATCTGACTGAGCGCTTCATCAGGAGCTGACCCCTTGATCCGCAGAGCCTTGACCGCGCCTCGGACATCATTTTCCGGCAGTTCCTGAAGAAAAAGCGTACAAAGACAGTCATCGGGTTGTGTGATCTTTCTCACATAACCGCCTATCCGTTAAACACGCGTGTTTGCCTTCGAGCGCTGACCAGGTGGGAACCACCCCGACATACGCTGGTCAGAGCGCCGATACCCATAGAGGAAGTCGGAATGAAGATATCCGATGGTTTCGATGCCCGCCGCCTGCGCCCCAAAGGCCAGAGCAACTGGCGGATGCGCATTGGCGCGGCCATCTCCGCGATATTCGCAACAGCCGGTGTGTTGCTGGCCATGGCAGGCGTTGCCAGCCTGATCGGCCACCCCGCAGCGCTGGGCGAATTGAATGCAAGCCCCGCTGGCGCGATCGTCACAATCGTCGTTGGCCTTTTCCTGCTGTACATCGGCGTCTGGCTCTGGCGCCGCAGCCGTCGTCGGCGCCGCCGTGCGGGCGAACTGAGCATGTCCGCGCACCTCATGAAGAAACACGACTGACCCCTCCCCCGCGTCTTGCCGGCCCGTTTGATCGCTTTTAGTCGCGCCGAATCCGGCGTGACTTGGTTAAACTGGCGTCCTTCGCGGAGACCGACATGCAAGACGACGACTTTTCCCTGTTCAGAAACGAGATCCGTGGCGTCAAGCCGATCAAGACGGAACAGGCCGATGTAGGCAAACCCAAAACCGACCGCAAGAACCTGGCCCGACTGCGGCAGGCCGCGACCGTGCGCTCGGACGGCACCATTACCGTGGACGGTCTGTCCGATCAGTTCGTGATCGATGTGGGTCCGGAAGACACCCTCTACTGGGCGCGGGACGGCGTTCAGGAAGGCCAGATGCGCAAGCTCAAACTGGGGCAGATCAGCTTCGATGGCAGCCTGGATTTGCACGGCATGAGCGTGGAAATGGCGCGGGAAACCATGTGGGAGTTTCTGGCCGAGGCGACCAAACTGGAAATCCGCTGCGTACGCATCACCCACGGCAAGGCGGTGCGGCTCGATGGCAAGCGGCCGATGATCAAGAGCCATGTCAATACCTGGCTGCGTCAGCATCAGCAGGTGCTGGGCTTCACCTCGTGCATCGCCAAACACGGCGGTGCGGGTGCGGTTTACGTCATGCTCAAACGCACGATGATGGATGGGCGGGACGAGTAATCTGCGGGGTTGCCCCTGTGAGTTACTTTGGCGGCTCATGTGCCATTTGTGGGAGCCGGCTTGCTGGCGAATGCGGCGAGTCAGTCAACTTATTCGTCACTGATCCACCGCTTTCGCCAGCAAGCCGGCTCCCCCCAGAACTGCGCATGACGATCACTGCCGCAAGGCGGACGTCAATGGTCGCCTGCGATCAGCGAGGACCCGGACCACCACCGCCAGGACCGCCGCCACCTGGGCCACCGCCCTCATAATGACCGCCACCGCCTCCGTGCCCACCGCCATGACCACCCCAACCCGGGCCCCAGAAAGGCCAGCAGCCGGACATGGCCGACATCACCGCGATGACCATCGCGACTTTCGCTATACGACTCAACATTTTGCTCACTCTCTTTGAAGACGGGCTCAACGACAGGCGTTCACCACCTGCAAAGTCTGACAGCACACACGGGCCAAACCGCGTCGTCATTTGGTAGCCAGCGGGTATCCAACCTGATACGAACCCGCGCCGAAACGAAAAGGCCGCTAGGGAAGAACACTTCCGAAACGGCCTTTATTCAGCGATATCCAGTGCGGGTAGCGAGCGGGGTATCAACACCCGATCAGATAGAAAAATCAGCGGCGGTAGTAGCCAGGGCCCGGGCCGTAGCCACCGCGCCCGTCGTAATAATGGCCTCCATCGTAGTGACGATGATCCCAACCACCATGACGGCCCCATCCAGGGCCAAAGAAACATCCCGAAACCGACGACGTCAGGGCGATCACCAGTGCGATTTTCGCGATTCGGCTAAACATAATCTCACTCTCTTCATCCGGGCATCTGTCACCCATTAACTCAGACACCGAACGGATACATTTCGACATAACCACTGGGTAAAGGTTAGGTAAAGGTCCCCTGACAGACCTGCGGGCGGCGACGTGCCGCAGGTTTGTCGGTCGCCCGCCGTACCCCTCATCGCCGAGCTACGCTACTATGTGCGCCTTTGCAGGCCACCAACCCTGCGTTTTTCTTGAACCCACACGGAACACAACCCTGTGACACTGGAACAGAATTACACGGCGATCCTTGGTCAACTTGGCGAAGACGTCTCCCGCGAAGGCCTGCTCGACACCCCTAAACGTGCAGCCAAAGCCATGCAGTACCTCTGCCGCGGCTACCAGCAGACCCTGGAAGAAGTCACCAACGGCGCGCTGTTCAGCTCCGACAACAGCGAAATGGTGCTGGTCAAGGACATCGAGCTGTACTCGCTGTGCGAACACCACCTGCTGCCTTTCATCGGCAAGGCCCACGTGGCCTACATTCCGAGCGGCAAAGTGCTGGGCCTGTCCAAGGTCGCGCGCATCGTCGACATGTTCGCCCGTCGCCTGCAGATCCAGGAAAACCTCAGCCGCCAGATCGCCGAGGCCGTCCAGCAGGTCACCGGCGCCCTGGGTGTGGCCGTGGTCATCGAAGCCAAGCACATGTGCATGATGATGCGCGGCGTCGAGAAGCAGAATTCCTCGATGATCACCTCGGTCATGCTGGGTGAGTTCCGCGAAAACGCCGCCACTCGTACCGAGTTCCTCAGCCTGATCAAGTGATCCGGGCGTCCTGAAGCGCCGCAACGCCTGTTGCGGCCGCGAGGTTTCAAGCATGTTGATGAAGGCACTGCGGGTCGGCCTTGGCCAGTTGGTCATTCTGGTCGACTTTCTGACCCGCCCGAGCAAGAAAAAACGTTCGCAAGAGGCACAGGCCGCCGTCGAGGCTTCGGCCAAAGACCTGACCCTGTATCAGTTCCACGCCTGCCCGTTCTGCGTGAAAACCCGTCGCACTCTGCGTCGGCTGAACGTTCCGGTCGCCTTGCGCGACGCGAAGAACAACGAGCTGGATCGCCAGACCCTGCTCAGCGAAGGCGGCAAGATCAAGGTGCCGTGCCTGCGCATCGAAGAAGCCGGCCAGACCGTGTGGATGTACGAGTCCAAAGTCATCATCGACTACCTCGAAAAACGCTTCGCCACCGCTTGAATCCCCTCCAATGATTAGCCCTGTGTGACAGGGCTTGATCAGCGTTCGCCCTTTGGACATCATGTATACAATAAAAACAAATATTGAATACAGCCATGTCCATTCAAGACTCTGCCCGCTCCACTCAATGCCCTGACTGGGCCGAAGCCCTGCTCAATGGCTTCAGCCAGGTGCTGTTGCAGCGTAATCCGCTGTGCGGCCTGATGTGCCTGCTGGCGATCCTCATCAGTGCGCCCTCCTCCCTGGGCGGCGCCTTGCTCGGTGCCGTGGCTGGGTTGCTGACGGCGCAGCGTCGCGGCTACGCCAAGGCCGAGCGGCAATCGGGCGTCTACAGCTACAACGGTGTGCTGCTGGGGCTGTTGGTCAGCTACCGCTTCGAGTGGTCACCCCTGCTGCCGCTGTTGATCATTGCCTGCGGGGGCCTGAGCGCGATGCTCATGCACGCCTGGCTGCGACGCACGCCCCGCGCCTATTGCCTGAAGGCTTACACCGCGCCGTTCGTGCTGTTCAGCTGGGTGCTGCTGATGTTTGCCGAGCCGCTGCCAAGCCTGCGAGTGGCTGACTCTGACCTGATTCAAGCGCTGCCACTGGGCCTGGGGCAGGTGTTTCTGCTCGACCATCCGCTGGCCGGCGTGCTGATCGGCGTCGGCCTGCTGATCGCCAACCGCACCGCCGCGCTGTGGGCGGCATTGGGCTGCATCAGCGGGATTGCCTTTGCCCTGTGGCAGCAGGAAAGCAACCTGGCGCTGCTGGGCCTGTCGGGCTACAACCCGGCATTGGCGGCGTTGGCATTCAGCCATGTGCGCTACAAACCCTGGTTGCCGGGAATTGCCATTGTCCTGGCCATCCTGTTGCAACCGGGGTTTTCCGGGCTGGGTCTGGCAACCCTGACCGCGCCGTTCATCCTCGCCTGCTGGCTGGTTCAGGCCAGCGGTCGTCTGTTGCGACAATCGATCAACGATCAGCGGTTGCGCTCCTGAGCGGATTGCCACAGGCTCTGCCGACCCTGTATTCGGAACTGCACCATGGACAGCAACACCGGCTGGCGCGAACAGCTGCGCATCATCGTTTTCCAGACCGACACCAAGGCCGGTCGGCGCTTCGACAAGATCCTGCTGCTGATCATCCTCAGCAGCCTGTTGGTCGTTGTGCTCGACAGCATCGAGGCCGTGCATCGCAATTACGCCGATGTGCTGGCGTACATCGAGTGGGGCTTCACCCTGGTGTTTCTCGTCGAGTACATCCTGCGCCTGTATTGCTCGCCCCAACCGCTGAAGTACGCCTTCAGCTT
>Ga0157373_10002172_pt1 | contig 14865 bp, 10 predicted proteins | sample C65metaG_FD_113460 | JGI IMG/M metagenome (GOLD analysis project Ga0157373, IMG submission 113460) | Corn rhizosphere microbial communities from Kellogg Biological Station, Michigan, USA - C6-5 metaG | ecosystem: Host-associated > Plants > Roots > Rhizosphere > Soil | place: USA: Michigan... | reverse complement strand
AATCAGAATTGAAACAAACAGCGCGAGTACGATTGCCTGCACCGCGGCGCGCGCCGCACCTTCCGGATTCTTTTCACCTATGCGACGCGCGACCATCGCCATCGCGCCAATGCTCAAGCCGATGGCGAGCGCGTAGATCAAAGTGAGTAAGGATTCGGTGAGACCAACAGTCGCTGCAGCGTCGGTTCCAAGGTGCGACACCCAAAAAATATCGACGACCGCAAAGACGCTCTCCATGATCATCTCGAGGACCATGGGGATGGCGAGCAGGAGAATCGCGCGGCCGATCGGACCTTTCGTGTAGTCGTGATAGTGCCTCCCGCGAACCGATTCCTTTACGGCAGACCACAGGCTTTGCGGTTGTTCTTGAATGGTCCCTGTTTCTGTTACGGGGGTCATTTAACTTGTTCGGCCGTAATCGTCTTCAAGACGCACGATGTCGTCTTCACCGAGATAAGTGCCGCGTTGCACTTCAATAAAGATCAGATCTTCGTTTCCAGGGTTCTCGACGCGATGAGCGGCGCCGACTGGAATATCGATCGCTTCGCCTGTGCGAATCGTGATCTCACTGCCGTCGAGAGTGACTTTTGCAGTTCCTTCAACAACGAACCAGTGTTCCGCGCGTTGTGAGTGTTTCTGGTAACTGAGTCTCTTGCCCGGCAAGACCTCGATCCGTTTGACCTTGAAAGTCGGAGCTTCTTCCAGCACCGTGTAACTTCCCCACGGCCTACGATCAAACTCTCGCATTGGTTCCTCCTTGAATTGAGCAACCTACATTAGGGCACAAAAAAACAAAGGCCCGAGATGAGCCTTTGTGCTTTTGCGCGAGCCGGATTATATGGATTTACGAACCGGCTTTCAAGGTGAGATACGTCACCTGATCGCGTCGCTTGACCAGAACCAGTGCCGGCTTGGCCTCTGAACGCGCGAGCGCAGCGTTGAACTCCGCTAGCGTTCGCACCGGCTGCCGGTTGACCTCCTGAATCAGGTCGCCCTGTCTGATGCCGGCATTCGCGGCAGCACCGGACGGATCGACTCTCGTAACGAGCAATCCTTGATCGTCCATCTCCAGACCATAGCGAGACGCCGATTCCGCGGTGAGAGGTTGGAGCGATAGGCCAAACTTCTCGTTCCCCGTAGCTGGGCCACTGCTGTTGCTACTGTCGTCAGTATCTCGTTGCGGTCGATCGGGTAATTCCGCGAGTGCAATCTGGAACTTCTGGTCGGCTCCGTTGCGCTGCGCAACCACCTCGACGTTGGCGCCGGGTCCTTTGCTCGCGACAAGATTGCGCAGGCTATTGTTGTCGACAATAGGCTGGCGGTCGATCGCCGTAATCACGTCGCCGCGTTTGAGACCGGCTCTTTCAGCCGGGCCACCCGGGGAAACTGACGTAACGATCGCGCCTCTCGCGGCAGGCATATTCAAACTCGAAGCGAGATCCGCGTCGACTGACTGAATCGTAACTCCCAGCATGCCGCGCCGGACCTTGCCGTTCTTCACCAACTGATCCATCACGGCTTTGGCCATGTTGGACGGAATTGCGAAACCGATTCCGATGTTGCCGCCGGACGGCGACAGGATTTGCGAGTTGATACCAATCAGCTCGCCGTTTGTGTTGACCAACGCGCCGCCCGAGTTTCCGCGGTTAATGGCGGCGTCAGTCTGAAGGAAGTCTTCAAAACTTCCGTCGCTCAGACCCGTGGTTCTTCCTTTTGCGCTCACGATTCCGGACGTGACAGTTTGTCCGACACCCAGCGGGTTGCCAATGGCCAGCACTGCATCGCCGACGCGCACTCGATCAGAGTTGCCCATCGGGATGGTCGGCAGCCCCGTCGCGTCGATCTTCAGGACCGCCAGGTCGCTCGGCGGATCTGAACCCACCAGCTTGGCCGTGAACGTGCGGTTATCAGTCGTTTCGACTTTGATCTCCAGCGCGCCATCGACCACGTGATGATTGGTCAAAATGTAACCGTCCGCATTGACGATGACTCCCGAGCCGACGCCCTGGACCCTGCGCGGCTGTTGCTGCGGCAGCCGGTCACCAAAGAACTCCCGAAATTGTGGATCGTCCGAGAACGGAAACTGCTGTGCTGCCCGCGCACGCTCCGTCGATCGGATCGTGACGACTGCGGGCGAAACTTTACTTACAAGATCGGCATACGAGGCTTGAATAGCCTGTGCGCTGACCGATGCGAATGAAAAAACCACTACAATAAAGCTGAAAAAGATGTTGACTGGTTTTCCTTTGTAACTCCTCATTACTTTTCTCATTTCTAATCTCCGATTACGTATCTGCGGTAGCGAAATACAGGCTTTGGATTCAAATCGAACGGTTTCGGTTTACTAGCGACAAACGGGCCTCGCAGTTCAAATACTCTGTGCTATACTGCGCGCCGGTTAAACGCCTGTAAAATCCTGAAATTATCTAGTTCATCGCACCCGTATCGTATCGCCCCGGTAACTCCAAAAAAATCGCGCAGCATTGAGGTATAGTTCTGGTGCATGGCATAGAAAGCTCCAACGGCCACGAGGACAGCTTTGTCCTTGAGGACAATTTCATCCTCATCGTAAACGACGAGCCCGATCAATTAACACTGATGGGGACTCTTTTGCGAAAGGCCGGCTACTCGATCCTGACAGCCGAAGACGGTCTCGAAGGCCTCAGTCTCGCCCGAAAAGAGCAACCCGATCTCGTGATCAGCGACGTTTCGATGCCGCGGATGAATGGCCTCGAGTTCTGCCGTGAAATTCGAGCGGATTCAGAGTTGAAGACCATTCCGATTCTGCTCGTCAGCGCACGGCAGAGAGACACCGAGAGCGCGGTCGCAGGGCTGAAAGCGGGCGCCGACGATTATCTCGAAATCCCGTTCGACTCGGCGCGTCTGATCGCGAAAGTGTCGCGACTGCTCGAACGCTCCCGCCTCGAAGCGAGTTATCGCGACCTCGTCGAGCATGCCAGCGATGTGATCTTCACGCAAGATCTCAGCGGCAAACTGACGAGCATGAACCTTGCTGGTCAAAAATTTCTGGGACGAGCACCGGAAGACATCATCGGCAACTCGTTCTTCTCCGTGTTCGGAATCATCCCCGAAAGCAACGGCTTCGCCGGCAGTTTTTCACGCCCCCGGGAAGCGCGTGAGTTTCGCCATCAGTTCGTGGCTAGATCGGCGGGCGGCGAGGATCGCTGGCTCGACCTGATCATTTCTCCAATCAAGGACAAACTCGAAGAGACCGTCGGGTTCCGCGGACTCGCCCGCGACATTACCGAGCGCAAGCATTTTGAGCAGGCACTTCGCGACTCAGAAGAGCGCTACAGACTTTTGTTCGAATCGACGCCGCAGCCGATCTGGGTCTACAACGAAGATACGCTCGCGTTTTTAGCAGTCAACGAAGCCGCAACACGCACCTACGGATTCACGCGCAATGAGTTTCTGTCGATGACAGTCGACGATATTCGGCCAAGTGAAGCCATTCCGACGCTCATGATCAAAAGCTCGGATCCAAATGATTTGGTGCTCTCGAGTCCCTGGCGTCACAAGACAAAAGACGACCGGACGATCTACGTGGAGATGAGCTCGCACCCGGTCGTTTTTGACGGCAAACACAGCCGGCTGGTTATCGTCAACGACGTTACCGAGCGAAAACTTCTCGACGAAAAGCAGCAGCGCCTGCACGCCTCGCTTCAGCAATCGGCGATGGAATGGCGGCAGACCTTCAACGCGATCGATTTTCCAGTGCTGATCGTCGATCTGGCCGGCGCGATAAAACGGTCAAACCTGGCGGCCGAACACATCATCGGCATCGAAGCGGAAAAGATCGCCGGCACGACGATCGGCGCACTCGGCGAGGCGCAGCCTTGGAAAAAAGCCGCCGAACTCATTGAAGAAATTCGCGTCAACCACGCTCCGCTCGCCGAAGAAATCAAGGATGAAAACACAGGTAAGACGTGGGCCATCACCCTCTACCACATCAACGAATTCGGCTCCGCCGGTGAGCGTGCGATCCTGATCGCGCAGGACATCACAAAGCGCGCCGAGCTCGAGGCTTCGCTGCGACAGAGCGAGATGATGTCGCTGCTTGGATCGCTGGTGGCCGGTGTCGCTCACGAAGTCAGGAATCCGTTGTTTGGCATCTCTTCGATCATCGACGCGTTCGAGACCCGATTCAGCGATCGCACCGAATACCTGCGCTACACGAGCGTACTGCGTGACGAAATCGGCCGCCTCACGATCCTGATGGAAGAGTTGTTGGAATATGGCAAACCGTTCCGCGGCGACTTGTACCTCGTTTCGATGGAAGAGATGGTCGCGCGCTCGGTCCGCGCCTGTTTGCCCGCGGCTGAAGTGGCGAAGGTGAGTCTTGAAAGCAACGTCGAGGAGTCGTTACCAAAGCTCAAAATCGATCGCCGCAGGCTCTCAAAAGTATTTGTTAACTTGATCGAAAATGCTATTTATCATTCGCCGCAGAAGAGCGTGGTAACGATCGAAGCACGTAAAGTTCTCGATGGAAATAACGAGTGGGTCCAATGCGAGATCAAGGATTCAGGCGCGGGTATACTGCCGGAAGATATACCGAAGATCTTCGAGCCCTTTTTCTCGAAACGTCGAGGCGGCACCGGCCTCGGCCTCGCGATCGCTCATCGCATAATGCAGGAACACGCAGGGAAACTGATTGCCGGCAACAATCCCGGAGGCGGAGCCTGTATGATAGCCAGGTTCCCCATACCCGCTGAGGGAGAGTCTTAATGTCCAGGAACAAGGTCTTGGTGGTTGATGACGAATCAGGCGTCAGATTTGGTATCCGTGACTTCCTCGAACAGCACGGCTACGAAATCGAAGAAGCAGAAAGCTGTCAGGACGCGCAGCACCTGTTTCGCACCTCCAGACCTGACATCGTTATCGCCGATTACATGCTGCCGGACGGCACGGCGCTCGACCTTCTTCCGCGGTTGCGAGATATCGACTCTCAGATTCCTTTGCTGGTCCTGACCGCGCACGGATCGATCGACCTGGCTGTTCGCGCGATAAAAGAGGGCGCCGAACAGTTTCTCACCAAGCCGCTCGAACTTCCGACTCTGCTGGTGATTCTCCAACGTCTACTTCAGAAGCAGCGCAACCACCACAAACAACTCGCGAGCAAGTCGCGACAAGTTCGTCAGGCAATCGACCCGTTCATCGGGACGAGCCCCGCCATTCGCGCGCTCAGGGATCAGGCAAGAAAGATTCTCTCGACGGAAAGTCCCGTATTGATTCTCGGTGAAACGGGCACGGGCAAAGGCGTGCTCGCACGCTGGTTGCACGAGAACAGCCCGCGAGCTGACGAAGCCTTCGTCGATCTCAACTGCGCCGGTCTCACTCGCGAACTACTTGAAACTGAACTCTTCGGTCACGAGAAGGGCGCATTCACGAGTGCGACCGCGTCGAAACAGGGACTGTTCGAGGTGGCCCATCGCGGCACTATTTTTCTCGACGAAGTCGGCGACGTCGATCTTCAGATTCAACCGAAGCTCCTGAAAGTTCTCGAAGAGAAGCGCTTCAGACGACTCGGCGACGTCAGGGATCGGCAGGTCGACGTAAGATTGATCGCAGCGACGCACCAGGACCTCGGGCAGCTCGTTCGCGAAAAGAGGTTTCGCGACGATCTCTATTTCCGGATCAGCACGATACCGCTTTCGTTTCCCGCGCTGCGCGAAAGAATCGAAGACATTCCGACCATGGCCCAATATCTTCTCGACAAGGTTTCGGTCGATCTGGGCCGTGGCGAATTAAAGTTGGACCAGGGTTGCATTCAGGCGCTGCAAGCGTATTCATGGCCCGGTAATATTCGTGAGCTGCGGAATGTTATCGAACGCGCAGTGCTGCTGAGTGATCAGAAACACATCACCCTCAACGATCTTCACTTCGACGGACACGCACAGGTGGGCGCACCCTTCCTCGACTCACGTCTGACCCTGCTCGAACTCGAGAAGCAACACATCGAGAGGGTGCTTCAGGAGGAGCGAGGGCGGGTCGAAAAGGCTGCAAAGCGACTCGGAATCCCGCGAAGTTCTCTCTACCAAAAACTGAAGAAGCACCAGATCACATCGTCCAAAGTCTAGACTTCAGTCTGAAACTTAGACTCATCCTGTACAATTTTTGGAATTCCAACCTCGCTAACATCGAAAAATCAGGGGTTTTAGCGGTGGTCCAGAACTGGACCTCATGGCCCAAACTTTGCAGGCAATTCGCGCACGTGCCTAACTATTGCTCTCTCGCCCCGACCGAGAGCTTGTCTGGCTGGTATTTTTGAACGCTCACTTGCCCCGCAGCGTTCTCCAATTCCGAGCCGATTAGTAATTTGATCTACCTTCCAGGTCGTGCGGACTGGGAGCGACGGAATTGTCCACCTAAGGAGACGTGAAATGCCCAGGGTTTTTAACCTCAAATTGTTAATGGCTTTGGCGGTCTTTGGGATTCTTGCTCTTGCCCAAGGAACAGCTCAAGCCGATCCGATTTCAGTTTGCACTGGCGTCGGATGTAGCCAACAGAACGTTACCGGCTTGATTGTCGCCGGCAACGGAACGGTAACTATAACCCTCAACAACAACCTGACTAACGCGCAAGTACAGGACGTTAGTCAAAATATCAGCGCCGTTTACTTTCAGGTAAGCGGTTACAACGGCGGCGCGGTCACGCTGGGAGCTAACAGCAGCACCGCATCGGTCACCGTTGGCGCCGGAGGAAGCGCTACACCTGGAGGTGCGCAGAATCCAACTGGATGGGGCGCGGGACATGGCGGAAACGTCGTTACCGTTTGTGTAATCTGTGCCTTTGGCGTCGTTTCGCCAGAGGGTCCGGATCGCACGATCATCGGCGGCGATGCCACCAATCCCTATCCGGGTGCGAATGGCAGTATCGCTAACAATGGTCCGCACAATCCGTTTCTTGCTGGAACTGTGACGTTTGTTCTCAATGTTCCAGGAGTTACGACTGAATCAACTTTCAGTAACGTTGTGATCCAGTTTGGAACGACCGCAAATCCTCCAGAGTTCATTCCGCCCCAGGAAGTACCAGAACCAGCAAGCATGCTGCTGCTGGGAACGGGCCTGATTGGAGTCGCGGCTGGTGCTCGTCGCCGCTTCGGCAAGAAGTAACCTGAGGCTTTCGATCTCGATCGGGGCTTCAAACTCGGAAACATGTTTTCACAGCTGCGATTGCCCCGCAGCTGTGAACGCATCAACCACAATCTTGGGTGCCAAAGAGCCATGCGATAGCGTTCCCTCTCAGAGGGACAAAGTGCGGACGTACGATCAAAGGGCGGGATGTATGACTGAATGGGTGAACCACTAATTTTCCCGCTGGACGCAGACGGACGGATATATGCACTACAGGATGAGAAGGGCAACACAATTGGAACAGGCACGCGCGAGGTATGTGAGGTTTTGCTTTACATCATTACCAAGCCGGCCACCCAGAGTCTCTCAAGCAGAAGTAACCCGCAGCGACCGAACGTGCGGTCGGCTATAGCGGTTTAGCTTTTCGGGTCAGGCAGCGACTTTACTGCCTCGCCCTCATCGTTAACCTGTGCGGAGTGCAGACGATGAGCTCTTCGAGAGTTGAGAGAACGAACCAGGGTTGTACTCGAAGCGCTCGCTTTCGTTATTCAGGCCCAGCACGAGAATCACTAAGTCTCCACCCCCGGGACCGTGGTTCTTCGCTGAATACTATTGGTGTTCGTAGCAATACCCCTCGCGATACTCCATCCATAGGAATTCTCCGGTACCTGGCTCGCAACGGGACCCGTAGTGAGAGTGGGACTGGTTTGTGTGGGCAGTCCGCTTTGGTGACGAGCAACGGGTAGTGAAAGTTTTTGAGTCTTAATCAATCGAAGCTTGTCACGGTGTGCCTGTGAAGCAAAGTCGATTCGGAACTCTCAAAAAAGTCTCTGGCAGATTGAAGCAACTGTGGCTCGGGCGAGACGACTCGTCACGAGACAAGCCACTGCCACGCATGCTCGTCGTCGACGATGAAGAGTCGATCTGCTTCTCGATGAGCGAGTATTTCTCGTTGCAGGGTTATAAAGTCGACACGGCTTCTGAAGTCGAAGAGGCGGAGAAGTTGCTTGGATCCGTGAACTACAGAGTGGTCATACAGGATCTGCGGCTCACGATGACGGGCAATCACGACGGCCTGGATATCATCAGGCTGATCCGTGCGAGCAATCCTCAAACTCGAATAGTCGTGCTGACGGCCTATGGTTCAGCGGAAATTGAAGATGAGGCGAGACGTTGTGGCGCCGATGCATTTCTCCGAAAGCCGAAACCGCTCTCGCAGGTCGCACAGGTCGTGCAGGGCCTCATCGAATCCCCACCCAGACAAGCCCGTTCGGCTTGAATCCTGTAAATCTTGTAAAAATCCTGTCTAATGAAAGTCGTGTGAAGGCGCGACCGCGATGGCCAATGACAGCGGCTGCACGTGGCTGGCTTTTACCGAAATCACATTATCCTGATTCTGCAACGCTCCCTCGATTAACAGAAACGGGTGTCCCACCAGCTCCAGCCGGTACTTATCAAACATTTGAGGCGTGACGATGATGTTGCTCATGCCCGTCTCGTCCTCGAGACTCAGAAACATGAATCCTTTCGCCGTCCCCGGACGCTGTCGAACAACAACCCACCCCGCCACGCGTACATGAGTTCCGTTGCGCAGCTTCCGAATATCGATCGCTCTCAACGCTTTCAGCCTTTTCAACTCGCCTCGGTGATAAGCAACCGGATGTTTCCCGATCGTCAAGCCAGTCCCACGGAAATCAGCGTCCACGCGCTCGGTTAAACTCATCTGCTGCAATGGCGAGTTGCCGTCTCGCTCGCTCAACGTCTCGAACAGTTTGCCCGGCGCACGTGTTACGCGTTCGACCTGCCACAACGCGTCGCGACGATTAACCGGCTTTGCCCGGCCGGCTTTTGCTCGTTTTGTCTTCGGAGCAGCAGGCGCCTGGATAAAATTCAACGCGCCGACCGACGCCAGTTTTCTCAACTCATCTTTCCGGAGCTCGAGGACGCGATTTCGCAAATCGTCGATGCCGGAGAAAGCACGCACAGCCCGCTCGCGAACAATTGCTTCACCTGATTGTTGGCTCAAGCCTTTGACATATCGGAGCCCGAGACGCAGCGCGAGCGTCGAAGACGCAGGAGAAGTAGACACGGGAATACGAGTACCTGGCAACGCGGTGTTCTCCCCGCTCCGCGTCCCCTTGATGCTGTGTGTCCCCGTGCCTGCTTCTCCTGCTTCTTCGAGCGTGCACAACCAATCCGAGCAAGTGATATCGATCGGCAAAACCCTCAGTCCGTGACGTTGCGCGTCTTTAATGAGCGTGAAAGGCTGGTAGAAGCCCATCGGCTGGTTGTTGAGAATGGCGGCTGTGAATGCCGCGAGGTAATTACATTTGAGGTAGGCGCTGGCATAAGCAATCAATGCAAAGCTTGCCGCGTGCGATTCCGGAAAACCGTAAAGCGCAAATGAACTGATTGCCAGCACGATATCGTCCTGCGTCTTTCCGGTGATTCCATTTTTCTGCAACCCCTGCCGCAGTTTTACTTCAATCGCTTTCATGCGCGCTTCCGAGCGTTTGAAGCCGAACGCGCGGCGCAACTCTTCCGCCTCACCACCGGAAAAGTTGGCGCAGTCCATCGCCATCCTCAACAACTGCTCCTGAAACAGCGGCACTCCGAGCGTGCGACTGAGAATGGGTTCCAGGCACGGGTGCGCATAAGTCACGGTCTCTCGGCCCTGCCGGCGCTTGAGGTAAGGATGGACCATGTTTCCGACAATCGGCCCGGGGCGAATAATCGCAACCTGGACCACGATGTCGTAAAACTTCGCCGGCCGCAGTCGCGGCAGGCACGACATCTGCGCGCGACTTTCGACCTGGAACATTCCGATCGTGTCGGCGTTTTGAAGTGCTGTGTAAACTGCCGGGTCGTTTTGCGGGAGATGGGCGAGGTCGACTTTCTCGCCATACGAGTCGCGAATCAACGTGATCGAATCTTCCAGCACTGCGAGCATTCCCAGGCCGAGCAAATCCACTTTGATTAATCCAAGGTCGGCACAGTCTTCCTTGTCCCATTGGACCACCACGCGTCCGGGCATTGCCGCAGGCTCGAGCGGCACGATTGAATCGAGCTGTCCCTGGCAAATCACCATGCCGCCTGAGTGCTGCCCGAGGTGGCGCGGCAGATCCTGGACCATCTGGTAAAGCTGAAAGAATTTCCTGATGCGCGGGTTATTCAGATCCAGGCCCGCATCGCGAAACTGGCGCTCCGTCGAATCGTTTGGATCTTTCCATTCCCAGGCATGGACGAGGCCGGCAAGTCGTCCAAGTGTTTCTTCGTCGAAATCCAACACCTTGCCCACTTCGCGCGCCGCTGAACGCCCGCGATACGTGATGACATTCGCCGTCATCGCCGCGCCGAGTTTTCCGTAGCGCGTGTAAACGTACTGAATCGCCTGCTCGCGCTTGTCGCCGCTGGGCAAATCGAGGTCGATGTCAGGCCACTCGCCTCGCTCCTCGGAAAGAAATCGTTCAAACAACAACTCCATCCCGATCGGATCGACGGCAGTGATTCCGAGTGAATAACAGACCGCGCTGTTTGCGGCCGACCCGCGTCCCTGGACGAGAATGCCTTCTCTGCCACAGAACTGAACGATGTCCCAAACGATCAGGAAATAACCTTCGAGCTTGAGCTTTTCGATCAACTTCAACTCGCGTTCGATTTGCGGGCGCGCTTTTTCGTAAGTCGGCGCGCCGTTCATGCCGGTGTAGCGCCAGCGCGCGCCTTCTTCCGTGCGTTTGCGCAGAAATGAGGCCATCGTTTCGTCCGGCGGCGCCGGATATTTCGGAAATTCATATCCGAGATCTTCGAGCGTGAACTTCAGTCGCGATGAGAGCTCAGACGTGTTGGCAATCGCTTCGGGCAAGTCAGCGAAGAGCTTCTGCATCGCCGCGCCCGACTTCAGGTATCGCTCGGAATTTTGAGCCAGCAGGCGTCCGGCAGTTTCGAGTCGAACGTGATTGCGTATGCAGGTGAAGACGTCGGAAACTTCTCGTCGCGCTGGTACCGCGTGGCACACGCCGTTGGTGGCGAGCAAAGGCAAACGATTGCGCCGCGCGAGTTCGATTACTAAATGATTGCGAGCCTCCTCTTCGCGATCGAGATGGCGCTGAAGTTCTGCATACACATTTTTCTTACCAAATACTTGCAGCAGCCACTCGACAGTCGTTTGTGCTTTTTGTGTACTCTCTATTGTTTTCGCGATCGGACCATCAAATCCGCCGGTCAAACAGACGAGGCCCGCGGCGTGTTCCGCCAACTCATCTGACGTGACTACGCACTCGCCCGGCTTTGCGTGTTTCGGCACGTGCAATTTCATCAGGGTGATCAGCCGGCAGAGATTTTGATAACCCTGCCGATTTTTCACTAAAACCGGAATGGAACAGTGGGTTGGAGTTTGTCCGTTGGTCGGTATTCGAACGCTGATCTCCGCGCCGATGTGAGCTTTGATTCCATTCTTCTTCGCAGAGAGATGAAACCGCGGCGCTCCGTAAACCCCATCACGATCGAGCAAAGCCATCGCCGGCATCTCATGGGCCAGGCCCGCCGCAATCAATTCTTCCGGCACAGACGCACCCTCGAGGAAACTAAAAGCCGACCGCGCATGTAGTTCGACGTACATGATATCTACCGTTTTATTAGCCGCAGATTCACGCAGATGACGCTGATCAGATCAGCGTCATCTGCGTGAATCTGCGGCTAATCGTAGTTCCCTTCGACAAACCAATTCTTCGAATCCAGCTCGCGATAAATGCGATACACGGATTGCTGTCCCTGACGATCTATTGTTACGTCCCATTCGTCACGCGCCCACTGATCCTCGCGCCACCAGTCACCCGTCGTTCTCCACGGTCCAGCCAGGTTGACGACTTTTCCGTAAACACTTCGCTGCTTTCCCCAGGCGCTGATCTGCGTGGGCCAACCTTGATCCGCTTCGACGATCGCTCGAAGCGGCGGGCGAAACATTCGAAAGCCGAGGCATTGTCGATTGGCAATTACCGGCGACTGATTTTTTGACGTCTTACTGCGCTTACGAGAATCAGCCATCTGAAGTGTGAAGCGTTTCATCGTGAACGCGTCGGGACGATGCGTGTCGAGCAAAGTCGGCGAGCCGACGTTTTCTTCGCCGACGAGCTTTGCGAGGCGTGCGAGGGTGAGCTCGAGCTTGTCCGGCGCCGGAGCCAACGGCACAAACAATCCGTTCTGCAACACGCGCGGCTTGACCGGATCGCACGAAATTGAAATCGCTCGCACGGCTGCTTGCGGCGGATGCATTTCCGTGTCGAGCAATAACAACTTCAGAAACACTTTGTGATCGCGCATCGGGTAAGGCAAAGAGAGTTTGCGCTCGTGTGTCGACTGATCTTCCAGTTGCATCGTCACGCACAGTTCGTTCGTGGCGAGGGCATAAGCGTTCAGGGCGCCGCAGAGTTGATGCAACAGCCGCGCGAACATGAATGAGAGGGGCTCGAGCTCCGAAAGTGCATGTTCGAGTTCGACTGAGTTTGCAAAAACAGGCTCCGGTTGTTTGACTCTTAACTGCCGGTCGGTTTTACCGGCGGCGAGTTGTTGCAGTCGTATTCCCGTTTGCCCTAAACGCTCCGAAACACCTGTCGTTGGCAGCGATGCGAGATCCGTGAAGGTGCGAATGCCCCAGAGCCCAAGTGTTTCCAGAATCTCGTTCGCCACTTTTTTCTCGACGTTGACGAGCGAACAGTCGAGATGATCGAGAGGAAAATCTCCGAGGCACGTCAGTTCTTCGTTGGGTGAGACGAACGTGATGCCCTTCAAACGCGTCGCAGCGTGGATCGCCGCATCCGGATTTGCGGCGATGGCTACGTTGACCGTGGTTTCAAAACCGCCGCGTAGCCTTGCCGCTTTGGCGCGCGCCGCTATTTGATTTGCGAGTTGATAAGCAGATCCAAACAACAGCTCACATCCATCGACGTCGATTACGACGGTGTCGGCGCGGGTCTCTTCGACGACTGGTGAAAAGCCGTAGGCAAACTCGCGCAGAGAGACATCCGGCGGAAGTTGAGGGGTGTGGATACAGGCAAACATGGTAAGCGAAGATTATCGAAAATTTACGAATATTGTCAATCTCTATGTCTCTGTGCCTTGTATGTTAAGGCAAGGCACAGAGACGCAGAGAAATCAGACAAATGCCTGGGCGCTGAACCGGCTGTCATTCACCCACGCAGAGATGGGCCGCTGCCGATTTATCTTGATTGAATTCAGGCGCAAACGATTCCCTTGTGCAATGGGTGGAGGCTTCAATGGAAGCTGCTTACGCATCGGCAAGACGTTGCTCGGTTCTGCCGCTCTCGACCATTCCGCCGTTCCCTTCAGCTCAAGCGCCAGCGCGGCGCATGACCGCGTACAGGCTTCTTCTGAAATCACTGTCAGCACTGTTGGTCTATCCTCGACCGTGCGGCGAAACCGGTACCACCAGGACGTGATGATCCGTCGTGCGTCTTTTCCCGGCACGTCGCCGAGATCGAGGATCAGCAGCCCAAAACCACCTGCATGCAACAACAGATCGGTGGCCTTAAAAGCGTGCTCGAGATTTCCCGCACAACGAATCCACAGCAACCGATTGAAATCGACGCCGGCGGCGACTGCGGCCGTCGGAGCAAACACATCGTTTGCGTCCACCAGGGCGCACGTCTCTTCGTGAGTCGTTGCATGAGCCAGCATCGAAAACATCAGGCTGGTTCGGCCCGACGAGGCTGGTCCAAAGATCTCGCTGATACTTCCGCGTGGCATGCCGCCCGTTAAAGCATCAACCTCGTCAATTCCTGTGGAGAGAGTCTCGACGACCGGCTTTTCATGGACCTTGAATGCATCGCCAAAACGCCTGGCGATATCCGATTCGAGCTCTGCTTTTGAGAATGCCGCTTTCATGACAATTTTCCGTGAAAAATAGGGCCTATAGAACCTATTACAATGCCCAAAGCCGATCCTTCCGAAAGCAAGGCGTGGGATTTAATTCCACCGCGGCCTACCATGTCCGCACTCAAAAACGCGGCGGCCGGCTGCCAGGCCTGCGACCTCTGGAAAAAAGGAACGCAAACAGTTTTTGGAGAAGGCTCGCGTCGATCGATGGTCATGTTTGTCGGCGAGCAGCCGGGCAACGAAGAAGATTTGACGGGCAAACCTTTTGTTGGACCAGCCGGTCGTTTGTTCGACAGCGCACTCGAAGTGGCAGGCATCGATCGCAAACAAACCTACGTCACCAATGTTGTCAAACACTTCAAATGGGAGCCACGGGGCAAACGCCGGATCCACAAGAAACCCAACTCCATGGAAATCGCTGCGTGCCGTCCGTGGCTCGAGTCTGAGATCGCTCTCGTCAAACCTGACGTTATCGTCGCGCTGGGGGCTACCGCCGCACAGGCTCTCATCGGACCGCAATTTCGCGTGACGAAACAACGTGGCGAATTTATTCCTTCAACTCTTGCTCCCTACGTCATGGCCACAGTTCACCCTTCATCAATTCTCCGTGCTCCGGATGACGAAACACGACAACTCGAGACACGACGTTTCATCGACGACCTCAAAAAACTCGCCAAAGTAATCAAGTGATCACGCCGTCACTTTAGCCCGGTGGTGGTGCTCAAAACGCCCAATCCAGAAGCGATTCAAATCCGGATGATGAGGGGCAATTGATCACCGGGCTAGAGTCGCGGTGCGCGTCTAAAAAAACCACTTGACGTCCGGCCCCACATGTTCGAGAATGTTCGCTGGATTTTCGGTTGTCAACGAAAATTATTTT
>Ga0157373_10002170_pt1 | contig 14866 bp, 8 predicted proteins | sample C65metaG_FD_113460 | JGI IMG/M metagenome (GOLD analysis project Ga0157373, IMG submission 113460) | Corn rhizosphere microbial communities from Kellogg Biological Station, Michigan, USA - C6-5 metaG | ecosystem: Host-associated > Plants > Roots > Rhizosphere > Soil | place: USA: Michigan... | reverse complement strand
TGGTCAACATCTTTGGCCCAAAAAGGTATACTCTTAAAATAAGAACCTGCTTCAAAGCGTGGCTCAGGTTGTTCGTTCCTGCTTATAGCCAGGAACATACGGCCGGTAATGGGTGTATGGCTTGCGCTTTCAACAAAGGAAATGGAAAAGGCGTGGTTGGGGATTTGGGCGAAGGAAGAAAGCGGAAATGCGATTAATAAAAGGAAAGTGGAAGCGTTGCAGCCAATGGAACGAAGCAGTTTTGTCATGGTGATCTAATTGTAAAATAATAAATAAGATAAACAAATGTAAGGAATAGCTTTATTTCCCGAAGGGGTTTACCCAGGCCATACTATTGTTGTCATAAAATTACCTATGTAACGCCTACGCACAAACGAAATTGAATAATAGAAAGTAAGGATTCGAACTTGTGACGCATAAACGAAATAATTTGAGAGAAAGGCCCGGCTTCAAATATTGGTGAATTTCTTTGACATCGCACATGATGGCAGATCCAAAATGCCGGCCTTATCATGGATCGTTTCGGCGGGTAGCCTGCAATTGCCGGAGAGAATTGCCATAGAGCCGTCCCACAGGAATTTCAATATCGCCGATCTCGATATCCGTAGAAGTAAATGCCGTTACCTGTTTTGTGGACACTATAAATGAACGGTGCACTCTCACAAAATCAGTCGATGGCAACATAGCTTCTGTCAGTGCTATGGACTGACGAATCATAAGTGGGGGCTCGCTTCCGCGAAAAATCTTTATATAATCCTTCACGCTTTCAATATATAAGATATCATGCAAAAAGACTTTCACCATTTTGCGGTTCGAACGAAAATACAGGAAACCGCTTTGATCCGGCAGGAAAGCATTTTTTGCGGGAAATGAATTATATCTTGATAGTTTATCTATTGCTTTCAGGAAACGCTCAAAAGAGACCGGCTTTACCAGGTAATCTATCGCGTCCATTTCAAATGCATTGGCTGCATATTCTTTGTATGCTGTAGTAAATATAACCCGCGGCGGACTCGACAAAGAGTTCATGAGGCTGAGTCCTGATAATTTTGGCATGTGAATATCCAAAAACATAAGGTTAATTTCCTGGGATTTCAGCAGCGTCAATACCTCGAAGGCATTCTGGCATATTCCGGCAAGTTCGAGCTCCGCGGTCATTGAAATATATTTCTCCAAAATCCTGGTGGCTGGGGGCTCATCGTCTGCAATAAGGCATTTCCATTTCATACCATTTCATTTAACAGGTCTATGCTGCCTGGATATTTTCGCCCGGACAATTTATCTGCAAGTCGAGGTTCACGATAAACATATCATCTTCGGCCCTTATATCCAACAAATACCGGTTGGGATAAATTAGTTCCAGTCTTCGTTTTACATTTTGAAGTCCCATTCCTCCGCTACTTTCTTCAGGCTTACTTTCTTCATCCGAATCAAAACTGTTGATTAGTTTAAACCGGATCATATTGTCTTCAACCGCCAGGTCAAAACTGATCCAGCAAAGGTCTAACTGCTGGCTGGGCCCATGTTTATAGGCATTTTCAACAAAGGGTAACAACAGTAACGGTGCAATTTTTTTATCATGTAGCTCGCCCCGGCATACAAACGATACGTCAAGCCGGTTGCCATAACGTACCTGTTCCAGTTCCATATAAGACTGAATAATGTGCACCTCAGTTTTGAGAGGTATTTCGGGCGATTTGCTTTCATATAACATGAACCGCAGGAGATGCGAAAGTTTCAGTACGATGCCGGGAGCAAGATCAGATTGCTCCAGCGTATGCGAATAAAGATTATTGAGGGTATTAAATAAAAAGTGAGGATGAACCTGCGCTTTCAATAATTCCAGTTCTGCCTGCAATTGGGCATTTTGAGCCACGGTAGTTTGTCGCCTCTGCAGGCGCCAGTTTTCTAAAAATTTTATGGAAAATGCAATACCTGCCACGTTAATAAACGGCAGTACGTTTTGGCCGGTATCCAGGTTGGTTTGTTTAAAATTAACCGGCTGAACGCCCATCAGCATATTCGCAAAAACAGCATAGCAGGAACAAATGATAAGTAGCAGCGCAAGGCCGGCAAAAAAGAACAAGTACTTTTTCCTGACAAGGTATACCGGCGTTAAAAAATACAGTAGGGTATAGGTCATCAATAAATTTCCGGGAAGGTATAACAGGGAGTATTGAAAGCCTTCCCTTGTATTTTTGGCAAGCCCAAACCCCCACGCAAAATAAAAGACAATGCACACCCAGAAGATGATGTGTAATGCTATCCGGGTTGCCGGTTTTCTTTTTGCAATGGCTGTAAATGAAAAGTTCATGCCGCTCGGGATCAACACTAAAATTAAGATATTGAACCGAGCCAAAAAAGATTTGCGACGAATAACCATAAAAGCGTGCGAACAACGCCGGAACGCTTGCCGCCTGTTGTTGATGCCGCAAGTCACGTTTTGTGTCTCATTTCACATGACGTTTGTCTCAATTTTCCATGAACTATTGTTTATAATATTATTTTTAATACCTTAAATTAAAATTTAAACAGAAAATAAAAAAGCATGAAACAAATTTTATCTTACCCGGTGTTGATGATCTTTTCCTCAATGCTGGTTATTTCCTGTCAAAAGGAAATAAGTCAATCTCCTTCCCAGGCCATTACCGGAATTGCCGATAATGCCTCTCATGATCCGTCGCTGATAAGCAACACCTTCAAAGGTCCTGAGATACATGTAGGGCAGGGCAAGGTGCGATCCTTTATTACCATATCTCATAGCGGTGTTCCGGCGGAGATTGGTTTTGAACTGACAGACTCCGTAATGATGGGATTGCCTGCTGACGGTGAAAACAGCTACATTATTCCGCTGCACCAGAAGGCCGGCACTGTAACACCCTTTGACCATCTTGAACTTGACTGGAATCCGCAGGGACATCCACCTCCAGGCATCTACACGTTCCCCCATTTCGATTTTCATTTTTATAAGATCAGCCTGGCGGCACAGATGGCCATACCTGCGGACGATGCCACGACACATTACCTGTTTGCCAATTATCCACCTCCAGGTTACATTCCCGCCGGCTATGCGCCAGGGCCTGCCGGCGTGCCTCAAATGGGACTTCACTGGCTGGATGTCCTTGCGCCGGAATTTAATGGCGGCCATTTCACCAAAACATTCATCTATGGTTCCTACAATGGTGCCGTTACTTTCTACGAACCAATGGTCACGAAAGCATTCATTGAGGCCACTTCGTACAGCTCTGCCCCTATAAGGCAGCCCATGCATTTTGCTCCCGCGAACACGTATTATCCTACACAGTATAATGTGTACAGAAATGCTTCGAACGGAAATTATTATGTGAGTCTTACGGGGTTTGTATGGCGATAAAATAGTTTTTAACTACTACTTTCTTAAAATGAAAAGGTTCCGGAATAGGTCTCTATCCGGAACTTTTTTATTTCTTTTATTAAACCAATGGAACAGGAAAATAAATTATAACGTCATTGCCTATACGAACATGAGTCGGCGAAATTCTTTTGGAGAATCAATATTGCTTCATTATTGTGATTACAATGCGAACGGTGTGAGCGCCGCGGGCAGGAAATATTTCAGTACTTACTAAATGATACAATTTCGCGACACATGAATTGCAATAAAAAGCGATGGAAAAATCCCTTCCCAGGTTAAGAGTTATTTTACTCTTCTTCGAAAAATTGTTGTGCTGTACCCGACCGTGCGTGTTCCTGTAGTTGATTTATAATGCTGGCTACCCGGTTGCCGTGATGATTTATCTTCTCAAGATTGCTGATTAAATCCTGTGCCACTTCTTTCTTTTCATCTTCATTACCGGGAGCAATAATTTCCCTTGCCAAATCGAGTGAAAGCTCTGAAAAGTTATTTACAAAATTCAGCGGGTTTTGTATTTCATGCGCCATGCGTTTGGCCATCACACCAAAAGCTGCCATCTTTTCTGACTGCACTAATTGCTGCTGCGTGTTCTTTAAATTTTCATAAGCTTCAGTTAGCTGTTTATTTGCTTTCTGTTTATAGCGATAACGATTGACTAACGCTATTAAAATTAACAATAACACCGCAGCGCCTGCTATAATTGAATTGCGGAGATTGCGCTGCCGGATATCCTTTTTCTCCTGACTGGCTTTGGCAGCCGCCTCTTTTTTGTCAAACGCATATTGCATAGCAGTTTCCGTAAGTTTCTTGTCTTTTTCAATATTGAAAACTGAATCTTTGATGAGCGCATAGTTCTTATAACTTTTAAGGGCACTTTTGTTATCTCCAAGTAGCGATTGAATTTCGCTTAAGCGGTTATAATTTGCGGATAAGCTGTTTAAGTCCCCGATCTCCCGGCTTATTGTTATAGCAGAGTCTGTATAAACTTTTGCTTTTCGCAATGCCGCGAAATTATATTTGCCGGTGGCGGTGTCCTTTGCCGTGGCTAAATAAATGATTCCTATATTTCCAAGACTGGCAGCTGTTTCAATTTTAACTCCTAATTCTTCACTTATTTTCAGTGATTGTAAATGATAATCCAGCGCTTTGCTGTAATTTTTTTGTTCGGTATAAATAACGCCGAGGTTACCGAGATCTCTGGCTATTCCATTTTTATCGCCTAATTCTTTATATAACTGCAGCGATTTTAAAACATATTCAAGCGCTTTCTCCTGGTCGTTTAAATTGCGATACAATTCGCCGATATCACCAAGGTTAGCGGCTATGCCGCTTTTATTTCCCATTTCCTCATCAATCTTATTTGCTTTTATAATATAAGTAAGCGCTTTTTGATAATCTTTCTGGCTGTTATAAACAATCCCGATGTTACACAGAGTAACCGCTATGTCGGGTTTATTATTTATTTCTTCATTAATGCGTAAAGCATCAAAATAATATTTTAATGCATCAGGATAGTTTGCCTGGTACCAATGGATAACTCCGATATCGCTAAGTATCCTGGCTGTGCCAAGTTTGTCTCCAATCTCCTCAAATTGCTGTAATGACTGTAATGAATATTTCAGCGCTGCGGCATAATCAGATTTTCCAAACCCATAATTACCTGCAATGGTTCTGCAGGCATTGGCCATTCCTTTTTTCCATTCCAGTTTTTCGGCAAGCGCTAATCCCTGTTGTCCGAATTTCAGGCCTTCATCGGGATTTATAGAATAAAAAGTATGACTAAGATCAACCAGCAATTTCACTTTATTGGTGTCATCGGTTGCTTTAGGTAGCTGGCCAAGCAAAGAGTCTATGCGTTCTTGCCCCTGTAGCTGTGCCAGGGATTGCTGCCGTACCTGCCCGGTAATAATAATAAGCAATAGAAGTTTTTTCATTTTTTTAGTCACAGATTTGTCGTTGTAAAATAATATATAATTTCTGACTTATATCTCTGCCATTTAATTTTACTTACCATTTTATTCCAAGGTTTCAATTTCAAAAGATATTGATGTGTACACCTGAAGATTTTGTTATACGGTTGGCTCCACGAAGACTTCACGTATCACGTTACAGTCACATTACTCATGGTTGTAAGCATCCAACTGTTCACTTTCTTTAAACAAGTGTTCGTTTATGAACAGTTGTGCAACCGATAAATTATAACAAATAGCTCTTTATCAATACGATATAGCCTTGGTACATTCATTGAAAAGTTTTTCGGGGAAAATGCCTTTATCATCGAATGAGTAAAATGCTTTAATCGTAAATCTAAATTCTATACCGTGTTTAAAAATTATCTAAAAATTACTTTCAGAAGCCTGCTGAAAAACAAGTTTTATACCTTGATCAATATCGTTGGGCTTGCTGCGGGCCTTGCAACCTGTTTGCTTATCTTTTTGTATGTGACAGATGAATTAAGCTATGATAAATACAACGTTAATGCCGACAGGATATACCGTGTAAATAACGAAGTAAAATTTGGTGGCAATCATTTTGATATGGCCATTGCCCCTGCAATGCAGGGCCCCGCCATGGTGCGTGAATTTCCCCAGGTTGAGCAATACACACGCCTGCGGTGGCATGCAAGTTTTTTGATAAAAAAGGGAAATGAAAATATCCAGGAAGAAAGGGTTGGTTATGCAGATTCAACCTTGTTTGATGTTTTCACTTTGCCGGTAATTGCAGGAAACCCAAAAACCGCTCTGACCGAACCGCATTCAATAGTGATAACAGAAAAGATCGCAAAAAAATATTTTAATACCACGGATAATGTGGTGGGTAAAATATTGATCATTAATGATACCAGCAATTATAAAGTAACAGCAGTTATTAAAGATATTCCTGCACAATCGCATTTCAACTTTGATATTTTTCTTCCAATGAGGGAGGATGCCGCAAGTCGTGACGACAACTGGCTGAGTGAAAACTGGAATACCTATGTGTTGTTAAAGAAAAATGCCGATGTAAAACAAGTTGAGGCGCAACTTAACCCCATGATGGAGAGACATACAGGACCTATACTAAAATCTGTTATTAATCAAAGCATGGATGAATTTAAAAAGAATGGCAGCTTTATCCGGGCGAGTCTCACGCCTCTTACAGACATTCATCTACACTCAAATAAAATTGCGGAGATAGGTGCAAACGGCAATGCACAGTTTGTTTATATCTTTTCTGCTATTGCATTGTTGATATTATTGATAGCCTGCGTGAATTTTATGAACCTGTCAACAGCAAGATCCTCTAACCGGGCAAAAGAAGTGGGCGTAAGAAAAGTGTTAGGTTCGCTGAAGAAAAATCTCATACAGCAATTCCTTACAGAATCGTTGGTGATCAGTTTTATTGCATTAATATTTGCCATCCTTATTGCCTCGCTGTTATTGCCATACTTTAACCAGCTTGCCGGTAAAGCCATTCATGTGTCCGGGTTGATTCAGCCTTCCATGTTGTTATCACTTATTGGGCTTATGTTGATCGTGGGTTTGCTGGCTGGCAGTTACCCGGCATTTTTCTTATCATCATTTAAACCCATAGAGGTATTAAAAGGCAAACTGGCAGGTGGTTTCAAAAGATCATGGCTAAGAGATTCTTTGGTAGTTTTTCAGTTTGTCATTTCCATCATACTCATTTTCGGAACGGTTGTAATTTACAACCAGCTTAATTATATACATAATAAAGACATCGGTTTTGACCGCAACCAGGTTCTCGTTATACAGCACACGGATGCCTTAAGAGAACAGGCAACCGTTTTTAAAAATGAATTACTGCAGGTTAGCGGTGTAAAAGATGCAACCATGTCCGGTTATCTTCCTGTAAATTTTAACAGGAGCAATGACGTTTTTTTTACATCGCCTGCATTGGATCAAAGCTCTGCAATATCTATGCAAAACTGGACAGTTGACGAAGCGTATATTCCCACGCTGGATATAAATATCCTCCAGGGAAGAGATTTTTCGAAAGAATTTCGTACCGATTCAACTGCTATCATTCTTAATGAGGCTGCTGCAAAATTTCTTGGGAATAAAGACCTGCTAAATAAAAAGCTGTATGAAGTGAAGGATATTCAAACAAAGGCCTTAACCGAATATCATATAATTGGCATAATTAAAAATTTCAACTTTAGTTCTTTAAGAGATGTAATAACACCATTGGCGTTAAAGTTTGGACAAAACAATGGCGATATATCTGTTCGTATTAGTTCGTCGAACATTACTGCCGTAGCAGATCAAATAAAAAATAAATGGAAGTCGATGGCTCCTGCACAGCCATTTGATTATTCTTTTATGGATGAAGATTTCAGCAAACTATACACAACAGAACAAAGAACCGGGCAAATATTCATCACGTTTGCAGTGCTTGCTATTTTAATCGCCTGCCTCGGGTTGTTTGGCCTGGTAACTTACGCGGCAGAGCAAAAGATAAAAGAAATCGGTATAAGGAAAGTGTTGGGTGCAAACATTGTGACAATCGTGCTGATAATGCTAAAGGACTTTATGAAGCTCGTGCTCATTGCATCGCTCATCGGTTTTCCGATAGCATGGTGGGCAATGAGTAAATGGTTACAGGACTTTGCATACAGAACAAATATTGCATGGTGGATTTTTTTACTTGCTGCGATAATCACTGTATTCATTGCTCTTTTTACAATTAGTTTTCAGTCAATAAAGGCCGCGATAGCAAATCCTGTGAAAAGTTTAAGAACGGAATAGTTTGCATTAAGAACAAATAATAATACGCAAATGATATTGATAACGTTAAAGGCTAAACGTATTTAACTATGATAAAAAATTATTTCAAAACTGCGTGGCGCAATCTTTCAAAAAACAAAGCTTATGCAGCAATTAATGTAAGCGGTTTGGCAGTTGGAATTGCAGCCTGTATCTTATTATTCATAGTTGTAGATTATGAATTGGGTTATGATGCTTTTCAACCCAATTATAAAAATATTTATCACGTTGTAACTACGGATAAATACCCCGATGGTTTACAATACACCGCAGGTATTCCCTATCCTGCGCTCGAAGCACTACGCATCACGTTTCCGCAAATAACAACAGGTGTATTGTTTGCGAATAGTGGAAGCCAGGTTGCTATAGCTGGTAATAATGGCAATACTATTTCTGAAAAAAAATTTATAGAGTCAACCGGAATGTTTTTTGCCGATCCGCAATTTTTTAAAATATTTCAGTACAAGTGGCTTGTAAACGGACCTGAAGTTTTAAAAGACCCTAATGTTACCGTGCTTACAAAAAAGATGGCAGAAAAATATTTTGGCGACTGGCACCAGGCACCTGGAAAATTTTTAAAACTTGATAATGCAATCGTACTAAAAGTTGCAGGTATATTAAATGATGTGCCGGCTAATACAGATTTTCCACTTGGTGTTGTTACTTCTTATGAAACGCTAAAAAATTATCCTGGTATTTATGGCTATACAACTACATGGGGAAGAACAACAAGCAGCAACCAAATATTTATGTTGCTTCCTCCAACTGAATCCGCAGAGAAAATAAATGCACAATTAAAAGAGTTCAGCAAAAAAAATTATACTGATGAAAGGAAAGGTAATATACGCTGGAATTCTCTGCAACCACTTAGTGATATTCATTTTGATGACCGCTTCGGTAACCTTGGAGATCATGTTACAAGCAAATCAACATTATGGACATTGTCACTAATCGGGGTGTTTATTATTATTATGGCTTGTATCAATTTTATAAATCTTTCTACAGCCCAGGCAGTAAATCGTTCAAAGGAAATCGGTATAAGAAAAGTATTAGGCAGTAACCGCAAAAATCTTTTCTGGCAGATGATGGGTGAAACAGCGCTGATTGTTTGCATATCACTTGCACTTGCTGTAGCAATTGCAGAAATATGTTTGCCTTATATAAAACATATAGATTCAATTAGTGAACCACTTAATATTTTAACTGTCAAAACCACTGCATTTATTTTATTGATTGCATTGGCAGTTACTCTTTTTGCCGGATTATATCCTTCATTGATTGTATCTGGCTTCAGCCCAATACTTGCGATTAAGAATAAAATTACTTCTGCAACAGTAGGCGGAATTTCTTTAAGGAGAGGATTGGTGGTAACGCAATTTGCCATTTCGCAAGTGCTCATAATAGCAACTATTGTAGCAATCTGTCAAATGAATTTTGTGCGCAGTGCTGACCTTGGATTTAATAAAGAAGCAGTATTGGTTCTTAATGCAAATGCAGACAGTGCTTTTATTTCAAGAGAAAGCGCTTTTAAACAAAGCCTGTTGCAATTGCCTGGCATACAGGCTGCAAGCTTTAGCAGTGATGTACCTTCTTCAGATAATAATTGGGGGACAAGCTTTGCGTTCAATCATCAACCCAATGAAGATTTTACTTTGTATTATAAGTGCGCAGACGCAGATTATTTTAAAACGTTTGGATTACAGTTTGCAGCAGGTCATGGCTATGGTGCAGGAGACTCAGTCAATGACGTTGTGATTAATGAAACGCTTGTAAAAAAACTTGGGTTAAAAGATGCAGGTGATGCAATTGGCAAACAAATAAGAATGGGACAGGATGAATGGAAAACTATTGCAGGTGTTGTAAAAGATTTTAAAACTAATTCTCTTCGTGATGAAATAGAACCAATTTTAATTAAGCCTAAGAAAAGATTTTATGCAGTAACCTCTGTTAAAATAAAAAGCTTAAGCATTGCCCAAACAAAAGAAGCTATTGAAAAAACATGGGATAAATTTTATCCTGAATATGCCAACACAAGCAGTTTCATGGATGACAATATCAATAATTTTTATCAGCAGGAAGACCAGTTGTCGCTGCTGTATAAAATATTTGCCGGCATTGCTATTTTTATTTCATGTCTTGGTTTATATGGTTTGGTTTCTTTTATGGCTGTACAACGGACAAAAGAAGTTGGTATTCGCAAAGTGCTTGGTGCGAGTGTTGCAAATATCATGTATCTTTTTTCCAAAGAATTTACCTTACTGATTGTCGCAGCATTCATTATTGCAGCACCGCTTGCATGGTACATGATGAATTACTGGCTGCAAAATTTTCACTATCGCATACGAATAGGTATTGGCGTTTTTGAACTTGCTGTATTAATTTCTGTTCTGATTGCATTAATAACAGTAGGATATAAATCAATGAGAGCAGCGCTTGCAAATCCTGTAAAGAGCTTGAGAACAGAGTAGCTTGAATTAAGAATAAATAATAACATGCGCATAATATTACTAACGTAAAAGATTAAACGAATTTAATTATGATCAAAAACTTTTTCAAAACCGCATGGCGTGGAATGATAAAGAATAAATTTTATTCAATCATCAATATTCTTGGTTTAACCATTGGCATGACGAGTGCGATACTTATTCTCTTGTGGATACATAATGAGATGAGCCATGACAGGTTCTATGAAAAAACGGACCGCATTTACCTCGCCAACAATCGCGATAAAGTAAACGGCGAAATGTTTGCCTGGAACAATACGCCTAAGCCGCTTGGGCTCGCCATTAAAAAAGATTATCCCGAAGTAGAAGACGTGGTTCGCTTAAATGAATATGCCGCTAATTTTTTGTTGACTGTTGGCGATAAACATTTCAGCCTGCATGGTGAATTTGCAGATTCTGATTTCCTGAAGATGTTTAGTTTGCCTTTACTGCAAGGCAATGCTGCAACGGCTTTAAATAGCCCCAACGGAATTGTACTTACGCAACAACTGGCCATAAAATTATTTGGTAACGAAGATGCCATGGGTAAAACCGTACGAATTGATACGGCTGATAATTTTACCGTTACTGCTGTATTAAAAGATTTGCCGCCGAACACACGCTTCAATTTTGAATATGTTTTGCCATGGTCTTATTCAACTAAAAAAGGAATTGATGATAACAACTGGACCAATAATAATGTACTTACTTATATTTTATTAAAGCCGGGTACTTCGCAGGCTGCCTTCGACGCAAAGATTAAAAACATTATCATTAGCCATACGGCAAATAGCGCTGATAAATCAACTACACAGGTATTTACGCAACGTTTGAACGATACCTGGCTATACGAAAAGCAGGAGAATGGTAAATATGTTGGTGGAAGAATTGAGCGGGTAAAGTTGTTTTCTATTATAGCCGCGTTAATACTCATGATTGCCTGCATCAACTTTATGAATCTTAGCACGGCCCGCAGCGAGAAGCGTGGTAAAGAAGTGGGTATTCGTAAAGTAATAGGTGCACAGAAGAAATCATTAATAGCACAGTTTATTGCAGAGAGCATCATGCTTGCATTCATTGCTGGTGTTTTGTCCATAATTGTGGTGTTGTTTGTTTTGCCGGCTTACGATCAACTTGTAGGTGTTAAACTGTTTATTGATTTTAGTAATCCATACTACTGGCTTTTTGCTGTGCTCTTTATTTTGTTTACGGGTTTACTCGCAGGGTTATATCCTGCATTTTATCTTTCTTCATTCAAACCAATAAAAGTTTTAAAAGGAACTTTCAAGTTATCAGGCTCGGTGGTAACACCACGCAAAGTATTGGTGGTGCTGCAATTCACATTTGCCATCATCTTGATCATCGGCACCATAATCGTAGAAGAGCAAATCAAATATGCGCAGAACCGCGATGCAGGTTATTCAAGAGATAACCTTGCATTCCTGATTGAATTTGGCGATGCACATAAAAATTATGAACTGATAAAACGCGGGCTGTTGGAAAGTGGCGCCGCAACTGCCGTGGCACAAACCAGTGCGCCGATGACAGAAAGCTGGGGAGATAGCTGGGGATTTTCGTGGGACGGTAGTACCGAGAGTGATAAGAAAACAGATTTCAATATGTTTAGCGCAGATGATGATTTTGCAAAAGCTATGAAAATAAAAGTTCTGCAGGGCAGGGGTATCGATGTAAATCAATACAAGACAGATTCCAATGCGTGCCTGCTGAATGAAGCTGCCGTTAAAGTAATGCATTTAAAAAATCCGATAGGGACGGAGATAAGATCAGGGAACAATAAAGCGCATGTAGTGGGAGTAATAAAAGATTTTATTTTAGGAACGCCTTACGAGCCCGTGCAGCAAATGATTATAGTGGGACCAATCTTTGGCGGCGACGTTATTAATTTTAGAGTCAATCCTAAACCTACCTTTGCAGCAAATCTGCAAAAAGCGGAAAATGTATTTAAACAATATAATCCGCAATATCCATTTAATGTTCGCTTTTATGATCATGAATATGACCTGAAATTCCAGGGAGAAAAGCAAACAGCTACATTGGCAGGTTTGTTTGCCGGACTCACGATTCTTATTTCATGTTTAGGATTACTGGGGTTAGCCACGTTTGTTGCCGAAGCACGCATCAAAGAAATTGGTGTACGCAAAGTACTTGGTGCAAGTGTGCGGGGTATTGTTGCACTGTTATCAAAAGATTTTCTGAAGCTGGTTCTTATTTCATTTTTGATTGCATCGCCGGTTGCATGGATAGTAATGCACAACTGGCTTGCATCGTATACTTACCGTGTAGATATATCACTCTGGGTTTTTGTTATAGCAGGATTACTATCGGCTACCATTGCATTTATGACGGTGAGTTTCCAGGCAATAAAAGCAGCAATTGCTAATCCTGTGAAGAGTTTGAGAACGGAATAATTGAATTACTAACGGTTTAATTCAAACGAAAATATACTATTATGTTTAGAAACTATTTCAAAACAGCATGGCGCAATCTTATTAAAGACAAGCAATTCAGCTTTCTAAATCTTGTCGGTTTGGCTACCGGCCTGGCTTGTGTGTTGCTTATTTATCTATGGGTAAACGACGAATTAAGTATCGATAAGTTTAATAAAGATGATAGCCGGTTGTACCAGGTGTTAAAGAAAAATGCAGATGGTACAGGCGCTAAAGAAGTAGATGAAAATACCCAGGGCTTGCTGGCGCCGTCAATGGCTAAAGAGCTGCCCGAAGTTGAATTTGCAACATGCTTACGAAAGGAGCGCGAGCAGGGAATTCTTTCATTTGATGATAGACGGATAAAAGCTAAACCGGCATTTGCGGGCAAAGATTTCTTCCATGTATTTTCTTACGAACTTATCAACGGAGATAAAAATAATGCACTAGCTGACGTATCAAACATTCTTTTATCGGATAAGACTGCATTAAAATTATTCAATACAACGGATGTTGTTGGTAAAACAATTAAATGGGATTTGAAAGATGATGCTGCTGATTTCAGCAATGTATATAAAATTACCGGTGTTTTTAAAGCGCCACCTTCTAATGCCAGCGATCAATTTGATCTATTGTTTCCCTTTGATCTTTATGCAAACAAAATGGCTGGCGGAATGGGTGATGTAACTTTTTGGGGAAGCAATATGGTTTCTACTTATGTTGTGTTAAAGCCCGGAACTAAGATTGATGCATTCAGTAATAAAATAAAAAATTTCACAAAAGCAAAGATCAGCGCATTATATGCAGGAAGAGGTTTGGAACAATATGAGGGTGACTTGTTCATTCAAAAATATTCAGACCGGTATTTGTATAACAACTTTGTCAATGGCGTTCAATCGGGCGGCAGAATAGAATATGTAAAACTATTTTCTATCATCGCCATTTTTATTTTGATCATTGCGTGTATCAACTTCATGAATTTATCTACGGCGAAAGCATCCCGCCGGATGAAAGAAGTAGGCATAAAAAAAGTTATCGGCGCAAGCAGGGGTTCATTGATCTTTCAATACATAAGTGAATCAATGCTGATGGCCTTTTTTTCTTTGGTCATTGCATTAGTAATGGTTATTTTATTACTTCCTGCATTTAAAGAAATTACGGGAAAAGAGATCGATATTCATTTTAATACAGGCTTGGTTCTGTCAATTATTTCTATCACATTTATCACCGGTATCATTGCAGGTAGTTATCCTGCGCTTTACCTGTCCCGCTTTAAACCGGTATCCATATTAAAAGGCAAGCTGAATACTTCTATGGGAGAATCATGGATACGCAAGGGTTTGGTAGTTTTTCAATTCACTGTTTCTGTTATGCTGATTGTTTCTGTGCTGGTAATTTATAAACAAATGAAATTGGTTCAAACCAGTAATCTTGGTTATAATAAAGACAATGTTATTCGTTTTTCGAATGATGGTAACCTGGCAAAAGATCCTTCATCGTTTATTGCTGAAGTAAAAAATATTCCCGGAGTTATTAATGCCTCGGATATAGATGGCAATTTAATGGGCAATTATTCTCACGCAGGAGGTGGCATTAGCTGGGAGGGAAAAGATCCCAACCTCGGAATAGAATATTATGGCAATAGTATTGGTAATGACTTTTTTCAAACGATGGGTTTGCAGATGGCAGAAGGCAGAACCTTCTCAAAAGATTTTGCCGATAGTTCAAGTGTAATATTCAACCAGGCTGCCATTAAAGCGATGGGTTTAAAAGACC
>Ga0157373_10002169_pt1 | contig 14867 bp, 20 predicted proteins | sample C65metaG_FD_113460 | JGI IMG/M metagenome (GOLD analysis project Ga0157373, IMG submission 113460) | Corn rhizosphere microbial communities from Kellogg Biological Station, Michigan, USA - C6-5 metaG | ecosystem: Host-associated > Plants > Roots > Rhizosphere > Soil | place: USA: Michigan... | reverse complement strand
TCATTACTTAATTGAACAGCTTTGGTTTTAAAAGCTGGATCGTAGATTTTTCGCTCTCGTTTCATAAGTTAAAATTAAGGTTTTATGCTTAACTTGAACTGGACGCTAAATTAGGATATCCAAAATAATTGATTTAGAAAAAGAGAGATAACATCTCTATCATAATTACTTCTGTATTTATATACTTTCATGACATAATTTAATCCTTATATGATGAATATATTCACTGCTCGATATTTATCCTTTTTTGAGACATAATTGATTAATCTGATCATAAGACTGAATATTTTAAATGTATAAGTAGTCAGAAAAAATTTAGCTTATAATTTTTTAAAATCAACAATATTTAAATTTTTAGAATCAAGTATAAAATAATATTTTGTGCTTTTTCTCTTAATGTATTTATGGGTGATTTGCTCATATACAATTTTAATCAAGGACTTATCAATTTTATATTTAAATTTGTTTTTGCCATCTAAAATACCATAACCCGGAATGTTATCTTTTAGATAAGCATAAACAATATTTTTCAATTGATAACCTTCCAAGTGATAATCCGGGAAAGTCATCATAAGACTATCCTTTGAAATAGTATATAAGGTATCCACCTTAATCTCTTTACTAGCTGACAGTTTTTTTCCACAGAAAACATTGTTATCTTTTTCAAAAAAAATCTCGAACTTTCTCCCAGCAACCTTATAATCTTTTTCGACCGTCATTTTATTTTGAAAGAATGAATTGGCTGAAATATTTTGCAGATGACTATAATTGATGGTGATAAGATTATGACTTATCCGATTTTGGGAAAGTAAGCATCCACTAAAGCCGAAATAAAAAAATGAAAATAAAATTATAAGTTTCTTTTTGTTTTGCATGATAAAATCGTTTTTTGAGACTTAGTATTATGTATTAAAATTTCGTTTTCAGAAGTCCGGAATTTTTAAAAGTAAAGCGCAAGCAAAGAACGAAAGTTGAGCTTTGCACAAATGCTCAATCTACATCGTTCAACTTAAATTTTGAAAATATCTTAATGCGTGCAGTTTTTATTTACTTGGAGGTGGAGGTCCAACTTTTGCTGCTGATTTATAGCCAGATAATTGTTCTGGTGTTCCTATAATCTTGACATCATCATCAATATATAGTATATTCATTTTAAGATTTTTATTTTTCGTAATATCAAGTGTTTTTATGTTATTATCGTCAATAGTAATTTGTATCAATTCGAGATTATTAGATAAGTCAAGACTTTCTAATTTATTATTATCAATAGTCAAATATTTTAATTCTTTAAATTGACTTAAGTCAATTTTTTTTATTTGATTATCCATCATATTTAAAGATAAAATATTGGGACAGTTTTTAATTTTAACTGTTGTTAATTGATTTAAACCACAAGCGAATTCATTTAATAATGGTAGATTATTAATTTCAAGTTTATTCAACTTATTTCTTGCGATATATAATTTCTCTAATTTAAAAAAATCCTTAATTATAAATTCTTCAATATTGTTGATTGTAAGTGATAAATAGGTCAAATTTCTGAAATACTGTACGTCATTTGCATTTGTTAAGTTTGTTTCCATTAAACTTAGTTTTTCCAGACTTTCAGCTTCATTTTGTTCAATACGATTGTTTTTGTTTGAGTCAATTTCAGGATATTTTGCTAATACTATTTTTTCAAATTCTGAATTCTCAAATTTCAAACTTTGAGCGGAACATATCGCTGTAACAAGTAAAAAAACGGTTAATATAATTTTCATAAGTATCAATTATGGATAGTATTGTTTGAAATTTCAGGTATTATTCAAATTTACGAAATTTTACAAATCATTTTCTCATCATTTTCTGATATTCATTGAGTGTTACAGGAGTTTTAAAAACAATTACCTCTAATTTTTATTGTCAATTTATTTCATCTTCTTTGCCTTGCATTGCGCTATTCAAAATCTGCTCAGCTTCCGAGAAAAATATATTAAGTGATATTTCAAAACCATTTTGCATGAAAAAAGTAACCTTTCCATCATTATTGTGACTTAAGAAAACAACATTGCAAACGTTTATTAAAACTGGCTTTCCTAATACTTTTGCACCTTCTAAAGAATTTGGTCTTTTAATACTAACAATAATTGTCTGTTTGACGTAAATTAAACCACTGCTAGTGCATTTTAACTTCATACAATATTTATATTATTTATCGAACAATGTAAGAATAAATCTTAATATTCAAAAAGTATTGAATCGTTTTTCGAGACATAAATTTAAGCCGGAGCTAACGGTTATAAGAGCTTATCTCTAACGCATTTGAGGTTTGGCTATGGTGGGCAATCGAAGGATAAACCTGAATTAAATACTTTTCGCCATTACCGAACCTATTAGTAGAAGTCCTTTAAATACTAACGATATGGTTTATTAATTTCATCAATTTTTGTTCGCAATTCTGCAATCGTATATTTGCCAGATTTACATTGAATTTCTGGAATATTTTTTTCTTTTAAAAAATTATTCAAGTCATCGCAATTTCGTAACATATTAAACTTCTTATTTTCTAAATCTAAAACAATACCTTTTATATTTCCATTTATTGAATAAGTTAGGGGATTTATTGCTCCTAATGCAGATTTTGAAAACTGTCCTCTCATACTTTCTTCAAAATAAATAAATCGACCATAGTTAGTTACCTTACAAAACCGTGAGTATGCATCTGGATCGTATCCCTTGTCTTTTTGTTAGTGTATTTTCTGTAAGTTTAAAAATACATATCTCCTTTGCATGAAACTGCTAATGGAAATTTAATTTTTTTATTGTTCTCTTTAAAATAGAAAAATGCTTTTTCAGGCAAAACTATGTCATTATACTCTTGGTTTGTTTTAAAGTAAACTTCATCTTTTGAAGAAGGATTTTTATTTAATACATCTTCTAATGTCATATATTTACCTTCAGGAAAATCTCCTTTTTTTATAAATTGGTATTCCGGCTTTTGTCCAATAATAATATTGGAAATCAATAGAAAGTAAAATAATATTTTTATTTTCATAACACTTTTTATAATCGTTTTTTGAGACTTTTCTTTTTTAACTTTCGGAGTATTAAATAACATATTAAAATTCAAATATTCCAATTTGATAAATATACAAATTTACCAAAACAAAAAAGCTGAAGTTCTCACTTCAGCCTTGTACTTACCTATATTGTATTATAAACTTTTCTTTACGGTCGATTAATCTAACGTGTTACAGACTCAATACTTTCACCAGATGCTTAGTATAATTTTCTAAACATCCCGCAATATCGCCATCTTTAAAAATGTCAAAGCAATTATAATCAGCCACAATTTCAACACCGCAAAAACGATAGTTGCTGGTAATCTGTACTAAAACATCTGCTGTACTTCTGCCTTCAAAAAGCATCTGCTTGGGATCATCAAAACTTGCTTTAGGTGCGTTCCAAGTCGAAGAAACCATAAATTTTTTGCCTTGCATTTTTCCGCCTGTTCCATATTGTCGCGTTGCATCTTCACGAGTTCTGCCATCGCCTGAAAGAAATTTAGCACTATGTAGTCCACTGTTAAAAACCTCGTCCACATATTTTTTATAAATCCAAGGCGCACCAAACCAATTAATCGGTGTCTGTAAAATAATAATATCTGCTTGCAAATGTTTTTCTACTTCTTCGTCTGCATTGTAACCATTCTCTACTTTTGTTTCTAAAATTTCATATCCTTTTTCGAGAAAAAATCCTTTAGCTTTTTGATGAAATGCATCATTCAATAAACCTTCCGACCAGTTTGGATAAGTTAAATGCGTATTGATGAGCAGAACCTTTTTATTTGATTTCATTGTAATTCCTATTAAAATATTTTTATTTGATGTTAAACACTTTTTGCAAGTAAGCAGGATAATTTTCTAAATCTTCCTTGATATTTTTGTTATTATAAACGTCATAGCAATAATGTCCGGGAGCCACTTCAAAGCCCGTGAACAAATAGTTCGCAACAATATTAAACAAAGCATCATCGGCTGTTTTGCCTTTCCAAAGTGGATTGTTAGGGTTATTGAAACTTTCTTTTGGTGCGTTCCAAGTGGCAGAAATCATAAATTTTTTGCCCTGCATTTTTCCGCCCATTCCATACTGTTTAAAGCCTTCTGCCTCCGAACGTCCATCGCCTGAAAGAAAATTTTTACTTTTCAATGCGCTATTAAAAACTTCATCTACATATTTTTTGTAAATCCAAGGGGCATTTTCCCAATTTACTGGCGTTTGTAAAATGATAATATCTGCTTGAAGATGCTTTTCCACTTCTTCATCAGCATCATAACCGTTTTCGACTTTTGTTTCTAAAACTTTGTAATTTTTGGAAATGAAAAATTTCTTTGCCACATTGTAAAATGATGCGTTTAATTTTCCTTCTGACCAACCAGGATATGTCAAATGCGTATTGATTAGTAAAACCGTTTTGGTTGGAGACTTTTGTTTTAATGGAGATTTTTGGGCTAATACTTTGCTTCCAAGTGACAACAATAATATAAATGTTATCAAAGTTATTTTTGCTTTCATTATTTTGTTTTAAAATGATAAGGCAAAATTAAAACCTTGAATTGTAACCAATGGAAACAGACTACTACAAAAAAAGAAACAAATTACTGATTACCAAAAAAGTGCCTTGAAAAAGGCGTTTTGTATCATTAATTTAATTGCTGGCGATACTCTTTCGGGCTTAAACCTACCTGCTTTTTAAAGAATTTTGAAAAGTAGTTTGGGTATTCAAAACCTAATTCATAAGCAACTTCTGTTGTATTTAGTTTTTGATTTTCTAATAATAATTCTTTCGCTCTTTTAATAACATAATCGTGAATATTTTCCAAAGCTGATTTCTGCGTAAAATGTTTCACAACGTCGCCCAAATAATTAGCCGTCAAACCAAATTTGTCTGCAAAATATTGCACGTTTGGAAGTTGGGAGACCGGTTGCTTGTAATAATCAATGATGCTCTGTTGAAAATCTGTCACGATATGATTGTATTGCTTCGGGTCGGTTGAAAATTGTCTTTTGTAAAATGCTTCTACCAGAGAAACGACAACATTCACATACGATAAAAGAACATTGAAATTTCGTTTTTCACTTTCGTAATATTTCATCATCAACTTAAAAACCGCAGAAATTTCTTCTACTTCTTCGTCTGTTAAATACAAAGCTTCGTGTTGCCCATAATCCAAATAAGTTTTGAAAAGATATCTGTTTTCCTCTATGAATTTCTTTGAAAGTTGCAGATACATTCCTTTGTAAGTCGGCTCTACATCCCAACCAGCAGGAACAATTAAATTAGGACTGTTGAAAAACACTGCTGTAACGGGTTCTCTTTTTAATGTCGTCTTATTGACAAAATTTATTTTGATTGAAATTCTGTAAAAATCTACCGAAATAGGTTCTGATTTCGACAACATGTTCGGCGGGTCGTAATAACCAACATCAATGTCATTGTCCAAAGGTTCCTTCAAGCCAAGATATTCATTATACGATCTAAAGTCTATGAAATGTTTCATTTATTCGTCTGATCCTTTTGTCTGTGCAAAAGAAATATTTGCTAATAATATAAAAAGAATGGAAACTAATTTTTTCATCGTTTTTTGAGACTAATATTATTCAAATTGCATATCTGCTTTGATTCCATAATCTTGTATGTCGTCTATCTGGTAATTTCTGTATTTTACGCTTTCAAACGTATAATCCTTAATTTCGAATTCATCGTACCTTATTCCGAAAAATCTTTTTGTTAACTCAAATGCTGTCTCATAAGCTAAATTGGATTGGTACTGTTGTTCGAATTCCTCCTTAGTTAATTCTTCTTTCATAAATTTTAACTCCTCGTCATCAAACAAATCTTCAGCTTTTAAATTTAATTCTTCAGGAATTAGTTTTCCTACATCTTGATAAATTTCGTCTCCAACTTCTCTTAAACGGATTTTGTTTCCATTTTCAATAAGGCAATAATAAGTTCCATATCCTAAATTCAAAGAGAAAATTTCTGAAGATGGAAATGTCTTTATAAAATTCCTTTCAGTTTTAGTTATATCAGGTTTAGTAAACTGCCAAATTAAATCTGAATTAGCAATTAAAAGATGATTTTTAAATTTTGAAACATAGAGTTCTCCGACTTCTGGCCGCTCATTGAAATTGGTATTTTCTACAAATACAAAATCTTTAAATCCCAAAGATTTTAATAGCTTGTCATTAATTTCAATATTTCCAGCATCTTTGATAAAGGTTACAAATATTTTCCAGCCCATGTAGTTTAGATTTTCACTTTATTAGTTAGATTGATTCAAAAATACTAATTTATATGATGTGTATCGTTTTGTGAGATTAATCTTGTGTAAAATATCGGGATAAATCTTTGACGTTTTCCAGTTGTTCGTTTAAATGTTCCGAATGAACTTCTTTACTTAACAAAATTCTCTATGTAATTCTAAATATTCTTCAAATCCCAATTCAAGACTTAAAGCTTCTATTAGTGCTTTTTGACCAGCTTCAATATCATTGTGGTGCCCTGCAAAAATTAAATCTTGTATTCCGTAAGAAATACTAATTAGTCTTTTCAATTTTGTCAAATCTTCCATTTTCTTAATATTTATTAATTTTGTTATTTATCGTTTTTTGAGATTAAGTTTTATCCATAACTAACGTTTTAGGGGGCTCTGCAATGATCGGGCAATCGAAGCACAAATCTTTAATTTTCTGCAAAAATTTAATTAACAACTACCGTTAAATTTTCAATTTCACACTACATTGCACAATCAATCACAGCCGACGTGCTAATCACCTTGATATATTCTAATTTTATCGATAGGCATCGGATGATTTATTTGTTTTAGAATAATTTTAAAAGTTTCTTTAATTTCTATTTCATCCTCACAAGAAATCATTAGTCTAAGAAGCCCATAAAACTCTAAATTATCCGGATTAATAGAGTAGGTTTTAATAAGCTTGTTCTCTTTTTTGTGGGCTATTTTAAACTTTTTATCCGAGTACTCAAAGCTCAATTCATTATTTTTCCAGTCGACGATCTCAAATTCTGACCAAAGCATTCCAAGTTTACCACTAGTTGACCGTAGGAAAAGATCTGCGACATCTAACGCCTCTTTTACATCGTGAATTTCAGGTTTCTGGTACATATGTTCCAACTTATTCCTTAAAGTTCGCGATTTTGAAATTATTAGACTTGGAGCCAAGTTAAAGGCATGAATCATTCTTAACTTAAACGGAATATCAGATTCAAATTCAAAATTTTGCAAAAAATCATGTATGATAGGATTAAAATTTTCATACTTTGAAATTAAAGTTTCGAAAGTTTGATCGATTTGGCAGTCAATCGCTCTTTTTGAATTTGTTATACTATTTATAAAACCTTTTTCATTTCCTTCCTTTAGATCTTCTTTTGCAAACTTCAGAAAATCTTTTGGAGAAATGTCAAACGTCTTTTCATTAAAGCTTGTTCCAAAAGTAGTCCGCAAGGTCATGTCTGTCAAGTTTATTTTTGATTCTTTCAAGATTTCTAAAAGGATACTATTCATGATCTTATGTTGCTAATTTCTTTATTCATAATTTGTCGTCCATATACTGGAAGGATGATAGGATTTAATACTGTTGTGTAATTGCTTTCGACTTTAAGCAAAACCATTAGAAATATTACAAACGTTGGCAAGTATGAATTGGCTAACACATAAAGTCTTGCAGTTTTACTTTCTATAGTATCTTCCTTTCCCATTGCGTGGTTTTTTAGTTTTGTCTAACATTCAAATATAAGTAATTCTATGAAAAGAGCTAATTTCACTAAGAAAAAAACACTTTTTTTACAAAGAGAAGTATGTAAAATATTTTAGTTTTGAATGTTAGTTACTGACTTAAAATTTTCAGTATAAATTATATTAAAATTCATTAGAAATAAACTGACCATTGATGATTAAGGTATATTTTCTACGTTCTTCGAATGGTACTTTTGCGATGTTAAACTGATAAGAAAATTCAGGATATATAGTGTCATTTCTGTTTTCTGAAAACACATTCTGGATTTTAGATGACAGGAAAGATTTCTTTTTAGAAACTATCTTGACATTGGTGATTATCACTTTTTCAATGGATTTATTTATGACTTCAACGCCCAGATTGCTTTGCATAGAATAAAGACCTGAAACATCGTCTAAGGTAAGTTTATGTGTTGCAGAGACATCTACGTTGAGCATTACTGTTTTTTAAAAAAAAGAGTTATCAAAAGTATTTCGATTTACGAGAAATTTTCAAAATTGCATTCCTTTTCTTTCAGAAAATAAATTTAACGATGCAGTATGTTTACAGATAAAATTTTCGTCAAGAGTTAAATTGTTTGCACATTTAACCAACTATATAAATCTTAATCTATCAAATCTGATAGTTTAAATTATAAATTTGATTTTACCAAAGACTATCTTTTTCTCTATTAATTAAAACTTTCAATCTCATATTCCTTTTCCAATACTCTTTTGAATTCCTCTTTTGAGAGACCATTTTTTGAAGAAAAATTCATATTAATAATAATTTCATCAACATAGTATTTATCTTTCCCATAAATCAGATTAAGAATATCCTGAAGATATAATTGAGTTGCTTCTATTTTATATATTTTATTTTTTCTCACATCCAAACTGCTAGTCTGGGTTTCTTTCATATGAAAAAATACTTTCTCCTGAATGTTTAATGTATAATTTGCTGTCTCATCAATATATGGATTCGCAAATAAAATCATAACGGTCGGTATTAAAATCGCAGCAATAAAATTCCAAAGGACATGGTAGAGAAATCCGTAATAAAAATTTAGACGAACTCTGATAAAACTGATAACGAATGCTCCTGATAATTGGCTTAAAACAATAAGAGGGGATAAAAGAAAAAATGTAGAACTGTTATTAAAGTAGTTTCCAGCATGAACCAAACCAAAAGCAATACTGAATGCATAGACGAGCCAAGGGAAGAGCCTGTTCCATTTATCACGAATGATTATTTTTTTGAATATCGAATTGTATCGTAAAACTAATCTGAATATGACCTCTTCAATAAAGGGAACCAGAAGAACAACCAGAATAAAAACCATAAAGATGGTATTTTGCTTATAATCTAAACTTTCGCTTTTAACTTTGATAAAATTGTTGATGAAATAATCAAGAGGAAAAACGATGATACAGGTAAGTATAAGTTCGAATAACAAGAATTTAAAAAGCAGAATGATTTTATCTTTTATAGAGGTTTTAATCTGCCGGTCATTAGGTTTTTTTAGAAAATTAAGGAAATCAAGAGCAATAAATTTTGTGCTCATGTCGGATATTTGGTATTGGTCTTTTATCATTATTGTACTTTTTTCGTTTGTTACAATCTGTTTTAATTCTATTTTTTGAGGGATTTAACTATATAGCTACAGCTGAATCCGAGTCTTTTCCATTCCAAAAATAGAACCCGTCTCAACTGTGAGACGGATTCTATATAGCTAATTTGATGTCCATGTTTTTTAGTATGAACTTCTTTTCTGACTATAGTAGATGAAGCTTCCAATTAATGGCATCCAAAATTGTAATAGAATGTAATTATATCTCTGTCTTGAGGACAGATTCTTATTTTTACGAATGTCCGTAATAGTTATAATATTTATTGTTATATATATTAACACTAAAACAATTAGAATGTATGGATTTTCAAACATTGTTTAAATAATTAGTAGATTGATGAAATTATTACACAAGCTGCAGCTGTTGAAATGTTGCAACCTCCCCACCAAGGTAGTCCTGAACTTTCATATATTCCACAGATTGCTGATGATGTAGAGCTCATCTCAATGGCAACTGAAATACATCTATAGCACTCACTGTATGAAACATTTCCATTCCCATTGCCGTCACACGATACATTTTTTGGAGCTCTTCTGTTTGCCACGCTGTCATATTTAGTTTTTAACTGCTCAGATAATCCTTTGCTTTCATATTTTGTGTAAGTGCCTCGGTCGATAGTTATTTGTGAATGAATAAAGTTATCGTAGTTCAAATCTGTTAAGATAATTGAGCCAGTGTTGGTTCTTAAATCATACCTCGAAAGATCGGCATAATTAAGAGCAAATTTATCGTTTTTTGAGACTAGGTTTATCAGGTTTAACGGATCGGGTATTGCCAAATACCTTATCATACACAGTTATTTATTGTTATTTTTTTCTAAATAATATCTGTATCTATCAAATAATCTCATTTTGTTCAATTCAAGATTTTTAATATTATTTGTTAATTCTTCTTTCTCTTGCTGCAACTCATCTTCTAAATATCCTAAATTATGAGCGTGATCTCTTATGTCATCTGAAGGCTCAGAATTATTATATAGACCATCTCTATATTCTGAAATTCTTTCATTTCTAAGATAATTGTTGTGAAGTAAAGACTTAAGCTCCTGGATTTGTTTATCGATAGAAAAAATTTCTGATTTAATTTGATTAGATAACAAATTCATTTTACTTCTACGTAAATTTTCATCTATTAAGTTTTGTGTGTCTTCAATAGAGGTTTCTTTAATATTATTATCAAGTTCTTGTTTAGCAAACTTTAAGAAAGTAGAAGTATTATAAATATGAAACCTATTTAAACTTTCACACTTGCTGTAAATTTCATTTAGCAATTCTTTTCTTGGCCCTAATTTTCTTCCTCTCTTTTCTTCCCACCAATCTTCTTTAACATCACCGGTAACTAAAACTATATATCTACTCTTTGATGTATTGGTGTAATTCATTATTTCATTCCATAAATACAAATCACCAAATTTCCGAACAAAAGAAAGTTCTTTATAAGCATGTTGTCCTTCTTTTTTCATATCCATATAACCTGGAGGAAAAGAGTTTTTATACCTTTCTTCACCTTCCTTGTTAATCTTATCTAACTCAGCTTTTTCAAAAGGTTCGCCGATTTTATCTTTAAAAATTTGAAAAATTATGTCTTTTATTGAATCAACATTATTGACGTCTATATGTTCAGTTTCTGAATCCTTAAGATATTTTTGAAACTTTTTAAATTTTTTTACAGATTTTGAGATTGTATCCTCATTTATATAAGCGCTTGGATCTATTGCAGAATGTCTTTGAGTTAAATTCAGTTTTTTAATTTCCTTAACGTATGCTTCATTTAGTTCGTTTATTTTACAAACATGATCTTCTGTTAATTTAATAACTTTAGAATACATATTTTTTTGTTCACCTATAATATTAAGTCTATTATTTAAAAACTCTAGAGCAACTTGAAATCCTATCCAAATACGAGAATTGAAATTTTCATTTTGTAATACACCAATTAAATCATCTTTTGCTGTGCTTGGTAGTCTATAAAGGTCTAATAATACGTTTGAATCAAAAATAAAAATACCATTTTTCCATATTTCCTTTATTTCTTCTTCCGTTAATTCCCTATGTACTTTAATTAGATGGTCTATCATAAAATAATTGTGTATAAATTTCAAATTGTGCATTGCGTCAATCCATACTATACAACTTTCGCAAAGCTATTTATTATACCAATATAAAATTTATTTTTATAATTCGATTGTTAAATGTTTAAAATATTTTTCATTTTAAGTTTTCTTTGGAATGGCGAATGTTTGTTTTTTGATTTACACATAAACACGTAAAATAAATTCAATTGCTTATACTGAAAGATGAAGTAGCCGCATTAAGTAAATTGAAAATTCCACTAGGTGTGTATTACTTTTTAATTCCCATATTCTTAATTTCTTCATCGGTATGATGATCCAGAATTTTTGCATATCTATAAAATGTTGCCCTAGTTAATCCCAAAGGCTTGTAGACATCTTCCGGACGTAGTGTCGGATCTTTATAAATTGAACGTAGAAGCAATAACTTTGAAATTGTTTCGGCTTTATACCCCTTTGGTCTTCCTCCTGTTCTTCCTCTTGCTCTTGCAGATTGTAAACCTGCATTAGTTCTTTCCCGAATTAATTCTCTTTCATATTCAGCTAAGGAAGCCATGAGATTCAAAAATAGGCGACCATTAATAGTAGAAGTATCTACACCATCTACAAGACCTTTTATTATAATTCCTCTATCACTCAAACTTAAGACAAGATCAATAATATTTTTTAAACTTCTTCCTAATCGGTCAAGTCGCCAGACATAAAGTTCATCGCCTTCTCTAAATTGTTCAATCATCTTGTCAAGCTCAGGACGATTCTTTGTTGCTCCTGAAATTTTCTCCTGATAAATTTTCTCACAACCAGCTTTTTCTAAAGCTTCAATTTGCAAATCCAAATTTTGATCTTTGGTGGAAACCCGGGCATATCCTATTTTCATATTTTGTTACATTAAACTCATACTCTGTAAATTTATGAAACTTTGTTTAATGATATGAGATTTTGAGAAAGTTAATTAAAAAAATAAGATTTTAAAACCAATACATTTTAAAATCTCAAAATACTACCAATTTAATTGAAATCTCAACGGGAAAATCAGAAAATACACCAAGAACAAAATGTCTTCTCTTACTGATGATGCCGTAATGAAATCAGTGTATCTAGCATTAAAAGAAGCTACTAAAAAATGGACCATGCCTATTCAGAATTGGGGCATTGTTCTTAACCAGTTTATGCTTATTTTTGAAAAAAGGCTCAGATTGTAAAATCCAAGCCCTAACTTTTTAACTTACACACTTTGTGGGATAGTGTCTTATTTAATTTCTAATCATATGCTTTTTATAATTTTCCGATAATTCACTAATTGGATAACTACTACTTATGCTGTTAAGAATATTAATCTCGACAAAATTTATCATCGTGTCTATATCAAACTCTGTTTCTTTATTTAGATATTTATGCCTGTTTAGTATCTCAGTGAAATAATACCGTATTCTTTTTACTATATTAAATTTTTTCAAATCAAAATATAACGCTTTTGTCAGATATTCTTCGTTAAATATATTGGTTTCTGAAACAGTAACCCAATGTAATTTAAAAGCCGATTTATTGTGTTTAATCAAATAATTACCTGAATATAATAAAAGAGGTATTTCTGATTTTGATAAAAAATCTTTCAGTTCCTCCTCATCGTCATTTTTGATTTTTTCCATGAATAACTTATTAATCTCATCTTTGTTACAAAAAGAGATTTTATATTCTTTTTCATAATCTTTTATCACATTGTCATACAACTCTTCTATATTATTGTTATTCTGACCTATGAAAAAATTATAATTGGTCAATTGATAATCAAAATAATCCTTTAAATCAGCCTTTAATTCTATTTCTTCATTTTTTGCCACGGATTCTTTCAATTCTTCATAAGTTGTATACCATTTTTGTTTTCCCCTTTTTAAGTATAAAAAATGAGGTTCGTCAGAATAATATAATAGATGTATTCCTTTATCCATATTCATATAGATCACTGCTGCTTTCGAGTTATTATCTTGTGATTTCATAATTATTGAGAAAGTTAAAAATAATAATAAAAATTTTGTCTTCATATTATCTTGGAATATTAAAATTCTTATCAAATATAAAGTTATCGCCATAATTATAATGATCTCCAAATAATGTAAAGAGATAACGCAATTGTACAAAATTGACACTTATACTTTGCTTATTCATTTTGTACATCGGTACCATGTGAAACACATTGACATTCCTTTGATCACCATATCGAATTAACTCCCTAATATCCGTAACATTTGACGACGTAAATAAAAAAATATTGCCACCACCTTGTCCGGACAGCCAGTCTGTATAGTCGTAAACTTGACCACCTCCCTTGTTAAATATATAATTCTTATGTGTTAACGTTGCTTCTATAATTGTAGGCTTGGATTGAACCACAAACGGGTTTATAGGATCTACAAATCGATGAGGCTAAATTTAAGAAGTAAACATAAAAAACGGCCTCCGGCAAGGGTAAAAGAGCCTTTGCTTCGTCCTGTTTATCCCAATGTAACCTGGAGTATAAACTTTATGCACGACACTTTGGAGAATGGCAAGAGTGTGAGAAGCCTTAATATTATTGATGATTTTAACAGAGAGATTCTGAATATTACCATTGACACCAGTTTACCATCAGCAAGAGTAGTTTCCGAGCTGGGACAGCTAATCGACTGGCGTGGGAAACCGGAAAGAATAAGGGTTGACAATAGTCCTGAATTTATTGCAGGAAAACTAAAAGACTGGTGCAGTAAGAACGGAATTGTCATTCAGTATATTCAGCCGGGAAAACCAACGCAAAACTCTTTGGCAGAAAGATTCAATAGAACGTTTCGGACAGAATTCTTAGATGTTTACCTTTTTGAGAATATCAGGCAGCTGAGAAATTATTCGGAAATCTGGATGTGGATGTATAATAATGAGCGGCCGCATAGTGCTTTGCAATACCTCACACCAAGGGGTTTTTATTGAAATATGGAAAACCCAATCAGGCAATATCGACGAGTTTCCCACATTCCAACAAAATTTCAACAACGATAACAAGGAATTATTAACCAAAAACTCTACTTTTGAGTGTACCAAAGAGGGGTGAGATTACAATTCTATTAAATCGACAGTAAAATAAGAGTATATGTTCCGATAAAGTTTATTATAATTTTAAGAACTAACTTGATGTTTATGGTCAGTAAAAGAATTTGTAACTCGTTTATAATTTTACATTTCGAATCATCTAAACTTTTTAATATAAGTTCCCATCGCAACCGTAAGAGATTATTGGATATGCAAATAAAAAGTCCAGTACAAGTTAAGCTGCATTTTTATAGATTCTATTTTGCTTGTTAAATTCTTCTATTGTCTTGTAGTTTAGTGAGCTGTGACGTCTTTTTTTATTGTAC
>Ga0157373_10002167_pt1 | contig 14870 bp, 11 predicted proteins | sample C65metaG_FD_113460 | JGI IMG/M metagenome (GOLD analysis project Ga0157373, IMG submission 113460) | Corn rhizosphere microbial communities from Kellogg Biological Station, Michigan, USA - C6-5 metaG | ecosystem: Host-associated > Plants > Roots > Rhizosphere > Soil | place: USA: Michigan... | reverse complement strand
TTGGGAATGGAAAAGAGAACGAAACTATACCAGGCATCCACTTCAGAGTTATACGGCCTGGTTCAGGAAGTGCCTCAGAAAGAAACTACTCCTTTTTATCCCCGAAGTCCTTATGGCGTAGCAAAGCTATATGCTTACTGGATTACTGTAAATTATCGGGAAGCGTACAATATGTTTGCCTGTAACGGAATTCTCTTTAATCATGAAAGCCCGCTTCGGGGAGAAACGTTTGTGACACGTAAAATAACCCGCGGGGTAGCAGCTATAGCGCAAGGCTTGCAGGATTGCTTGTTTCTGGGGAATCTTAACGCAAAAAGAGACTGGGGGCATGCAAAAGATTATGTGGACGCGATGTGGAGAATTCTTCAACAGAATGAGCCTGAGGATTTTGTAATTGCAACAGGAAAAACCACCACTGTGAGAGATTTGACAAGAATGGCGTTTTTAGAAGCAGGAATTGAAATAGAATTTATAGGAGAGGGAAAAGATGAAAAGGGAATTGTTGTATCCTGTAAAAATGATAAGTATCAATTGCCAACAGGAAAAAAAGTGGTGGCGATTGATGTTAATTATTTTAGGCCCACAGAGGTTGATTTATTAATAGGCGATGCTACAAAAGCTCGTGAAAAATTAGGATGGCAACCTACCCACAGTCTGTCTGAAATGGTGAGGGAAATGGTAGTTTCCGATTTGGAGACGTATAAGATGAGCCAGGATAGAAAATATTTTTTATAAGAATTGTTCGATTTGCTTAAAAATGGCATTGTTAAATTCAAGTATGGCTTTTAAAGAAAGGGTTTTTAAAACGGTCAATTTTATTAATGCCAAGATAAACCAGGGCCAGGAAAGGACCGTTAAAGCTAAAAAAAATATTATTGGCTCTTTTTTTCTTAAAGGTTCCAGTATTATTATAAGCGTAGTAATGGTTCCTTTGGCCATTAATTATGTCAATGTATCTCAATATGGCATTTGGTTAACGTTGAGCTCCATTGTTGTTTGGTTTAGCTTTTTTGATATTGGGCTTACCCAGGGGTTAAGGAATAAATTTGCTGAAGCAGTGGCTAAACGCGATACTCAGCTTGCGCAAATCTATGTGAGTACCACGTATGCTATTCTGATTATTATTTGCACGTTATTATGGGCAATATTTTTAGTTGTTAATCAATACCTGGATTGGTCAAAAATTTTAAATGTATCAGAATCGATGCGTGGAGAAGTGTCCATTCTGGCCCTAATGGTTTTTTCCTATTTCTGTCTGCAATTTGTAATTAGGATTATAAATACTCTTTTAATTGCGAACCAGCAACCGGCATTAAGTTCGTTATTGACCGTATTAGGTTCGTTTTTTTCACTCATTTGTATTTTTGTTCTCGTTAAGACCACTACTGGCTCTTTAATAAAACTGGGAGCTGTTTTCTGTTTTGCTCCTTTGTTTATTTTATTATTGGGAAGTATCATATTTTTTAAAACATCGTACAAGCAATTTAAACCTTCGATATACAAAGTAAAATTCTCTTATGCAAAGGGCTTGTTCAACTTAGGCCTCATATTTTTCGTGATACAAATTGCAGGAATCATTCAATATCAAACCGCAAATTTTATCATTGCCAGAAATTTCAACACTGCTGAAGTTACTTCCTATAACATTGTTTATAAATATTTCAATATTTTGCAAATGGTGTTTGTAATTTTTCTCACACCTTTTTGGTCAGCGTCCACTGAAGCGTTTTTAAAAAATGATATTGCCTGGATTAAAAAGAGCATTAAAAGGTACAACCAGATTACGTTACTTTTAATTCTATGTGGTTGTATCATGCTTTATTTTTCTTCAACAGTTTATGACTTATGGTTAGGAAAAGGAAAGGTACATATTAGCTTTTATTTGTCCTTGTTCGGATTCTTATATTTTATAACTACCATGTTTGCTGACACTTATGTTTCCTTTTTAAATGGTATTAATGCATTACGAATACAATTTATTGCATGCCTTGCAAGCCCTTTTGTATATATAGGCATTGCTTTTTTACTTATTAAATTTTATCACCTTGGGCCTTTTTCACTATTTATCGCATCTATCCTTTGTAATTTTAACGGGCTCATACTTGCGCCGGTTCAATATCATATGGTGGTCAACAAGAAAAAGCAGGGCATTTGGAGAAAATAAATCATACTAATTACCAAATATGAAAATTCTGTATGATCATCAAATGTTTAACCGTCAAAAATATGGTGGTATTACTAAATATTTTTGTGAATTAATAAAACATCTTCCTGAAGGACATAGTTACCTACTGGGCGTTCTTGCTTCAGACAATCAACATTTAAAAGACGATTTCGATTTTTTTAAAAAGTTCTATTTTCCAATTCCCCAAAAAGAATCAAGAATCAGGGGGCATCTTAAAAGCAAACTTTATAAATTAAATAAACTCTATTCCAAAGGTCTTATTTCTTCCAATAAATATGACTTATTTCATCCCACTTACTTTGATCCCTATTTTGTAAATATTGCAAAAAAGCCCTACATAGTTACTGTCCATGATTTGATAGTGTTTAAATTTAATAACGTTCAGAGAAAAGAAGAGCAGATGGCTGAAATGACTAAAATAATAAGAAACGCCAGGCGGATAATAGCTATAAGTGAAAACACCAAAGCAGATCTCATTAATATACTAAATGTTGCTCCAGAAAGAATTGATATCGTTTATCATGGATTTAATAAATTTCATGTCAAAAATAATTTAAATCCGTATGGACGCTATATTCTTTACGTAGGGGCAAGGCCTGGATACAAAAATTTTAAAAACCTGGCCCAGGCATTCAAAATTCTGGTGTCAGATGATGAGGATTTGAAGTTAGTGTGTGTAGGCGTTCCCTTCTCCAAAGAAGAATTAGAAGAATTGAAAGCTATGAAAATCCTTAAAAATACAATTGCCATAGGAGTAAATGAAATTAAATTGAATCAGCTTTATTCTCATGCACTTGCTTTTGTTTATCCTACTCAATATGAAGGATTTGGTATGTCAATTTTAGAGGCATTTTCTAATGGTTGTCCGGTGTGTCTTAGCAATACAAGCTGTTTACCTGAAATCGCCGGAGAAGCGGGAATTTATTTTGATCCTTTAAATCCTGAAAGCATTGGAAGTGCAATTAAAAAAACAATTTATGACCCTGTATTTTCCAACAAGATGACAGAGGCTGGCCAAAAACGGTTGCTAAATTTTTCATGGAATAAATGTGCTGCTCAAACCGTGCAATCATATGAAAATGCACTCTCTTAAAAAACAGTAATTTTTTGAACTCAGCAGTTTTAAACGGTTCCGATTCTACTCCCCGGCAACTATTTCTAACAAATTTATTTTGGGGTGCATTTACAGTTTATTCAGTCTGTAGTGTCTTAACAGGAAGTTCTCATATAAGTGAAAAGTTGTGCCAGTATTTGCAATTACTGTCACTTGTGTTTGTATTTGGTACTTCAATATTTTTAATAAGATTAAGAATTGAGAATAACTATCTGAAGATTGTATTTCCTGTCTACGGGTTTTGGGTATTATTGACGATATTGAGAGGTATCCACCTTGACTTCCAGTCTGTAATGTATATGCTTCTTATTCCAGACTATGGAATCTTGCTTTACTTTGTCCCCTTGATCCTTTTATTTCCACAAGATTTCAATTCTTATAAAAAAGTGTTTGAAGTTATTATAGTTTTCGCAATATTTTTTTTTATAAGCGATGTGTTATACATAGGAGAACTATTTGATCGATCCAGCCAAAATAAGAATGTAATTGAGAACCTCGCCTGGTGTTTGGCTTTACCATCCGGATTCATTTTGCTTACCCATAAGTATCATTCCAACACGAGAAAGGTATTTGCGTTAATAACAATGACTGTTGCTCTTTTATTTTCTGTCTACCACGCCAGAAGAGGTCTATCTCTGATCCTGGCCATTACTTTGATTTTTAGTTTTTGGGGTTATCTTTTTTCGACAAGACAAAAAATTCTGACTATTTATCTTTCTGCCCTCGTTATTACATTTGGCCTTCTGTACGCAACTAGCATTTATAATATAAACAACAATAAGCTTTTAAATTTTATTGCCCAACGGGGTGAAGAGGATACAAGAACGGGAGTCGAATTATATTTTTACAATGATATGCATACTAAGGATTGGATAATCGGAAGAGGGATAAATGGAGAATATTATTGCCCCAACATTGATCTGGATACAGATTACAGGGCACTTATCGAAACAGGATACCTTCAAATAATTTTAAAAGGAGGACTTGTACGTTTGATTTTGCTTTTGCTGATATTAGTTCCCGCTGTCATCTTGGGCCTGTTTTTTTCAAATAACCTCCTTTCGAAAGCTGCTGCCATCTGGATATTAATAGCACTTATAAGTCTGTATCCGGCAACCGTGGAGAGCTTTGAATTACAATATATTATTGTTTGGATTTCGGTTGGAATTTGTTATAGCAAGGTGATACGAAGATTGCCGGAAAGACAAATAATAGAACTTTTAAATCCTAAAGGTCGTTAGAACATTTTAAATGTTAGATATAATTGATTTGAATCTCCTATGAAAATCGCTATTGTATCCTTTTATCTCATGGAGTCAACCATGCCTCTTGCTAAACACATTGCTGAAGCAGGAGTTGATGTTGATTTATATTGTTTGTTGCCAAAATGTAATCAAAATACATTTGTCTTTGATTTCCTATCAAAAAAACAGCCATGCGGATTTGTAGGCAAAGAGATTATTAAAAAGAGCTGGGGAAAAAAATTATGGGATTATATTTCTCCTGTTGAAACAAAAATTTATATTTTCCCCACTGAACGTATCGCAAAACTGCTTTTTTTAGATGTTTACCATGCTTATAAATTTGCCAACCACATCCGGAAAGAAAAATATGATCTTGTACATATCATTCATAGCTCGACTCCATTTTGGAATTATTTGTATTTTTTTATAGGGAAAAAGAGAATTGTTCAAACCCTTCATGAAGTCACTTCCCATGAGGCAACAACCCCAAAATATCGTATTAAATTACTGAATTATCTTATCAAAAATTCAATTCCAATTATATTCAATTCTGCTATTTCAAAACAAAGATTTCTTGATTTCAAAAGCGGGGTAATTAGCCAGACTAATGATAATACTAATTTGGCAATGATTCGTTTCGGATTATTTGAAACATATTATTGCTTCAATACTCATGCCGCTGAAATTAGAAACAGTGATAAAATTAAAATTTTAAATCTGGGCCGAATTGTTCCGTATAAAGGAATACATCTTTTGATACAATCAGTAAAGAATTTACAAGAAAAATTACCTATTCATCTAATAGTTGCAGGAGAAGGTGAACCATACTTTGATTTCAATGGCGTAAAAAGCTATGAATTTATTAATAGATTTTGCTCAAATGAAGAAATTACTAAATTGATTAAAGAATGCGATTTTCTTGTGCTACCATATATTTCCGGATCTCAAAGTGGCGTCCCAATGACTGCATTTGCATTTAATAAGCCGATTATAGCCAGTAATATTGCCGGATTTAAAGAAGTTATCGAAAACATGAAAACAGGTATTTTAGTAGACAATTTGAATGCGGTAAATCTATCTTCTGCAATCGAAACATTAGCCACAAACAAAAAATTAAGAATAAATATGGCTGAAAACATAATAAAGAAATATAGTGAAGGTGAATTTTCATGGAAATCAATTGCTGAACAAACCATTGCCTTCTATAGGCAACAGATCGAATTACGAAAAATTAAAAAAAGATAGCTGAGTACATATTCGCTGTAGATATAATAAGTGGAGGCAGTAGACCAACTTTTTTTAATTATTTTTATTTTAGTAATAGCAAATATTTTGAACGATTTTGCAAAAAAAGATACCCTGGTAATTATAGGAAGGTTAGCCTATCCAGGAAATACAGCTGTTTCAAACAGAGTTCATCTTTATTGTAAGGCTTTAAAAAATGAAGGAGGTTTTCCCTTTATAATCAATTTACATTCTACTTTTACTAAGAAACCAAAATTCGGCTACCTGGCCCGCAATGAGGGCATCCCTTTCTATTACGCACAGAAAACACCTGTGCGGGAAAAAAGATTCTTACTCAGAAACATAAACAAGAGCAAAGGAATCTTTAATACAATCTTCTTGCTTCGAAAGCTAAAAAAAAAGCATCCTCTTAAAGTCCTGCTTTTTAATACTAATCTTTGGGATGAATTACTCTTATTTATTTTTCTTAAAATGATGAAAATAACAATTGTAAGGGAATGTAATGAAATCCCTTCATTTGTGGACGAAAAAAGGTTTCGAAGCTATCATCATTTTCTTTTGAAATTAAAAGTGAAAATGTATAATAACATCATCGTTATATCAGATCAATTAAATTACTTTTATTCATCAATTTTGCCCAAAGACAGAATAATTCAAATTCCCATTCTTGTTGACTTGGACAGATTTAAAAACGTTGAATTGAAAGAACATCCGGGGAAAATAATTACTTATGTTGGATATATGGGCGGCAACAAAGATGGCCTTGAAAATTTAATAGACGCCATGGCATTAGTAAAGAAAAAAAATGAAAAAGTCACCCTTCAACTTGTTGGATCTGCACCCGAAAAAGACATGATCCGGTTAAAGAACAAAGTAAAAACGTTGGGACTTAATGATACAATAATTTTTTTGGGTAAAAAAAACGCTGAAGAAGTTCCTTCTATTCTATTGAATTCTGATTTTTTAGTCCTCGCAAGACCTAATAGTTCACAGGCTAAAGCGGGCTTTCCGACCAAACTTGGTGAATATTTAGCAAGCGGTAAGCCAGTTATAATTACCATAACAGGGGAAATTCCAAAATATTTAACAGATAAAGAATCAGCATATCTTTCAAAACCGGATGACATCGTGGATTTTGCCGATAAGTTGGTTTATGCATTGTCAGACGAAAATGCGGAGAAAATTGGAAGGGAAGGATATAAAATAGCACGCAATAATTTCAATTACCAATTGTATGGTAAAAAACTTTTTGACTTTTTGCAAAATTGAATAATTGCCTGGACAAAATTTTTTACTCATGTTGAAGACAGAAAAGAGTCTTTTATTTAAATAAATATTATGAAATTAGCCATACATGACGATTCGGGAAGTTTCAGCAGTCGGTGGATAACATATTGTCAGGAAAATAATATAAATTTTAAAAAAGTAAATTGTTATGATACGGATATAATCAATCAGATTAAAGATTGTAATGGGTTAATGTGGCATTGGGTTCAGGATGATTACAGGGCAACATTATTTGCACGCCAATTAATAAAATCCCTGGATAAAAGTGATATTCAGATCTTCCCCGATATAGATACCTGCTGGCATTTCGATGATAAGGTAGGTCAAAAATACCTTTTGGAAACAATTAATGCCCCTTTTGTAAAGACATATGTCTTTTATTCAAAAAAAGAAGCCCTGGATTGGATTAAGAAAACTTCTTTTCCAAAAGTGTTTAAATTGAGGGGAGGTGCAGGTTCTCTCAATGTAAAACTGGTCAAAACAAAAGGAACCGCAAGGAGATTGGTCAGGAAGGCTTTTGGTTCCGGCTTTTTGCCACGAAACCGTTTTTCCAGCGTAAAGGACCGTTTTTGGGGACTTAGAAGAGATAAGAATTTAGCAGCCGTAAAAAAAGTAATTGGTGGATTTGGCCGCTTACTTATCCCAACTGAATTTGAGCTGTTCGCGCCAAAACAGAAAGGCTATATTTATTTCCAGGATTTCATTCCCAATAATGATTACGACACGCGTTTAATTGTAATAGGTGAAAGATGCTTTGGCGTCAGGCGAATGTGCAGGAAAGGAGATTTCAGAGCATCGGGAAGTGGCATTAAAGAATACGATCCAAAACTTTTTCCTGCAGATCTTATTGCGCAAGCCTTTAGGGTAGCCAAATCTTTAAAAACACAATGTGTGGCTTTTGATTTTGTGATTGATAATAATGATCCGAAAATAGTTGAAATAAGTTATTCTTTTATTATGGGATCTTTCTACGACGATTGCCCGGGATATTGGGATAGTAATCTGCTATGGCACCAAACAACTGTTAATCCTCAATATTTTATTATAGAAGACTTTTTGAAAAAATTGAAGAATTAGTAAGTTGAAAATCGCCAATAAAAAATATTATTTTAAAACTGAGTAAATAAACAAATATTCAATATTTTAAATCTTTCTAAGATAAATAATGGTGTTTTTAAATCAGTAAAGAATGGATTATGCTAATCAAGCCACCATTTTCCTTCTTCCAGTTCACTGCGGAAATTAAATTATTAAACAGAATCCTTCTTTATGAAAATATTGTTTTTTATTGATAATTTAAGATCAGGTGGTAAGGAGAGAAGGCTAACTGAACTTATGAAAGCGCTCAAATTATTTCCAGACATTCAATTTGAGTTAATAACCATGGATGAAGACATTCATTACAAAGAAGTTTTAAATCTTAATATCCCTATCCATTTCCTGATAAGAAAGGCGAAAAAGGATTTATCAGTATTTCCTAAATTTTACAATATCTGTAAACGATACCGCCCTGATATTGTTCATTGCTGGAATGATATGACAGCCATTATTGCTGTTCCTGCCTGTAAACTTCTTCATATCAAACTGGTTAATGGAATGGTTGCAGATACTCCTGTAAGAAGGAACCTCTTAAATAAGAGCTGGCTTCGGGCTAAGTTAACTTTCCCTTTTTCAGATAAAATAATAGGTAATTCTACTGCGGGACTGGAAGGTTACGGGGCAACCACCATAAAATCCTGTTGCATCTATAATGGAATGGATTTTAATCGTTTTACAAACCTAAAAGATGCAGATATTTTACGAAAAGAAATATTAGGAGATAATAACAAGGCCAGTTTTATCATAGGAATGGTAGCTGCATTTGAACCAAGAAAAGATTATAAAACTTTAATAAAAGCGGCTCTATCTCTTTTGAACATCTATTCTTCTTTAAGGTTTGTTTTAGTAGGAAACGGCACTGAGTTTAATGAAGTAAAAGATAGTGTTCCTTTAGAATTTCGTGACAAAATCTTTTTTTTAGGGAAAAGAACTAATGTGGAAGAAATTGTTAATTTATTTGATGTTGGAGTTCTCCTCAGCAATGCTAAAATTCACGGGGAGGGCATCTCAAATTCTATAATAGAATACATGGCATTAGGAAAGCCAGTAATCGCAACACGGGGAGGGGGGACAAATGAAGCAATTATTGATGAACAAAATGGTTACCTTATTCCACCGGGTAACCCGGAAGAACTTGCCAGGTGCCTAAAAAAACTTATAGCAAATAAGGACTTAAGGTATCGGTTAGGGAGAAATGGGCTTGAAATTGCTCACAAAAAATTTGATCTAAAAGTTATGACTGAGAATTATATTAAAGTTTATCAAAAACTAATAACAGAAAATAAAAATTAATGAAGATTTTAATTACAGGGGCCGCTGGCTTCATAGGTTCCCATACTTGTGAGTCTTTGATAAAGAATGGGAATTCAATTATCGGAGTAGATAATTTTGACCCATTTTATTCTTCTAAATTGAAAGAATTAAATCTGGAACAATTAAGCCAAAACAGTAATTTCCGGTTTTATAAAGCCGATATTCGGGATGATAAAGCTTTAAATCAAATCTTTTCTTCCAACCAGGTTGATGTAGTAATCCATCTTGCAGCTAAAGCGGGCGTGCGGCCTTCCATAAAGGCTATTAGTGAGTATTACGATGTTAATATTAATGGCACCATTTCCTTATTGGAATCAATGAGAAAAAATGGAATAAAAAAAATGCTTTTCGCTTCCTCGTCTTCTATCTATGGGAATAATGAAAAGGTTCCTTTCTCTGAAGATGACCGCGTGGATAACCCTATTTCTCCTTATGCTTCCACAAAAAAAAGTGGAGAGCTTTTATGTCATGTTTATAATCATCTTTACAACTTTGACATTACCTGTTTACGTTTTTTTACAGTGTATGGTCCCCGTCAGCGCCCTGATCTGGCTATTCATAAATTTACAAGGTTAATCCAGGAAAATAAGCCGATTCCTTTTTATGGCGATGGTTCCTCCTCCAGGGATTATACTTACATCGAAGATATTGTAAATGGGATTTCATGTGCCCTTAATCATTTGGAAGGTTACAAAATATACAATCTGGGAGAGTCCAAAGTAATAACATTAAAAAAACTTGTAGAAGTAATAGAAACGATTCTTGGTAAGAAGGCCTTGCTGAATCAATTGCCAATGCAACAGGGTGATGTGAGCAGAACTTTTGCCGATATTTCAAAAGCAAGAGCTGAGATTGGCTATAATCCAGCGCATGATTTTGAAACAGGTGTGAAAAAGTTTGTAGATTGGTTTAAACCCATGAGCGCTTTTTTAAATTAAAACAACCCGGCCAGTATGCCTTCAAAAATTTTATTTGTAAAAACTGATAGTTTTTCGAATATAAATCCTGCAGTTTTTAAAATTTTGGAAACTAACTTTCCTGAATACGAAATTGATATTGTAGATGCATGGAAAATAATTAAGAAAGACACTTCTGCTCACCATTTTTTAATAAATATTTATTTCTTTATAAAAGAGTACGGAGTAGAACTCATTTCCGGACACAAAAAATGGAAAGAAAGAAGCCAGTGGTATTTTGCGACTTCATACATTTCAAATCTGGTTAGCAAAAAAATCAGGAAGCTATGCAAAAATAAAGATTATAAATTCAGTTTTCAAACTCAATCACTTTTCAATGGTAAGATTAAAAACATTCCAAATTATATTTATACAGATCACACTACCCAAACAAATCTCTATTATCCTGATATAGATGCAAGGCAGTATATGCGTTCAAAATCTTTTATTACAAAATCAGAGGCAAAAGCTTACCACGAGGCCACCATGATATTTACTTTCGGTAGTTTGGTAGCACATTCACTTTTTGTTCAATACCACATTCCCAAAGAAAAAACTTTAGTGGTCTATGCAGGAAGTAATGTGAAATACGATACAAGTGCTATCCCTAATCTAAAAAAATATTTATTAAAAAATATTCTATTTGTAGGCGTTGAATGGGAAAGAAAAGGCGGCCCAATATTAGTGGAAATTTTTAAAAAAGTACTGGAGAAACATCCTGATGCTTCATTAACTATAGTGGGATGCAGTCCTAAAAATATTTCATTGCCCAATTGTAGTATCATAGGAAAAATCCCTGTAGAACAAATGTATCCTTATTATAATTCGGCAAGCATTTTTTGTTTACCAACTTTAAGAGAGCCTTTTGGGATTGTTTTAGTTGAAGCAATGAATTATCGTTTACCGGTCATTTCAAATAATATAGGATCTATTCCTGACTTGGTTCAGAATGGATATAATGGCTATTTAATTGATAATAATATTAATGAATATACAAATGCTATTTGCCATCTTTTTGATAGTCCTTCTCTGTGCATGGAAATGGGAGAAAATGGATATTGTTATGCACAATCGAAATTTAAATGGGAAATTGTGGGTCAATCCATAAAAAAAGGAATAGATGAAAGCCTGCTGAAATCCGAACAAGCATTAACCTACCAATAGATTACAATTTGCCAAACCACTGTAACAAAAAAGTATTAATAGTCGGGCCATTACCTCCACCATATGGCGGGGTAAGTGTTCATATTTCCAGATTTATTAACTTGCTAAAAACTAACTTTTCTTTTGATTTCATTGATGAAAGTCCTGTAAGAAAGAAAGATTATTTCAATTTAAGAAGTTTAAATTTTACCAGGTACTTAAAAAAAATCAGGAGTACGGAATTATTTTACATACACAGTGGAAATAATCTCTTAAGAATAATTAATCTGGTTTTTGGTAAAATTTTCGGAAAAAAAATTATTCTTGTTCTTCATGGTTTTACATCAAATCCACCAAAATTTATATTTTATATTAATGGAATTCTCTACAGGATGGCTGATATTATCGTTGTAGTTAATAGAGATATTAAAGAGAGGTTATTTTTGCCTGAAACGAAATGTGTTCTCAAAGAAGCTTTTATTCCGCCCAATCAGGAGGAAGAGCCAGAATTGCCGGAAAAAATCTCTAAATTAATTTTAGAAAGCAGATCAAAAGGTAGGGTAATAATTAGTGCCAACGCCTTCCGTTTAGAAAGATATAATGATGAGGATCTGTATGGATTAGACATGTGCATAGACGTTGCAAAAAGACTGGTAAATAAAGGAATATCGTTTATTTTTATTTTTGTGGTATCAACAATCGATCAAAATCCAGAAGAATTTTATAAAAATGAAGCATTGATTAATCAAAATAACTTAAAAGATCATTTTTATTTAACATCCCAAAAACTATCTTTCGTAAAATTAATGCAGCAATCGGATATCATTGTAAGGCCTACCAACACAGACGGTGATTCCTTAACTATACGGGAAGGATTATTTTTAAATAAAAAAGTGCTTGCTTCTGATGTAGTAAAAAGACCGGAAGGCGTTATTCTTTTCAAGAACAGAAATTTGAATGATTTCGAAGAAAAATTAGAGAAGCTAATTACAGAAAAGGACTTAGATAAGGAATTTTTTAGTATGGAAAATCAGTCTCAACTAATTCAAGAGTTTAAAAGATTTTATATTGAACTGTTAGAAAGAGCGTAAGTAATAATGAACTCTTATCAGTTGTAAATAACTGAAAATTAAAATTCGGTTATTCATTCATTTACTGAAATAATAGGGAAAAAATGTGCGGAATAGCGGGATTTACGGGATTTAAAGAAAATGTCAGACTTGCGGAAATGGCTAATGAAGTACAAAAGCATAGAGGACCTGACAATCAACAAATCTGGAATGATGAAAATATTGCACTGGCCCATACCAGGCTTTCAATTATTGATTTGTCAGAGGCCGGAAACCAACCGCTGGTAAAAGATAACCTGGTTGTGATATTCAATGGCGAAATATATAATTACCAGGAACTGCAACAGAAACTTGAGATAGAAAATAACGTTAAATTCTTAAGTTCTTCAGACACCGAAGTGGTCCTTGAAATGTTTCGATATCACGGACCAAAATGCGTTGACTATTTCATCGGAATGTTTGTTTTTGCTATTTATGATAAAACCAGTAAAACAATCTTCATTGCCAGAGATCATTTTGGAATTAAACCTCTTTTTTATACACAAATTGGTGATGGGTTTGCATTCAGCTCAGAATTGAAGACCTTAACAAAAATTCCTGGATTTGACAAGACAGTCAATTCCAAATCACTGGTAAGTTGTTTAAACTATTTATGGGTTTCAGGTAATGATACCATGTTTCAACATTGCCACAAGCTTCCGCCTGCACACTATCTTGTTTATCAGAATGATGGAAGCATTCAAATAGAAAAATATTGGGAACTTGATGATAATTTGGTTAATAAAAATGAAGAAGAGACAATAGTCACTGATCTGTCTGACACGATAGAGAAATCTGTCTTGCGCCACATGGTAGCCGATGTGCCTGTTAGTAGCTTTCTGAGTGGCGGGTTAGATTCTTCACTCATTGCCGTTCTCGCAAAAAAGAAAAATAATCAATTATCTACCTATACAATTGGCACTTTGCAAAAAGATAAAAAAATAGAGCAAATGCCGGATGATGAAAAATATGCAGCAATAATTGCCCGAAAGTTTAACTTGGATCACCATGTCATTCAGATAACGCCTGATATATTAAAGGAATTTCCAAAAATGGTTTCAGCATTGGATGAGCCAATTGGAGATCCCGCTGCTATTAATACTTATCTGATTTGTAAAGCAGCCAGGGAAAGGGGAGTAAAAGTCCTTTTATCAGGAATGGGAGCAGATGAAATATTCTTTGGCTATAGAAGACAAAAAGCCACTTTGCTTGCCGCCAGATATAATAAATTACCTGCTTTTATTAAAAAGCAAATTTCTGCAATAGTAAAAAAATTGCCAGTTAAAATCGGAAACAGGGGTTTTAAGCCTGGCAGATGGGCTAAAAGATTTATTAGCTTCGCCAATTTGCCAATTGAAGAAGCCTATATGAGAAGCTATTCTTATTATGATCCTAAAGATTTAACTGGTTTATTAAAAAAAGAACATGTACATGCTATTCAAGAATTGAGAGAAGAACACAAGGCATTATTTTATTCCAAATACAACGGAGATATCATTAATCAAATATGCAACGTGGACATCCAAATGTTTATGCTGGGATTAAATCTAACCTACTCCGATAGGGCATCCATGGCTGCATCCGTAGAGGTTAGAGTGCCATTTATAGATAGAATCGTCATTACAAAAGCGATGCAAATTCCAGGGTCATATAAAATAAAAAAGGGAATTTCAAAATATATATTAAAAAAAGTGGCTGAAAATTTTCTTCCAAAAAAAATTATTTACCGACGTAAGGCCTCTTTTGGCGCTCCCATCAGGTCGTGGATATCATCGGATTTAAAAGAAATGGTAAACAATTTGCTTAGTGAAGAAAGCGTAAATAAAAGAGGGCTGCTAAATTATTCTTTTATAAAAGACCTGATTGATAAAGATAGAGCAGGCGAAGAGGATAATGCTTACCAAATTTATCAATTACTAACCCTGGAATTATGGTGCAGAGAATATTTAGATTAATTAAAACAGGTAAATAATAGTGAAACAACTCATTCAGAATTTTAAGACTGGAAAATTATATGTAGATGAAGTGCCTTTACCCTCTATATCCGAAGGAATGGTGCTTGTCGAAAATCAATATTCATTAATTAGCTCTGGTACAGAGAAGGGAACCGTTAAGGTTGCCAAGGCTAATTTGTTGGGAAAGCGAAACAAAGGCCCGACCTGGTTGCGCAGGTTT